>Ga0308157_10000136_pt1 | contig 300751 bp, 276 predicted proteins | sample PhyBR1_FD_201035 | JGI IMG/M metagenome (GOLD analysis project Ga0308157, IMG submission 201035) | Phyllosphere microbial communities from UC Gill Tract Community Farm, Albany, California, United States - DLSLB.R1 | ecosystem: Host-associated > Plants > Phyllosphere > Unclassified | place... | reverse complement strand
ATCACCCGAAGACCCCGCGGAAGGCGCTCGGGCGGCCGCGGTGCTGGCGGATCACGGTGGCCAGGCGGTCGGCGAAGACCTCGGCCTCGTGCTCGTAGGTGTTCGAGAACATCCCCCGGGCCAGCGCGCGCTCGACCTTGTACTCGGGCAGGTCGGGGATGACGTCACGGATGTAGGCGCTCTGCGGGGCGTGCTCCTGGTGCCGGTGCAGGACGTGTCCGAGCTCGTGCCCGATCACGAACGAGCGGAACGTCGGCGAGGTCGTCGGGGAGATCATCACGAGGTGCGCGTGCTCGAGGGTGGCCACGAAGCCGCACACGGGTTCGGCGGCCAGGAACGACTCCTCGCGCACCACGATCGGCTTGCCGACGACGTCAGCGGCGGCGGCGACGGCCTGGTCGACGTCCGACCACCCCTCGGCGGCACCACGAGCCCAGAACGCCTCGACGAGGGCGTCGGTCATGCGACGCTCCCCCGCTGCGATTCCTCCTCGAGCACCTCGGCGATGCGCCGCAGCGCGTCGGGTGAGAGCTCACCGGGGAAGGTCCGGGCCGCGAAGCCGCTCACCCGGGCGGACCGCAGGGACCGGACGAGGGCGAGCTGGGCACCGATCCGCTCCGGTACCTCGCTGTCCTCGAGCAGGAAGCGTTCGTCGACCTCGAAGTACCCGGCCAGCAGGCGCAGGAGCTCGGTGTCGCGGTTGCGGCGGCCGTCGCCGGAGAGCATGTAGGTCCACTTCGCCCGCGACAGCGAGCCGCCGTGCGCCGCGACGTACTCCTCGATCGAGGAGAACGGCACCGGGGCGCCACGCTGCGACTCCTCGAAGTCGAGGAGCAGGTTGAGGCGGCGCGCGAGCTCGGCGGCGTCGAGCGCCCCGCCCTTCAGATCACCCGTGTCCATCTCGGACTCCTCCCCAGCCGTGTCCGCGCGACCTGTGGGTCCGGCGCGTGGACGCCATGCTAGCGCGGGTGCCCGGCACGCGCGCCGCTACCCTCGTGGGCATGCCCCGCCGATTCCCCGCCACCGTCGCGGCACCGGTCGAGCACGAGATCGTCATCACGAAGTCGCGGTTCATCACGACCGTGGCACCGGTCTCCGGCGTCGAGGACGCCGACCGCGTGATCGCCGAGGTCCGCCGGCGGTACTGGGACGCCCGGCACAACTGCACGGCGATGGTCACCGGCGTGCTCGGCGACCAGGCCCGTTCCTCGGACGACGGGGAGCCCTCCGGCACCGCCGGCGTCCCGATGCTCGAGGTCCTGCGACGCCGCGGGCTGACCGACGTCGTCGCGGTCGTCACGCGGTACTTCGGCGGGGTCAAGCTCGGTGCCGGCGGACTGGTCCGGGCCTACTCGACCTCGGTGTCCGAGGCGCTCGACACGGCGGTCGTCGTCCGTCGCGAGGCTCTGACGCAGGTGCGCTTCGACGTCGACCACGCCGACGCCGGGCGGCTCGACAACGTGCTGCGCGACTGGGTCCGGCACCACCACGCGACGCTCGGCCCGACCGAGTACGGGCAGGCGGCGACCTTCGAGGTGTGGGTCCCCCACGAGACGCTCGGCGCCCTGACCGCCGACCTCGCCGCCGCGTCGGCCGGTTCGCTCGAACCCGTCATCGGCGAGGAGCGGATCGTCGACGTCCGCGCCGGCTGACGTCCCCGCCGGCTGACGTCCCCGCGGACGCAATTCGCCGCTCCTGCACACCTCGGGCGTGTCTCCGCATCGGCGCAGAAACCTGCCCGGAACGCACGAACGCCCCGACTCGATGAGCCGGGGCGTTCGTCCTGCGGTGCACCCCCTCGGACTTGAACCGAGAACCCACTGATTAAGAGTCAGTTGCTCTGCCAATTGAGCTAGAGGTGCATGTTCCGGCTTCCGTGCCGCAACGGGAATCAACAATAGCATGGGTTTCGCGCGCCCACGACCACTCGCGGGCGCACGACGCGAACAGGAGCACCATGACCGACCGTCTCGTCCCCGGCGACACCGCCCCCGACTTCACGCTGCCCGACCAGGACGGCGTCGAGCACTCCCTCGCCGCCCTCCGTGGCAAGAAGGTCATCGTGTACTTCTACCCGGCGGCGTCCACCCCGGGCTGCACCACCGAGGCCTGCGACTTCCGCGACAACATGTCCTCGCTGCAGGCAGCCGGCTACGAGGTCCTCGGCGTCTCGAAGGACGAGCAGGCGAAGCTCAAGACGTTCCAGCACGAGCAGGCGCTGACCTTCCCGCTGCTGAGCGACCCCGACCTCGCCGTGCACAAGGCGTACGCGGCCTGGGGCGAGAAGAACAACTACGGCAAGATCGTCACCGGCACGATCCGGTCCACGATCGTGGTCGACGAGGACGGCGCCGTGCAGCTGCCGCTCTACAACGTCAAGGCCACCGGGCACGTGGCGAGCCTGCGGAAGAAACTCGGCCTGGTCTGAGGGCCGGCCACGCACCGGAGGCCCGGTGCCGGTTCCGAGAACCGGCACCGGGCCTCCAGTGCGTGGCGGACCAGACCGTCTACTCGGCCGGACGCGCGAGCGCGGCCGTCACCGACCGCGACAGCACCAGCGTGATGCCGAGCAAGGCCGGGACGAGCAGCACCCAGCCGACCGCGGCGACCCGGAAGACGCCCTGGAACGCCCCGATCGCGATGGCGCCCTGCAGGACCTGCCAGACGATGATGCCGGAGCGCACCCACGCCCGGCCCTGCCACAGGCCGTTCAGCAGCGCGCCGAGCCAGAGCGCAGCAATGGCGACGAGGACCGTGAGGGCGATGCCGGAGGCGATGCTCGTGGCCGGGGCGACGACCAGTTCGACGACCAGGACGACGGTCACGACCACCAGCGCGAGGAACTCGAGGCCGACCACGGCGAGCAGCCCCAGCATCGCCGGCGACCGGCGCGCGACGGGTGCGGAGGGTTCGGTGTCGTTCGGGGTGTCGTCGTGCACAGTGATCCTCCAGCATCGGAACCCTTGATTTGGCCCTACCAGTATGGAACGATATTGGAGGTCGTTTGGACGGCACGATGTGGTGTGCGTCTCCCGTGGTTCATCGCTCCTCCCCCGAGCGTCTCGCGGGCGTCAGACACGCTTCCTGCGGACTCCTCCCCACAGTTGTCCCCTCCATGCCGCATGCATGGTCAGCGGTCCGATCCCCCGAGCCACGGCCCCGGCCTGCCGTTCGAGCATCGACATCAAGGAGCACCACACATGGACTGGCGTGACAAGGCTGCCTGCCTCACCGCAGACCCCGAGCTCTTCTTCCCCGTCGGGAACACCGGGCCCGCCGTCGACCAGATCGAGAAGGCCAAGTCGGTCTGTGCGCGTTGCACGGTCACCGAGATGTGCCTGCAGTACGCACTCGAGAACAACCAGGACTCGGGTGTCTGGGGTGGTCTCAGCGAGGACGAGCGTCGTGCGCTGAAGCGTCGCGCCGCCCGCGCTCGCCGCGCGTCCTGACCCCGGTCGTCTGACACCACGACGCCCGTCGTCCCCTCGGGGGCGGCGGGCGTCGTCGTGCGCGCGGCGGGATTCTGCGGCACCCGGACTAGGCGGCGGGGGCGGTCAACCAGCGGAACGGGATGGTGATCGTCACCTCGGTGCCGCTGCCCGTCAGGGTGTGCCAGTCGATGGTGCCGCCGAGCTCGCCCTGGATGAGCGTACGGACGATCTGCGTGCCGAGGCCCGAGCCGACCTTGCCCTCGGGGAGCCCCACGCCGTTGTCGCGGACCTCGATCTCCAGGTGGTCGTCGAAGCGGCGGGCGACGATCTCGACCTCGCCGTCACGGCCGTCCAGTCCGTGCTCGACGGCGTTCGTCACGAGCTCGGTGAGGCCGAGGGCGAGCGGCGTCGCGGCCTCGGACGGCAGCACCCCGAACTCGCCGGTCTTCTTCGGGTGCACGGTGGTGTTGTGCGACGCGGCGACCTCGGTCACGAGCTTGAGCACCGAGTCGAACACCTCGTCGAAGTCCACGGTCTGACTGAGCCCGCTCGACAGGGTGTCGTGCACGACGGCGATGGCCGCGACACGGCGCATGGCGTTCTGCAGCGAGGTCCGCGCCTCGTCCGAGTGCGTGCGACGCGCCTGGATCCGCAGCAGGGACGCCACCGTCTGCAGGTTGTTCTTCACGCGGTGGTGGATCTCGCGGATCGTGGCGTCCTTGGTGATGAGCTCGCGCTCCTGGTGCCGCAGCTCGGACACGTCGCGGCAGAGGACGATGGCACCGATGCGCTCACCGTGGTCGCGGAGCGGGATCGAGCGGAGCGACACCGTGACGCCCTTCGACTCGATGTCAGCCCGCCACGGTGCACGGCCGGTGACGACGAGCGGCAGGGACTCGTCGACGTCGAGCTGGGCGCCGATGAGCTCGGTGGTGACCTCGGCGAGGGACTTCCGCTCGAGTTCCCCCTCGAAGCCCATGCGGTTGAACGCGCTCAGGCCGTTCGGGCTCGCGAACGTGACGATGCCGGCGGTGTCGAGACGCAGCAGACCGTCGCTGGCACGGGGCGCGCCACGACGGGGGCCCGCCGGTGCGCCGAGGTCGGGGAAGTCGCCCGTGGCGATCATGCCGAACAGGTCGTTCGCGCTCGCGGTGAAGTTGAGCTCCTGGCGGCTCGGGGTCCGCATCTCGTCCTGGTTGGAGTGCCGGGTGACGACGGCGATCGGTCGCTCGGTCGTCTCGGCGCTCTTCGCGCTCAGGCGGCGGAGCACCGGGATCGCGCGGACGCGGGTCGGGGTGTCCTCGTACCAGTCCGGCTCGGCGGAGTCGACGACGCGGGACCCGGCGAAGCTCTCGGTCACCTGGCCGCGCCACTCCTCGCGGATCTCCTGCCCGACGATGTCCCGGTAGAACAGCGTCGCCGCGGAGCTCGGCCGGGCGTGGGCGACGGCCACGAACGAGCCGTCCTCGGCGGTCGGGACCCAGAGCACCATGTCGGCGAAGGACAGGTCGGCGAGGAGCTGCCAGTCCCCCACGAGCAGGTGGAGCCACTCCACGTCTGCTTCCGAGGAACGGCCTTGCGCGAGGACGAGGTCACTGAGGGTCGACACCCAGCCAGTCTAGGTCCGCCGCCTTGTGGAGAACGTCCCCCTCTCCACAGGACAGACCGGTGTGTATTTCGTATGTCGCACGCCCCATACGCTCGCTCCAACGACGGAAGGGGCAGGGGTGGCAGAGCAGGCACGCCGCATCGATCACGAGACGACGACGGCGCACCCGCCGCCGCTGCGGATCGTCGAACCGGCACCGGAGCCCGCCGTGGCGCCCGGTCCCCCGGACCCGGCGACGACCGCACGGGCACTCGGGCTCTGCGTCGCCGAGGTGCTCACCGGCGCGCGGGAGGTCGACAGCATCGCCCGCTGGATCAGCGACGACGTGCAGCGGCACCTGCAGCAGCGGGCCGCAGTGGCAGCGCACGCCCGGGGCTCCGGTCGGCGGGCACGCGGGCGCCCGGTGCTCCGGGTCGGCAGCGTGCTCGTCTGCCGCCCCGCGGCGGGTGTCGCCGAGGCGACGGTCGTCGTGCACGCGCGCAGTCACGCTCGGGCGGTCGCCATGCGGCTCGAAGAGCGGCACGGACGGTGGCAGGCGACCGCGATCGGGGTCCTGTAGCCGGGGTGCGGACGGACGGGAGGCCCGGTGCCAGCTGGCACCGGGCCTCCCGTCCGTCGTCGATCACGCTTGGTGAGCAGGAATGGTCGGGTCCCGATGTGGGACCCGACCATTCCTGCTCACGATGCGCTCGCGCGCGGACGCTAGTTCTTCTTGGCCGCCTGGCGACGCTCGGCACGGTTGCTCGCCGCGGCCTGACCGGAGGCGGTGGCCGCGTTGCCGAACGCGGAGCCCTGCTCCGGCTCGGCGGCCGCTTCGGCCTCAGCCTCGGCCTGGGCGCGCTGCGCACGAGCGGTCGCGGCCTGCTCGAGGCGACCCTTCTCGTCGCGGACCTCGACCTCGCCGTCGATCGACGGTGCGGAGTACTCGAGGCCGGAGACCTCGTCCTCGCCGAGGCCCTTGGCCTCGATGACCGCGTTCTCGCCGTCGGACTGCACCTGGACCTCGAGGTTGAACAGGTAGCCCACGGACTCTTCGCGGATCTGCCCCATCATCGTCTGGAACAGGGCGTAGCCCTCGCGCTGGTACTCGACCAGCGGGTCGCGCTGCGCCATCGCGCGGAGGCCGATGCCGTCCTTGAGGTAGTCCATCTCGTACAGGTGGTCGCGCCAGCGGCGGTCGATCACCGAGAGCACCACACGACGCTCGAGCTCACGCATCGCCTCGTCGCCGAGGAGTTCCTCGCGCTGCTGGTAGGCCAGCTTGGCGTCGGAGAGGATCTCGCGGGCCAGGAAGTCACGCGATGCCTTGCCCTTCGAGCCGGCCTCGGTGATGACCTCGTCGATGGAGATCGAGATCGGGTAGAGCGTGCCGAGCTCGGTCCACATGGCGTCGAGGTCCCAGTCGTCCGGGGAGCCTTCGCCGGTGTGGCTGTCGATCACGTCGTCGATGACGGCCTTGAGGAACGACTGCGCGCGGTCGTGCAGGTCGTCGCCCTCGAGGATGTGGCGGCGGTCGCTGTAGATCGCCTCGCGCTGGCGGTTCAGGACGTCGTCGTACTTCAGGACGTTCTTGCGGATCTCGGCGTTGCGGCCCTCGACCTGCGCCTGGGCGGAACGGATCGCACGGCCGACGAGCTTGTTCTCGATCGCCAGGTCGTCCGGCACGTTCGAGCGGCCCATCAGGCTCTCGGCGGCACCGGAGTTGAACAGGCGCATCAGGTCGTCGGTCAGCGACAGGTAGAAGCGGCTCTCGCCCGGGTCACCCTGGCGGCCGGAACGACCACGCAGCTGGTTGTCGATGCGGCGCGACTCGTGGCGCTCGGTGCCGAGCACGTACAGGCCGCCGACGGCGCGGACCTTGTCGCCCTCTTCCTCGACCTCGGCCTTGACGCGGGCGAACACGTCGTCCCACTCGGCCTCGTACTCGTCGGGGGTCTCGGTCGGCGACAGGCCCTTGGCGTGCATCTCCTGCACGGCGAGGAACTCCGCGTTGCCACCGAGCATGATGTCGGTACCACGACCGGCCATGTTCGTCGCGACGGTCACGGCGCCGAAGCGACCGGCCTGGGCGACGATCGCGGCTTCACGTGCGTGGTTCTTCGCGTTGAGGACCTCGTGCTTGACGCCCTGCTTGGCGAGGAGCTTCGACAGGTACTCGGACTTCTCGACGCTCGTGGTGCCGACGAGGACGGGCTGGCCCTTCTCGTGGCGCTCCGCGATGTCCTCGGCGACCTGCTCGAACTTCGCCTTCTCGTTCTTGTAGACGAGGTCGGTCTGGTCGATGCGCTGCATCGGCTTGTTCGTCGGGATGGGCACGACGCCGAGCTTGTAGGTCGACATGAACTCGGCCGCCTCGGTCTCGGCGGTACCGGTCATGCCGGAGAGCTTCTGGTAGAGGCGGAAGTAGTTCTGCAGCGTGACGGTTGCGAGGGTCTGGTTCTCGGCCTTGACCTCGACACCTTCCTTCGCCTCGATCGCCTGGTGGATGCCCTCGTTGTAGCGGCGGCCCATCAGGATGCGGCCGGTGTGCTCGTCGACGATGAGCACCTCGCCGTTCATCACGACGTAGTCCTTGTCCTTCTTGAACAGGGCGACGGCCTTGATGGAGTTGTTGAGGAACGAGATGAGCGGGGTGTTCGCCGACTCGTACAGATTCTCGATGCCAAGGTAGTCCTCGACCTTCTCGATGCCGGGCTCGAGGACACCGACGGTGCGCTTCTTCTCGTCGACCTCGTAGTCCTCGCCCGGGGTGAGGCGCTTGGCGATCGAGGCGAACTCGGTGAACCAGCGGTTGGCCTCGCCCGAGGACGGACCGGAGATGATGAGCGGCGTGCGGGCCTCGTCGATGAGGATCGAGTCGACCTCGTCCACGACGGCGAAGAAGTGGCCGCGCTGCACCATGTCGGAGGCCTGCCACGCCATGTTGTCGCGCAGGTAGTCGAAGCCGAACTCGTTGTTGGTGCCGTACGTGATGTCGGCGGCGTACTGCTCGCGGCGCTCGGCCGGGGTCTGGTTCGCGATGATGCAGCCGGTGGTCATGCCCAGCGCGCGGAAGACGCGGCCCATGATCTCGGACTGGTACGACGCCAGGTAGTCGTTGACCGTGATGACGTGCACGCCGCGCGACGGGATCGCGTTGAGGTACGCGGCGGTCGTCGCGACGAGGGTCTTGCCCTCACCGGTCTTCATCTCGGCGATGTTGCCGAGGTGCAGTGCCGCGCCGCCCATGAGCTGCACGTCGAAGTGCCGCATGCCCAGGGTCCGCTTCGCGGCTTCACGCACGGCGGCGAACGCCTCGGGCAGGAGGTCGTCGAGGGTCTCGCCGTTGGCGTACCGCTCGCGCAGCTCCTTGGTCTCGTCATGGAGTTCCTCGTCGGTGAGGCTCGAGAAGTCGTCCTCGAGGTCGTTGATGGCCGAGGCGTACGCCTTCAGCCGGCGGAGGGTTCGTCCTTCGCCGATGCGGAGGACCTTCTCCAGCACGTTTGCCACGTGAACTCCTTACGAGGTCGTCGCGCGCGACCTGCACGCCCGATCGACCAGTCATGCTAGCAACCCGCGAACCCACGGCGCTGTGAGCGGCGCGGCTGTCGCGGACACGGGTGTGCGCGGCCCGCGAACGGACCGCGCACACGGTGCGGGACCGGAGGCCCCGAGTCGGATCAGGCGATCGCGGCTGCGCGATCCGCGTCGGTGTCGACCGCGGCCGGCGCCTGGCCTGCGGGCACCTCGTCGATGCCGATCACGCCGTAGTCCCAGCCCTTGCGTCGGTACACGACACTCGGGCGGCGGGTCTCGGCGTCGAGGAACAGGTAGAAGTCGTGCCCGACGAGTTCCATGTAGTACAGGGCGTCGTCGACCGTCATCGGGGCCGCCTCGAAGACCTTGTGCCGGATGACGACCGGGCTGTAGACCTCGTTCTCGTCCTCGGCGGCCTCTTGATCGACGACCGGGACGGCACCGGTCGCGACGTCCTCGATGAGCTTGCCGTCGGCCGGGACGACGCCCATGCCGTCGAAGCCGCTGCCGGCGGCCTCGGCGACCGAGGTGGGGCGGTGCCGACCGTGGTGCACCTTGCGGCGGTCACGCGCCCGACGGAGGCGTTCCATGATCCGCGCGAAGGCGAGGTCGAAGGCGGCGTACTTGTCCGACGCCGCGGACTCGGCCCGTACGAGCGGCCCCGGTCCGATCAGCGTGAGCTCCACGCGGTCCTCGCCCTGGCTGCCGCTCGACTTCTCGTGGTGGCGGCTGATGCGCACCTCGAAGGCGAGGGCGCGGTCGGCGAGCACGTCGATCTTCTCGGACTTCTGTTCGACGTAGGTGCGGAAACGGTCGGTGACCCCGACGTTCCGGCCCGTGATCGTCACGTCCATGTGGCGGCTCCCATCCAGTGTCGGCGCGTCGCCTCCGTCCGGCGACCCGAACGCCTTGTCGCGAGGCTAGACCCGGCGCACCCTCGGCGTCACGGGGAGGCGGCGAGTCCGTCGGACACTCACCGGACACACAGCGGCCACCGGGTGTTCACCGAGCATCAGTCGTCGACGCTCGCCACGGCGACGCAGCGCACCACCCGACCGCCCGCGGCCCGCACCGCTCGGACGCCCTCGGCCATCGTGACGCCCGTCGTCACGACGTCGTCGACGAGCACGACGTCGCGGCCGTCGACACCGGTCGCCCGCAGGGTCCCGACGGTCGCGGCGACGCGTTCCACCGCCGACCGCTCCTTCTGCCCCGGTCCGGATCGCCGTCGTCCGGCAGGGGTCCGGCCGAGGCGCCCCGTGTGCCGGACACCACCACGGGCGAGCAGCAGCACCACCGGGTCGAACCCACGGCGGCGGGCACCCGCGCGGGACGGCGGCACCCGGAGCACCACGGTGCCGTCCGGGGCCGCGGCGAGCGCCGCGCGGACGAGGGCACCGAAGCGGACGCCGAGCGGACGTGCGACGTCGACCCGGCCCCGGAGCTTGAGTTCGAGGACCAGGGTGCGGACCAGCCCCTCGTACTCGAAGGCCGCGTCGAGCCGGACGCCGGCGACCAGCCGGACCCGCTGGGGCCGTGCGTCGAGCGCCGCGCGGCACGGTGGGCAGAGCGCGCGGTCCGGGCGGCCGCAGCCCAGGCAGGCGACCGGCAGGACGAGCCCGAGCACGGCGAGCAGGGCGTCACGCCACGGGGTGGGGGCGTCGTCAGGGGGCATGCCCACGACTGTGGTGGTGACCGGACGACGGCGGTGGGCCGGCGTGCCGGACGGTGGACGGGCCTCCAGGCAGGGCGGGGTGTGGAGGACGGTGGCGTCAGCGCTGGACGCCGAGCACGTCGGCGGTGACGCCCGTCGAGTCCCAGCCGCCCCCGGTGGACTGCAGGACGTCGCCGCTCGACATCCGCAGCAGCAGCGCGCCGCCGCTGCCGCCGCTGATCGCGGTGGCGCGCCCGTCGGGCTTCGGCAGGGTGCTCGACTTGCCGCCGATGGTGGTGCGGACGATGTTCGGACCGGTCGGCGTCTGCCCGACCGAGGCGACGTCGGTGTCGTTCACCCACGTGGCGTCGACCGCGGTGCCGCTGGCGGCCTGCACCCGGACCGGGGCGCCGAACGAGGTCGGTGACCGGTCGGACCCGCGGATGATCGCCATCACGTACAGGCCGGGGCCGTCCGCGGTCTCGATGAGTGCGAGGGCCCTGGTGGAGTCGCGGGACACCTGGAACGACACGAGGTCGCCGCGCGGCAACGTGGTGCGCACCTGGTGGGGGTCGCCGCCGAGGCCGTACGCGGTGATGTGACGGGTGTCGGACTGCTGCCCCACCCAGACGAAGCCGAGGTCGTCGACGGCGGGGGCGACGAGGTCCTCGCGGGCGTCGACGCGCAGGCGGTCCTTGCCGCGCACGACGACGACGCCGTCCCGGTTGCCGACGGCGGCGGTGGTGCCGGACGCCGACAGGGCGATCGAGGTCGGGTCGAGGCCGGCGATCGCGGCCCCGACGCCACTGCCGAGTTCGGCGACCTTGCCGGTGCCCGAGGCGGCGTAGCCGACGACGCCGTCCTCGTCGACCAGGGGTCGGGGGTCGACGTCGGGGTTCTGCTGGGCGTCCGCTCCCCCGGAGTCCGGCACCGACAGCGTCGCGCCCTCGATCGTCATCGAGACCGACGAGATGGTGGCGACCGAGGCGAGGGACTTGCTGAGCTGTTCGCGCATCCGGACCTTGTCGACGGTGCTGGCGCGCAGGGCGTCGCTCGACAGGTCGACCAGGGCGGTGCCGCTGTCGATCGTCACCGCGTTGAGGGACAGCTGGGTGCCCTCCGGGAACGACGAGACGACGGCGCCCTTCAGCCAGTCGGCGGGGCCGGCGAGCAGGGCGCTGGCGATGCGGGTGCTGGTGGAGGACCGAGCGAGGAACCAGCGCTGGTCGGGCACCAGGAAGCGGTAGGTCGGGTCGTAGAAGTACAGGGCGTGCGCCTGGAACACCGACTCGAAGCTGACCGGCGACAGGATGATGCCGTCCGGTGCGTAGGCGATGCGCCACTCGCCGTCCTCGCGGACGAACTGGAACGTCAGCGTCGACGAGGTCGGGCGGACCGCCTGGGTGTACTCCCCGTCGGAGTCGACCGTGGCACTGGCCGTCATCGTGTAGGTGAGCTCGCGGTCGTCGGCGCGCTCGACGGTGCCGCTGCCGTCCCGGATCGTGACGCCCTGCCGCGGGTTCCACCGCTGGGCGAAGTCGGCGGCCAGGAACTGCCGGGCGATCGCGTAGTTGTCCTGGGCGCCGGTGGCGGCGGCGATGAACCCGCGGAGGATCGCCGTCTGGTCGGACCCGGTGATCGGCTTGTCCGGCCGGAAGTCGACGCCCGAGAGCGACTCGTCCTTGATGGTCTGCCCGGTGCGCACGGCACCGTCGGTCGGGATGGCCGCGCAGGCGGTGACCGCGAGCAGGCTGACCGCGGCGAGCGCGACGGCGAGGACGTGGCGGATCCGGTGGCGCATCAGGACTCCTCTCGCACGGCGCGGGGGCCGTCGTACGACTCGTCGAGCTCGGGCAGCGGGATGGCCGAGGTGGCGGTGGTGCCCTGCTCGTTGCGGGGCAGGGTGAGCACGAACGTCGATCCCGCGCCCGGCCGGGACCACACGTCGATGCGCCCGCCGTGGAGCTTCGCGTCGCCGAGGCTGATCGCGAGGCCGAGGCCGGTGCCGCCGATGGTGCGCTTGCGGCTCGGGTCGGCCCGCCAGAAGCGGTCGAACACCCGTGCGGCGTCCTCCGGCGGCATGCCGACGCCCTGGTCGCGGACGGCGATGGCGACGGTGCGTGCGTCGCTGTCGACGACGACCTGCACGGGCTTCGCGTCGCCGTGCTCGATGGCGTTGCCGACGAGGTTGCGCAGGATCCGCCGGACCCGCTTGGCGTCGAGCCGCATCGTGGTGTGGCCGCCGGGGGTCGCGAGCTGCAGGTCGATGCCGGCACGCTCGGCCAGCGGGCGGAACTCCTCGACGATGTCCGCGGCGAGGGAGGCCGGCACGACGGGTGCGGTGTCGAGCTGCACCGCCTGGGCGTCGTACCGGGAGATCTCGAGCAGGTCGGCGAGGAGCATCTCGAAGCGCTCCACCTGGGCGTGCAGGAGCTCGGCGGACCGGCCGACCGACGGTTCGAACGCGTGCCGGGAGTCGTAGAGCATGTCGCCGGCGAGCCGGATCGTGGTGAGCGGGGTACGGAGCTCGTGCGACACGTCGGAGACGAACCGCTGCTGCACGCGGGAGAGCTCGGCGAGCTGGGTGATCTGGCGGCTGACCGCCTCGGCCATCCCGTTGAAGCTCCGCGCCAGGGTCGCCAGGTCGTCCTGGCCGCGCACCGGGATGCGCTCGTCGAGGCGCCCCGCGGCGATCTTCCGGCTCGTCTCGGCGGCACCGCGGATCGGCACGACAACGAGCCGGACGACGAGCGAGGTGACCAGGGCGATGAGCACCATGAGCGCCACACCGCCGATGGAGAGGGTCTGGGAGACGAAGTCCAGGGTCTGCTGCGCGTCGGAGAGGTCGTAGACCAGGTAGAGCTCGTACTGGCCGGCGCTCGGGATCTGCAGCGTGGAGCCGACGGCGAGGCCCGGCACCCGGCGCCCGTCGTCGTCGAGTTCGACGGGCTGCAGGCTGAGCCGACCGGTGTTCTGCGCGACCTCCTTGCGCAGGGCATCGGTGATCACCGCGTCCGGGAAGTCCTGGCTGGCGATGGTCTGCAGCGTCTGCGGGGTGGACTGGTCCGGGCTCCGCTCGATGGCGATGCTCGTGCCACCGGGACTCGTCGTGTTCGACAGGATCGCCTGCTGCGCCTCGTTCTGCAGGGTCTCGAGCTCGGACTGGTTGTTGTCCTCAGCTGCCGTCGCCGCGTCGAAGATCCCCTGGGCGACGATGGTGGCCCGTGCGGACTCGGACTCGATCTGGTCGCGGCGCTGCGAGTAGACGTTCGTCGAGATGCTCACCATGACCGCGGTGCCGATGATCCCCACCGCGAGCCCGGTCGTCATCACGGTGATGGCGACCGAGCGGAACATGAGCGAGCGCCGCCACAGGTAGGCGATCGGACGCCAGGCGCGTCGGAGCCAGCGCCGCATCCGGCGACGGCTGCGGTCGACGACGCCGATCGAGACGGTGGTGCTGCCGGCCCCACCGGCACCGCCGGACCCACCGGCGCCGGTGGCCCGGCCGGCGCCGCCGACCCGGCCCGAGCGTGCCGAGCCCGACGGGCGCGTCGAGGGCGGCACGGTGCTCAGGCTCCTCCGGCGCGGTACCCGACACCGCGGACCGTGGTGACGGTCTTCGGGTTGTCCGGGTCGTGCTCGATCTTCGCGCGGAGCCGCTGCACGTGCACGTTGACCAGGCGGGTGTCCGCCTTGTAGTGGTAGCCCCAGACCTGCTCGAGCAGCATCTCGCGGGTGAACACCTGGTTCGGCTTCTCGGCGAGCGCCCGGAGCAGGTCGAACTCGAGCGGCGTGAGCGCGATCACGGTGTCACCGCGGCGCACCTCGTGCCCGGCGACGTCGACCGTGACGTCGCCGACGTGCAGGACGGTGGCGTCGGACGCGCTCGGCCGCAGGCGGGTCCGGATGCGCGCGACGAGCTCCTTCGGGTTGAAGGGCTTCACGACGTAGTCGTCGGCACCGTTCTCGAGCCCGAGGACCACGTCGGCGGTGTCGCTCTTCGCCGTGAGCATGATGATCGGCGTGCCGCTCTCGGCACGGATGCGCTTGCACACCTCGATGCCGTCGATGCCGGGCAGCATGACGTCGAGCAGGACGAGGTCCGGCTTGGTGGCGTGGAACGCGTCGACGGCGTCGTTGCCGTCGGCGCTGAACTCGGGTTCGTACCCCTCGGAGCGGAGCACGATGCCGATCATCTCGGAGAGGGCCTGGTCGTCGTCGACGACGAGGATGCGCGGTGTCATGTGATCTGGACTCCGGGTGGCGTGCGGGTGCCGTGGTCGGCACGTGTCCCCACACGATAGCCGAGGCCCCGCCGCGCCGGGTTTTCCGCCAGGATGGGGGTGGACCGTGCATCGCTGGCTCGGTCCGACACGACGAGGGGGCTGGAGTCATGTCCGATTGGCACACACCGGGCGGTGGGCAGCAGGGTGCGCCGACGCCGCCGGCATCCGGACCGGCGCAGGGACCAGGACCCCAGCCTGGAGGCCCGCCCCGCTCCTCCGTGCCGCCGCAGCCCGCCCCGGGGCCGGGTCCGGGGCGACCGGGCGGCCCGTCCGGTGGCTCGCGTCCGGTGATCCCGCTGCGCCCGCTCGGCCTCGGCGACATCCTGGCCGGCGCGTTCACGGTCTTCCGCCGGAACGCCCGCGTGCTGCTGCTCTGGAGCGTGCTGCTGAGCGGTGTGCTCGGCCTGCTCTCGACGCTTGCCAGCACCTTCGGGCAGCAGGCGTTGCAATCGCGGATGTTCTCGGCCCTCGACGGCGGCAGCGGTGCCGACTCGGTGGTCGCGGGCACGCTGACGCTCACGGCACTGCTCTCGGTCGTGCTGCCGTTCCTCGCCTACCTCGGTCGCGGGTTCCTGGTGGCGCCGGTCGCCGCGGACACCGGGCAGCGGGTGCTCGGCCGTCGCGCCACGTTCCGGGGGCTGTGGGCGCTGCTCGCCGGCCGCCGGTGGTCCGTCGTCGCGTGGATGCTCGTGCAGATCGGGGCCGGCGTGGTCCTCGCGATCCTGGCCGGACTCGTGTTCTTCGGGGTGTTCGCGGCCATGGGCGCCGCCGACTCCGGCACCGGGTGGTTCGTGCTGGTGCTCGTGCTGTTCGTGCTCGGCATCGGTGTCGTCGTCGTGTGGCTCGCCACGCGCTTCGTGCTCACCGTCCCGACCATCGCGCTCGAGGGCCGGCCGGTCTTCGCCGCAGCCGCACAGTCGTGGCGGCTGACCCGCGGGGCCTTCTGGCGGACCTTCGGCATCCTGCTGCTCGTGCAGCTCATGTTCGGGTTCGCGGCGTCCATCGCGTCGATCCCGCTCACCATCGGCGCCGTGCTCGTCGGGGGCACGTTCGACCCGCTCGGGCAGACGGGTGGCACGTCGGGAGCCGGCACCGGTGCGGTCATCGCCATCGTCGTCGGCAGCCTGCTCGCGATCGCGGTGCAGTGCATCACCGACGTGCTGAGCGCCTCGATCACCACGTTCCTCGCCATCGACCGGCGGATCCGCACCGAGGCCCTCGACCAGCGGATCGCGTCACACCTGGACTCCGGGCAGCCGACCGACCCGTTCGCCCCGTCCGAGCCCGTCGCACGCCCGCCGTGGCCGCCGCAGCAGCAGTGGGGTGGCCAGCAGTGGCAGGCACAGCAGCAGCCGTGGCCGGGGCAGCAGCAGTGGCAGCCCGGCCAGCAGCCGCAACCCTGGCAGCCCGGTCAGCAGCCGCAGCAGCAGCCGTGGCAGCAGGGTCCGGGCCAGGCGCCGCCGAACGGCTCCGCGTGACGGCGGTCGACCCGGACGAAGCGCGTCGCCTGCTCGAGCGCGAACTCGAGCGGTCCGCCTACGACGGTGCCCGGCCGACGTGGTGGGACCGTGCCTCGCGCTCCTTCCTCGACTGGCTCGGGTCGCTCCGCGCCGACGGCATCGACTCCCCCGCTGCGGCCCGCACCGCGCTGGTGATCGCGATCGTGGTGCTCGTCGCGGTCGTCGTGCTCGTCGTCGTCGCCCGCGGACTCCCCCGTCGGCGCGCCCGGGCCGGTGACGGTGACACCGGCGGGGTGTTCGACGCCGACGACCTGCGCTCCGCCCGGGAACTCCTCGAAGCGGCCCAGGCCGCCGTCCGTCGCGCCGACTGGTCGGCAGCGGTGCTCGACGGGTTCCGCGCGATCGCCAGGGGGCTCGGCGAACGCGACCTGGTGCCCGACGTGCCCGGAGCCACCGCGCGGACGATCGCCGCGCGGGGTGCCGTGCCGTTCCCCGCGTCGGCCGGTGCACTCGACGCGGCAGCGACCGCCTTCGACGCGGTCCGGTACCTCGGTGCCGAGGCCGACGAAGCCGCGGCCCTGCGCGTGCTCGACACCGAGCGGACCGTCCGGCAGGCCCGGCCCGCCCGGGCCGAGGGACCGGTGGTGCCGGCATGACGACCGACACCGCCACGCGGACGAGCGCCGGACCGACTCCTGCTCCGGCTCCGGCTCCAGCCGAGGGACGCCGGCTCCGCATCGGGTTCTGGGTCGCGATCGTCCTGGTCGGCGTCCTGCTCGCCGCGCTGACCGCCGTCGTGCAGGGCACCGACCCGGACGCACCGCGCGCACTCGACCCGACCTCGACGACGGCCAGTGGTTCGGCCGCGCTGGTCCGGGTGCTCGAGCAGCGGGGCACCGCGGTCTCCGTCACCGACACGGTCGACGGCGTCGGCGGGATCGACGGCGGCACGGTGTTCATCGACGACGCCGACGGGGCGCTCGACCCCGCCGTCGCGGAACGCATCGCCCGCACAGCCCGGCACGTCGTGGTCGTCGGGACGAGCGGCGCAGGCCTCGATGCGCTGCTCGGGTTCCCGGTCGACCCGCCCGCCCAGATCGACGGCGACGCCACCGTCGCGACGGCCTCGTGCGGGATCCCGGCGGCGGCCTCGGCGACGCGGGTGACGACCGCCGGCTCCGGGTACACCGTGGACGACGACGCCGCCGAACGGTGTGCGCCCACCGGCGAGGGCGCCTCCCGGGTCTGGGGCCTCGTGCGCACCACGACCCCGGGCGGTGACGTCACCCTGCTCGGCACGACCTCGGCGTTCCGGAACGACACGATCGCCACCGCCGGGAACGCCGCGCTCGCCCTCGGGCTGCTCGGCGCCGACGAGCGACTCGTCTGGTACACCCCGGCCGTCGGCACCCCCGACGCCGCACCGACCCTCGGCGAGCTCGCCCCGCCGTGGGTCCCGAGCGCCCTCGCGCTACTCGCCCTCGTTGCCGTCGCGGCCGGCGTCTGGCGCGGCCGACGGCTCGGCCCGCTCGTCGTCGAGCGGTTGCCCGTCGTCGTCCGTGCTGCGGAGACCACCGAGGGGCGTGCCCGGATGTACGCCCGCACCCGTGACCGCACCCACGCCCTCGACACCCTGCGCGTCGCCGCCGTCCGCCGCATCGGCCGGATGCTCGGACTTCCCCGATCGGCACACGTCGACGAGGTCGTCCGGACCGCGGCCCAGGCCACCGGCATCCCGCACACCCGTGTCGGCGCCGTGCTCGTCGGCGGGACCACCGACGACGACCGTGCACTCGTCGACGGCACCGCCGCGCTCGACGACCTCGAACGCGCCGTCCGCCGGGCGACCTCCGGTGACCGACCGACCTCCGACCCCGACCGACCAGGAGCACGACCGTGACCGACCTGCCCCCTGCCACCACCGAGCACACCGCACCGGAGCACGACCCCACGACCGCGGCCGGCTCCGACCTGCGCGACGCGTTCGGCCGGGTCCGCACCGAGGTCGCCAAGGCCGTCGTCGGCCAGGAGGGCGCGGTCTCCGGCATGATCGTCGGACTCCTCGCACAGGGGCACGTGCTGCTCGAGGGCGTCCCCGGTGTCGCGAAGACCCTGCTCGTCCGCAGCCTCGCCGCCGCGATGACGCTCGACACGAAGCGCATCCAGTTCACACCGGACCTGATGCCCGGCGACGTCACCGGGTCACTCGTCTACGACGCCTCGACCGGCACGTTCCCGTTCCGCGAGGGCCCCGTCTTCACGAACGTCCTGCTCGCCGACGAGGTCAACCGCACGCCGCCGAAGACCCAGTCGGCCCTGCTCGAGGCGATGGAGGAACGCCAGGTGAGCGTCGACGGCGACGCCCGGGCGCTGCCCGACCCCTTCTTCGTCGCCGCGACGATGAACCCGATCGAGTTCGAGGGCACGTACACGCTGCCCGAGGCGCAGCTCGACCGGTTCCTGATGAAGCTGACGCTCGACATCCCACCGCGCGACGTCGAGTGGCAAGTGCTCCGGCGCCACGCCGACGGGTTCGTCCCGCGCGACGTCCGGTCGGCCGGCATCACCCCGGTGGTCGGCGTCGACGAGGTCGTCCGTGCGCAGCGTGCCGTCCGCGGCGTCGGGGCCCGCGACGACGTGCTCGCGTACATCGTCGACCTCGCCCGGGCCACCCGGCAGGCACCGTCCGTCCGCGTCGGGGTGAGCCCCCGCGGAGCGACGGCACTGCTCGCGGCCGCCAAGGCCTGGGCCTGGCTCACCGGCTACGACGCGATCACCCCGGACCACGTGCAGGCCATGGCCCTGCCGGTCTGGCGGCACCGCCTGCGGGTCGCCGCCGACGCCGAGCTCGAGGGCGTCGGCGCCGACGGCGTGCTCCAGCAGGTGCTCGAGCAGGTGCGGGTGCCGATCTAGTGGCGGTCTCCGGCCGGTTCGTCGCGCTCCTCGCCGTCGCCCTCGTGCCCACCGTGCTGCTCGGCAGCGGGTGGGCCGGTCTGGCGTGGGTCGGGGTGGTGCTGCTCGCCGCGGCACTCGACGTCGTGCTCGCCGCCGACCTTCGACACGTCCGCGTGGAGCGGCGGATGCCCCGGCTCGCTCGACGCGACAGCACCGCGGACGGCACCCTCGTGCTCGCCAACGACGGCTCCCGGACGGTCCGCGGTGTGGTCCGTGACATGTGGGAGCCGTCGGCCGGCCACCGTCCCCGTCGGATCCGGATGACGGTCCCCGCCGGGGAGCGACGGACGGCCCGGATGCGCTTCACACCGTTCCGTCGTGGTCGACGCCGCACCACCGGGGTCGCCGTGCGGTCCTTCGGTCCCCTGGGCCTCGCCGCACGGCAGCGGGTCGTCGCAGCACCCGGCGAACTCGTCGTGACGCCGCCGTTCCGCTCCCGGCGGCACCTGCCGTCACGGTTGGCGCGGCTCCGCGAGCTCGACGGCGAGACCACGCTGCAGCTCCGCGGGCACGGCACCGAGTTCGACTCGCTGCGCGACTACGTGCGCGGCGACGACGTGCGGTCGATCGACTGGCGCGCCACCGCGCGGCGGCAGGACCTCGTCGTCCGCACCTGGCGTCCGGAACGCGACCGACGCGTGGTCGTCGTGGTCGACGCGGGCCGGGCGGGTGCCGGCCGGGTCGCCGACGAACCCCGACTCGACACGTTCATCGAGTCGGCGCTGCTCCTCGGTGCCCTCGCGGCAGCCGCCGGTGACCGCGTCGACCTGGTGGTCCTCGATGACACGGCACACGACCGCGTGCACGGCGCCACCCGCACCGACGTCGTGCAGCGCTTCGGTGAGGCCCTCGCGATGGCCGAGCCCGGGCTCGCCGCGACCGACTGGGCATCCGTCCCCGCGCTCGTCGACTCGATCACGACCTCGCGCGCCATGGTCGTCCTCGCCTCGAGCCTCGACTCCGTCGGCGCCTCGGGCGACCTGCTCGCCGTACTCCCCCGGCTGTCCCGACGGCACGCGGTCGTCGTGACGAGCATCGAGGACCCGGCCGTCCAGCGGATGGCGCGCGGCGGGGTGGACCCGACCACGGCGATCCGCACGGCGCGGGGCGGAAAGGTGCCGGGCCTCCCGACCGGCGCGGAGCGCGACGTCTACCGACGCGCGGCCGCCGAACGCACCCTGCTCGACGCGGACGGTGCGGCCGACGTCGCACGGCGCTCCGGCGCCGAGGTCGTGCGCGGCGCACCGGCGGACGTCCCGCCGCTCGTCGCGGACGCCTACATCCGGGCGAAGGCCACCGGCCGGCTCTGAACCGGGGCAGGCCCTAGCCGGCCACCAGGGCGGTGGAGCCGCGCTCGAACTCCTCGAGGTCGCCGCGCTCCCCCGCTCGGTACGCGCGGCCGCCGAGCACCCACTGGTAGGCGAGCACCGCGACCAGGGCGAGGGTGCCGATGCCGATCTTGATCGGCCACGGCCAGTCCTGCCGCGTCACCACGCCCTCGACGATGCCGGACAGCAGCAGGGTCAGGGTCAGACCGATCGCGATGGTGATGAGCGCACGGCCGTCCTCGGCGAGGGCCTGGGCGCGCGTGCGTCCAGGCCCCGGCGCCACCCACGACCAGAAGATCATCAGCCCCGCACCGCCAGCGAGGAACACCGAGTAGAGCTCGAGCTGCCCGTGCGGGGAGATGTAGAGGAAGAAGTCGGCCAGGCGCCCCTGGGAGTGCATGATCGCCGCGGAGACCCCGAGGCTGACGGCGTTCTGCATGATCGAGAACGGCACGAAGACCCCGGTGATGCCGAACGCCACCATCGTCGCGGCGATGTAGGCGTTGTTCGTCCAGACCTGCGCGGTGAAGGCCCCGAGGCCACGGTCGGAGTAGTAGTCGACGAAGTCCTGCGTGGCGTACCGGCGCAGGGCCTCGTCGCTGCCGAACGTCGCCGTCGCACCCGGGGTGGTGGTGATCCAGACGGCGACGATCGCCCCGATCGCCACCGTCGCGAGCGCGACCCAGATCGTCACCCAGCGGATCCGGTAGAGCGCCGCGGGCAGCTGCCGCGTGAAGAACAGGGCGACGGCCGTCAACGGGTCGACGGGGGTGCCGGTGAAGCGCAGGCGGGCGCGGAACAGCGTGAGCGAGAGCCGGTCGCCGGTCACGGTGCGCGGTGCAGCGCCCCGGATGCGGGCGAGGTCGGTCGCGGCCTCCTGGTAGCCGGCGACGAGCCGGTCGACGTCCGCGCCGGACCGGTGCCGGGCACGCGCCAGACGGTCGAGCTCCTGCCACCGGTCACGGTGCACCTCGGTGTAGGCATCCAGGTCCACGTGTTCCCCCTCAGGTCGCGCGATCTCCGACAGAATGATCCCATGCCGAAGCCCCGCACGCCGCGTGACCTCGCCGACGCCCGGTTCTCGCGCGACCTCGACGAGACCGCCGACGAGCTGGTGGTCGGCGAGGGCGTCGCGCTCGACGTCCAGCCCGCCGGACTCGTGCTGCGGCTCGCGGCCGCGCTGCTGGACGGCCTGTGCGTCCTCGTCCTGTTCGTGCTCGCGCTGTTCGGCGTCTGGCGGCTCTGGCCGAGGGGGCTCGAGCCGGCCTGGGGTGCTGCGCTCAACATCGTGCTGCTCGTCGTCGTGCTGGTGCTGGTGCCCGCGGCGGTCGAGACCGTGACGAAGGGGCGGAGCGTCGGACGGTTCGCCACCGGCACCCGCGTCGTCCGGCTCGACGGCGGCGCGATCGGGTTCCGGCACGCCTTCACCCGGTCGCTCGTCGGCCTGTTCGAGCTCTGGATGACGTTCGGCTCGGTCGCCCTGCTCGTCGCGCTGTTCGGCAGTCGGCCGCGGCGCCTCGGCGACCTGCTGGCGGGCACGATCGTGCAGCACGAGCGACTGCCGAAGCAGCGGGACCCCGAGGTGCTGCTGCCCCCGGAGCTGACGGCCTGGGCCGGTGTCGCGGACGTCTCGGCGCTGCCGCAGCGGTTGGAGAACCGCCTCGGGGCGTTCTTCCGCGGGGCTGCGCTGATGCGCCCCGAACTGCGCGAGGCCGCGGCGCAGACCCTGGCGGCCGAGGTGTCCGCGTTCGCACACCCGGTGCCGCCCGTCCCGCCGGAGGTCTTCCTGGCCGGGGTCGTCGTGCTGCGGCGTCGTCGGGACATCCGGGCGCTGGGTGCCCGCGCGGAGCTGCTGACCGCCGCGGGGGCGACCGCGGCGGCACCCCCGCCCGGCTTCCCGCGCTGACGCGCGCCGCGGGCCCGGGCTGCTCGCAAGACACCGGTGTTCGCACTCCGAACACCCGCGTGCGGGGGTTCAACGTGCGAACACCGGTGTTCAGCGGAAGCGGGCCGCCCCGCCGCGCTCAGTAGCGGTAGTGGTCCGGCTTGAACGGGCCCTCGACCGGCACACCGATGTACGCCGCCTGCTCCGGTCGCAGCGACGTCAGCTGCACCCCGAGGGCGTCGAGGTGCAGCCGCGCGACCTTCTCGTCCAGGTGCTTCGGCAGCACGTACACGCCGGTCGGGTACTCCTCGCGCCGGGTGTGCAGCTCGATCTGTGCGAGCACCTGGTTCGTGAACGAGTTGCTCATCACGAACGACGGGTGCCCGGTCGCGTTGCCGAGGTTCATGAGCCGTCCCTCGGACAGCACCAGGATCGACCGCCCGGTCGGCAGCCGCCACTCGTGCACCTGCGGCTTGATCTCGACCTTCGAGACGCCGGGCAGCGCCTCGAGCGCCGCCATGTCGATCTCGTTGTCGAAGTGCCCCACGTTCGCCACGATCGCCAGGTGCTTCAGCCCGAGCATCTCGTCGACACCGACCACGCCCAGGTTGCCGGTGCACGTGATGACCATGTCGACGGTGTCGACGACGTCCGCCAGGCGCGCGACCTGGTAGCCGTCCATCGCCGCCTGCAGCGCGCAGATCGGGTCGACCTCGCTGACGATGACACGGGCACCCTGCCCGCGGAGCGCCTCGGCCGCACCCTTGCCGACGTCGCCGTAGCCGACGACGAAGGCGACCTTGCCGCCGATGAGCACGTCGGTGGCCCGGTTCAGGCCGTCGGGCAGCGAGTGCCGGATGCCGTACTTGTTGTCGAACTTCGACTTCGTCACGGAGTCGTTCACGTTGATCGCCGGGAACTTCAGCTCGCCGTTCCGGAACAGCTCGTACAGGCGGTGCACGCCCGTGGTGGTCTCCTCGGTGACGCCCTGGATGTCGGCCGCGATGCGGGTCCAGTGGTCCGACGACGTCTCGAGCGACCGCGCGACGGTGTCGAGCACGATCTTCCACTCGGTGCTCGCGTCCGGCTCGGCGACCGGAGCGGCACCGGCCGCCTCGGCGTCGGCACCGGTGTGCACGAGCATCGTGGCGTCGCCGCCGTCGTCCAGGATCAGGTTCGGCCCGATCCAGTCGGCGCCGGCCGCGGCGGCCTCGTCGCTCCAGTCGAAGATGCGGCTGGTGCACCACCAGTACTCCTCGAGCGTCTCGCCCTTCCACGCGAACACCGGGACACCGGCGGGGGCGTCCGGGGTGCCGGTGGGTCCGACGGCGACGGCGGCAGCGGCCTCGTCCTGGGTGGAGAAGATGTTGCAGCTTGCCCAGCGCACCTGCGCGCCGAGGGCGACGAGCGTCTCGATGAGCACCGCGGTCTGCACCGTCATGTGCAGGGACCCGGCGATGCGTGCGCCGGCGAGTGGCTGCGCCGCGGCGAACTCGTCACGCAGGGACATCAGGCCCGGCATCTCGTTCTCGGCGAGGCGGATCTGGTGCCGGCCGGCCTCGGCGAGGGACAGGTCGGCGACGCGGAACGCAGCAGCGGTGCGGGTTTCGGTGGGCATGCCCACCAGTCTTCCATGCCGGGAGGCGCGGATCACCAGCCGATCCCGGTCACGTTCCCCGGGCCTCCAGGTCGACCCCCGCACCCACGTCGCGGACGTGAGCCGTCAGTCGGCGTCGCGCGGGAGCGGCTCGCGCCGCACCACCTGCCAGCCGCGCGGGACGCGCAGGGAGGCAGCGTGCCGGGCGCAGAGGTCGTAGCCGTGCGGCTCGACCCGGGTCGACAGCGGACCGACGACCACCATGGAGTCGCCGTAGTCGTACGTCAGGGTCGACGAAGCGCTGTTGGCACACGCCACCTTGCTGCAGATCCGCACGTCCATCTCGACAGGGAGCCTAGCGGAGCGTCCGGCGCGCACCCGTCCCCGCGTACGATGTGGGGATGCGTCGGAAGCCTCGCCTCGTCACCCCGGTCGACCGCGGTCGAGGGCGCTCCCGGCACGGCCGCGGTGGGCGCTCGAGCGTCACCGGCCCCGAGCTCGCGCCGATCATCACCCGCGCCGAGGCGTTCGACCGGATCGTCGGCGACAGCGCGCACTACCTGCTCGGACTCTGGCCCGAGGAGCTCTCCGGCGTCGTGTTCCAGGTGGCGGACATGCCGAGCGACACGACCCTGCCGGACGAGATGCCGCGCTGGCGGATCGACCGCGACACCCGCCGCGTGACCGTCTTCCGGATCCCCGTCGAGCGGGTGAACCGGAGCCCCGAGAAGGACGACTCGGACCGCCGCATCATCATCGAGACCGCGGTGTTCCGCGCGGTCGGCGAGCTGATCGGCAAGGACCCCTGGGACCTGGCGCCGGACCGCTACCGGCACTGGTGAGCCGGGCGGCCCGCGCCGGGCGTCAGGGGTAGACGCGGACCGGGGTGGAGACGTCGGTCGCCGGACGCACCGGGAACCCGGCGATGCCGTCGGCCCCGCGGTAGGTCACGCCCGCGACGATGCCCTCCGTCCCGGTCAGCGTGAGCTGCTTCGCGGTCTGCACCGGGAGCGTCACGGTCGCGCCGGACAGGATCTTCAGCGTGCGTCGCTCGTCGCCCGACCGCACCGTGACGGAGCGGTCCTGGCGGGTGGGGTTCACGAAGTTCAGCCGCACGCCCTCGCCCGGGGCGATGGCGGTGATCGTCCGGTCGCCCAGCGGCTCGGCCGAGGCGAACCACCCGAGGTCGGTGCCGCTGCTGGCACCGTCGGTCGGCGTCGTGGTGCGTGCACCGGTGACGACCGGCTCGGTCGAGGTGACGGTGAACGAGTACCGGCCGTCCGGGAAGTCGTCGAGCGCGACGTCGGTGACGACCCCGGGCTCGGCGGTGGCGTTGACGGTCGTGCCGCCGCCGTCGGCCGTGCTGATGCCGAGGGTGACGCGGGCCGACTTCGTGCCGGGGACGAACAGCCGGACGATCGGCGCCGCGTCGGCCGTGTCGTCGCCGCGCTGGGCGGCCTGCGCGTCGGCGAGGGCGACGGCGGGGATGACCTGCGAGCGTGACGGCGCGGCCCCACCGGAGACGATGTCGTAGCCGCCCGGGGTGAGGGTGCGGACGACGGACTCCTGCATGTGCGCGACGATCTGGCCGCCGGACGACGTGACGTGCACGACGGTCGAGGCGGCGTCGGACACGAAGCCCGACAGCGGGACGACCTTCTGCGTGTTCGGCGCGACGACGATGCCGGTGGTCCCGGGCGCGCTGACCGTCCCCGAGCCGTCGAAGATCGACAGGTCGACCGTGGCGTTCACGTCGGTCGGGTTCGAGAGCGTGACGAGGCTCGTCCGACCGGTCTCCGTCGAGCCGCCGACGAGCCACGTGGACTGGGTCGGGTCGTCGCACGAGGCGGCGCCCGCCCCTACCAGGTCGCCGCTCGAGACGCTCTGGAAGCTGCTGCCCGCGACCTGCGGCGTCGTCTCGCCAGCGGGGGCCGTCAGGAGCCGGGGGTCGCTGCCGCCGGTGGTCGAGGAGTCGAGCGAGGACCGCTCGACCGTCGAACCGGTCGTCGCCGTCGCGACGGTCGCGGTGCCGACGGTGCTCGCCTGCGTCGCGTCGTTGCCGGCGTCGTCGGACAGTCGCAGCGCACTGCCGGCGCAGACACGCTCGGCCGCAGCGGGGACCGGCGTGACGGTGCGCCCGGCCGGTCGACCGGGTTCGGACTCGGTGCCGATGGCGTGGGCCGCGGTGACGGCACCCGCGGCGACGACGACGGCGACGGCCGTGGCGGTGCCGCGGACGATCCAGCGCCGGACCGAGGAGGGGTTGGTGCTCATTCGTCGCGCTCCTCGTCGAAGGTGGTGGCGGGTTCCTCGGCCTCGATGACGTTCGAGGTGGCACGGCGGCGGCGCGGGGCCGTCGGGACCGCGAGGAGTGCTGCGGCGCCGAAGACCACGCCGAGCACGACGAGGTACAGCACGTGGGTGGCCTGGGTCGCCGCGGAGCCGGAGCGGGTGCGGTCGACCTCGCCCTCGTAGTGGAACAGCTGGCCGTTCGTGGTCTCGCCGATGCTCGTGAAGAGCGCGTTCTGACCGATCGCACCGGCGGCCCGGTCGTGCACCGTCTGCGCCTCGGGGTCGTCACCGGCGTCGTCGATGAGCACGAAGCTCACGCCGAGCTCGCGGAGCGCCGGCCGGGGGTCGTACCCGCTGCGGCTCGCCAGGTTGCCGGCGAGCGTCGTCAGCCGTGCGCCGGACTCGCTCAGCCGGAGTGCGGTGGCGTCGAGCGTCGACTGGTCGTCGAGGGTGGAACCCTGCCCGCGCTCGAGCGTGACGGCGAGCGAACCGTCGTCCTGCGGGACGACCACGAGCGTGCCGACGTCGGGGTTCGCCTGGGCCTCGGCGTTCACGTACGCGCTGAGCACCCGGCCGGTGGTCGGCTCGATCGTGGCGGTGCCGAGGTAGAACGCCGCGAAGGCCGGAGCCACGGCCACACCGGCGAGCACGGTCGCGACGAGCCCGGTGACCGGGGCGGCCTTCGGCAGCACGTCGATGCCGATGCAGGCCGCGACCACGAGGGCGAGCCAGTACACGGACAGACCGCTGCCGGGCCAGACGATGGTGGTGGTCGACCCGACACCGGTGACCGTGACGTGGGTGGCGGCGAAGGCCGTGGCGAAGCCGAGGAGCGCGATGACGAGCGCCGAGCCCGCGACCGCCCAGCGGTGGCCGAGCATCGCCCCGATCGCGGCGGCGGCCACGGGGAGCGCGAGGACGGCCATCACGATCGGCAGGACCGTGGCGACCAGTGCGAGTCCGGAAGTCGCGGGGAGCCAGCCGCTCCAGTCGGGCAGGGGCTGTCCGATGGCCAGCTGGAGTGCGGACGGCGCCCGGGTCGCGGACGGCGCACCCGGGTCCGCGAACACCGCGAGCAGGTTGCCGCGTGCGGCCTGCGCCAGGATCAGCGGCAGGAAGAGCACCGCGGTCGGCACCGGGATGAACAGACGACGGTGGGCCCGGCGCCAGCCGACCAGGAGCGCCACGAGCCAGCCGACCAGCAGGACCGGCAGCAGCGACGGCGCCGAGGCGGCGACGACGGCGAACAGGAGCGACGCTCCCGAGGCCCAGGCCCACGAGCGGTGTGCCTCGAGCACGGCGACGAACAGCCACGGCAGCACCAGGTGCGCGATCACGGCGCCGAGGTGACCGGTCGTCACGGCTCCGACGAGCGACGGGGCGATCGCGTAGAGCGACGCACCGATGACCGGCACCCAGGTGCGGGTCGTGACCTTGCGGACCGCGAACCAGGCCCCCAGTGCGGACAGCGGGAACGCGACGAGCATGACGAGCACGACCGCGGTGGACGGCGACCAGAACACGATCGAGCCGAGCACGGCGAGCACCGCGGCGAAGGGGTCCGACGGGCCGGTGAAGCCCGTGCCGAGCGAGTGGAAGCCGTACCCGACGTTCTGCCAGAGCTGCCCAGGCGTCGCGGAGAGCGGCAGGAGTCCCCCGCCGGTCAGGGCCGGCGACCCGAGCAGCGGGTAGAGCGTCACGACGCTGAGGACCGCGGCGGCCAGGACCACCCAGATGCCGCCGTCGCTCAGGAACGACGCCCGGGCGATCGGGGCGTCCTCGGCCCGGGCGAGTTCGACGTCCCGCGAGGTCGTGCGGTGCTCGTGCACCCGACGCCAGCTCACACGGAGCGGTTCGACGGCGGCCCAGCCGAGCTTCTTCGTGCGGGCGAGGTTCTTGCGCGCCCGCCCCGTGCCGCCGCCGAACGCGACGGCGAACGCGGCGGAGAGCTCGGGGACCACGGCGGCGGGGTGCTTCGCGACCAGGTGACCGAGCGCGCGGCCGATCGCGAACGGCACGAGCGTGAGCCAGTGCAGCCAGACCAGCGCGGCGGGCGCGTAGGTCATCCGGCGGTGCAGCTGCGCCTGCCGGTGCATCCGGACGCGCCGCGCCTCGGAGACGCGCTTGCGGCCGAACTCCTCGATCGGTCCGGCGCTGGTGACCTTGGCCTCCGGCACGAGGGCGACGCGGTGCCCGGCGAGACGGACCCGCACCGAGAAGTCGAGGGCCGCGTCGACGTCCGGCAGCGCCGGGTCGAAGCCGCCGAGTTCGTTCCAGACCGAGCGGCGCACGAGCATGCCGCCCGCGGCGACACCGAGCACGTCGGTGTTGCGGTCGTGCTGGCCCTGGTCGAGCTCGTCCTGCACCAGCACGATCGACCGGCCGAAGCGGGTCATGCTCTCGCCGAAGGCGCGGATGAGCGAGGGGTCGTCGTCGGCGACGAGCTTCGGACCGGCGACGACGACCGACGGCGCGATCTCGACGGCGGACAGCAGGTCGGCGAGCGCGGTCGGTGCCGGCGCGTTGTCGTGGCCGAGGACCCACAGCCACTCGTCGACCGGCTCGTCGGTCACCGCAGGCGGCGCGCTGCGCTCGCCCTGGCGGACGGCGTCACCGAACGCAGTGCCGGCTGGCAGCCGGACGAGCTGCGCGGACCCGCCGAAGGACAGTTCGGCGGTCGATCCGTCGGTCGTGCCGACGTCGACGACCACCAGGTTCTCGGGGTGGCGGGTCTGGGCGGCGAGCGCGTCCAGGGTCCGGTCGAGGTGGGCCGCCCCGTTGGCGGCGACGAGGATCGCGGTGACTCTGGGCTGCATGACGGGCGTCACTCTACGGTCTGGAGGCGCGGTGTCGGCTGCGGACGGCGGCGCGCCGTGAACCTGTGGGCGCGCTCACTGCGCGGTGCGGGGCGGGCGCTCCACGCGCCTCCCGGACGGGGTGGGACGGCTACGCCCTTTTCCGCAACTTGCGGCGTTCACGCTCGGAGAGGCCACCCCAGATGCCGAAGCGTTCGTCGTTCTCGAGCGCGTACTCGAGGCACTGCGCCCGGACCTCGCACGAGGTGCAGATCTTCTTCGCCTCGCGCGTGGAGCCGCCCTTCTCGGGGAAGAACGCCTCGGGGTCGGTCTGCGCGCAGAGCGAGTCGACCTGCCAGGCGAGCGGGTTCTCCTCGTCGTCGGTCTCCGGACGTCGGACTCCCGGGACGCCGAGCGCCACGGGATCGACGTGCCAGTCCTCCGGAACTCCGGCGTGGAACTCGGAACCGTTCACCCTGATCACCCCTGCCGCCTCGACAACGAACCCCAACTCTTGCGGCCGTTGCCTGTAATTACAGCGGTGTCATTCGCCTGAGTCAAGTCGCGGATCATAGAAGGCACTGACCGCTCCAGCGTGTCATGTCCCCCGTTTGGGCGTGTCGCACCGCTCGGGTGGGCCTTCCGGGGGACAACTGACTCGTCCTCAGGCGCTCAGGAGGCGCTGCGACGAGCCTCCCAGGCGCTCGACACCATCTCGTCCAGGGAGTGCCGCATGGCCCACTCGAGGTCACGGGCGGCGGCTTCGCCGGTCGCGACGATGCGGGCCGGGTCGCCGGGGCGCCGCGGTGCGATCTCGGGGTCGAAGGCGATCCCGGTGCCCGCCGCCATCGCGTCCATGATCTGCCGGACGCTCACACCGTCGCCGCTGCCGAGGTTGTAGGCACGCTCGAGCGGCTCCCCCGCCTCGAGCTTCCGCGCGGCCACCGCGTGCGAGTGCGCCAGGTCGGCCACGTGCACGTAGTCGCGGACGCAGGTGCCGTCCGGGGTGGCGTAGTCGTCGCCGTTGATCCGCGGGGTCCGGCCGGCGAGCAGCGCGTCGAAGACCAGCGGGAACAGGTTGTGCGGGCTGGCGTCGTACAGGTCGGGCTCCCCCGAACCGACGACGTTGAAGTACCGGAGCGACGTGGTGGTGAAGCCCGCGGCGACCTCCATGTCGCGCAGCAGCCACTCGCCGATGAGCTTCGACTCGCCGTACGGCGACTCCGGGTTCTTCGGGGTGGACTCGACCACGGTCTCGACGTCCGGAGTGCCGTAGACCGCCGCGCTGGACGAGAAGACCGCCTTGGTGACGCCGGTCTCCGCCATCGCGCGCAGCAGGGTCGCCATGCCGGTGACGTTCTGCTCGTAGGTGTGCAGCGGGCGCTCGACCGAGACGCCGGCGTACTTGAACCCCGCGACGTGGACCACACCGGTGACCTCGTGCTCGCGCAGCGTGCGTGCGACGAGCTCGCCGTCGAGGATCGTGCCCTCGACGAACGGCACGTCGTCCGGGACGAACGCGCGGAAGCCGCTCGACAGATCGTCGAACGCGACCGTGTCGATGCCGGCCGAGCGCAGCGCTCGGACGACGTGGGACCCGATGTACCCGGCACCGCCGGTGACCAGCCAACTCATGCTCGCCACGCTAGCGGACGTCGGCGACGCCCCGGTGGCGGTGTGCGGGTCCACGCCACGGCGTGCGGCCCCGCGCCGGTCCCGGTGCCGGTCCGCGCCCCTAGGCGCCGGTGGCGATGAACACGGTCGACGTGATGCCGTCGGAGGAGTCCGCCTCGACCGTCACGTCGCCCTCGTCCGGGGTGATGAAGCACGACTCGCCCTTGCGGAGCAGGGTCGCCGACTGCGCGCCGACGAGCGTGACGACGCCCTCGGTGCAGATCGCGATCGACGGCCCCACGAGCGGGGCGACCCCGCCGGTGCTCAGTCCCACCGGGCGACCGTCGCCGTCCACCCGCAGCAGCGCGAAACCGACGCCGTCCGGCGCGAACCGGTCGACGCCCGGGGCGATGCGCTCGGGCTCGAGGACCGGTGCCGGGTACGCGGTGAAGTCGAGCACCCGCAGGAGCTCCGGCACGTCGACGTGCTTCGGCGTGAGCCCGCCGCGCAGCACGTTGTCCGACGGCGCCATCAGCTCGATGCCGAGTCCGTCGAGGTACGCGTGGATGTTGCCGGCGGGCAGGTACATGGCCTGCCCCGCGGTGAGCGTCACCCGGTGCATGAGCAGGGAGACGACGATGCCGGGGTCGCCGGGCCAGCTGGTCGCCAGGTCGCGGACGGTCGCGGTGTTCGGGGTGAGCAGGTCGTCGTCGAGCGAGACGGCCAGGTCGCTCGCGGCCTGCACCACGGCGAGCGCGGACTCGTCGGCGGTCTCGAGCCAGCGGACGGTGTCCTCGAGCCCGTGCAGCAGGTGCACCTCGAGCGGACCGAGGCGGCCGGTACCGGCGTCGAGCACGCGGACCTCGGCCAGGGTCTCCTCGACCGGGCGGAAGCCGCTCAGCGCCTCGAACCGCTCGCTCAGCGCGACGACGAGCTCGGGCTTCGGGAACGGGTCCTTGTAGTTGCGGGCCGGGTCGTCGAGCGGGATCCCCTCGCGCTCCTCGCGGGCGAAGCCCGCTTCTGCCTGCTCCGGGGTCGGGTGCGCCTGCAGCGAGAGCGGTGCCGCAGCGGCGAGCACCTTGAGCAGGAAGGGCAGGCCGGTGCGGTCCGGACCGAGTGCGGTCTCCGGCTCGTCGGCGATCCAGTCGCGGAGCGTGTCGGCCCCGCCGACCATGGCCGGGTTGACCACGACACTGGGGCTGCCGGCGTGGGCGCCGAGCCAGAGCTCCGCCTGCGGGGCACCCGTGACGGTGCGGCCGAGGAGCTCCGGGATCGCGGTGACCGAGCCCCAGGCGTAGTCGCGGGGGGTGTTCGTGATGCCGAGGAACATGGGCCCGAGCCTACCGGCGCTGCCGGTGGAGTCCTGCGGACGGCGACCGGCCGGTAGCCTGGCGTCGTGACGAACACCTGGCCACTGGCGCGCGGGACCGTACCGGAGCGCGAGGCGTTCGCCTTCGGGGCGACGACCCTGTTCGTGCTGTTCGCGGGCGACGCCGTGCCGAACACCCTGACCTGGGTCGGGGCCGGTGTCCTCTGGGCCCTCGTCGCGGCGTGGGGCATCACGATCCTGGTCCGGGCGAAGCCACCGCTCGTCCGCACCCCCTGGGCGCTCTGGGCGTTCCTCGGCTGGTGCCTGGTGACCCTGGTCTGGTCGCACTGGCGCTTCGCGACGATCTCGAGCCTGACCGTGCAGGTGATCTGCGCGGCCGTGGCGTTCACGATCGCCTCGACCCTGACGTGGCGCCGGATCACCGATGCCCTGAGCCTCGCGCTCCGCTGGGTCCTCATGCTCTCGCTCCTGTTCGAGGCCGCCGTCGCGGTGTTCGTCCGGCACCCGATCGCCCCGATCTGGACGGACTACGGCGACCGCGACGTCCCCGACGCCTTCTACTTCTCGCGCGCCGAGCTCTTCACCGGTGGTCGGATCCAGGGGCTGCCCGGCAACGCCAACCTGCTCGCGATGGTGGCCCTGCTGGTCGCGATCGTGGTCGCCGTGCAGTTCGCCGAGGGCCGGATCCGCCGGAACCAGGCGATCGGCTGGCTCGTCGTCGCGGCACTCGGCTTCGTCCTCACCCGCTCGTCGACGGTCATCGCCGCCGCACTCGTGGTCGCCGTGGTCGCACTGGCCGCCGTCTGGATGCGCCGTGTCCCGACGGAGCGCCGCACCCCGCGCTACCTGCTGCTGGCGGTGGGTGCCGTCGTGGTCGCCGTCGCCGCGTTCGTGCTGCGCGGCCCGGTGTCCGAACTGCTCGGCAAGGGCTCGGACGCCACCGGACGCGGGGAGATCTGGGCCAAGGTCCTCGGCCTGATCGACCAGCACCCCGTGGGCGGCTGGGGCTGGATCGGGTACTGGTGGCCGGGCATCCCGACGCTCGCCGACCTGGCGCAGCGCAAGGGCGTCACGTACCTGCAGGCCCACGACGCCTCCCTGGACGTCTGGATGCAGACCGGCATCATCGGCCTGGTGCTCTTCGCGATCTACGTGGTCACGACGCTGTCCCGCTCGTGGGCCTGCGCGACCCGCATCGGGTACGACGCCGCGCTGCGTCCGCGGGCCTTCGACCCGGTGTCGCTCCTGCCGCTCCTGGTCGTCGTCGCCCTGCTCGTGCAGTCCGTCGCCGAGTCCCGCCTGCTCTACCAGGGGAACTGGGTGCTCTTCGCCCTGCTCGCGATCAAGACGCGCATCGTGCTGACCGGCGAGGAGCCGGTGTCAACCGGCGACGGTCCGCGCACGCCGCCCGCCAAGCGCGAGTTCCGCTGGGCCGGCACGCGCTGACCCGGACGCTCCCTCAGCGCGACAGCCACGAGCACGACACCGGGGACGACCACGGGTTCGACTTCACCCGGGCGACCTCGAGCGTCGGGTCCGCGTCGCACGCCGCCACCGCCGCCGGCAGCTGCCCTGCCCACACCGGGCCGCCGCTCCGCCGCGTGTCGGTCGGCGCGACGTGCAGGACCGCCGACGCGACGACGGCGGTGACCACGCACCAACCGGCCAGCGCGCCGACGAGGCGACCCGGGCCTCCCGTCCGTCCGGCAGCACGCGACCAGCTGCGGGCGTCCACGAGCGTGGCGGCGGCGACCACCGCGGCGCTCACCAGCAGCAGGCCGGCGGCCGCGGCGTAGCGCTGCGGCGGCACGGCGGCCATCGCGGCGACCGGCGCCGACCAGTGGATGCCGTCGCCGCCGTTGGCGAGCAGGGCCACCCACCACACCGCGACGGAGCCGACGGCGAGGGCTGCGACCATCCACCGGGTGCGCGCCGGCCCGACCACGACGGCCGCCACCAGGACGACGAGCAGCAGGGCTGCGGGCACCACGACCACCGCCCAGCCGTGCTCGACCACCGCCGTCAGGACCTCGCCGAGGTCCGGGTCCCAGGCGCCCGCCACGGGACGCAGCAGGTACCCCGCGAGCACGTCGCGCACTGCCGGCGACCCCGTGGCGAGGGCACGCGGGCTCGTCAGGGTCGTGATGCCCTGCACCGCCAGGGCGACGACCACGACGAGCGTGACCGGCAGCGCGGTCCACCGGCCGGCCGGTCCGGGCGCACGGCCACGCGGCGTCCAGGCGAGGAGCAGCAGGGGTGCGAACAGGGCGGTGAGCGGTTCGGTGAGCACGGCCGCCCCCGCGACCACGGCGAGCGCCCCGGCCGCCCACCACGACCGAGCACGCCACGCGAAGACCCACGGCACCAGGACGAGCAGGAACCAGTGCAGGTTCGCCGCGTTGCCACTGATCTCGTACGGGGCGAGCGGCAGGACGACGGGGACGGCGGCGAGCACCAGCCGCAACGGCCAGGGGCGCACGACGTCGCTGGACAGCACGAACACCAGGGCGCAGACCCCGCCGACGACCGCGCACGCGGCGAGCGCCACGACCTGCGCGTACCGCTCGGGCGGCAGCGCGTACCCGAGGTCGACGATGAGGCGCGGCAGCAGGTGCACGTACCCGGCGTAGGGGTGCAGCAGGGTGTCGACGGGACCCATCGCGATCCGTTCGCGCAGGAACACGCCGCCGTCCTCGGCCCAGACGGTGTTCCGCGGCACCGGGCCGAGCCGGTACCAGGCCAGGGCGGTCGTGAGCAGGCCGACTACGACCGCGACGAGGGGGACGCCGGCGACCCTGCGCGCGAGGTCCATCCGGTGAGGATAGTTCGGTCATCGCGCATCGTCGATACAGCCACACCGCGATGCGGTGTGCTCGTCACAAGGTCGTGCGCCAAGATGGACGCGTGACGGACGGCCGGGTGAGCAGACAGGTGCTCGGGCGCCGGTACCTCTCCGCCTGGATCGGCTTCTCGGCCGGTGGACGGTTCAGCCAGGCGCTCGCGACGGTCATCGTGCTGTTCGGGTTCGGGCAGCCCACCGTCGAGGCCCTGGTCGGCCGGGCGGGGACCTGGGCGGTGCTCGTGACGCTGTTCGTGCTGGCGGGGCTGAGCCTGCTCGGCCAGCGCTACCGGATCGAGTGGCACGGGGTCCTCCCCCTCTCGCTGCTGGCCTTCGTCGGCTACTGCGCGTTGAGCGTGCTCTGGAGCGAGTACTCCTGGGTGGCGCTCCGCGGACTGGTGCAGACCGTGTGCTTCATCGGCCTCGGGCTGTACCTGGCCCTCGGCCGCGACCTGGTGCAGGTCATCCGGGCCTCAGGCGACGCCTTCCGGATCCTGCTCGTGACGGCCCTCGGACTCGAGGTCCTGTCCGGCCTGGTCCTCGACGTCCCGTTCCCGGCGTTCGGCATCCGCGGCGACATCGCGTACGGCGGTCCGATCCAGGGCATCGGCGGCACGCGCAACTTCATGGGCTTCATCGCCGCGATGGCCCTGGTCACCTTCGTGGTCGAGTTCCTCACCCGGTCGGTCACGGTCTGGCGCGCGATCGCCTCGACCTCGCTCGCCGTCATCGCCCTGATGCTCGTGCAGTCCCCCATCACCGGCCTTGCGATGATCGCGCTCGCCGTCACGGCGCTGGCGCTCTGGTCGCTCCGGCACGCACGACCGGCGACCAGACCGGTGGTCAACGGCGTCCTCGGTGCGGTCGTCCTGCTGACGCTGGCCGTCGGGGTGCTCGCCCGGCACCGCCTGCTCGCCGAGATCGGGGCGGCCGGCGGCACCGCGACCCGGACGGACCTGTGGTCGCAGATCCGGGTCCTGGTGGAGCGCTACCCGATCCAGGGCTGGGGCTGGGTGGGCACGTGGCCGACCGAGCCCGTCGTGCCCTACGTCACGCTCATCGACCCCGCCGGCGTCCGGTTCACCTCGGGCCTGAACGCCTTCGTGGACGCCTGGCTGCAGATCGGCTTCGCGGGCACGCTCATCCTCGGCATCACGGCGCTGCTCGCGTTCGCGCGTGCCTGGGTGACGGCGACGACGTTCCCCGGGGTGGCGTACGTGTGGCCGGCTGCCGTGCTCGTGCTGCTCGCCGTCACCAGCACGGCGGAGAGCTACCTGCTGCACGGCGCGGGGCTGATGTTCTTCGTGACGGTCCTCGTGATCGCCGCGCGGCGCCGCTCGTGGCGCCGGCACCTGCCGCGCGTGTAGCGCGCGCTGCGCGCTGCGCGCTGTGGCGCATCGTGAGCAGAAAAGGTCGCCTCCGCGGAGGCGACCCGACCGTTCCTGCTCACGAAGCGAGCGAGCGAGCGCGCTACGGGCGCGTGCGGCGACCGAGGCGGCGCTGCACGCCCCACTGGGTGACGCGGAGCATCGCCTCGAGGACGATGGACCGGCTCATCTTGGAGACGCCGTGCACGCGGTCACGGAAGCGGATGGGCACCTCGACGATGCGTCCGCCGAGGGCGTCCACGCGCAGCGTCATGTCCACCTGGAAGCAGTACCCCTTCGAGTCCACCGACCCGAGGTCCATCCGCGCGATCGCCGACGAGCGGTACACGCGGTAGCCGGCGGTGATGTCCCGCACGTCGAGCCCGAGCACCAGGCGGGCGTAGGTGTTGGCCCCGCGGCTGAGCGCCTGGCGCCGGAGCGGCCAGTCGACGACCGACCCACCGGGGACCCAGCGGGACCCGATGGCGAGCAGGACGTCGTCGGACGCGGTCACGGCGTCGACCAGGGCCGGCAACCGGTCGGCCGGGTGCGAGCCGTCGGCGTCCATCTCGACCAGCAGCGGGTACCCGCGCTCCAGACCCCACCGGAACCCGGCGACGTACGCCGTGCCGAGCCCGAGCTTGCCGGAGCGCTGCAGCAGGTGCACCCGATCGTCCGCGGCGGCCAGGGACCGCACGATGTCCCCGGTGCCGTCCGGGCTGCCGTCGTCGACGACGAGCAGATGGGCACCGGGCACCGCCGCCAGCACGGCGGCGGTGATCGCACGGATGTTCTCCGCCTCGTCGTACGTCGGGACGATGACGAGGGCGGTGGTCTCCCCCGGGGTCACCGGTTCAGGCGCCGCTTCACCTTGCCGGCGACGCTCCGGGGACCCTCGGTGCGCAGGTAGTGCACGGCACGGCCGAGGTCGTAGCGGACGCCGGAGAGCTTCTTGCGCTCCGGGACGCGGACGCGCATCTTGTGCGGCTCGATCGACGACGCGGTGTCGCGCACCGACTTGTCCGCAGCGCGGATCGGGTTCCGGCAGAACTCGACGAGCGGGGCGAGGACGTTCTCCCACGTGAACTGCTCGCGCACGCGGTCGACGTTGCCGATGAACTCGGTGCGGGCCTTCTTGTCGAAGAGCGCCGTCTCGAGCGCGGTGGCCAGGCCGTCGATGTCCTGCTCGTGCACCGCGATGCCGAGCTTCTCTTCTGCGACGAGGTCACCGAACGAGTCGCCGGCCGTCGTGACGATCGGGAGGCGTGCCCACAGGTAGTCGAGGATGCGGGTCCGGAACGAGAAGGTGGTCTCGAGGTGCTCGTAGTGCGTCGAGACGCCGGCGTCGGCCTCGAGCAGGTAGGCGCCGCGCTCCTCGTACGGGATCCACTGGTCGTTGAAGAACACGTGCTTGCCGGTGAGACCGAGGGCGTCGGCCTCGGCGCGGACCTTCGCGACGATGTCCATCTCGGGGACGTCGGGGTTCGGGTGCTGCACGCCCATGAAGAAGAGCTTCACCGACGGACGGCGCTCGGCGAGCTGGGCGATCGAGCGGACCAGGGTGATCGGGTCGAACCAGTCGTAGATCCCACCACCCCAGACGACGAGCTTGTCGTTCTTGCCGATGCCCGGCACGACGCCCTTGACGCGCTGCTGGTCGTGGACCGGCGGCGTCGAGGACAGGCCGAACGGCACGACGCCGATGAGCGAGCGCAGGTCGGCGTCGCGCGAGTACGTGCGGGCGTTCACGCGGCCGGAGCCGGCGAGCTGCCCGAGCCAGAACATCCGCTGGCGCTCGGAGGCGCAGATGAAGTAGTCGCCGAGCTCGAGCTGGTGGTTCAGCGTGTCCGAGGCGTCGAGGATCTGGCGGTTCCACTTGTCGACGTCGTCGCTGCGGCCCTGTTCGAGCTGCTCGAGGTGCAGCGGGTCGTAGACGTCGACGACCAGGATCTTGCTGGTCGACTCGAGCACCGGGAACAGCCGGAGCGCGTGGCCCTGCACGATGATGACGTCGGCCCAGCCCTCGTGCTCGACCATCTGGCGCGGGTGACGGTGCGGGACCGTGACGACCTCGTACGACGGGTCGATCGGCGACGAGCGGGTCAGGCTGACCACGCGGACGTCGTGCTCGGATGCCAGCTGCTTGGCCATCTGCGTGGCACGGATCGCGGGGCCGGCCATCTTCGCGCCGATCGAGTCGCCCGTGATGATGAGGACGCGGCGACGGGTACCGACCTCGAGCACGCCGAGGGAGTGCACGATCTTGTCGTAGCCGGCCAGGTAGTTCTCGATCGGGTACGCGGGCTCGTCGCGGTTGCCGAACAGGCGGAGGAGCTCACGGTCGGACCGGACGCGGGTCGCCTGGATCTGGCGGCGGGACTCGGTCATCGACGGCAGCTGCTCGACGAACTGGTCGACGCCGTAGATGCCCGCCATGCTCGTCTTCGGCACCGGGATGGTCGGGACGCTGTCGTCGCCGGGGTTGCGCAGGTCGAGCTCGGTGGAGTCGAGCTCCCCCCGGCCCACGGCACGGCGGACGGCGAGTGCCAGGGAACCGGGCAGCGCAGCGGCGAGCTGCTCGTCACCGAGGTTCTTGTAGAGCGTGAACAGTGCGTTCCGCTCGAGCAGGTAGGTCTCGCGGAAGTCGCCGAACTTGTTCATCGACGCGTGGTGCTTGTGGAACGCGACCGACTTCGGCTGGTACCGGAAGCGCCAGCCGAGCAGGTTGAGCCGCCAGCCGAGGTCGACGTCCTCGTAGAACATGAAGTAGCGGTCGTCGAAGCCGTCGAGCTGCTCGAAGAGCTCGGCGCGGATGAACATCGCGGCGCCGGTGCCGAACAGGACGTCGGTCTCGCTCTCCCACCGGCCGGTGTCCGGCGACCCGGCGAAGGGTTTGTAGCCCATGCCGTACCAGGTCATCGCGGCCTCGGTGAAGTCGACGTTGACGCCTTCCCAGTCGAGGACCTTCGAGGCGACGGCGCCGATGTCGGCACCGGAGGCGAAGGTGGCCATCGCCTCGCGCACCCAGCCGGTGTCGGGGCGGGCGTCGTTGTTGAGGAACGCCACGACCTCGCCGGAGGACTTCTCGACGCCGAGGTTGCAGCCACCGGTGAACCCGAGGTTCGCGCCCGCGTCGATCAGGGTGAAGTCGAGGCTCGAGGCCTTGAGTCGCCCGAGGTGCTCCGGGCCCGAACCGTTCTCGACGACGATCACCTCGAGCTTGTCCTGCGGCCAGTCCTGCTTGCGGAGTTCCGCGATGCTCGTCAGGGTGTCGTCCGTGCCCTTGTAGTTCACGAGGATGACGGACACGACTCCCGGCTTGCGCTCTGTCACGCGAGTTCCTCCAGCAGCTGCCGCGCACCGGGCGCGGGTCGATGGGTCGGCCGACGGGGTGCCGCGGGCCGATGACACCCTACAAGGCGCGCCCAGGGACTCCCTGCCGCCGCTGCGGATTCGTGCAGAATGGCGTGCGTGACCGCAGTGATCCCGAGCACCCCCATGTCCTCTCCCCTCCGCGAGGACTACGCGGCCCTCGCGGCCGACGAGCACGCCGAGGGCCCCCGCGGCACGATCCGCTTCGCGGTGTCGACCGCCGACCCGGCCGAGGGCAAGGGCGACCTGTTCGTCGCGCTCGGGCTGGCGCGGGCGCTCCGGGCCGAGGGCTGGGGCGTCGCGATGTGGCCGCTCGAGCGCTGGGGCGAGGAGCTCCCCGCCGACACCGCCGTCGTGGTCAGCATGATCGAGTCCTTCGTGCCCGGGTACGTCCCCGCCGGCACCGCCCTGGTGGCGTGGGTGCGGAACTGGACCGCCAAGTGGGCCGCCCTGCCCTACCTCGACGAGTTCGACGCGGTCTGGACGTCGTCCGGGATCGCCCGCGACGCGATCGCGGCCGCGTACTCCGGCCCCGTCGAGGTGGTGCCGATCGGCGTCGACACCGAGCTGTTCACGACCGACGCCCCCGCACCGCGCGAGCGCACGGACCGCGCCGTGACCACCGTCAACTTCTGGGGCGTCCGCCGCCGGGTGCAGGACGTCCTGGCCGAGGTCGCCCCGGCCGAACCGATCGTCTGGTTCGCCGCGAACGTCGACCACGTCGAGGCCTCCGCGGGCGTCGAGCTCCGCCCGGCCGTGTCCTACTTCGCCCTGCCCGAGGTCTACCGCGCCGCCGGCTTCGTCGTCGACGACGTCATCGAGCCGGCCGCCGAGTACGGCACCCTGAACTCCCGCCTGTACGAGTCGCTCGCGTCCGGTGCGCTGCCCGTCACCGACTGCGCGCTCGGGCTCGACGAGCTCGGCCTGTCCGACGTGCCGGTGTTCGACGACGCCGACTCGCTCGAGCGCGTGCTCGCGATGCCCCGCGACGAGCGCACCGCCCTGGTCGCCCGGCTCCGCGCCGTCGTGGTCGAGCGGCACTCGTTCCGCAGCCGCGCCGAACAGGTCGGTCCGTCGCTCGACGCCGCCGTCGCCGCCGCCTCGGGCCGGAGCGGCGAGCGTGGCGCGTTCCTGCGGTGGGCCACCGCCCAGCGCGAGACGCTCCGGCAGACCGAGCACGACCGCGACGTCCACCTGGCCGGCGTGCACGACATCAACGCGCGCCTGGTCGCGTCGGAGCAGAAGGTCGGCGCGTACGACACCGCCCGTCGCCTGGCCGAGGCGGAGCGCGACCAGATCGCGGCCCGCTTCGAGGGCCTCACGCGCTCCCCCGAGTACCGGCTGCTGCACGGCGTGGGCCTGATGGCGCGGCGCGTGCGCCGCTGACGGCGGTCGACGCGACCCACGACGGACGGGAGGCCCGGTACCAGCTGGTACCGGGCCTCCCGTCCGTCATCTGGTGACCGTCTACTGCACGGTGACGGTCTTCGTGCCGAAGCTCTTGTAGGTGCCGCTCGGCAGGTCCTGGAAGTAGACGCGCACGGTGTGCGTGCCCTTCTTCACCCCGGTGAGCTTCCGCGACAGGCCGACGTCCGAACCCCAGTCCGGGTGCACGGCCTGCACGTCGGTGCGGGTCGCGTTGACGGTGCCCGGCGAGACGGCGACGCCGTCCAGGTGGATCTTGTACTTGACCGGGTCCCAGACGTCCGGGTCGATCGCCCAGCCGGCCACGGTGATGGTGCCCGTGCCGCCGGTGACGGACTCGTACAGGCCCTTGACCGAGCCGGTCTTGCCCGTCTTGCCGGTGGTCGGCGGGTCGGTGACCGTCACGCTCTTCGTGCCGAAGCTCTTGTACGTGCCGCTCGGCAGCTCCCGGAAGTACACGCGCACGGTGTGCGTGCCGGCGGTCAGCCCGGGGATCTTCAGCGAGAGGCCGACGTCGGAGCCCCACGCGGGGTGCACGGCCTCGACGTCGGTCCGCTTCGCGTTCGCGGTCCCGGGGGCGATGGCGACACCGTCGACGTGGATCTTGTAGGCGACGGGGTCCCAGACGTCGGGGTCGATCGCCCAGCCGCGCACCGTGGCGCTGTTCACGCCACCGACCACGGACTCGAACGCACCCTTGACCGAGCCGGTCTTGCCCGTCTTGCCGGTCGTCCCCGACGCGTCGGGTTCGGCGGTCGACGCGGCGGTCACGGTCACGGACTTGGTGCCGAAGCTGACGTACTTGCCGCCCTGCAGGTCCTGGAAGTAGACGCGCACGGTGTGCTTGCCCGCCTTCAGGCCGGTGAGCCGGAGCGTCAGACCGACGTCGGAGCCCCACGTCGGGTGCGTCGCCTCGACGTCGGTGCGGGTGGCGTCCGCGACCCCGCTGTTCGTGCTCACGCCGTCGACGTGGATCTTGTACTTGACCGGGTCCCACACGTCCGGGTCGATCGCCCAGCCGCGCACGGTGGCCGTGCCGACGCCGCCGGTGACGGAGTCGTACGAGCCGCGCACGGCACCGGTCTTGCTGGTCTTGCCGGTGGTCGGGGCGTCCACGACGACCGACTTCGACGCGACCTTCACGTACTTCGTGCCGGGCTTGTCCATCACGTACAGCGTCACCGCGCGCGAGCCCGCGCTGATGCCGCCGATCGTCTTCGAGAAGCCGAGGGTGCTGCCGACGCCCGGGTAGACCTTCGCCACGTCGGTGCGGGTCTTGTCCGCCGTGCCGGTCGCCTTGCTCACGCCGTCGACGAGGATCTTCCACGAGCCGGGCTTGGACGAGTCGGGGTCGAGGACCCAGCCGGTGGCCGAGATCGTGCCGACGCCACCGGTCACCGAGTCGAGGACGCCCTTGGGTGCCGCGCTCGTGATGGTCCGGGTGTAACAGCCGAGCAGGGTGTTCGCCCCGCGGCCCTGGTTGATGGCGTAGCTGCAGACGGAGTGCTTGCCGAGGCTCAGCCCGGTCAGTTCGGCCGAGAACCCGTGCCGGGTGTTGTTCGCGCCGAGGGTGCCGGCGAGGTCGCTCCGGGTCGTGTCCGCCGTGACGGTCTTCGCGCCGGCACCGTCGACGTAGAACGCGACGCGCAGGGCGTTGGTGGTGTCCGGGTCGGCCGCCCAGCCGGTGACCGTGATCGACGAGGTGGAGGTCGCGGTCACGGAGTCGACGTCGCCGTAGGGGTTGCCGCCGCCGGCCGCAGCACCGAACCAGTCGGTGTACATGCGCCAGAAGTTGCGGTTGCCGTAGGCGGAGCAGCTGTCGCCGGAGCCGTAGAGGTTCGACATGGCCGCGGCGTTCGGGGTGTACGGGGTGTAGATGTACAGGCTCGCGGTGGCCTGGTTCTGGATGTAGACGGACTTCCGACCGCAGGCCGCGTTCGGGTTGAGCAGGATCGAGTTCGTCCGGCCCGCCTGGTACGCCCACGAGGTCGGCGACGCCTGGTACCGCTTGAACTGCAGGGCCGCTGCGTAGACCTGCTGGCCGAAGCCGAAGTACGCCGGGTCGCACGGGGCGGTGTCCGGGCACGCGAAGCCGGTGGCGTGCAGGTACATGTAGGACGTCGGCGAGGACGTCGTGACGATGCCCTGCTCCTTCTGCAGGAGCACGAGGAGCACCTTCTGGCTGATGCCGCACGCGGCACCGACCTGGGCGATCATCGTCGCGGCCGACTTGGTGCCGCCCGCGATGGCCGCGCACCGGCCGGAGACGGCGCCGATCGAGCTCATCTTCTGCGAGAAGTCCTTCAGGCAGGCGGGGCCGCTCGACGACTTCCGGCAGTTCGGCGCGACGCTCGTCAGGAACGACTGCACGGCGGCGGCGTTCATCGCCGAGCCGTTGTAGAAGTTCGCGTCGCTGATGATGTTGCCCGGGTCGAAGTCCGAGGCCACCGCGGCCGAGGCCGACTGGGTCGTGGTCTGCTCCGCGAGCACCGTGCCGAAGGTCAGGCCGCTCACCGCGACGGCGAAGGCCGCCACCAGGGCGAGGGAGCTCCGGAGGGAACGGCGGGAGCGGGCTGCTCGGGGGGAACGGGTGGTGCGGGGGGTGCGGGGGTTGCGCATCACGGGACCTCGGCGGTCAAGGGGTCGGACGTCGTCGACGCGGAGCCGACGGCGTAGGTCAGGGTGACGGACCAGGTGCCGCTCGACACCTTCGCCGCGGGGAACGACACCTGCGCGCAGTTCACCGACGAGGCACTCGCCTGTGCGGTGCTCGTGGCGGTGCGGGTGACGCCGTCCTTCGTCGCGGTGAAGGTGCACTTCCCGCTCGTGTCGGTCGTACCGGAGACCAGGCCACCGGCCTGGAGGGTCTTCGATCCGGTGTCCCAGCCGGCGAAGGTGACGACGGCCGTGGCCGGGTACTCCGACGGGTCGGTGTCCGGCTGGTTCGTCGCGCCGCTGCCCGGGAACGCACCGGGGGTGTCGTCGTCGGAGGCGCCGGCATCGTCGCCGTCACCGTCGTCGGACCCACCGTCGGTCGGCGTCGAGGCCGTACCGGTGGGGGCCGAGGTCGCCGAGTCGTCGTCGGTCGGGGTCGCACTCGGGGTGCGCGAGACGGACGCGGACGGCGACGGGGTGGCGTCGTCGCCACCACCGGAACAACCGGCCAAGAGGAGACTGAGTGCACCGACCACCGCGAACGCAGCGATCGGCCTGGATGCGAGGAGCATGCTGACGGGCCGTCCTGTGGATGTTGACAAGGGTCCGGGTTGCAACAACGGTAACTCGAAAGTGAAGGTTGAGGGTTGGATCGGCCGGAATCACCCCCACTCGGGGTGCACGACGACCGTCGCCCAACCCCGTCCCGCGGGCCCGGTGAGTATGCTGTTCCGGTCCTGCCCCCACGAACGAAGAGACGTATGGTCGACCAAGCCCGCATGACCGCGCTCGCGAAGGAACCCCTCGTCGTGATCGGCGCTCCGACGAGCGCCTTCCGCGGGACCTTCCGTGAGCTGCGCGACGTCTTCCGGCAGCGCGAGATGCTCGGCATGCTCGTCCGGCGTGACCTGAAGGCCCGGTACAAGGACTCGGCACTCGGGTTCGTGTGGACGCTCGTGCGCCCGCTGACCCAGCTGCTCATCTACTACTTCGTCATCGGCAAGGTCCTCGGTGCCGCCAACGGCATCGACAACTTCGCGATCTACGTCTTCACCGGCCTGACCGCCTACACGCTCTTCAGCGAGATCGTCGCCGGGTCGACCGGGTCGATCGTCGGCAACTCCGGGCTGATCAAGAAGGTCTACGTCCCGCGCGAGGTCTTCCCGCTCGCCAGCGTGGGCGCGGCCCTGGTGAACTTCACCATCCAGTTCGCGATCCTGCTGGCAGCGACGGTCGTCATCGGCGTCTTCCCGTGGCACGAGGGCCTGGTCTACCTGATCCCCTCGCTCGCGGTGATCCTGGTCTACGGCGCCGCCATCGGCCTGGTGCTGTCCGCGCTCAACGTGTACCTGCGCGACGTGCAGTTCGTCATCGACGTCGGCCTGATGGTCCTGCTCTGGGCCTCGCCGATCGTCTACTCGTACTCGCGGGTGGTCGCGACCGTGAACGCGGACTGGCTCCTCACCCTCTACACGAACAACCCGCTGACCCTGTCGGTGCTGGGCCTGCAGAACGCGATCTGGCTGCACGACCCGGCCGACGTCACGTACCCGGACCACCTGATGCTGCGGCTGGGGATCGCGTTCGTGATCGGCCTCCTCTGCCTCATCGGTGCGCAGCGGATCTTCTCCCGCCTGCAGGGCAACTTCGCGCAGGAGCTCTAGACCATGGCCATCAGCACCCCCGTCGCCCCGACGACCGCCGGCGAGACCGCCGAGCGTCCCGACGTCATCGTCATCGACCACGTCCGCAAGCGCTTCACCGTCCGCAAGGACAACACCCTGCGCGAGCGCATCGTCACGCTCGGCCGCGCCGGGCGGAAGCACCGTCAGGACTTCTGGGCACTCGACGACGTCACGGTGTCGATCCAGGCCGGCTCGACCGTCGGGCTCATCGGCCAGAACGGCTCCGGCAAGTCGACCCTGCTCAAGGCCATCGGCGGCATCATCCAGCCGACCTCCGGCACGGTGTCCCGCCGCGGTCGCCTCGCCGCGCTGCTCGAGCTCGGCGCCGGGTTCCACCCCGACCTGTCCGGCCGCGAGAACGTCTACCTCAACGCGAGCCTGCTCGGCCTGAGCCGCAAGCAGACCGACGAGAAGTTCGACGACATCCTGGCGTTCTCGGGCATCGGGGACTTCATCGACACCCAGGTGAAGTTCTACTCATCGGGCATGTACGTGCGGCTCGCGTTCGCCGTCGCCGTGCACACCGACCCCGACGTCCTGCTCGTCGACGAGGTCCTGGCCGTCGGTGACGAGGCCTTCCAGCGCAAGTGCCTCGACCGCATCCGCACCTTCCAGGAGGCCGGCAAGACGATCATCATCGTCACGCACTCCCTCAGCCAGGTGCAGGAGATGTGCGACCGCGTCGTCCTGCTCAACAAGGGCAAGGTGCTGCACGACGGTGACCCCGTCCAGGCCGTGAGCATGTTCCGCGAGGTGCTCGAGGAACGCCGTCAGGGCGAGCTCAGCACCGACGTCGCCGTCGGCCGGGGCAAGGTCATCGGCGCGAGCGTGCGCGTCGACGGCAAGGAGCCCCGCGCCGAGGTCATGCCGGGCGACGACCTCGTCGTGGACATGGAGTTCGAGCACCTGGACGGCATAGCCGACTGGGAGGCCGCGGTCCAGATCAACAACGCCGGTGGCCAGGTCGTCTACGGCACCACCACCGGCATCATGGGCCTCGAACTGCAGCCGCTGCACGGTCGCCGGAAGCTCCGCCTGCGGATCGCCGACACCGCGTTCGGCACCGGCAAGTACTTCATCAACGTGTCGATGATGGACTCCGCCGGGCGCCACCTGCACGACATGCCGGAGTGCGACTCCTTCGAGGTCCCCGGGTTCGAGCACGCCGTGGGCACGGTCTACGCCGAACCCTCGATCGAGGAGCTCGACTGACCCCGGACGACGGCGACACCGGGACCAGCGCCGACGGCATGCCCCGTGGTGACTCCGCGCCCCGGGCCGACGGCACGCTCCGCACCGCGGTCGTCGTCGTCAACTGGAACCGCGCCGACCTGACCACCGCGGCCGTCCGCGCCGTGCTCGACGAGGGCACGGCCGACGACGTCATCGTCGTCGACAACGGGTCGTCCGACGACTCCGTCGCGGTGCTCCGCCGTGCCCTGCCGGACGCCACCGTGATCACACGAGACGACAACGGCGGCTTCGCGGCCGGGGCCAACACCGGCATCCGGCACACGGACGCCGACGTCGTCGTGCTCCTGAACAACGACGCCGTGCCCGCACCGGGCTTCGTCGCGGCGCTCCGCGACCACCTGGCGCACGCCGGGCCCGAGGTCGCCGCCGTGACGGGCCGCATCGTGCTCGCCGGACGTTGGACGGGCCTCCCGGCCGGGGTGGAGCCCGCCCCCGGCCAGCGCGTGCTGCGCGACCACGACGGCCGTCGCTGGACGCCGTCGGCGGACGGCGAGGTCCGGCTCAACTCGACCGGCGTCCGCGTCGACCGCGACGGCAACGGGATGGACCGCGACTGGTTCGCGCCCGTCGACCGGGTCGCCGACGTCGACGTCTTCGGGTTCTCCGGCGGCGCGTCCGCGCTGCGCCGAACGGCACTGGACGACGTCGGCCTGCTCGACGAGTCCCTGTTCATGTACTACGAGGACACCGAGCTCGCCTGGCGGCTGCGCCGCCGCGGATGGCGCGTCGAGCACGCGGCCGAGGCGGTCGTCGAGCACGACCACTCGGCGTCGTCCGGCGTGCAGAGCGACCTGTTCGTCTTCCGGAACGCGCGCAACCGCATCGTCGTCGCGCTCTGGCACGCCCCGTGGCCGACGGTCGTGCGGGCGAGCGTCCGCACCCTGGTGCGCGGCCTGCGCGGGCTGGCCTCCGGTCGCACCCGCCGGGAGGCGCGGCTCGTCCTGACGGCGTTCGCGGACGTCGCGGGGACCCTGCCGGTCCACCTCGCGCGCCGGCTGCGCGAGACCCGGCGCGCGTCCGTCCCGCGCCGCAGCGTGGACCCGGGCGCATGAGTGCAGCGGGCTATCCTGGACACTCCCCCGTCGACGGCCCCGGCCACGACGTCCCCGCCCGGAAGGAACCACGCGTGCCGCAGCTCACCGTCCTCGTCGACGGGACCGCGGTACCGCAGGCGCTCGGCGGCGTCGGACGCTACGTCGAGGGGGTCGTCTCGCACCTGACTGACCCGTCGCTCGACGTCCACCTGGTCGTCCGTCCCGTGCACGCTCCGCACTTCGCCGCCGTCGCGCCGCACGCGACCGTGCACACGGCGCCGGGCTGGACCGACTCGGTGCCCCTGCGGTTCCTGTGGGAGCAGACCGGGCTGCCGGCGCTCGGCCGTCGGCTCGGGGCGCAGGTGCTGCACTCCCCGCACTACACGTTCCCGTTCGGCTGGCGCGGCGGGTCCGTCGTCACGCTGCACGACGCCACGTTCTTCTCGAACCCCGAGTGGCACTCGCGCCTGAAGCGCACCTTCTTCACCTGGTGGAGCCGCCGGTCCCTGCGCACCCGACCCGTCGTCATCGTGCCGAGCGCCGCGACCGCGACCGAGGCCACCCGGGTCGTGACCGGCACCCGCGCCGACGTCCGGGTCGCACCGCTCGGCGTCGACCGCACGGTGTTCCACGAGCCCGACGTCGCCGCGGTCGAGGACGCCCGGATCGCCGCCACCCTGCCCGAGGGTGCTCCGTGGATCGCGTTCCTCGGCACCATCGAACCGCGGAAGAACGTCACGGCGCTGCTCGACGCGTACGCCTCGGTGCGCGCCGCACGTGCGGCAGCCGGGTCGGACGGTGGCCCGGGTTCGGAGACCCCGTGGCTCGTGCTGTCCGGGGCCCGCGGCTGGGACGAGTCGGCCATCGCGCGGCTCGACGCCCTGCAGCCCACCGACCACGTCATCGAGGCCGGCTACCTGCCGCTCGAGGACCTCGCCGGGTTCCTCGGCGGGGCCGAGTTCGTCGTCTACCCGTCCCTCGGCGAGGGCTTCGGCCTGCCGGTGGTCGAGGCGATGGCCTCCGGCGCGTGCGTCCTGACAACCCGGCGGCTGTCGCTGCCCGAGGTCGGCGGTGACGCGGCCGTCTACAGCGAGCCCGACGCCACCGCGCTGGCGTCCGCGATGACGGCGCTGCTGGACGATCCCGCGCTCGTGGCGTCGCACCGTGCGGCGGCGCTGACGCGGGCCTCCTCGTTCACCTGGGAGGCCACGGCAGCCGTGCACGTCGAGGCCTACGAGTCCGTCGCCGGAGGTGTGCGGTGATCCGGGTCGCGGTGCTGACGGTCACCTACAACACCGGCGAGACCATCCGGCCGTTCCTGGCGAGCGTCGCCGGTGCCTCGAAGGACCCGGTCGCCGTCGTCATCGCGGACAACGGTTCGGCCGACATCGACGCACTCCGGGCGATCGGTGAGTCCTACGGCGCCGTCGTGGTGTCCTCCGGCGGCAACCGTGGCTACGGCGGCGGGATCGACGCGGCCCTGAGCGCCCTCGACGACGTGCTGCCGGACGTCCGCCCGGAGTTCCTGCTCGTGACGAACCCCGACGTCGTGCTCGGTGAGGGCTCGATCGACGAACTCGTGGCCGCCGCCGACCGGTTGCCGTCCGGTGGGTCGTTCGGGCCCCGGATCCTCGACGACCAGGGCGAGACCTACCCGTCCGCCCGGCAGCTCCCCTCGCTCCGGACCGGCCTCGGCCACGCGGCGTTCTCGCGGTTCTGGCCGGCGAACCCGTGGAGCCAGCGGTACTGGTCCACCACGAAGGTCGTCGAGCGCGAGGCCGGCTGGCTCTCCGGTGCGTGCTTCCTCATCCGGACGTCGCTCTTCCGCGAGCTCGACGGGTTCGACGAGTCGTACTTCATGTACTTCGAGGACGTCGACCTCGGGCAGCGCGTCGGTCGGTCGGGTCGGGCGAACGTGTACGTGCCCTCGGCGGTCGTCACCCACACCGGAGCCCACTCGACGTCGTCCAACCGGCGCCGGATGGAGATCGAGCACCACCGGAGCGCCTACCGGTTCCTGTCGCGGAAGTACCGGGCGTGGTGGCTCTGGCCCCTGCGTGTCGTGCTGCACGCGGGCCTCTCGCTCCGCGCCCGCTGGGTCACGCGCAAGTAGTTCCCGCCCGGTCGGGCTGTCCCGTTCACGGGCTGTCTCGTTCGCAAGACACCGGTGTTCGCGCGTTGCACCGCGGTTTGCGGGTGTTCCGAGCGCGAACACCGGTGTCTTGCGGGCCCGACGGCGTCGGCGGGTCAGGGGTGCAGGCGCGCGCGCGACGTGCGGGCCGCCGCCAGCAGCACGGCAGCGCGGGCGTCGAAGGAGTGCTCGGCGGCGATGCGCTCGGCCACGGCGGCACGCTCGGCAGCCGACGGCCACGCGCGCGCCGGGTCGAGCAGGTCGGCCAGCTCGTCACGGGAACCCGCCACCTCGAGGGTCGGCGTGTCCAGCACGTCGGACAGCCCGGCCACCGGGTCGGTCACGACGACTCCCCCGGACGCCAGCACGTCGAACACCCGGTTCGACACGAAGCCCCCGGCGGCCATGTCGGGCCAGTGGTCGTTGAGCACCACACGCGCCGAGGCGTAGGCCGCCGCGACCTCGGCCCGGGTCAGCGACGGTTCGCCGAGCGACTCCGCGGGGACGACCTCTCCCCAGCCCGGACCGTGCACGCGCAGATCGGCACCGAGCGCGACCGCGTCGGACACGATGGGTCGCGCGGCGCCGCGAGTCGAGCCGACGAACACCACATGGTCGGCATCGGGGCTCGTCGCCGTGCGCGCGCCCGGGTGGAACACCGCCGGCTCGGTCGCCTGCAGCAGGGTCCGGACCGGCACGCCCGCGCGCGCAGCGGCTGCGGCTGCCCACACCGGCCCGGCCGCGAACACCGCGTCGAACGACCGCAGTTCGGTGTCGGCGACGTCGTCGGGGTGGCTGATCACCCAGAGCAGGTTCACCGACGCCGGGTTCGGCGGCACCCGGTCGAGGCCCCGGATCACCAGCGTGACGTCGTCCGAGGCATCGTCGTCCCGCACGTGGGCGTCGCGTCGGTCGATCCGGACGCGCTGCCCGAGCCGCTCGAGTGCCCCGGCGAGCTCGGCGGCGAAGTGCACGTCGCCCCAGCCGTCGCCCTCCGGCCCGGCGGGCGCAGCGATCTTGAGCGACCAGACGAGGTGTTCGGCGTCGCCACCGGTCACGCGCGCGGCCGGCGACACCGGCCGGGCACCCCAGGGCGGCAGCGGCGGTCCGGCGACGACACCGTCGCCCTCGGACGCGCGGTCGCGCCAGGCGGTGAACGCGTCGACGGTCGCGTCGTCGACCGTGCGGCCGGCCTCGACCGAGCGGGTCGCCTCGCCGACGACGCGCACCGGTCCGCCGTGGGCATCGGCGACCGCGCGGCTCCAGGCCGTCAGGGTCATGCGTTCGTCCGGGAGGCACGGTGCCGGCACCAGCGCAGCCCCCGGCACCGAGAGCACCGGCTGGTCCGCCGCGAAGACGGTGTCGACGCTGGTCACGGTGTCGGCGCGGTCGTCCGACCACGGCAGGGCGCCGGGGCGCAGCAGCCGGGCACCGGAGCGGAGCGTGCCGTCCGGCATCCGGACCCGGGCCTGCGCGACCGAGCCCGCGGCCGCCAGGGCATGCAGCGCCGGCACGTCGACCGACACCGAGGTGTCGACCACCACGAGCGTCTGGCCCGCACCGGCTGTGACCCCGGCGTTGATCGCCGAGCCGAGGCCGTCGACGGGTTCCGGTCGGACCCACGGCAGGCGACGGCCGAACGGGTCGACCGGCGACGCGTCCGCGACGTAGCTCACGGCCCGGACGTCGACCCCGCGACCGAAGGCGTCACGGGCGACCGACACGAGCCGGGCGACCTCGGCGTGCCGGTCCGAACGGGTCGTGACGAGGACCGTGACGTCGTGGTCGAGCCGCGGCAGCGGGTCCGGGAACCCGGTCACGGGAACGACGGACGCCGCCGTCACGGACGCGGGACGGGCCTCCTGGCCGGGGTGGCCGGGGTGGCCGGGGTGGCCGGGGTGGCCGGGGTGGCCGGAGGCCGTCGCATCCGGACGGCGGCGTCGACCGAACCAACCGGGGGCGGGGGTCACGTGCGGAGCTAGACGCCGAGGAGTCGCTGCAGGTAGACGCCGTAGCCACCCTTGACCAGCGGCGCGGCGAGCTCGGCGAGCTGCGCGTCGTCGATCCAGCCGTTCCGCCAGGCGATCTCCTCGATGCAGCCGATCTTGAAGCCCTGACGGTCCTCGATGACCTTCACGTACTCCGACGCCTGCATCATCGACTCGAACGTGCCGGTGTCGAGCCACGCGGTGCCGCGGTCGAGGACCTGGACGCCGAGCTCGCCGGCCTCGAGGTAGCGCTCGTTGACCGTGGAGATCTCGAGCTCGCCGCGGGCGCTCGGCTCGATCGTCTTCGCGATCTCGATGACCTTGTTGTCGTAGAAGTACAGGCCGGGGACGGCGTAGTTCGACTTCGGCTCGGCCGGCTTCTCCTCGATGGAGACGGCGGTGAAGTCGTCGTCGAACTCCACGACGCCGTACGCCTTCGGGTCGGCCACGTGGTACGCAAAGATCGTCGCACCCTGGACGTCGGTGTTCTTCCGGAGGTTCGTGCCGAGGCCGGTGCCGTGGAAGATGTTGTCGCCGAGGACGAGGGCGACGCTGTCGTCGCCGATGAACTCCTCACCGATGACGAAGGCCTGCGCCAGACCGTCCGGGGACGGCTGCACGGCGTACTGGATCTCCATGCCGAGCGCCGAGCCGTCGCCGAGCAGGGCCCGGAACTGGTCGTTGTACTCCGGCGTCGTGATGACCAGCACCTGTCGGATGCCCGCCATCATCAGGGTCGACAGGGGGTAGTAGACCATCGGCTTGTCGTAGATCGGCATGAGCTGCTTGCTGATGCCCTTGGTGATCGGCCAGAGGCGCGTGCCGGAACCGCCGGCGAGGATGATGCCCTTCATCGGTGTCCCGTCCCTTACTTCTTCGTCCGGAGCGACTCGGTGTACGCGACGCACTCCTCGTACGTCGGCAGCAGGCCCTGTGCCGCGGCTTCCTCGAGGGTGGGGGCGCTGGTGTCCTTCTCGGACAGCACCAGCTCGCCGAGGCCCTCGGGCAGGTCGAGCCCGACCGTCGGGTCGAGGATCGTGATCCCCTTCTCACGCTCGGGGTTGTAGTGCGCGCTGACCAGGTAGTTCACGGTCGACTGGTCCTCGAGCGCGACGATCGCGTGGCCGAGCCCCTCGGACAGGTAGACGGCCTTGCGGTCGACGTCGTCGATCCGGACGGAGTCCCACTGGCCGAACGTCGGGGACCCGACGCGGATGTCGACGATGTAGTCGATGAACGCCCCGCGCACGGCGGTGACGTACTTCGCCTGGCTCGGTGCGACGAGGGCGTAGTGGATGCCGCGGGCGACACCGGCCGCGGAGATCGACATGTTCACCTGGCGGAGGTCGAGCGGGTGACCGACGGTCTCCTCGAGCACGTCGGCGCGGTACGCCTCGAGGAATGCTCCTCGTGCGTCGCCGTGCTGGACGGGCGTGAACTCCCACGCGCCAGGGATCTTCAGTTCGCGGATCTGCACCGGGGAAGCCTAGCAAGCCGTGAGTTCGCATAGGCTGTCATGGTTCTGCGCATTGCCGACTCCCGAAACGAGACCAAGCGAGCCCGTGAAGCTATTCGTCCAGATCCCCTGCCTCAACGAGGAGAACACCCTCGCCAGCGTCATCGACTCCATCCCGCGGGAGATCGACGGCATCGACGAGATCGAGATCCTGGTGATCAACGACGGCAGCACCGACCGCACCGTCGAGGTCGCCAAGGAGCACGGCGTCAAGCACTTCGTGCACCACACCACGAACATGGGCCTCGCCCGCTCGTTCCGTGACGGCGTCGACTACGCGCTGCTGCACGGTGCGGACATCGTCGTGAACACCGACGGGGACAACCAGTACCCGCAGGCACAGATCGCCGAGCTCGTGCAGCCGATCCTCCGGAAGGAAGCCGAGATCGTCATCGGCGACCGGCAGACGCGCACCATCGAGCACTTCTCCGGCTTCAAGAAGATCATGCAGCGCTTCGGCTCGTGGGTCGCCAGCCGCGCTGCCGGGCTCGACCTGCCCGACGCGGCCAGCGGGTTCCGCGCGTACTCGAAGTACTCGCTCATCCGCCTGAACATCGTGACGCGCTTCAGCTACTGCATGGAGACCATCGTGCAGGCCGGCTACAAGCGCCTGGCGATCGCGTCGGTGCCGATCACGACGAACCCGAAGACCCGCGAGTCGCGGCTCTTCAACAACATCTTCCAGCACATGTTCGAGTCCGGCTCGGCGATCGCCCGCGTCTACCTGATGTACCGGCCGATGGCCCTGTTCCTCTGGGTCGCCGCGGTGCTCGGTGCGCTCGGACTCTGGCCGCTCATCCGCTACCTGGTGCTCCTGGCGATGCAGACCGGCGGCAACCACCTGCAGTCGATCATCCTCGGTGTCGTCCTGCTCATCACTGCGCTGCTCTCCATAGTCATCGGCGTCGTGGCCGACCTCACCCGCCTCAACCGCACGCTGGCCGAGGAGCAGCTCGACCTGCAGAAACTGCAGCGGTATGGCGACTGACACGGCACCGGCCGTGTCGCGCTCCGACGTCCGACCCGCGGTCGGGCGGCGCGAGCGCATCATCGTGATCGCGTTGACGGTGGCGTTCGCCGCCGTCCTCGCGGTCTGGGCCGTCGTCACCACGACGTACAAGGCCCCGGACGAGCCGACCCACGTCGACGCCGTGCTGCACCTGGCGATCGGTGACGGCTGGCCAGCGCCCGGTGCGATGCACTACCTGAACGCGGTGCACGACACCCAGATCAGCAACATGCGGCAGTCGACCGACGTGAACCAGACGTGGGGCGAGCTGCTCCGCGAGTTCCCGGGCGTGCACCCGACGAGCATCGACCAGATGTCGCAGCACCCCGCCACGTACTACGCCCTGGCCGCCGGGGTCCTGCAGCTGGTGCACTTCGAGGACCTCCGCTGGGACCTCGCAGTGATGGTGCTGCGACTGTTCGACGCCCTGCTCGTCCTGCCGCTGCCGTTCCTGGCGTGGGCCACCGTTCGTCGGTTGACGCGGTCACCACGGGCCGCCCTGGTCGGCGGTGCCGCGGTGTTCGCCCTGCCCGAGGTCGCCTCGATCGGCACCTCGGTCACGAACGACGCGCTCATGCTGCCGCTGGCCGGGGCGCTCGTGTACTTCGTGGTGCGGCTGCTCACCGGCGACCTGCGGGTGCGCACGACCATCTGGATCGGGATGCTGCTCGGCGCGATGCTGCTCGTCAAGGGCACCGCGCTCCCCGCGATCCCGTTCGTGGGCATCGCCGTGATGGCCGCCGGCTGCACCCGGGCGACCGTCTGGCGGAACGCGCTCCGGACGCTGTGGACCCTGGGGCTCGCCGCCGTCGTCGGCGGCTGGTGGTGGTTGCGGAACATCCTCGTGTACCGCGACATCCAGCCGGACGGCATGGCCGGCGCACGTCCGCCGATGCCCTTCCCGGCCGGTACCGCCGCCAGCCCCGAGGTGTTCCTCCGCGACTACTGGAACGGCGTCACCCGGACCTTCTGGGGCAGCGTCGGTGGTCTCACCCAGTTCCAGCTCGCCCAGGTCCTGATCGACGGGCTGACCATCGCGTCGCTCGTCGGCATCGTCGTCTGGGGCTTCCGCCGCGGCCCGTCGCTCCGCCCGGCGATCGTGCTGGCGTCGTTCCCCGTCATCCTCATCGCCCTGCACCTGCAGAGCGGGTGGGGCGGGTACGTCCGGAGCACCATCGTCGCCGGCACCCAGGGGCGCTACTACTACCCCACGCTCATCGCCCTCATCGCCCTGAGCGCCCTCGCCTGGCGCCGGGTCACCGTGACGGCAGCCGGCACCACCCGGCTCGCCGTCGGGATGTCGATCGCGGCGATGGCCATCGCGCTGTACGGCGTCGTCTACGCGCTGCGGGCCTTCGGGCGCGACGCCGCCTTCTGGGTCGACGAGTTCGCGGTCGGCCGGTTCGACCGCTACGGCATGGTCCCCGCCGGCACGAACTTCACCCTCGTCGCCGTCGCCGCGGTCGCACTGACCGTCACCGCCGTGCTGCTCGTCCGGTTCATGCGCCGTCCGGAGGTGCCCGCGTGAGCGCCCCGCGACCGCTCGTCGGCCGGCACGAGTGGGTCCTGCTCGGCACCGTGACGCTGGCCTGGCTCGCGTTCCTGCTGACCTTCGCCCTCGTCACCCCTGTCTTCGGGGCACCCGACGAGCCCGCACACGTCGACGCCGCGTTCCGCCTCGCGCTCGGACTCGGCTGGCCGCACGGCGGCGAGATGCACTACCTCGCCGCCGTGCGCCAGATCGTCGAACACCCCGTCCCGGCCGTCGACCGCCCCACGGTCGACGCGCTGCTGGCGGCGGTGCCCGGGGACTCCCCCGCGATCGACCCGATGTCCCAGAACCCGCCGACGTACTGGTTGGTGGCCGCCGGGATCCTGCGCGTCATCCGGTTCGGCTCGCACGACTGGGCGACCTCGGTGCTCGTGCTCCGCGTGTTCGACGTGCTGCTCGTCACCGCGCTGCCGGTCCTGGTCTGGGCGACGGTCCGTCGGGTGACCCGCTCGCCCCGCACGGCACTCGTCGCCCCGGTCCTGCTCTTCGCCGTCCCGCAGCTGGCGCAGGTCACCTCCGGCGTCACGGTGTGGGCACCGGTCGTGCTGCTCGGCGCCGTGCTCGTCTGGCTCAGCGCACGCGTGCTGACCGGCGACCGTTCGTGGTGGACCACCGCCGGGCTCGCCGTCGCCGTCACCGGGCTGGCCGCCCTGAACGCGCTGGGGCTCCTGGCGATCCCGTTCGTCGTCCTCGTGTCCGCCCTGGCACCGGGCCGGACGTGGGGCCGCCGGGGCCTGCACGCCGACGTGGTCGTCCTCGCTGCCGTCGCCGTGTCCGGCTGGTGGTGGGTGCGGACGCTGCTCGTGAGCGGGACGCTCCTGCCCGACGCCCTGCGCGCCGTCACGACCGTGCAGCCGTACCCGGCGGGCGGTGCGAACCCCGGGGCGTTCGCCGGGCGCCAGTGGGACGGCCTGACCGCCTCGTTCTTCGGCGCACTCGGTGCGAACCAGTGGCCGTTGCCGGCGATGGTCATCGACACGCTCGCGGTCGTCGGACTGGCCGTCATCGGGTGGTCGTACGCCCGCCGGGCTCCGGGCCGCCGGGTGACCACGATCCTGCTCGTCTGGCCGACGGTCGTCCTCGTCGCCACCCTCGCCTACAACTGGCGGAACTACCTCGGCACGCACCAGGGCAACGGGCTGCAGGGCCGGTTCCTGTTCGTCGCGGTCGTCGCGCTCGTGCTCGCACAGGCGGTCGCGTGGCACGCCCTCGTCGTCCGTCCGGAGCTCCGCCGACGCCTGGCCCGGCTGGCGGTCGTCGGTTCGCTCGCGATCGGCGCGTACGGCATCGGCCTGACCTACCGCGGCGGGTGGGAGAACACGCAGTTCCGCATCACGCCCGGCGGGATCTCCGCGATGGCCGGCGGCGCGGTCACCGGACCGTTCGCGATCCTGCTGGTCGCCATCGTGTTCGCGGCCGCCGCCGTCGCGACCGTCGTCCTGGTGTGGCGCACCGTCGCCGAGCCGGGAGCACCCGCCACCACCGCCGAGCCCGCCGACGCCGACGCCGCCGAGCCCGCCGACCCCACCAGCGGCCCGCTAGAATCGCCGCCGACCCACGAACCGACCGTCAGGAAAGAGAACTCGTGAAGATCCTCGTCACCGGAGGAGCCGGCTTCATCGGCTCGAACTTCGTCCGCCGCACGCTGGAGGACGCGTACCCCGGCCTCGAGGGCGCCGAGGTCGTCGTCTACGACGCACTGACCTACTCCGGCAACGAAGCGAACCTCGCCCCGGTCGCCGACTCCCCCCGCTACACCTTCGTGCACGGCGACATCCGCGACGCCGCGAAGCTCGACGAGGTCGTCCCGACCGTCGACGCCATCGTGCACTTCGCCGCCGAGTCCCACGTCGACCGCTCGGTCCGTGACTCCGGCATCTTCGTCGAGACCAACGTCGTGGGCACCCAGCGCCTGCTCGACGCCGCGCTCCGCCACGGCACCGAGCGCTTCGTGCACGTCTCCACCGACGAGGTCTACGGCTCCATCAGCGAGGGCTCGTGGGACGAGGAGCGCCCGCTCGAGCCGAACTCGCCGTACTCGGCGTCGAAGGCCGGCAGCGACCTGCTCGCTCGCAGCTACCACCGCACGCACGGGCTGAACCTCTCGATCACGCGCTGCTCGAACAACTACGGGCCGTACCACTTCCCCGAGAAGGTCATCCCGCTCTTCGTCACCAACCTCATCGACGACGTGCACGTGCCGCTGTACGGCGAGGGCAACAACATCCGCGACTGGCTGCACGTCGACGACCACACCCGTGGCATCGCGATGGTCCTGACCCGTGGCCGCGCCGGTGAGATCTACAACATCGGCGGCGGCACCGAGCTGACCAACAAGGAGCTCACACAGCTGCTGCTCGACGCGACCGGCAAGGACTGGTCGTACGTCGACCGCGTCGCCGACCGTCTCGGCCACGACCTGCGCTACTCGGTCGACATCTCGAAGATCCAGGCCGAGCTCGGCTACGAGCCGCTCGTGCCGTTCGAGCAGGGCCTGGCCGACGTCGTGCAGTGGTACCGCGACAACCGCGCCTGGTGGGAGCCGCTCAAGCAGCGTGCGGCCCTGAGCTGAACCGGCACACCGTGACCAGGTACCTCATCACCGGCGCCGCCGGCATGCTCGGCCAGGACCTCCAGGCCGCACTCGCCGGCCGCGACGTCACCGCGCTGTCGCGGGCGGACCTCGACATCACCGACCCGGCCGCGGTGGACGCCGCCGTCGCCGGGCACGACGTCGTGATCAACTCGGCCGCCTACACGAAGGTCGACGACGCGGAAGACCACGAGGACGACGCCCACGCGGTCAACGCGACGGGGCCGAAGCTCCTGGCCGAGGCCGCGGTCCGCCACGGCGCGAAGCTCGTCACCGTGTCGACCGACTACGTCTTCGACGGCAACGGCACCGCGCCCTACGCCGAGGACGCCCCGACCGACCCGATCAACGCCTACGGCCGCACCAAGGCCGCCGGCGAGGCGTTCGTGCGCGGGATCGCCCCGGACACCTCGTACGTCGTCCGCACCGCGTGGATCTACGGCGCGCACGGGCCGAACTTCGCCGCGACGATGCTCCGGCTCGCGGGGTCGCACGACACCGTCAGCGTCGTCACCGACCAGGTCGGCCAGCCGACGTGGACGGGCGACCTCGCCGCACGGATCGTCGAGCTCGTCGACGGGGACGCCCCCGCGGGCATCTACCACGGGACGAACGCCGGCCAGGGTTCCTGGTTCGACTTCACGCAGGCCATCTACCGCGAACTCGGGCTCGACCCGGAGCGCGTGCTGCCCACCGACAGCGCCGCCTTCGTCCGGCCGGCGCCGCGCCCGGCGTACAGCGTGCTCGGCCACGACGGCTGGTCGCGTGCCGGACTCGCGCCGATGCGTGACTGGCGGGACGCGTTGCACGCTGCGGTCGCGGCGGGTGCGCTGACCGCGTAGGCACGGCTCTCGACCGGGAGGCGCGGGTCGGGTTCCGCACACCGCGGACCCGACCCGCGCCTCCTGTCCGACCACCGACCGCGCCCAGGGGGCGCCGGGACCACCCTGGTAGTGTCGGGCAGCCGAGCGCGGGGCCGGCCCTCGGCCCCCTGACCACGGGTCCACGAACCACGACGAGGAGCACAGCACCATGACCACCCTCCACGTCATCGTCGACCAGATCGTCGCGCCCGTGCCGGGCGGCATCGGGCGCTACGCCGAGGAGCTCGCGCGACACCTCGTCGAGCACGCGCCGAGCGGCTGCGAGGTCGCAGGTGTGGTCTCCGCCGTCGGGTCCGACGAGATGGCGCACCTGCGGACGCTCCTGCCCGGACTGTCCGACCTGCAGCGACTGCCGCTGCCACGTCGTGAGCTGTCGCTCGCCTGGCAGGGCGGGTTCGTGGGCGGCATCGCGAAGGGCATGGTGCACGCGCCGAGCGTGCTCGCACCACTGGTCAAGCACGACCGTTTCCAGGACCCGGGCCGGCAGACCGTGGTGACCGTGCACGACGTGGTGCCGTGGACCAACCCCGAGACCCTCACGCCGCGCGGCGTCCACTTCCACAAGGCGATGGTGAAGCGGGCGTGGAAGCACGCCGACGCCGTCGTGGTGCCGACCCACGCCGTGGCGGGGGCGCTGAACGAGATCCACCGGTTCGACGACCGGCTCCGCGTGATCGGCGGTGCCCCGAGCGGACGCCTCCGCCTGCCCGTCGACGCCGACCTGCGCGCCGAGCGCCTCGGCCTGCCGGACCGCTACGTGCTCGCGGTCGGCACGCTCGAGCCGCGCAAGGCCCTCGCGTCCTTGATCGAGGCGATGGCCCACCCGGACGCCCCCAGCGACGTGCCCCTGGTCATCTCCGGTCCGGACGGCTGGGGCGACGTCGACGTGTACGGCACCGCGGAGCGCGCGGGACTGTCGCGCGACCGGGTGAAGGTCCTCGGCCGCATCGACGACGCGGACCTCGCGGTGGTCTACGACCGTGCGACGGTGTTCGTGTTCCCCAGCCTCGCCGAGGGCTTCGGCCTGCCCGTGATCGAGGCGATGAGCTTCGGCACCCCGGTGATCCACTCCGACGACCCCGCCGTGGCCGAGGTCGCGTCGGACGCCGGCGTCACCGTCGCCCGGTCACCGCGGGAGTCCTACCCCGCACGGCTCGCACAGGCCGTCTACCAGGTCGTGAACGACCCGCAGCTGTCCAGCCGGCTGGCCGTGGCGGGGCCGGACCGCGCACGCATGTACGACTGGTCCGACTCCGCCGCGGAGACCTGGCAGCTGCACGCCGACCTCTGACGGCCGGAGCGCGTCAGCCCTTGTACGTGTAGGTGCTGACCCAGTCGATGTACAGGTGCCCGGCGTCGCCCCAGTCGCCCACCTGGAACATGTAGCGGTGTGCGGTCTTCGGCACGTCGTAGGTGATCGTCTTGATCACCTTGCCGTCGAGGCGGTACCGCACGGACTTCCCGGGCACCCACTCGATCGAGTACGTGTGCCACGAACGCCACGAGACGCCGGTGCTCAGGCTCGTCGCGTTGGCCTCCTGGCCCGCGATCATCGAGTGGTGGTGCAGCATCGGCTGCTGGTCGAAGTTGGCCTCGGGGTAGTCGATCTCCCCGTCGGCCCAGCGGTCGGACGACGGCCAGAGCATGAAGGCCGCGCCGTTGCCGGCACCGCCCGTGGCCTTGGCGCGGACGATGAACTTGCCGCCCTTGTGGCCCCAGGCTCCCGTCGGTGTGCCGAAGGTGCCGGCGGCGCCGTGCTTGCCGTCGAGCTTGACGTCCATGTACCCGTTGTGCGAGCTGATCTGCGAGCCCGAGTAGTACATGCCGCCGGTCCCGTCCGGGTACGGCTGCCACGAGTTGGCGTACTTCTTGGCGAAGGCGCCCTTCGCACTGGCCGCGGTGCTGAACTGCTCGCGGAAGGTCTGCTTGAAGTTCCCGACGTCGCCGAGCGGTGCCGAGCTGGCGGTCGCTGCGGTCCCCTGACCGAGCGGTCCGGCGACGAGTGCTGCTCCGAGGAGCACGACGGCGAGTGCGGCCCTCCTGGTGGTGCGCTTCTGCATGAGGTCGGTCACTCCCTGACGTGACTGTTCGCACCCGTTCCCGTGGGTGCCGGGCGGCCGGATCTCGGCTACCCGGCGTTCACGGTAGTTGCTGTCCACAATCTGCGCCTGGGGGTTGACACTTCAGCGCACCCCCAGTACACGGGGCTTGCGCGAGGATCAGCCGTCGGGCAAGAAGTCCTGGTCAGTGCGCGTGGCGTGGCGTCGGCATCGATCGGATCAGCCGCGCGCCGACGTCGGGTGGTGGGGTCAGGGCCGTGCGCGACGGCGTCGAGCGACCACGGCGACCACGACGGCGGCCACCACGGCGAGGACGGCGACGACCGCTGCGGTCTCGGCGACGTGGAGTGCCGCGAACCACGAGTCGAACTGCGACTTCGTCGCCACGACGTCCTGGCCCGCGCCACGGAACCACCCCGCCACGGGGTTCACCGGTCCGGCCGCGCCCGCAGCGACCACGCAGACCACCGCGGCGACGACGGCGACCGCGGAGAGGACGAGGACGGGGACGGCACGGCGCATCCCGCTACCGTAGCGCGGCTCGGACCCCGCAGCGGCGGCCTCAGAGCGAGTCGCGGAGGCGCGCCGCCTTCTCCTCGACCAGACGCTCGAGCCCGTCGGCGTACTCGGTCAGGCGAGCGGCGACGGCCGGCTCCGAGGAACCGATGATGCGCGCAGCCAGCAGACCGGCGTTGGCGGCACCGTTGATCGCCATCGTCGCGACCGGGATCCCCGCCGGCATCTGCACGATGGAGAGCAGCGAGTCGAGGCCGTCGAGACGCGCGAGCTGCACCGGGACGCCGATCACCGGGAGCGTCGTCATCGAGGCCACCATGCCCGGCAGGTGTGCCGCGCCACCGGCCCCGGCGATGACGACCCGGATGCCACGAGCTGCGGCGCCGCGGGCGAAGCGGGTCATCTTGTCCGGGGTGCGGTGCGCCGACACGACGTCCGCCTCGAACGGGATGCCGAGTTCGGTGAGGATGTCCGCCGCGGCCCGCATGGTCGGCCAGTCGGAGTCCGAGCCCATGATGATCGAGACGAGCGGCTGTGCGGGTGCGGCGGTGTCGGTCACGCGACGAGCCTAGCCGAGCAGCACGCGTCGCCAGGTGTCGCCGTCACGGCCGATCGTGCGGTCCTCGGCGATCCAGCGGGCCGCCCCCTCGTCCGCCCGGCCACGTTCGACGGCGGTCCGGACGGCGTCCCGCCACGCCTGTGCGTCGTCCGGCACGGCCACGGCCCCGTGGGCCCGTGCGACGGCGTAGGACGGACGGTCGGACACCACGGCGGGCAGCCCGAGCGCGGTGTACTCGAGGAACTTCAGGTCGCTCTTCGCGCGGTTGAACTCCTCGTCACGGAGCGGTGCGACGCCCGCCCGCCAGCGCTCCCGGTGCGCAACGAGCCATCGGGAGAACGCCGGGTAGTGCCCGTCGGGGACCTCGACCCGGCGGAACCAGTCGGCACCGCCCTCGTCGGTCACCCCGATGACCTCGAGCCGGATCGGGGTGCCGTCGGCGGTGGTGAGGTCGGCGAAGACGTCACCCAGGAGCTCGAGGTCGGCGGCGTGGGTGAGCGTGCCCATGTACAGCACCCGGTGCTCCCCCGCGGGCCGCTCGTCGTCGTCCGCGGTGGGGCCGGCAGTCCAGATCGTCGGGTCGAGGGCGTTCGGCACGACGACGACGTCCCGCGCCACCGGACGGACCACGTCGGCGAGTTCGGGCGTGCTCACGACGACGGTGTCGGCACCGCGCACCAGGGCGTCGATCGAGGCGAGCCGGTCGGGGTCGTACTCGGCGCGGGCCAAGCGGGCGCGTCCGGACTCGGTGAAGAAATCGTCGTCGACCTCGGCCACGACGCGGATGCCCCGGGAGGCGGCTGCCGCCAGGAAGGGCCGCACGTCGGCACGGGGAAGGATGTCCCGCTGCACCAGGAGCGCGGCGTAGGGCGCCTGGTCGGAGCCGTCGACGAACGCTGCCGGGTCCACCTGGCGCACCTCTGCGGTGCCGCTCGCGGCCAGGTGCTCGGTGCGGCGGACGACACGGACGTGTGCCGAGGCCGGGTGGGCGCCGCCACCGCCCGCGACGACGTAGCCGAGGACGGGCAGGGGCGCCGGCTGCGGTGGGGCACCTGCGACGGCGCGGCGCAGGCGTCCGGCGGCCCGGCGGACGAGATCACGCGGCATGCGCCCATCCTCTCGCACCTGGCACCTTGCACCTCGCACCGTGCGAGGTCAGTCACGAACGGTGCGGGGTTCCGTGCGCGGTGCGAGCCGCAGAGCCTCCCACCGACGACGGAACCTCGCACCGCACGGCGAAGGCCGCACGGCGGACGCCGCACGCCGGACGCCGCACGGAGGCCGCCCCCCTCAGCGCACCGTCACCGTCCGGCACGGCGACGCCCTGCGGTCCGCTCCGCTCCCGGTGTTGTGGACGATCGCGCAGACGGTGTGCTTGCCCACCGCAGCCCGGACGGTGCCCGCGAAGCCGTGCGACCCACCGGAGCCCCAGGTCGCGTCCACGTCGGCGCGCTTCCGACCGGCGTCCAGCGACGTCACCCGCTTGCCGTCGACGGTGATCGCCACCCGGCTCGCCGAGGCCACCGCGTCGCCGTCGAACGCCCAGCCGCGCACCGCGATGCCCCGGGTCACGGCCTTCGCGGACTCCAGTTCCGCGTACGGGTCGTGCCGGTAGGCGCGGACGGTCGAGCACCCGAGCGGGGTGTCCGATCCCGCGCCGATGTTCACCGCGGTGACGCAGACGCGGCGAGCGCCGGCCGCGGTGGGCACCACGACGTCGAAGCCGTGGGTCGCGCCGACGCCGGAGCGCGCGTCGACGTCCGGCCGGTCGAGCCCGGCGGTGGTGACGCCGGCCGGGACGCCGTCGACGGTGGCCCGGACCCGCACGGGCTGCGTGGGGTCGTCCTCGTCGTAGGCCCACCCGGACACGCGGACGCCGCCGCCGGTGCCGGCGACGGCCTCGAGCGTGCCACGGGGGGTCAGGTCGGCGGCGGGCACACCCAGGCGTGCGTTCGCGACGAGGGCCTGGGCGTAGGTCGAGAACCACTTGCCGGCGGCCGGGGCCCCGTTGCAGGTGCCGTCGCTCGCGCCGGGGGTCTTCACCCACAGCAGGGCGTCGAGCGCCGTGCCGTCGGACACCACCCGGGGCGAGGTGCCGAGCCCGGCCCCCGGCCCGTTGCACCAGGTGCCGCGCCAGCCCTGCCCGTTGCGTGAGGTGTCGATCACGTAGTGCGAGCCCCCGGTGGCGGCGGACACCTTCTGCGCGTACGCCTGCTCCTGGGCGGTCGGGTAGTAGTTCGCGACGTTCGTGAAGAACCCGCGGGCCTGCTGCACGCCCGCGCTGTTCAGCCGCGACGCCATCAGCGCGGGCTGCACCCAGTTCGAGTTGCCGGCGTCGAGGTAGGCGGGGACCCCGGCGGCGGTCAGCCCGGCGACGGTGCGGGACAGGATCCGGTAGCGCTGCTCGTCGAGCGCGGTGCTGCACTTCGCGTTGCTGAGCATCGCGAGCGAGTCCGGTTCGACGATGACGGCTGCACGGTGCCCGGCGAGCGCCGCGGTGACCTGGTCGACCCAGGCGTCGTAGGACCCCTCGTCGAAGCCGCCGGCGGAGTACCCGCCGCAGTCACGGTCGGGGATCGCGTAGAGCACGAACACGGGGGTGGTGCCGGACTGTTCGGCACCGGTGAGGGCGGTGCTGATGGTCTTGGTCAGCTGCGTCCCCTGGCTCCAGTCGCCGAGCCAGGTGGCGACGGGGTACCCGGCGATGGTCTTCGCCGCAGCGGCCCCCGCCGGGTCGGTGGCGGCCAGGGCGGCCTGCGCCTTCGCGGCCTCGCTCGTCGGCGACCGGTACGGCCCGGCGCCGTAGAGCGACGCGGACGTGGCCGAGCGGATGGTCGAGGCCGAGGTCGCTGCGGACGCGGTCGCGGTCGGCAGCAGGCCGGCGACGGCTGCGACGAGGGCGATGGCTGCGCCGCAGACGGCGGCACGACGCGGACGGCGGCGCATGGGGACTCCCTGGACGGTGGGCACGGACTGTACCAGGGGAACATGCGCTCCCAGCCCCCGCCAGCCTCCCGAGCGGGTGCCACCCGAGGGGGTGTCCGCAGAGCGGCCGACAAGTGTGTCCCGCACCCGTGACGGACGGGAGGCCCGTGGCGGCGTCGCCACGGGCCTCCCGTCCGTCATCCGGTCACGTCGAGGACGCGACCCGGTGTCGCGGACACCGTCTCAGTCGTCGAAGTGCGCCGCGGCCGCGCGGGCGCGGTAGACGACGTCGTCGACGTCGTCGCCGAGCACCGTGACGTGCCCGATCTTCCGGCCGGGCCGGGGCGCCTTGCCGTAGAAGTGGTACTTCGCCTCGGGGAAGGCGTCGAGCGCTGCGGGGTACCGGGCGGCGAGGTCGCCGTCCGCGGGTCCGCCGAGCACGTTGACCATGACGGACGCGGGGGCGAACGAGCCGGTTGCTCCGAGCGGCAGGTCGAGGACGGCGCGCAGGTGCTGTTCGAACTGGCTCGTGGTGGCGCCGTCGATGGTCCAGTGCCCGGTGTTGTGCGGACGCATCGCGAGCTCGTTGATGAGGATGCGCTCGTCGTCGGTCTGGAACAGCTCGACCGCCAGCACGCCGGTCACACCGAGTTCCTCCGCGATGCGGACGGCGATCGACTCGGTCAGGTCGGCGATCCGGCCGGCGCTGTCCGGGGCCGGTGCGATGACCTCGGCGCAGACCCCGTCGCGCTGCACGGTCTCGACGAGCGGCCAGGCGACGACCTGCCCGGAGGGACGGCGTGCCACGGACTGCGCGAGCTCGCGGGTGAAGGGGACGAGCTCCTCGACCAGGAGCGCCTGGTCACCGCCGGCCTCGGCCACGGCGATGAACCAGTCATCGACGTCGGACGCGTCGGAGACGACCCGGACGCCTTTGCCGTCGTACCCGCCCCGCGGCGTCTTGACGACGGCACGGCCACCGTGGTCCGCCAGGAACGCTCGGAGGTCGTCGGGCCCCTGCACGGCGGCCCAGTCGGGCACCGGCAGCCCGAGTTCGCTCAGCCGGCGACGCATGGTGATCTTGTCCTGGGCGACGGCCAGCGCGTCCGGTCCGGGGTGGACCGACACGCCCGCGTCGACCAGGCTGCGCAGGACGTCCTGCGGCACGTGCTCGTGGTCGAAGGTCACGACGTCGACCTGTCGGGCGAACTCGAGCACCGTGGCGGCGTCGTGGTAGTCGCCCTCGGCGGTGGCGGCGATCGCGGCGGACATGCCCGGCCCCTCGGCGAGCACCCGGATGTCGATCCCCAGTTCGACCGCGGCCGGCACCATCATCCGTGCCAGCTGTCCCCCACCGATGACCCCGACGCGCAACGCCATGCTGTGTGATCCTTCCGGCGCTCCCACCGTGCGGTGGGAACGCGTTGTCTACAATCGCTGTTCGGGTCGCGCTCTGCACGACCGGTCACAACTCTACGGATCCTGGAGGGCTCGTGCGGCGCCTCATCGCCCAGCTGGCACGCTTCGGCGTCGTCGGTGCCGTCGGCTTCGTCGTGGACACCACGGTGTTCAACGTGCTGCGCATCACCGTCCTGAACCCCGAGGACGTCCACTCGGGGCCGTTCTGGGCGAAGGTCATCTCCACCGTCGTGGCGATCTTCGTCAACTGGATGGGCAACCGGTACTGGACGTTCCGCGAGCAGCGTCGCGCCGTGGCCACCCGCGAGGGCATCGAGTTCGTCGTCGTGTCGCTCGGCGGCATGGTCATCGCGCTCGCCTGCCTCGGGGTGTCGCACTACGCGATGGGGCTCACCTCGGTGCTCGCCGACAACGTCGCGAACATCATCGGGCTCGTGCTCGGCACGGTCTTCCGGTTCTGGCTCTACAAGGTCTGGGTCTACCACCCCGAGCGCACGGCCACGCAGCCGGCCGCCGCGGACGAGTCGGTGTCGGACGGCCCGCGGGTCCCCCACGACGTCTGACCTAGGATCGGTGGGGTGACGGCCGAGACGACCACCACCCCCGCCCCACCCCGCACCGCGCGCTGGGAACGTGTCGCGATCGCGGTGATCACGGCGACCTTCGGGCTCTGGCTGGTGGCGTGGGCGTTGCTCGTCCCGGTGTTCGAGGCCCCCGACGAGACCGCGCACATCGACGCCGCCGTGCACGTCGCCCTCGGTGACGCCTGGGCGGCCCCCGGCGAGCTGCACGTCACCAACGCCGTGCAGGCCGCGAAGGTCGAGCAGGCGACGAAGCCGTCCGACGAGTGGTCGACGGTGAGCGAGCTGCTGCAGAACGCACCAGGACCCTCGGCGACGGTCAACCAGATGACCCAGCACCCGCCGACCGCCTACCTGGCCGGAGCCGCGGTGCTCCGGGCCGTCGACTTCGGCGAGCTCCGCTGGGACCACGCGTTCGTCGCCCTCCGCCTGGCCGACGTGCTGGCCGTCACCGCGCTCCCCCTGCTCGCCTGGGCGTCGGTGCGCCGCGTGACCCGCAGCCCCCGCGCCGCGCTGATCGGGGCCCTCGCCGTGTTCGCGACGCCCGAGCTCGCGTCCATCGGCTCGTCGTTCTCGAACGACGCCCCGGTGCTGCTCGTCGCCGGGATCGTCGTCTGGCTCGCCACCCGTCTGCTCACCGGCGACACCCGCTGGCGCACCACGATCGCACTGGCGGTGGTCCTCGGGGCCCTGGTCTGGATCAAGGGCACCGGGTTGCCGGCCGTGCCGTTCGTCGCGGTGGTGGTGCTGTTCGCCGGCGCCGGGGTGCTGTCCCTGCGGCAACGGATCGTCCGCACGGTCGTCACGATGGCGGTCTCCGGCGGCATCGGTGCCTGGTGGTGGCTGCACAACCTCGTGTCGTACGGCCGGATCCAGCCGAACGGCTACACGGCCATGCGGCCCCCGAAGGACTTCCCGCCGGGCGAGAGCCCCACGCTCGGACACTTCCTCGACGTCAGCTGGGGCACCCTGTCGCGCACGTTCTGGGGCAGCTTCGGCGGTCGGGCCCAGGTGACCATCGGCGACCTGCTCACCGCCGTCCTGACCCTGGTCGCCCTCGTGGTGCTGGTCGGCTGGGCGTTCCGCCGGGGCCCGGACCTGCGGGTGGCCCTGTGCCTCGCGGTGTTCCCGGCGCTCCTGATCGGCATCCAGAACCGCACGAGCGCGCACTCGTACCTCACCACCACCGAGGTCGCCGCCACCCAGGGCCGGTACTACTTCCCCGCGATCGTCTGCCTGATCGTGCTGAGCGCGCTCGCGTGGCGACGACTGGTGCCGGCCGGCCGGGCACGCACCTGGGCCGCGGTGGCGCTGGCCGTCGTGCTGCCCGCGGTGGGCGTGTACGGCTTCGCGGTGGCGTCGGCCTGGTTCTGGAACGCGGCGCTGTTCCCGGTGACGGGCCGCGGGCTGCTGCGGTACTCCGAGATCGGGCCGGTGCCACCCGCGGTGCTCGTCGTCGTCGTGGCCCTGGTCGCGGTGGGGCTCGTCGCGTCGGTCCTGCAGGTCGCGCGCGCCGACCGTCGCGCCCTGCCGACGACGGTTCCCGTCCGCTGACACGCCCGGCCGCGGAGCGCCGGGGTGGCACGACGTGCCGCAGGCGCGGCCCCGAGGGGTCGCGAACGGTCGGCAGACGCGGCCGCAGACGACACTTCGTGACCCCTCGGCGGACGCGCGCGGCGTGCGGTGGGCGCACCCACGAGACGGACGGGAGGCCCGGTGCCAGCTGGCACCGGGCTTCCCGTCCGTCATCACGCGCGACCGGTGCCCCACTCCGTGAGCAGGAATGGTCGGGTCCGTCATCCGGACCCGACCATTGCTGCTCACGAAACGCCGCGCGCGCTGCGCGTCAGGCGGCGGGGACGCCGCCCTCGACCGCGGAGGGGTCGTCGGTCGGGCGGTTGCGCCGGAACCACGTCGGGGCCGCGGCGCAGAGCAGGAAGAGTCCGTCGACCGCCAGGCTCCAGACACGGGTGACGACGACCACGACCAGTGCGATGGACGGTGGCATGACGAGGGTGAGGAGCAGGGCCTGCACACCCTCGCGGACGCCGAGTCCACCGGGGGCGAAGACGGCCAACATGCTGATCGCCGAGGCCATGCTCGCGGCACCGATCACGAAGGCCGCGTCGGTGAGCTTCAGCGACGGGTACACGCCGAGGGTGATGAAGTAGTACGCCGTGCCGGAGAGCACCGCCCCCGCGACGTACAGCCCGGCTCCGCCGAGGACGGTGCCGAGGTTCGGACGGACGTCGGCCTCGAGCGGCTTGCGACGCAGGATCTTCAGCGCGATCCCGATCAGGAACACGAACACGCGCGGGATCAGGCAGACGACGCAGCCCACGAACGCCGCGATCATCAGGACGATGAGCCACGGGTCGAGGTTGTGCGTCCGCGGGTCGATGAGCAGCAGCACGAGCGCCAGGGCCAGGGTCGCGGCGATCTGCAGGGCGCCCTCGAGCAACCCGCTCACACCGAGCCGGGCCTTCGAGACGCCGTGCTTCGAGGCGAAGTAGACCTTGCCGATGATCCAGGTCGCGGCACCGGGGATGTAGCGGCCCATCCAGGACTTCGCGTACACGTAGGTCAGGGTGACGCCGCTGCCCTTGAGCCCGGTCGCGCCGAGCCGTCGCAGCAGGTAGAACCAGATGCCGACGCCCCAGTACCGGAAGCCGAGGCTGATCACCGTCGCGAGGATCACCCACGACCACTGCCAGTCGAGCCCGGCGAGCTGTCCCCAGTCGACGCTGCGGACGTACAGCACGAGGAACACCGCGAGCAGGACGTAGAAGGCGATGGGGATCGCCTTGCCGAGGAACCGTCGTCGCTTCGACGGACGCTTCCCCTCGGGCGCGGGGGTGTCGCTGGTGCTTGCGGACAAACGGGTCTCCTGCTCAGGTCACGGGCTCAGGTCATGGTAGACGCTGGGGCGGGCCGCTCCCTGCGGTGCTGCCGCAGGGAGCGGGTGCCGGGGACGTCACCGGTCGAGCGTCACCGGGCGAGCTTGACGATCTGCACGCGGCAGGGGATCTCCGGGTCGGTGGAGCGGTCGGCGCTGCACGAGATCGTCGCGTTGTACGTGCCGACCAGCTTGCCGGCCACCGAGTAGTCGCGGGCCGGGGCGGTCGCCGGGTCGAACTGCACGAAGTACTGCACGCCCTCGTCGATGAACAGGTTGCGCATCGCGTCCGAGTGGTACGTGTAGCCCTGACCTGAGCGACCGTACACACGCGTGTCGGTCAGGAACGCGAGCGAGGAGAGCGAGCGGTAGTTCGAGCCGATGACGGTGGCGTCCTCGGGCAGGGCGCCGCTCGCCCGGATCTGGTCGGCGAGCCGGACGATCTCCGGCACGTCGGTCGGCCCGAAGACGCGCAGCGCCTCGGTGCGGTTGACCGACGGGTAGAACGGCGCCGGGGACCCGAACCAGTTCTGCGTGTACGAGGCGATCGGCACGACGGCGATCGCGACGCACGCCACGATCGTCCGGACCACGCCCCGACGGCGCACCAGCCGCCAGACGGCCGGCAGCATGAGCGCCCCGATCATCGCCGTCAGGTAGAACAGCGGCCAGTAGTACCGGGCGTTGCCGCCGCCGCTCGACGACGAGGTGATCATGCCGTAGCCGACGAAGTACACCAGCGTCGTCGCCGCGACGATGCAGGTGAACGCGTAGCGGCGGAACCGCACGACACCGATGACGAGGGCGGCCGCGAAGAGCAGGGCGATGGGTGCCGCGAACGGGGCGAAGGTGCTGATCTTCTGCAGGTAGTACGGCAGGGCGAGCATGCGCTCGTGCAGGTAGTACCCGGCGCGGGCCGCGATGCCCGACTCCTTCGTGACCTTCGGCGCGGTGTCCTCGGTGGTCGACTGCGTGGGCGGCGGCACCACGGCGGGGTCCGGGTTGTCCATCGGGCCCTGCTTGTAGACCGACGGGGTGAAGTCCTCGTTGGGCGAGAAGGCGTGGTCGTTGGGCGGGACCGGCAGGAACGGCCAGTCCGTGGCACGGCCGCCGTCGTCGAACTTCGAACCGATGTTGACCGACAGCGACGACCCGAGCGTCACCGTGCCGTACTTGAGGGTCAGTGCGCCGACCCACGGGGCGATGACGACGGCGAACACGACGATCGTGGCCACCGGGGCCGTCCACCAGTGCCGGACGGGCTCGCGGCGGCGGCGGGCGGACCAGACGCGCAGCAGCAGCCAGAGGATCACGGCGCCGACGGCCACGGGCAGCAGGAAGAGCTTGGTGAAGTACCCGAGCGCGGCCACGACGCCGAGCACCGCGCCGGAGGCGACCCGCGCACGCGTCGAACCGTGCAGTGCCTGGTCGGCCCACCGGAGTGCCCAGAGGAACCCGACGATCCACGCGACGACGAGCAGGTCCGGGGTCTGCACCGACACGGCGCTCATCAGGGCGGGGATCGCGGTGACCATGAAGAGCACGGCGGGGACGATGCGGTGGTTCTGCGACCAGACCAGCCACCCGCCGATGCCGAGCACGACGGCCACGGCGAAGCAGTTCACGATCGCGAAGGCCGTCTGCATGCCGAGCCCGAGGGCGATGAACGGCGCCATCATCCACGAGACCAGCGGCGACCAGTACGCGTTGATCGCGTCGGGCAGCCAGCCGTTCGCGTACTCGCGCGCGATGCCCATGTAGGAGATGCCGTCGACGTTCGTCACGCCGAGGCGGTTGTGGTACGCCACGGCGGCGCTCAGGGCGACCCCGATCACCACGAGGACGCCCAGGATCAGGGGTGCGACGACGTGCCGGTACCGTCGCGCACCCGCCCCCGAACGCCGTCGTGCGGGCTCGTGGGTGCTCTGCGGTGCTGCGGTCGTCGTCACGGTCACGTGCTTCATCATGACATCCGTTCGCTTGTCGGACCGCACCGAGGCGGATCGCGAGCCCTGCTCGGCGTGTGGGAGACTGCCGGGGACCCCGCTCCGACCACCTCGAGGACGTTCGTTGGCCACCGAAACCCGCGCAGCCGAATCCGCAGCCGAACCGACGGCGGCCGCTCCCCGCGCAGGGGGCCGGCTCGAGTTCCCGTACCTGGACGGGCTCCGCGGTCTCGCCGCCCTGGCCGTGGTGTTCTACCACGCGTACCTCTTCACCGGGACGACCGGCACCGGGCCGACCGAACTGCCGTGGCTCCGACCGTTCATCGGCTGGGGCTACCTCGGCGTCCCGCTGTTCATCGTCCTGTCCGGCTACGTCCTGATGCTGCCCGTGGTGACCCGGTTCGACCGCTACCGGTTGCCCGGTGGCTTCTGGAAGTTCATCTGGCGCCGCGCCCGACGGATCATCCCGCCGTACTGGGCGTCGCTCATCGTCTTCGCGCTCATCATCCTGTTCGTCCCGGTGATGGGGCAGCCCGGCGGCACCCAGTGGGACACGAAGCTGCCGATGGGCTGGGGCACGTTCCTCACGCACTTCTTCCTGGTGCACGACTTCTTCCCGCAGTACATCGGCAAGATCAACGGCCCGATGTGGACGGTCGCCGTCGAGTGGCAGATCTACTTCCTCATGCCGCTGCTGATCCTGCCGCTCTGGAAGGTCTTCGGCGGGTGGGCGACCGCGTCCTCGCTCGTCCTCATCGGCATGTGGATGGGCGCCGAGAGCCGCTACTCGTGGATGCACCCGTGGTTCGTCGGCCTCTTCGCGGTCGGCATGCTCGCCGCCGAGCTCACCGTCAAGGCCCGTGACGAGCACCTGACCGGCAAGCTGAACACCTCGAAGCTCGGCGGTCCGCGGTGGCAGAGCGGCGTGTTCGTGGCCGCGATGTTCGTCGGCATGCTCCTCGTCTTCTTCCGCAACCGCGACTACTGGCAGCACCAGACCTGGCCGTCCGAGGTCGTCCTCGGCATCTTCGCCGGCATCCTGCTGACCTGGATGGGCCGCAAGGCGGTCACCGGGGAGCACACCTGGCTCGCACGCTTCTTCGCGTGGAAGCCGTTCGTGCTCGCCGGCCTCGTGTCGTACACGATCTACCTCTTCCACAGCCCGTTGCTCGGACTCGGCAACCTGCTGCTCCTGCCGATGGGCCTGTACCCGAAGTGGCAGTTCCTGATGATGGTCTTCGTGGTGATCCCGATCACCCTGGCGATCTGCGTCGGGATGTGGTGGCTCGTGGAGCGCAACTTCCTGAACCGCCGGCAGAAGCACGCCACCCGCGAGGTCTCCTCGCGCGGGCGCCTGCCCGAGGTCGAGACGGACGACGAGGGCACCCGCACCGCCCGCTAGCCCCGACAGCGGACGCCGCCTGGGTGCGTCTCACGGACAGGTGTCGCCGAGTCCGGGTAGCATCGCTCGGACCGCGGCGTGGGTGATCAGGCCCACGGCATCTCGACAGGGAAGACGAGACCACATGCGCGCACCGATCAGCAGGATCCTCGGGCTCGGCACCGCTGCCGCCCTCGCCGGGGTCATCACCTTCGGCAGTGGCCCGGCGGTCGGCGCGACCGCCACCGAACCCGCCGGCACCGACACCGGTCAGCAGCTCTCCATCGCCGAGATGGACCGCACCGGCAACCACACCATGGGTGCCGGCATCGCCGCCCACGCCGGGGAGACCCACGTGACGACCTCCCCCGACGCGACCTCGGGCGGCGGCGTGAGCGCCCAGTCCCTCAGCTCGTCGGCCGCTGCCGCCACCGCCGGCGGGCCGCCCCCCGGCCGGGTGCAGGGCTTCGACATCAGCGCGTGGCAGCCGAGCGTCAACTTCCTGCAGGCGTACCGGAACGGCGCCCGGTTCGTGTACGTCAAGGCGACCGAGGGCACCTCGTACGTCAGCTCCACCTACAAGCAGCAGTACGCCACCGCCAAGCAGCGCAACCTGTACCGCGGCGGCTACGTCTACGCCCAGCCGAGCCAGGCGAGCGGCGCCGCGACCGCGAACTACTTCTTCGCCCACGGCGGCCAGTGGAGCAAGGACGGCAAGACCCTGCCGCCGCTGCTCGACATCGAGTACGGCAGCGCCGCCCAGGGCACCTGCTACGGCAAGTCGTGGGGCGCGATGCGCACCTGGATCAAGGACTTCAACCGGACCGTCGTCGCCAAGACCGGTCGGTACCCCGCGATCTACACCACGACCGACTGGTGGAAGCGCTGCACGAACAACAGCAACCAGTTCTCGAAGAACCCGCTGTTCGTCGCGATCTACCCGGTGAAGAACTTCACCACCCCCGGCACCCTCGGACGCAGCTGGTCGAAGTGGACATTCTGGCAGTGGGCGGCCAGCGGCACGCTCCCCGGCGACCAGGACGTCTACCGCAACGACATCACGTACCTGAAGCGCTTCGCGTCCCGGACGAGCTGACGCCCGTCAGGGACGTCGCTGCGATCGACGGCCCTGCCACCAGCCGACGGCGAACAGCACCGCGCCGACGAGCAGGAACGGCCCACCCGCGAAGACGAGGAACGCCGCACCGAACGGGAAGCTCCCGCCGGTCGCGGCGTACACGGTGAGGATCAGCGCCCCGGTTCCGGAGACGGCTCCGCCGATGGCGGCGGTGACGCCGCCGGCGACGGTGAGGGATCGACGCTCGGTCATGTCGTCAGCCTAGGGGCGCGCGCCCCCGGCGCTCGGCCACCGCGAACGGAAAGGAGGCCCGTGGCGGTGCCGCCACGGGCCTCCTTTCCGTCACGGGCGCGCGTTCGCACCCGTCGTGTCAGCACGCAGTGTCAGCGGACGTCGCGCGTCGCCTCGGCGAAGTCGGCGTCGAGGGCGGTCGCCATGCGGGCCACGCCCTGCGCGAGCTGCGCGCGGACCGCGTCGCGGTCCGCGTCGAGCGCCTCGAGCTGCGCCGTGACGTCGTCGACGAACGTGGGCTCGAGTGCGGCCTCGATCGGCTTCGAGTAGGCCTGCTGGCCCATCTGCTCGAAGAACAGCCGGCCCTTGTCGACGTAGTAGAGCACCGCGGCGGGGACCCCGGCGATGGTCGCGACGATCGCCGAGTGCAGGCGGCTCGCCAGGAACAGGCGGCTGCGCGACATCAGCCCGGCGTACTCGGACGGCGAGAACTCGTCGGCCTCGACCACGTGGGTGCGGTCGGCGTGCCGCATCAGCGCGATGACCTCGCGGGCGAAGGCGGCGTCGCCCTCGGACGCCTCCATGTGCATCGGGTAGAACACCACGTCGGCGTCCCAGCGGTCGATCACACGGTCGGCGAGGTCGGCGACGGCCTGCCGGTAGGTCACGAGCTTGTCGCTGTCGACACCGGTCTGGCGGAAGCGCTTGGGCAGGAACCGGAACGGGATCCAGCCGCTGCGCTTGTAGTGGAACCAGCGACGGACGCCGAAGCCGATCGAGCCCTCGAGCTGCTCGGCGGTCAGGCCGGCGGTGCGCTCGAGCCGCTCGAGCACGTCCGCGTCGGGCGGCGTGACCGTCCCGACGACCGCGGGGTCGAAGGACGACACGATCGGCGTCTTCACGCCCCAGGACAGGAGCTTCTCGCGCGACTCGTCGTCGCGCACGGCGAAGGCGCTGCAGAGGTCGACGGTGGCGCGGATCAGGCGCTTGCTGACCCCGGCGGTGGTCGGGCCGATGCCCTGGAACGCCCCGACGAGGTTCTTGTTGACCGCACGGACGAGCAGCATCTTGCCGAACCAGTACACGAGGCCGAGCTTGTTCGTGTAGTCCTTCAGGATCTCACCGCCACCCCAGAGCACCACGTCGGCGCCGCGGGCGGCACGGAGCAGCGCGAACAGGTCGCCGAGGCCGGTGCTGTACGGGGAGACCGGCAGGAAGCGGATCCCGAACCACGCGGCGTCCCGCTCGGGGTACTGGGACAGGGACACGATCTCGGCGTCCGGCCAGCGGCGACGGACGAGCTCGACGTTGCCGGCGAGGATCGCCCGGTCCCCGCGGTTGTGGGGCGAATCGCTATTGTGGATCAGTACGCGCACGGGGTGAGAGCCTACCGGACCGTCCCCCGCCAGCCCCGGAAAGGCACGATGTCCCGCACCACTCGCTCCGCCCGCTCACGCCAGGACCGCCCCCGCCTGCTCGTCCTGGGCTCGACGTTCCCGGCCCGTCCGGACGACGGCGTGCCGGCGTTCGTGCTCGACCTCGCCCACCAGGAGGCCACCGAGTTCGACACCCTCGTGCTCACCCCCCGCGTGCCGGGCGGTGCCGCGAAGGAGCGCATCGGCGACGTCGCGGTGCGCCGCTACCCGTACTTCCCGCGTCGCTTCGAGGACCTGGCCGACGGCGCGATCCTCGACAACCTCAAGGAGCGGCGCTCCCGCATCGTGCAGGTGCCCGCGCTGGTGCTCGCGCAGTACCTGGCCGTGCGGCGCGTGGTGCGCTCCGCGAGGCCCGACGTCATCCACGCGCACTGGGCCATCCCGCAGGCCCTCGTCGCGACCCTGGCCGCCCCGGGTGTACCCGTCGTCGTCACGACCCACGGCGGGGACATCTACGCGCTCCGTGCGGCTCCCCTGGTCCGGCTCAAGCGCTGGATCTTCGGACGGTCGGCGCACGTCACCACCGTGAACTCCGAGATGCGCGAGCGCCTGACCGAGTGGGGCGTCCCCGAGTCGCGCTCGACCGTGATCCCGATGGGTGTCGACCTCGGTCCGGCCCGCGACACCCGTGCCCGCGTCGCGCCGCAGGAACACCACGTCGTCGCCGTCGGTCGTCTGGTCGAGAAGAAGGGCTTCGGCAACCTGATCGAGGCGCTCCGCGGCCTGGGCGACGACGTGCCCTGGCGGCTCACCGTCGTCGGTGACGGCCCGTACCGCGCCCAGCTCGAGCAGCAGGCGGCGGATCTGCCGGTGACGTTCCTGGGCCAGCGGGGCCGCACCGAGGTGCTCGAGACCCTCGCGTCGGCGACCGTCGTCGCGGTGCCGTCGATCCCCGCGGCGAACGGCGACCAGGAAGGGCTGCCGGTCACCCTGCTCGAGGCCGCGGCGGTCGGGGCCGCGATCGTGGCGAGCGACCTGCCGGGCATCCGTGACGTCGTGCAGGACGACGTCTCCGGCGTGCTCGTGCCCCCGGGCGCCGTCCCGGCGCTCCGCGCAGCACTGCAGCGCGTGCTCACCGACGACGCAGCGCGCTCGCGCTACCAGGAGCAGGCCGTCGTCTCGGCGGCGGAGTTCTCCACCGAACGGATCGGCGAGCGCTACCGGGCGGTGCTGCGCGCAGCCATCGCGTAGAGCACCACGACGGCCGCGGCGCACACCGCCGCGGCCGAGGACGCCAGCACGACGACGGTACCGGAATGGCCCACGAGCTCGGACCCCGCGGTGTCGACGAGCGACCAGGTCGGCACGACGGCCGCCACGGCCCAGGCCAGCGCAGCCCACGTGCCGACCCGGCCCCAGGCGAGGAACCCCGCCGACATCGCCAGCGCGATCGGCACCAGGACGGTGAGCGTGTAGCGGTTCAGCGGCGCCCCACCGCCGGCGGCGTAGCGGATCTCGACGACGACGAACAGCACGGTGACGACCACGAGCATCGCGACGACGAGCCGGCGCGACCACCGGTCGTCATCGGCCGGGGCCCAGGGCCGCAGGCGACGCGCCACCAGGGCGGCGACGAACAGCAGGACCGGCAGGAGCAGGAGCACCCACGGCAGCGGTGACGCGATTTGCAGTGCGCCGCGGAAGAGCGCGAAGAGCTGACGCCAGAACCCCAGCATCGAGACGACCTCGACCTCGGAGTAGTGCGGCCGCGGCGTGTACCCGGGCCATGCGGTCGGCCGGCCGCTGAACGAGCCGGTCAGCGCCTGATTGCGCAGCCAGAACCACCCGGACGCGGCGGCCGCGGCGGCGAGGGGCACCGCGGCGACCAGGACACGGGCACCGAGCCCCCGCAGGCGACCGAGCCGCACCGTCCGGGACAGCGCGAATGCGACGACCATCGCCACGAGCCAGAGCGTGAACGTCAGCCGAGTCGTCATCCCGGCGGCGGCGACGAGCGCTCCCCCGACCACGAGCCCCGGGCCGACGCCGGAGCGGAGCGCAGCACCGGCTACCCCGCACGCGAGGGCGCAGGTCAACGCCGCCAGCGAGTCGTTGTAGACGACGCCGCCCTGCACCACCAGGACACTGGTCGACGCGGTGACGACGGCGACGGTCGCGGGCAGCCGCACGACGCCCGGGAAGCAGCGCGACGCCGCCCACGCCGCACTCGGCACGACCGCTGCAGCGAACACGGCGTTGCAGAGCCGACCGAACACGACCGCCTGCACCGGGTGTCCGGCGTCCACCAGCGGTCCGATCACGGGGGCGAGCAGGGCGTAGTACAGCGGCGGGTGCTGGGCGACCCACTGCACGGGCGGCGTCCCGCCGAAGCCCGGCCGGAAGCGGATGCCGTCGAGCAGCACGGGCAGCTGCCCGTGCCACACCCGCAGCACGTAGTCCACGTGCGCGGACTCGTCGACGCTCGCGAGCGGCATCGACGAGAACGTCCGTGCCACCGAGGCGGTCAGGACGAGCAGCGTAGCGGCCAGGACGATCGGTGTCGCCCAGTCCCGGCCGCGGAACCCCGCGGTGAGCAGGGCGCGGATGCGGTCGGAGCGCCGGGTGTGCTGCTGCACGTCAGGCGACGTCAGCGTCCCATGCCGCGGTACGTGAAGCCGGCGGCGGTCCACGCGTCACGATCGAGGCAGTTGCGGCCGTCGATGACGACGGGCGACGCCACGAGTGCGGCAGCGGCGGTCGCGTCGAGCTCCCGGAACTCGGTCCACTCGGTCAGCACGAGCACGAGCTCCGCCCCACCCAGCGCCTCGGCCGCGCTCTCGACGTAGTCGAGCTCGGGGTGCACGCGGCGTGCGGTGACGACGGCCTCGGGGTCGTACGCCGAGACGACGGCGCCGAGTTCCTGCAGGCGGGCTGCGATGTCCAGGGCCGGCGAGTCGCGCACGTCGTCGGAGTTCGGCTTGAAGGCCAGGCCGAGCACCGCGACGCGCTTGCCGCTGACGACCCCGCCGAGCAGCTCCTGCGCCAGCTCGACGACGTGGGCGCGACGACGCAGGTTCGTGGCGTCGACGTCGGCGAGGAACGCCAGGGACTCCCCGACGCCCAGCTCGTTCGCCCGCGCCTGGAACGCGCGGATGTCCTTCGGCAGGCAGCCGCCACCGAAGCCGAGGCCGGCGTTCAGGAACTTCCGGCCGATGCGGGCGTCGTGGCCGATCGCGTCGGCGAGCGCCGTGACGTCGGCACCGGCGACCTCGGCGATCTCGGCCATCGAGTTGATGAACGAGATCTTCGTGGCGAGGAACGCGTTCGCGCTGATCTTCACGAGCTCGGCGGTGGGCAGGTTGACGACGAGTCGGGGTGTGCCGGTGGACAGCGCCTCGGCGTAGACCTCGTCGAGGGCGGCGACGGCCTGTTCGCCGGCCTCGCCGTCCGGCACGCCGTAGACGAAGCGGTCCGGCGCGATGGTGTCCTGCACGGCGAAGCCCTCACGCAGGAACTCGGGGTTCCAGACGAGCGTGGCACCGGGGACGGCCTCGCTGACCTCGGCGGCCAGCCGTGCGGCGGTGCCGACGGGCACGGTCGACTTGCCGACGACGAACTCGCCGGCGGACAGGTGCGGGGTGAGCGCGGCGACTGCGGCGTTGACGTAGGTCAGGTCCGCGGCACCGGTGGGGCCCTGCGGGGTCCCGACGGCGAGGAAGTGCACGCGGGCACCGGCGACCTCGGCCATGTCGGTGGTGAAGCGGATCCGACCGGACTCGAGGGCCTCGGTCAGAATCTCGGGCAGGCCGGGCTCGAAGAAGGGGGCCTCGCCCGCGGCGAGCCGCTCGATCTTGGTGGGGTCGACGTCCACGGCGACGACCTCGTGTCCGAGTTTGGCCATGGAGGCGGCGTGCACGGCACCGAGGTAGCCGCAGCCGATCACAGAGATACGCACGTCGAAGAAGGTACCGGTTTCTCGCCGAAGTCTCATCACGACGCCCACGGCGAGGCTCGCAGCGGCCGGGTCAGGCCCGCACGTCGCCCCACGGCGGACGGTCCGGACCGCCGACGATCTCGTCCCAGTCCGGCTCACGGTGCCGACGCCTGGCCTCGTACGCCTCCACCAGGTCGTGCAGGACGGCGACCACGAGGTCGGCGTGCGGCACGTCGGCGAGGACCACAGCGGGGTCGTCCCCGGGGAACACGAGCACGTCGCCGGAGCGGAACAGCCCCTGCAGTCCGCGGCGCCGCACGGTCACGTCGTAGCCGCGGGAGTGCAGGAGTTCCCGTCGGGTCCGCGTGCCGAGTCCGTTGACCACGACCAGGCGACGCGTGGTGACGACGTACCGCTCCGACATCCAGCGGAACAGCGGGACGGCGCCGCCGATCACGACGAGCACCACGACGACGAGCGCGACGACGGCGTTCAGCCACGCCAGCTGCGCCTGGAACACGCCGAAGCCGAACCCGCCGGCCGCGGTGACGAGCACGACGAACACCGCCGGGCGCACCAGCCGACGGGCGTGTGGTCGCAGGCGTGCGACGACACGTTCGGGCGGGGGCTCGGCGGTCATGCCGTCATGCATACCGCAGGTGGGTGACGTCCCCCACCGCGACGCCCCTGGTGCCGCCCGCCTGGTCCCGGATCGTGATGCGGCCGGCGTCGTCGATGCCGGTCGCGTCGGCCTCCTCGACGGTGCCGTCCGGCAGCTCGAGGCGGATGCGGCGACCGATGGTGCCGCACGCGGCGCGGACGTGGGACCGGACCGTCTCGGCGGCGGGACCCCCCGTGACCAGGCCGGCCACCGCCTCCAGGACGGACCGCAGGAAGGCGGACAGGACCGCGTCGGCCAAGGCGGGTGCGTCGTCGACCGCGCCGGCGAGCAGGAGCGAGGTGGACGTCGGGGTGGGCAGCCGGGCCGCCGGGATCGTCAGGTTCACGCCGGCCCCGACCACGACGCTGCCGTCGGCGGCGACCTGGCAGAGGATCCCGCACACCTTGTCCCCGGCGACCTGCACGTCGTTCGGCCACTTCACGACGACGTCGGCGCCGGCGGGGAGCGCCGACGCGATCGCGTCGCGCATCGCCGCCCCGGCGACCAGCGGCAACCAGCCGCGGTCGTGGTCGTCGAGGTCCGCACGGACGAGCACGCTGGCGGCGAGCGTCTCACCGGCCGGAGCGGTCCAGGTGCGGTCCAGCCGGCCCCGGCCCGCGGTCTGGTGCAGGGTCGCGACGACGCTGCCGTGCTGCTGCTCGGGGGCGGCGGCGAGCAGGTCCGCGTTGGTGGACCCGGTCTCGGCGGGAGTGGTGATCGTCGCGCCCGCCGACCGGACAGCCGCGCTGGTGGCGGGGAACGACGGCGACGGGGATGTGGACATGCACGCAAATGTACGGGCAGGAACCGTGGGGGTCCTCCAACCGGCAGCGTGGCACCCGCCGGTAGGGTGAGCGGGTGACTTCAGGAGACACCCCCGATCTGTCGACGACGGCCGGCCGACTGGCCGACCTCCGCGACCGGTACCACGAGGCCGTGACCGCCGCGGGCGAATCCGCCATCGCCAAGCAGCACGCGAAGGGCAAGGGCACCGCGCGCGAACGCATCGAGCAGCTGCTCGACGAGAACTCCTTCGTGGAGTTCGACGAGTTCGTGCGGCACCGCACCACGTCGTTCGGCATGGACGCCAAGCGCCCCTACGGTGACGCGGTCGTCACCGGGGTCGGCACGATCCACGGCCGCAACGTCGCCGTCTACGCCCAGGACTTCACGGTCTTCGGCGGGTCGCTCGGCGAGGTCGCCGGCGAGAAGATCATCAAGGTCATGCAGCACGCGCTGAAGACGGGCGTGCCGATCATCGGCATCCTCGACTCCGGCGGCGCCCGCATCCAGGAAGGCGTCGTCGCGCTCGGCAAGTACGGCGAGATCTTCCGCCTGAACACCCAGGCCTCCGGCGTCATCCCGCAGCTCTCCATCGTGATGGGCCCGGCGGCCGGCGGTGCGGTGTACTCCCCTGCACTCACCGACTTCGTCATCATGGTCGACAAGACCAGCCACATGTTCGTCACCGGCCCCGACGTCATCAAGACCGTCACGGGCGAGGACGTCGGCTTCGAGGAGCTCGGCGGCGCCCAGACGCACAACGCGGTCTCCGGCGTGGCCCACTACCTGGCCGAGGACGAGACCGATGCACTCGACTACGCGCGTTCGCTCATCGGGTTCCTGCCGGACAACAACCTGTCCGACCCGCCGGCCTACGACGTCGCCCCGGAGCTCGAGACCACCGACGCCGACCACGAGCTCGACCTCGTGATCCCGGACTCGACGAACCAGCCGTACGACGTCACCACGATCATCGAGCACATCGTCGACGACGGTGAGTTCCTCGAGGTCCAGCCGCTCTTCGCGCCGAACATCCTGATCGGCTTCGGCCGGGTCGAGGGCCGCACGGTCGGCATCATCGCCAACCAGCCGCAGGCGATGGCCGGCACGCTGAACATCGACGCCGGCGAGAAGGCCGCCCGCTTCGTGCGGTTCTGCGACGCGTTCGGCATCCCGATCCTGACCCTGGTGGACGTGCCCGGCTACCTGCCCGGCACCGACCAGGAGTGGACCGGCGTCATCCGCCGCGGCGCGAAGCTGCTGTACGCCTACGCCGAGGCCACCGTCCCGCTCGTCACCGTCATCACCCGCAAGGCCTACGGCGGCGCGTACATCGTGATGGGTTCCAAGCAGCTCGGTGCCGACATCAACCTGGCGTGGCCGACCGCCGAGATCGCCGTCATGGGCGGTCAGGGTGCCGTCAACATCCTGTACCGCGCCGAGATCAAGCGCGCCGAGGAGTCCGGCGAGGACGTCGCCGCGGTCCGCACGAAGCTCGCGAACGAGTACACGTACAACGTCGCGTCGCCGTACCTGGCGGCCGAGCGCGGTGAGCTCGACGGCATCATCCAGCCGCACGCCACGCGCGTGTCGGTCATCAAGGCCCTCCGGTCGCTGCGGGGCAAGCGCGCCACGCTGCCCCCGAAGAAGCACGGGAACATCCCCCTCTGATGGGTCGCCACGCAGCAGCCGTGCCCTCGGACGAGCCCGCCTCGGTGGCGGACGTCCGGGTGGTCTCGGGCGACCCCACACCCGAGGAACTCGCCGCCGTCGTGGCCGTCCTGCAGCGCCAGGCCGACGAAGCCGCTGCCGCCGGACGAGCCGCCGTAGTCGTCGAGCCCCGCACCGGGTGGGACGCCGCGGCCCGCGGACTCCGCCGCCCGCTCGACCACGGACCGGGCGCCTGGGGCCGATCGCTCCGCTGATGTACCCCTGGTCCGCGGGCGACCGGAACGGTTGCAGGGCGCACTTCCCGGTCGGCATCCCCTCACTCGGGGGACACGTTCAGCGGATACGGACCGGAAATGCCGGAATTGTCCCCCATAATGACGACTGACATGCGGCTCGTGCGTGGGCATAGTAGTTGGTGTTCGGTGTCCTTCAACGAAAGACATCGCAGGACGGTGGCCGACTAGGGTACGAAGCCACCGCCCGCTGCGAGGCAGGGCGACATTCGGGTTGTCGCTCAGCCTCGGGTCGTGAACGGGCCGGTCGGTATCCGACCGGCCCGTTCCCCGTTTCCGGGGCGTGTGGCGCGTGCGGGCGGGCGTCGGTGCAGCTCACGGGGCGGTACCGAGGCCGATGCGGAACGACACCGTCGACGTCGTACGACAACGACATGGTCGCTTCCGAGCGCGCGCAACAGTTGCGCGCGCTTCCGAGCGACACCGTCGACGTCGTACGACAACGACATGGTCGCTTCCGTGCGCGCGCCAGCCCGGCGCACCCACGTGACAGCCGGGAGGCCCGTGGCGGGGCCGCCACGGGCCTCCCGGCTGTCCCCCATCGCGTCCACCGCCGCCCGCGCGACCGGCGCACCACGCGCGTCCGCACCGCGTCCCCACCACGTCCGCGACGATCCACGCGTCGATCACGTGGTGCATCGTCGCGACACGCGCGCGCGTCCCGCTGGCGTGCCGTGCTCAGCGCGCGCTACGCGGGCTCGTGCCGCGGGATCTCCAGCCAGAGTGCGACGGAGTCGTCCTCGTCCCCGTCGTCGTCGTCCATCCCGGCTCCGAGCGCCGCGGACTCACTGGCCGCGCCGTCGAGGCGGAGTCCGACGACGGTCACCGCGGAGTCGGAGCCCTCGCCGACCGTCCGCACGATGACGTTGTCGGCATCACGGGCCTGCCGGAGTGCCTCGGCGACACGGGCGTGGATGCGCCGGATGTCCGGGGCGTCCAGGTCGTCGAGCCCGCCGTCGTCGTGCAGCTGGACGGTCGCGCCGCGGCGACGCAGGCGCATCACCTCGTCGCGGACGTCGTCGGACAACAGGGACCGGCCGCGGATCTCGTCGCGGATGGCCTGCTCGAGGTGCAGGCACTCGGCGCGGTCGGCGTCGTCGAGGTCGCCGCAGGAGTCGATGATGCGCTGCAGCATCGGCAGGGCCATCCGGGTGGTCTGGCTCAGCCGGAACTGCCGCTCGAACACGTGGGCGTCCTGCGCGGCCTGCCAGTCGGCGGTCTCCTGCTCGGCGAGGACGAGTTCCCGGGTGTTCCGGATGGCGCGGCTCATCGCGGCGGCGAAGACCGTGGCGATCGCGACCCAGGCGACGCTGCCGACCACGCCGAGCCCACCGAGCGAGCCGAGGCCGGCCCAGGCGACGGTGTACACGGTCAGGAACAGCACGCCGGCCCACGCGAAGGGGCCCCGGCCGCGCACGACGAGCACCACCATGAGCGTGCCGATGGCCGCGATCCACCAGGTGGCGGAGCCCGGACCACGACCATCGACGAGGACGGGGGCGGCGATCACCGGCATCACGATCGCGGTGGCGAGGGAGAAGCAGGCCGTCCAGACCGGCAGGACCCTGCCGGGGACGAACAGTGCGAGGCCGGTGGCCGCGGCGTACAGGACCATGCAGGCGATGATCGGGGCGACCTGGTCGACGCGCGGCAGCGTGGCCGCGGCGAGGACCAGGTGGTACAGGGAGAACAGCGACGCGAGGCCGAGGGCGATGCTCGCCGGCAGGGAGACCTTCATGCGGTCGTCCTCGCGGCCGGTGACCACGTCAGCACGATGCGGGTGCCCTTGCCCGGGGCGGTGTGCACCTCGGCCCGACCATCGACGGTCGCGACGCGCTCGACGATGGAGCGGCGGACACCGAGCCGTTCGGCGGGGATGGCCGCGACGTCGAACCCGCGGCCCTCGTCACCGACCTCGACGAGCACCCCCTGGCCCTGCTGCTCGACGCGGACCCAGCGGGAGACATCAGCGTCGCCGGCGTGCTGCACGCTGTTCACAGCGGCCTGCAGCGCCGCCGAGGCCAGCGCGTCGGCAACCGACGCGGGCAGGCGGACCGACCCGGTCGGCGTCGGGACGAGGCGGACCGGAGCGGGCAACGCACCGACCCCCTCGCGGATGCGCGCCCGGAGTTCCCCGAGGGCGACCGGCGCGACGTCACCGGGACCGTCGGTGGCGGCGGCCTCGAGGTGGTCGATCGCATTCCGGGCCATCCGCGCGGCGAGGGTCTTGGCCTCGAGCGTGTCGGCACGTGCGGCGGAGAGCAGCGTCGTGAGCACGCTGTCGTGCACGATGGCGTCCACCTGCACCCGTTCGACCTCGGTCGCGTGTTCCCGGATGGCGAGCGAGTACCGCCGCACCGCCGTGGACTGCGCCGTGTCGACCGACGTGGCCGCACGCCGCAGCACCACCGCGATGACGAGCACCGCACCGCTGAGCAGCGCCGTGTACACGCCGTCGAGCAGGACCGCGAGGACCCCGACGTCGCCGCCGAGCGGGCTGAGCCGGATGACGACGTACACCGCCGGCACGAGCGCCGTGTAGACCGTCGCACGCCACGTGGCGAAGCCCATCGCCGCCGCCGTGCAGCCGACCGTGCAGAACCACCACGGCCACGGCTGCTGCGCCGACGGGATGGGCTCCTGCACGGTGGCCGTCCACGTCACGAGCACGACGAGGAACAGCAGCGCGCAGACGATCTGCGCCAGCTGGGCGACCCGCTGCACGAAGGCCGAGACCCCGATGAACACGAACGACGCCGCGAGGGCGAGCATCAGCGTCGGACCCCAGAACGGGTCGAGGTACGGCAGCTGCTGCAGGACCGCGGGCGCGTCGACGATGCCGAGGCCGATCGCCGCCATCGCGAGGAGGATCGCGAACGCGCGCTCGACCGACGCCTGCGTGATCGAGGCGCGGACGCTGCGCGCCGGATCGGCGCCGAAGGGCGCCGGTTCGACGACCGTCCGCGCCGACTCAGCCGCGGTCGCCATCCGTGTCAGCGACCGTCGCCGTCGGGGTCGATGCCCGAGTCGAGCCCGGGGAGGATCCCGTCCTCGACGGCTCGACGCAGCAGGTCGACCTTCGTCGGGGCCGGGCGACCGACCTCGACGTACTTCACACGGATCCGGTCGAGGTACTCACGGGCCGTCGAGTACCCGATGCCGAGCTGCTGGGCGGCGAGCTTGAGCGGGAGTCCCGAGGCGTAGAGGTGCAGGATCTCGCGCTCGCGGCGGCCGAGCTGCGCCTTCGCGAAGTCGCGGTCGGCGTCGATGGCGCTCGCCCACTCGAGGTTGTTGAGCACGTCACCTCGTGCGACGGTGGCGACCGCCGCCATCACGGTCTTGGTGGCCGAGGACTTCGGGATGACGCCGGCAGCCCCTGCTGCGAGCGCCTCACGCACGTTGGCGACACGGTCCGCGATGGAGTGCACGAGCACCGCCGATCCCGTCCCCTGCACACCCTTGACGTTCTCGGTCACGGTCGAACCGTCACCGAGGGACAGGTCGAGGACGACGACGTCGACCTCTCGCCCGTCGAGGTTCTGGACGTACTCGGGGACGCTGGCGGCGGTGAGCACCACCTCGAACCCCTCGTTCTGGCACGCCGCCTGGATCCCGAGTCGGACGGACTCGTGGTCGTCGACGATCGCGACCCGGACCGGCCTGGTGGCCGCCCCTGACGTCTCGGTGCTGGTGGTTGTCGTTCCTGCTGCCACAGTGGCCTCTCGTTCCGATGCGCGACGCCGGCCCCTGAAACCGGAGTGCCATCAACGACCCAGGATACCCAGCCCGGACTCAGGTGCGGGGCTTCTCCGCTGCGCCACGCTGGCCGGTCCGCCGATTGGTGGACACCCCGACACGCAAGGACCCGCGGTCGAGCGACCCCCGGACCTCAGCGCGCGGGGACCAGGCGTGCGACGGCTTCCAGGTGGTGCGTGTGCGGGAACAGGTCGAAGGCCCGCAGTGCTTCGAGTCGGTAGCCGAGGTCGGCGAACGTCGCGACGTCGCGGGCCAGCGCCACCGGGTCGCACGCCACGTAGACGACCTGCTCCGGCTGGAGCGCGGCGATCTGCACGACCACGTCACGACCGGCACCGGCGCGGGGCGGGTCGAGCACGATCGTGCCGGCGCGGAAGCGGTCCTTCTCGGCGCGCGAGGCGTTCGCCACGGTGTTCGTCAGCCAGCGGTCGACGCGGCCGGTCTCGGCGCGGGCGCCGAGCCACTCGGACAGGTTCTCCTGCGCGTGCTCGGTGGCACGGGCGGCGCTCTCGACGCTCGTGATGCGCGCCTTCGGGCCGACCAGGTCGCCGAGGGCGGCGGCGAGCAGGCCGACGCCGCCGTACAGGTCCAGGTGGGTGCCCTCGGGGTCGAGGCGGTCGCGGTCGACCAGGTCCTGCACGGCCTCGGTGAGCACGGTCGCCGCAGAGCGGTGCACCTGCCAGAACCCGTTGTCGTCGACCTGGAACGTGCGCTCCCCCACGACCTCGGTCACCACGGTGGGCTTCTGGTCGTCGATGACGAGCCGCGCGCCCTCGGAGCCGCTCGGTGCGAGGACGTCGATGACCGAGGACCCCGGCAGCGCACCACGGCCGAGCGGGGCGCTCTGCTGCACGACGGCGGTCGCGAGCGGCAGGCTGGCGACGGGGATGACGGAGTGGGAGCGGGCCGCGAACGGGCCGGCGGTGCCCTGCTCGTCGACGTGCAGCCGGACGCGCGTGCGCCAGCCGAGGCCGTTCGCCGCGTCGTCACCGGGCGCGGCCTCGACGACGACGTCGTGGCCGAGCACCTCGGCGAGGTCCATCCGTGCGAACCGTGCGAACGAGTCGACGAGGACGTCGTGCTTGAGCGTGCGCTGGTGTGCGAGGGCGATGTGACCGAACTCGGCACCACCCGGGCGCGTCTCGGGGTCACGCTCGAGCGCGGCCTCGGGCCAGACGTGGTCGACGCGGTGCTCGCTCGGCGTGATGACGCTCACCGTGTCGGCGCGCCAGAACGACTTCTTGCGGTCCTCGGTCACCCGGGCGACGACGCGCTCCCCGGGGATCGCGTCCGAGACGAAGACCACCCGTCCTTCGTGCCGTGCCACCGAGATGCCGCCGTGGGCGATCCCGGTGACGTCGAGTTCGAGCAGCGTGCCGACGGATTCACCCATGGTGAGATGGTCCCATGCGTCTGTACCTCGCGAGTACATCCCCCGCCCGCCGAGCACTCCTCGCCCAGTCCGGGATCGAACCCGTGCTCGTGTCCCCCGGGGTCGACGAGGACGCCGTCGGCGCCGCCGCCGCGGCATCGCTCGGCCGCGACCTGACCGGTCCGGAGCTCGTCTCGCTCCTCGCCGTCGCGAAGGCGTCCGCGGTCGCCGACTCCGCGGTCGCCGGGTCACCGGTCGACGGGGTGGTGTTCGGCGGCGACTCCGCGTTCGAGGTCGACGGACAGCTGTACGGCAAGCCGCACGACCCCGCGGTCGCCCGGGAGCGCTGGCGGCAGATGCTCGCCGCCGGCGGCGGGACCCTGTGGAGCGGACACTGCGTGATCGATCGACGACGCGACGACCGGCACCGGGACCCGGAACCGGCCACGGGACGGCCTGGAGGCGCGGTACCGGCCCGCACCGTGCCTCCCGTCCGGTCCCTGGTCACGTCCACCGCCGGCGTCCCGCAGCTGGGTGCCGTCGCGCCCGGCGGGTCGGCGCTGGCCGCCGCCGGCGACCGCGTGGTCGCGGTCGACAGCGCGGTGCTGACCTTCGCTGACGACGTCTCCGTCGACGAGATCGACGCGTACGTCGCGACGGGCGAGCCGCTCGAGGTGGCGGGTGCGTTCACCATCGACGGTCGGGCCGCGGCGTACATCACGCGGATCGACGGCGCACCGTCCGCCGTGATCGGGATGTCGCTGCCGGTGCTGCGGTCGATGCTCCTCCGGGGCTTCGGCATCGCCTGGCACGACCTGTGGGCACTGTAGACATCCGCACCTGTTCCGGGTGGTTCTTTGTGGGTGCCAGTCAAAACGCACTCCCGCCGCACGAATACGCTGCTGTGTCATGCCCCGTATCAGCAAGGTCCTCATCGCGAACCGCGGCGAGATCGCCGTCCGCATCATCCGCGCGGCCCGCGACGCGGGCAAGGCATCGGTCGCGGTCTACGCCGACCAGGACCGCGATGCCCTGCACGCCCGCCTCGCCGACGAGGCCTACGCGCTGAACGGCACCACGAGCGCCGACACGTACCTCGTCATCGACAAGATCATCTCGGTCGCCCGCCGCTCCGGCGCGGACGCCGTGCACCCCGGCTACGGGTTCCTCGCCGAGAACGCCGACTTCGCCCGCGCCGTCATCGATGCCGGGCTCGTCTGGATCGGCCCGTCGCCGGAGTCGATCGAGCGCCTCGGCGACAAGGTCTCCGCGCGCCACGTCGCCGAGAAGGTGGGCGCGCCGCTCGCCCCCGGCACCATCGAGCCCGTGCAGGACGTCTCCGAGGTCTTCGACTTCGTCGACCAGGTCGGTCTGCCCGTCGCGATCAAGGCGGCGTTCGGCGGTGGCGGTCGTGGTCTGAAGGTCGTCCGCGACCGCGCCTCGGTCGAGGAGCTCTTCGAGTCCGCCACGCGTGAGGCGATCGCCGCGTTCGGCCGGGGCGAGTGCTTCGTCGAGAAGTACCTGGACAAGCCGCGCCACGTCGAGACCCAGTGCCTGGCGGACGAGCACGGCAACGTCGTCGTGGTCTCCACCCGCGACTGCTCGCTGCAGCGACGCCACCAGAAGCTCGTCGAGGAAGCCCCGGCGCCCTACCTGACGTCCGAGCAGCAGACCGCACTGTACGAGTCGTCGAAGGCGATCCTGCGCGAGGTCGGCTACGTCGGCGCCGGCACCTGCGAGTTCCTCATCGGCGCCGACGGCACCGTGTCGTTCCTCGAGGTGAACACCCGCCTGCAGGTCGAGCACTGCGTGTCCGAAGAGGTCACCGGCATCGACCTGGTGCGCGAGCAGTTCCGCATCGCCGAGGGTGGCGTGCTCGACTACTCGGACCCCACGCCGCGGGGACACTCGTTCGAGTTCCGCATCAACGGCGAGGACCCGGGTCGCAACTTCTTCCCCGCGCCCGGCCCCGTGCACGCGTTCAACGCACCGTCCGGCCCCGGCGTCCGTGTCGACTCGGGTGTCGTCTCCGGCGACGTCGTGTCCGGCTCGTTCGACTCGATGCTCGCGAAGCTGATCGTCACCGGCGCCACCCGTGCCGAGGCGCTGGAGCGTTCGCGTCGTGCACTGGCCGAGTTCGAGGTCACCGGCCTGCCGACCGTGCTCCCCTTCCACCGTGCCGTGGTGTCCGACCCGGCGTTCGCGACGGACGACTCCTCGCCGTTCAGCATCTACACGCAGTGGATCGAGACCGACTTCGTGAACGACATCCCGGCGTGGAGCGGCTCCCCCGAGGAACTGCCGGCCCCGGCTGCGCGCGACAGCGTCGTGGTCGAGGTGCAGGGCAAGCGCATCGAGGTCACCATGCCGTCGATCGTCGGTGGCGGTGCTGCCGGCGGTGTCGCCGGTCGTCGTCCGGCCGGCCCCACCGCTCCCCCGAAGCGCCGCTCGTCGGCCGTCCGCGGGGGCCTGGCGAAGTCCGGGTCGTCCGTCGCGTCGCCGATGCAGGCCACCGTGGTGAAGCTCGCGGTCGCCGAGGGCGACACCGTGGTGAAGGGTGACCTGCTCGTGGTGCTCGAGGCCATGAAGATGGAGCAGCCCGTGCAAGCTCACAAGGACGGCGTCGTCACCGGGCTGAACGCCCCGGTCGGCCAGACGGTCTCGTCCGGTCACGTGCTGCTCGAGCTCGCGTAGCGCGGGGGTTCCGTCTCGCAAAACACCGGTGTTTGCCGGTTGAACACGCGCAACCCGCGGTTCGACTCGTGAACACCGGTATTTTGCTTCATCGAACACGGCGCACTCCGGCAGCCTCGAGTGCCACGGGGCCGTTGCCGCCCGGCTGCACGTCCGGCCACGTCACGCGGACGACCCTCCGGACGTGGCGGTGGGCACGGAGCCGGTCCTCCCGGAGCTTCTCGTCGATGACGACGCGCTCGGGCGAGCGACCAGCGCGCGTCCTCCGGTCGCGGTACTTGACCAGCCCGTCGAACTCCACCACGACGCCGGCGTCCTCGAACCAGAAGTCCACCCGGCCGATCAGGCCTGTCGCATCACGGAACTCCTGCTGCAGCACCGGCGCCGGGAACCCCGCTTCTGCCCAGCACAGCCGCGCCACTGACTCACCCGGCGAGTCAGCAGCCGCGTCGGCGAACTCGATCGCCCGTCGCGCGCGGGTGGACGCGCGCGGACGCGGCTCCCGGCTGCGCAGTTCGGCGAGCAGCGCGTCCTGCGACACTCCTCGGGCCAGCACCGCGTCCAACACGACCACCGCCGTGCGGAACGATGCTCGGAGCGCGACGTCGACCCCGGTGACCACGAGGGTCGTGACGGGCAGGCCGCCGACGCTCGCACAGGCGATGGTGCGACCCGCCCCTCCGACCTTCTGCAGGTGTGCGCGACGTTGACCGGTGGCTCGACGCGGATCGGTGGCGACGACGTGCTCGGGGAACTCCCCGAGCCACGGGAGTCCGAGCATCGCCACAGCCGACTCGTGGGACATCACGAGGGCGGGGTGGATGTTCGGCGCGACCGCTTCGACCCGTGCTCGATGGCGCTCCGCTGCGCTCGCTGCTTCGAACGCGCCACGTTCGACGTACCGACCCGCCGTCAGGCGGATGAGGGTCCCGCGGCGAGCGGCATCCGCGAGCCGTCGGTGCGCTCTCGGATCGGGATCGCCCGGAGCCGCGCCGAACACCGTGATGTGAGCCATGGCCCAACGGTCACGGCTCCCGCGCGGCCTGCACGACGGCGGCCCCCTCCTTGTGAGTGCCCCTCGCTCCCCCACCCCCTGTGGAGGAACAGCAAAACACCGGTGTTCGCGCTCTGCACCGCGTTGTGCGGGTGTTCAGAGCGCGAACACCGGTGTTTTGCGGACCGCGCCCTACGACACCAAGGGGCGCACCGACTCGGCGAGGGCGTCGACCAGGCGCTGAGCCTCGGCGGGGATGTCCGCGACGGTGTCGATGTAGACCTTCACCTTGGGCTCGGTCCCGCTCGGGCGGACGATCACCCGGGCGTCGCCGGACAGGTCGTAGCGCAGGATGTCCGAGGGCGGGAAGCCCGCCACCCCGTCGGCGTAGTCCGTCACCGTGTGCACGTCGAGCCCGCCGAGCGTCGACGGCGGCGTGGACCGGAGCGACGCCATGATCTCGCCGATGCGTGACAGGTCGTCGACGCGGGTCGCCACCTGCCCCGACGCGAACGCGCCGAACTCGGCGGCGAAGGCCTCGAGGTGATCGGCGATGGTCGAGCCGGACGCGGCGAGCTCGTCGGCGAGGGACAGCAGTTCGAGCGCAGCCGAGATGCCGTCCTTGTCGCGCACGACCGACGGGTCGACCAGGTAGCCCAGGGCCTCTTCGTAGCCGAACAGCAGCTCGGGCACCCGCGAGACCCACTTGAAGCCGGTCAGGGTGTCGCGGTACTCCAGCCCGTGGCGTGCAGCCACCCGGGCCAACGCCGGCGACGAGACGATCGACGCGGCGAGCGTGCCGGTCGCGCCCGACTCGGACGCCCGTGCAGCGGCCCGCCACCCGAGCAGCCAGCCGACCTCGTTGCCCGACAGCCGGCGGTAGGACGGCGCACCGGCGTCCGAGGCCGTCGGGATCGCGAGTGCGAGCCGGTCGGCGTCGGGGTCGTTCGCGATCACCAGGTCGGCGCCGACGGCGAGACCACGGGCGATCGCCAGGTCCATCGCGCCGGGCTCTTCCGGGTTCGGGAACGAGACCGTCGGGAATGCACCGTCCGGCTCGATCTGCTCCGGCACCACCGTCGGTGACGCGAACCCGGCCGCGGCGAACACCGCCCGAGCGGTCTCCCACCCGACGCCGTGCATGGCCGTGTAGACGACCTTCGGCTGCTCGTCGACCCCGCGTGCCGGAGCGGGCACGATCGCGGCCGTGGCGGCCACGTAGGCGTCGACCAGGGCCGACGTCGCGACGGTGTAGTCCGTGCCACGCGGCAGGTCGGTGACGGACCCCGCGGCGACGGCGTCGATGGCGTCCGCGATCTCACCGTCGACGGGCGGCACGATCTGCGAGCCGTCGTCGTCCTGACCGAGGTAGACCTTGTACCCGTTGTCCCGCGGCGGGTTGTGGCTCGCGGTGACCATGACGCCGGCGCCGACGTCGAGGTGCCGGACGGCGAACGCGAGCACCGGCGTCGGCAGGGCCGAGGGCAGCAGGGTGACCTCGAGCCCGAGGCCGCGCATGACCTCGGCCGAGTCACGTGCGAAGACGTCCGAGTTCACCCGGCCGTCGTACCCGATCACGACGCTGCGCGAGCGCCCGGTGTCGATGAGGAACCGTGCGAGCCCTGCAGCGGCCTGGGTCACGACGACCCGGTTCATCCGCAGCGGGCCCCAGCCGAGCTCGGCACGAAGGCCGGCGGTGCCGAACTGCAGCCGGCCGTCGAACCGCTCGGCGAGCGCCCGGACAGCGGGACCGTCACCGTCGGCCGCCGCGTCGATCGCCGCGGCCAGCTCGTCGCGGGTCTCGGGGTCGGGGTCCTGCGCCAGCCACGCCCGCGCGGTGCCGAGCACCTGGTCGAGGTCGAGCTTCACGACGCCGGCTGCCCGAGTGCGGCGACCACGCGTGCGAGCAGGTCGGCGATCACCGGCTCGGCCTGCTTGCCGGCCTCGAGCACCTCGGTGTGCGACAGCGGGGTCTTCTGGATGCCCGCGGCCAGGTTCGTGATGAGCGAGAACCCGAGGACCTCCATGCCGGCTTGACGGGCCGCGATGGCCTCGAGCGCGGTCGACATGCCGACGATGTGCCCACCGATGGTCTTCGCCATCTGGACCTCGGCCGGGGTCTCGTAGTGCGGGCCGCGGAACTGCGTGTACACGCCCTCGTCGAGCGACGGGTCGACCGTCCGGGCCAGCTCGCGCAGCCGCGCCGAGTACAGGTCGGTGAGGTCGATGAACGTCGCGCCCTCGAGCGGGCTGTCCGCGGTCAGGTTGATGTGGTCGCTGATGAGCACCGGGGTGCCCGGGGTCCAGTGCTCCTTGATGCCGCCGGCACCGTTGGTCAGCACCATGATCGAGGCACCGGTCGCCGCCGCGGTGCGGACGCTGTGCACGACCCGACGGACCCCGTGGCCCTCGTAGTAGTGGGTGCGGGCACCGATGACGAGCGCGTGGCGGCCGTCGGCGAGGCGGATCGACCGGATCGTGCCGGAGTGTCCGGGGACGGCCGAGGCGCTGAACCCGGGGACCTGCTCGGCCGGGATCTCGGACACGGTCTCACCGATGATGTCGGCGGCCTTGCCCCAGCCCGACCCGAGGGTCAGGGCGATGTCGTGCCGCTCGATGCCGGACTGTTCGGCGATGGCGGCGGCGGCGGCCCGCGCGACCTCGAACGGGTCGGCAGCGGGGTCGTTCAGCGGGTTCTCGGTGCTCATGCCCCAACTCTAAAGGGCGGACGCCCGCCGCAGCGCCGCCGCAGCGCCCGCCGCAGCACCCGCCGCAGCGGCCGCCACCGCACCCGCCTCAGTGCTCGCCGAGCGCCCGGTCCACAGCCGCCGTGATCTCGCCCTGGTCGAAGTGGTTCGCGATGACGATGACCTCGGCGTAGGTGTCGCCGATCGCCTCGACGAACTCCTGACTCGTCAGGATCACGTTCGCGTCGTCGGAGACGTCCCGCACGGACGCGACGTCCGCCGCGACGACCGACGCCGACAGCCCGAGGGCGTCGAGCGCCTTCTCGGCGTTCACCTTGAGGATGCCGCTCGACCCGATGCCGGCGCCGCAGATGGTCACGATCTTCACGCGGAGACCCCCATGATCGTGCGGACCTCGTCCGCCGTGGTCGCCGCCGCGATCCGCCCGGTCACGGTGGCGTCGTTGAACAGGTTCGCGATCTCGCCGATCGACTCCAGGTGGGTGCCGACCTCGGCCACCGCGAGCCCGAGCACCACACGGACGGGGTCGTTGTGCGGGTGGCCGAACGCCACCGGCGTCGCGAGCGTCACGATGGCGAGTCCGTCCCGCACGACGGCACCACCCGGCCGGGCGTGCGCGAACGCGAGCCCCGGCGAGATGACGATGTACGGCCCGTGCTCCTCGACCATGCCGATCATGGCGTCGGTGTACTCGTCGGTGGTGGCGCCCGAGGCGACGAGCGCACCGCCGACCAGGCGCATCGCGTCACGCCACGCGGGCGCGTCCGCACCGAGGAGGACGGCGGTGTCCGGCAGCGGTGGCAGTCCCATGCGTCAGGCCTCCTGGTACCCGGCCGTGATGGTGGCGATGATCTCCTCGCGGTCCTCGAGCGGCAGGAACGACCCGAGCGCGGCGTTGATCTGGAACGCGGCCAGGTCGTCGAGGTCGTAGCCGAACGTGCCGGAGAGCAGCGCGAGCTCCTTCGACAGCGAGGTCCCGCTCATCAGGCGGTTGTCGGTGTTCACCGTGACGCGGAAGCCGAGCTGGTAGAGCACGTCGAACGGGTGGTCGGCGAGGTCGTCACCCCACGCGGCGATCGCCCCGGTCTGCAGGTTGGACGACGGCGAGACCTCGAGCGGGATCTCGCGGTCACGGACCCACGAGGCGACCTCGCCCAGGGAGGCCAGCGTCGAGCCGTCCCCGGCGTCGGACAGGGCGACGTCCTCGAAGATGCGGACGCCGTGCCCGAGGCGGAGCGCCCGGCCGTCGACGAGGGCGGACCGGATGGAGGCGAGCCCGTCGGCCTCGCCCGCGTGGACGGTGACGGGGAACAGTTCGGACGCCAGGTAGTCGAAGGCGGCACGGTGGTTCGAGGCGGGGAACCCGGCTTCGGCACCGGCGATGTCGAAGCCGACGACTCCGGCGTCACGGTGCCGGACGGCGAGCTCCGCGATCTCGAGCGACCGGTCGGCGTGCCGCATCGCGGTGACGAGCTGGCCGACGCGGATGCGCCCACCGGCGGCGTCGACGGCTTCCTCGATGCCGGCCTGCACGGCCTCCACCGTCTGGTCGAGGGTCAGTCCGCCCTGCAGGTGCTGCTCCGGCGCCCAGCGGACCTCGCCGTAGACGACGCCGTCGGCGACCAGGTCCTCGACGAACTCGCGGGCGATCCGGGTGAGCTGCGGTGCGGTCTGCATCACCGACGTGGTGACGTCGAACGTCTTCAGGTACTCGACCAGGGAGCCGGAGTTCGACTGGTCGGCGAACCACTGCCCGAGCTCGGCCGGGTCGGTGGTGGGGAGCGACACACCCGCCGAGGCCGCGAGCTCGATGATGGTCGCGGGACGCAGGCCGCCGTCGAGGTGGTCGTGCAGCGAGACCTTCGGCAGGTCGTTGATGACCGCCCCGGCGTCGGGCAGGCGGTAGGTCGGGGCGTCGGCGCTCATGCCCCCAGGCTATCGGTGGTCACCGCCGCCGCGCAGGCACCTGTGCACAACCCACGACGGAAGACACTGGAGGCTCCCCACAGGTGTGCAGGGAGCCTCCGGTCGGTCGGGTGTCCGGGTTCAGGACCCGATGCGCTCGCGCACGATCGGCCCGCGTGCCGCGGCAGCGGAACCCGCCGAGCCGATGGTCCACGCACCCTCGAGCGACTCCAGCGCACGCGGGATCCGCGACGCGTCGTCCGAGTGGAGCGTCCAGAGCGGCTGGCCCTCGGTCACGGTGTCCCCCGGCTTGACGTGGAGCTCGATGCCCGCACCGGCCTGCACCGGGTCATGCGCGCGGGCACGACCGGCCCCGAGCCGCCAGGCCGAGACGCCGAACGGCAGCGCGTCCTGCTGCGTGAGGACTCCCGACGTCGGAGCGGTGACGACGTGCTGTTCACGGGCGACGGGCAGCGCGGCGGACGGGTCTCCGCCCTGCGCCTCGATCATCCGACGCCAGGTGTCCATGGCGCGGCCGTCCGCGAGCGCCGCGGCCGGGTCGGCGTCGGGCAGTCCGGCCAGCGTGAGCATCTCGGTCGCGAGGGCCACGGTCAGCTCGACGACGTCGGCGGGGCCGCCGCCGGCGAGCACCTCGACCGACTCCCGCACCTCGAGCGCGTTGCCGATCGTCAGCCCGAGCGGGACCTCCATGTCGGTCAGCAGCGCCGAGGTCGCGACCCCGGCGTCGTTGCCGAGGTCGACCATGGTCTGCGCGAGCTCCCGGGACGCCTCGTAGGTCGGCATGAACGCGCCGGACCCGAACTTGACGTCGAGCACGAGCGCCCCGGTGCCCTCGGCGATCTTCTTCGACATGATGCTCGACGCGATGAGCGGGATGCACTCGACCGTGCCGGTGATGTCACGGAGCGCGTAGAGCTTCTTGTCCGCGGGTGCCAGGCCGGACCCGGCGGCGCAGATGACCGCGCCGACGTCCTGCAGCACCTGCATCATGCGGTCGTTCGAGATGGACGCCTGCCACCCGGGGATCGACTCGAGCTTGTCGAGCGTGCCGCCGGTGTGCCCGAGTCCGCGGCCGGACAGCTGCGGCACGGCGACGCCGAACGACGCCACCAGGGGCGCGAGCGGCAGCGTGATCTTGTCGCCGACACCACCGGTGGAGTGCTTGTCCACGGTCGTCTTGCCGAGCGACGAGAACGACATCCGCTCCCCCGACGCGATCATCGCGAGCGTGAGGTCCTTGATCTCGCGCCGCTCCATCCCGTTCAGGAAGATCGCCATCGCCATCGCGGCCATCTGCGGGTCCTCGACGTAGCCGCGGGTGTACGCGTCGACGAGCCAGTCCACCTCGGCGGTGCTGAGGGCCCCGCCGGAGCGCTTCGTACGGATGAGGTCGACGGTGTCGAACGGCTCGACGGCCATGTGGATCAGTGCTCCTGCTGGTAGGTGGCGAGGGTCCGCGGCCCGAAGGCGTCCGGCAGGACCTCGTCGATGGTGCGGATGCCGGAGAGCGTCTCGAGGAGCATGCCCTCGGTCGAGTGCTCGAACAGCAGCTGGCGGCAGCGCCCGCACGGCATCAGGGTCGCCCCGTCGCCGTCGACGCACGTGAACGCGACGAGCTTGCCGCCGCCGGTCATGTGCAGCTGCGACACGAGGGAGCACTCCGCGCAGAGCGTCACCCCGTAGCTCGCGTTCTCGATGTTGCAGCCGGAGACGATCCGGCCGTCGTCGGTGAGCGCCGCGGCGCCCACCGGGAACGACGAGTACGGCGCGTAGGCGCGCCGCATCGCGGCCGTGGCGGCGTCCCGCAGGGCGCCCCAGTCCACGTCGTCGACCGGGAGGCCCGTGGCGGCGTCCGTCGGGTCGGTCGCGGTGACCGTCTGGTCACCTGCAGCGTGTGCGTCGGTCATGTGTCGTGCCTCCAGGCCGTCAGCTCTTGATGTAGGGCTTGCCGGACGCAGCGGGGCCGCGTGACTGCCCGACCAGGCCGGCCACCGCGAAGATCGTGACCACGTACGGCAGCATCAGCAGGAACTCGCTCGGCACGGGCGAGCCGACCGCGCTGAGCGTGTTCTGCAGGTTCGACGCGAAGCCGAACAGCAGGGCGGCGAGCGTGGCCTTGATCGGGTCCCAGCGGCCGAAGATCACGGCGGCCAGGGCGATGTAGCCCGCGCCCGCGGTCATGTCCTTCGTGAAGCCGCCGGTGGCGTCGAGCGTGAAGTACGCCCCGCCGAGGCCCGCGATCGCACCGGCGAGCGAGACGTTCCAGAACCGGGTGCTCGTGACGTTGATGCCCACCGTGTCGGCGGCCTGCGGGTGCTCGCCGACGGCGCGGAGGCGCAGGCCCCAGCGGGTCTTGAACAGGCCGAAGGTGACGACCGCGACGGCGACGTAGGCCAGGTAGACGACGACCGACTGCTCGAAGAAGATCGGTCCGATGATCGGGATCTGGTGGAGCACCGGGACCTCGAACTTCGGGAACCGGATGCCGATGTTGAGCGTCTGCTGGTTCGGGGACAGCACCTGCGAGTACAGGAAGCCGGTCAGGCCCGAGATGAAGGCGTTGATGACGACACCGACGATGACCTGGTCGACCAGGTACTTGATGCTGAACGCCGCGAGGACGAACGACACGAGCACACCCGCGACGAGGGCACCGACGAGACCGACCCAGGGCGACCCGGTGAGCGAGGCGATGAGCGCCGAGGTGAACGCACCGGCGAGGAACTGGCCCTCGATCGCGATGTTCACCACGCCGACCCGCTCGGAGATCACGCCACCGAGTGCACCGAAGACGAGCGGGACCGCGAGGCCGAGCGCACCGAAGAGCATGCCGGGGATGGTGATCGAGTCGCCGGCGACCGCCCACGCGAGGAAGCCGACCACGAAGACGATCGCGAACACCGAGGTCACCCAGAGCGGCACACGACGGGAGGCACGGGTCTCGACGATCGCGTACACCGTGGCGAGCGCGAGCAGCACGGTGACGACGATCCCGGTGGCCGTCGCCGGCAGCGGGAGGTTCGGCAGCGCGAAGAAGTCGCCCTTCGAGGCCAGGCGGAGCGTCGCGGTTCCGGGGCGGTGTCCGAAGCCGAACAGCACGAGCGCGAGCAGCGTGAACACGCCGTACCCGATCGGGAGCTTCCAGCTGCGGGTCGTCTCGACCGGGCGGTCGTCCAGGGGCATGCGCGGCGCGGCCGCGGTGGGGCTGAGGGTGCTCATGCGGCGACCGCCTTCTTGCTGTTCTTGCTCGTCTTCGTGCGCTTGCGTGCACCCGGCTGCGGGATCCGGAAGATCGCGCGGACGAGCGGCGGCGCCGCGATGAAGAGGACGATGAGTGCCTGGATGACGCCGACGATGTCGATCGGGATGCCGTTGGCGGCCTGCATGGCGTAGCCACCGTTCTTCAGGACGCCGAACAGGATCGCCGCCCAGAACACGCCCCACGGCTTCGAACGGCCGAGCAGTGCCACGGTGATGGCGTCGAAGCCGATGCCGGCGTCGATGCCCGAGGTGAAGCCCGTGGTGACGGCGCCCTGCACCTGGTAGGCGCCGGCGATGCCGACCAGGGCACCGGAGATGACCATGACCCAGATGGTCAGCGACGGGACGCTCATGCCGGCTACACGGGCGGCACGGGGGTTCTCACCGATGGTGCGGAACCGGAAGCCGAGCGACGACTTGTTGACGAGCCACCAGACGACGACGACCGCGATGATCGCGACGATGAACCCGAGGTCCACGCCGTACCGCACACCGAAGAGCTGCGGCAGGAGCGCGCTGTCCTTCGTGGCGGGCGAGATCGGGTTGCTGCTGCCCGGGGCCTGCAGCAGGCCCGGGGTGCGGAGCAGGTAGCTGACCAGGTAGAGCGCGACGTAGTTGAGCATGATCGTGACGACCACCTCGTTCGCACCCGTCCGGGCCTTGAGCACCCCGACGATGCCGCCCCAGACCGCGCCGCCGACGATGCCGGCGATGATCGTGAGCGGGATGTGGATCGCGGCGGGGCCGTCGAACGAGAACCCGACCCACCCGGCGGCCGCGGCCCCCATCAGGATCTGGCCCTGGCCGCCGATGTTGAACAGTCCGGCGCGGAAGGACAGCGCGATCCCGAGCCCGGCGGCGATGAGCGGCACCGAGTAGTCGACGGAGCGCGTGAGCGGCCCGATCGCCTGCTGGAAGGAGTCCGCGCCGAAGTTGAACACCGAGCCCTGGAACAGCGAGGCGTAGGCGCCGCCGACCGCGGTGCCGATCGCCTGGAGCATGTCGGTGGGGCGGGCGAAGAAGTAGCCTGCGGTGGCACGGACGTTCTCGTCCGTCACCGCGATGAGGATGCCGCACGCGACCAGCGCGAGGACGACGGCGAGCACCGTGACGAGCACGGAACCGTTCAGGATCCCCTGCAGGGCGGCGTGCCAGCGGTCGCCACCGGCGCCGTTGCGGCGCTCGGTGTCCTCTGCCGAGTCCGTCATCAGGTGCGGGGTCGACTCGACCTCCTGCAGACGGTCGTCGGTGAGCGGGGCGTCCGCGGTGCCGTGCGCAGCCGGGGCCGGCTGCTGCGTGTTGTCTGGTTCCTGCGCGGTCACGCGGCCAGCTCCGTTCCTTCGGGGAGTTCCCCGGCCATCATGAGGCCGAGGACGTCACGGGGGGTGGTCGCGGGGACGATGCCGACGATGCCGCCGCGGTACATCACGGCGATCCGGTCGGCCAGGGCCACGACCTCGTCGAGCTCGGTGGAGACGACGATGACCGGCACACCGGTGTCGCGGGTGGCGACGATGCGCTTGTGGACGAACTCGATGGAGCCGACGTCGATGCCGCGGGTGGGCTGCGCGGCGACGAACAGCCGCAGCTCACGGCTCAGTTCGCGCGCCAGGACGATCTTCTGCTGGTTGCCACCGGAGAGCCGACCGGCCGCGGTGGTGCGACCCGGCGTCCGGATGTCGAACTCGGCGATCTTCTCGTCGGCGAAGGCGTCGCGCTCGGCCGAGCGGATCGTGCCGGCGCGGACGAACTCGGCGTGGTCGGCCCGGTCGAGCATCAGGTTCTCGGCGATCGTGAACTCGCCGACCAGGCCGTCCTCCTTGCGGTCCTCGGGGACGAAGCCGACGCCGGCGTCGAGCACCTGCTTGACGCTCCGCCCGGTGAGTTCCTTGCCGTCGAGGGTGATGCGGCCGGCGTGGGCGGGCTCGAGGCCGATGATCGCCTCGGTGAGCTCGGTCTGCCCGTTGCCCTGCACCCCGGCGATCGCCAGGACCTCGCCGCGCCGCACCGTGAAGGAGACGTCGTCGACGAGCACGATGCCGGACGGGTCGGTCACGGTCAGGTTCTCGACGACCAGGGCGTCGGCGCCACCGGTCGCAGGAGCCTTGTCGACCACGAGCGAGACGGCACGGCCGACCATCAGCGCGGCCAACTCGTTGTTCGTGGCGGTCGGCGATGCCTCGCCGACGACCTTGCCGAGACGGATGACCGTGATGCGGTCGGCGACCTCGCGCACCTCGCGGAGCTTGTGGGTGATGAAGACGATCGCGGTGCCGGCTTCGCGGAGCTGGCGCATGATGCCCATCAGCTCGTCGGTCTCCTGCGGGGTGAGGACGGCCGTCGGCTCGTCGAACACCAGCACGGAGGCGTCGCGGGACAGCGCCTTGATGATCTCGACGCGCTGCTGCACACCGACGGGCAGGTCCTCGACCTTGGCGTCGGGGTCGACGTCGAACCCGAAGCGGTCGGAGATCTCCTGCACGCGCTTGCGGGCACCGGCCAGGTCGAGCCGCCCGCCGAAGGTGGTCTGCTCCTGCCCCAGCATGACGTTCTCGGCGACGGTGAACACGGGCACGAGCATGAAGTGCTGGTGCACCATGCCGATCCCGGCGCGCATGGCGTCACCGGGGCCGTCGAAGTCCTGCACCACGTCGTCGAGCAGGATCTCGCCCTCGTCGGCGTCGTACAGGCCGTACAGGACGTTCATCAGGGTGGACTTGCCGGCGCCGTTCTCACCCAGGAGGCAGTGGACCTCACCCGGCTCGACGGTGAGCGAGATGTGGTCGTTGGCGACCAGGGCGCCGAACCGCTTGGTGATGCCGCGGAGTTCGAGCTTCATGTTCGGGAGTCTATTTCTGTCTCGCGCGCGCCACGCGGGCGCACGGTGTCGCGTGCAGCCCGCGGATGCACGATGTGGTGTGCGCCGCCGGGCGCACGATGTGGTGTGCGCCACCCGGGCGCACGAGAACGCGGGCGAGGGATGCTCCCCCGCCCGCGTTCACCGGGTCAGGACTGGGTCTTGACCTTGATCGAGCCGTCGATGATGCCGGCCTTCACGTCGTCGAGCTCGCCCTGCAGGCCCTTGTCGACCTTGGACTCGAAGTCGTGGAACGGCGCGATGCCGACGCCGTCGTTCTCGAGGGTGCCCACGTACGGGTCCTTCGAGAACTTGTCGTCAGCCGCCTGCTCGACGACGTCCTTCACGGCCGGGCGCATGCCCTTCTCGACCGAGGTGAACGCGATGTCCTTGTAGCGGGGGTCGGCCTCGTAGAGGTCGCTGTCCGCACCGATCAGGACGGAGCCGTTGTCGGCGTCCTTGATGGCCTCGGCAGCGGACTGGTAGATCGGGCCACCGACGGGCAGGATCACGTCGGCGTCCTGGTCGAGGAGCGTCTGCGCGACCGACTTGGCCTGCGTGCCGGCCTCGAAGCCACCGGTGAAGGAGCCCTTGCCGGTGTCGACGTTCCAGCCGACGACCTTGACGTCCTTGTCCTTCTGCTCGTTGTAGTACTTCACGCCGTCCGCGAAGCCGTCCATGAAGATGGTGACGGTCGGGATCTGCATGCCACCGAAGGTGCCGACGACGCCGGTCTTCGAGTAGGACGCCGCCGCGTAGCCGGCGAGGAACGCCGCCTGCGAGGTGTCGAACGTGATCGGCTTGACGTTCTTCGCGTCGATCGAGTTGTCGTCGATGATCGCGAAGTCGGTGTCGGGGTTCGCAGCGGCCTGCTTCTTCGTGGCGTCGGCCAGGTTGAAGCCGACGGTCACGACGAGGTTGCAGTTCTGGCCGATGAGCTGCTCGATGTTCGAGTCGTAGACGGTGGCGTCCTTCGACTCGGCCTCCTTGTAGGTGGCACCGAGTTCCTTGGCGGCGTCCTTCATGCCCTCGTAGCCGAGCTGGTTGAACGACTTGTCGTCGAACCCACCGGCGTCGGAGACCATGCAGGGGCGGAAGTCGGTCTTCTTCGCCGAGTCGGTGGTGGACGGCGCCGAGGCGCAGCCGGCCAGGACGGCGACGGTGCCGGCGAGCGCGAGGCCGCTGAGGACGACCTGTCGGGTACGAGATGTCACGGGTTGGTTCCTCCGGGGAGCGTGCCCGGACCACGTGCGTTCCGGGCGATCGTGGCGACAGTACACGACCGTCGGGTCGGTACAGGACCCGTTGCGGGGGTCCTGCGGATCGGTTACGGGATCGCGACCCCGCCGAAACGCGCCCGTAACGCGGGGCCACCCGCGCACCCCCAGTTCGAGGGGTTTGTCGGTGGAGCGCTACAGGACGTCGCCGCGGCCGCTGATCTTCAGGGCATCCACGACGCCCTTGACCCGCTGCGCGTTCGCGCTCGTGGTGACGAGCAGCGCGTCGGGGGTGTCCACGACGACGATGTCCTCGACGCCGATGAGCGAGATGAGCCGCTGGCTGTGCGAGATCACGATGCCGCTCGACGAGTCCGCCAGGATGCGTGCGCCGTCCCCGAGCACCGCGAGGTTGTTCGGCCGGCCGCCGGACTGCAGCTTGGCGAGCGAGGCGAAGTCGCCCACGTCGTCCCAGTCGAAGTCACCGGGGACGACCGCCATGCGTCCGGCTGCAGCGGCGGGCTCGGCGACCGTGTAGTCGATCGCGATCTTCTCGAGCGTCGGCCAGACGGCGTCGACGACGGCACCGCGGGCCGAGGTGTCCCAGGCGTCGGCGAGTTCGTTGATGCCCGCCAGCAGCTCGGGCTTCGTCCGGCCGATCTCGGCGAGCAGCACGTCGGCGCGCGCGATGAACATGCCGGCGTTCCAGAGGTAGTTGCCCTGCTCGACGTACGAGCGGGCGGTGTCGAGGTCCGGCTTCTCGACGAACGACTTCACCGCGTGTGCGGTCGGGGCACCGTCGATGTCGAGCGCGGCGGTGTCGGCGTTGATGTAGCCGAAGCCGATCGCGGGTTCCGTCGGGGTGATGCCGATGGTGGTGACGTAGCCGGCACGGGCGACGGCGACGGCCTCGCGCACCGAACGACGGAAGCCGCGGGCGTCACCGATGACGTGGTCGGCGGCGAACGAGCCGATGACGACATCGGGCTCGCGGCGCACCAGGATCGCCGCGGCCAGGCCGATGGCCGCCGTGGAGTCCTTCGGTTCGCTCTCGAGCACCACGTTGTGGTCCTCGACGCCGGGCAGCTGCGACTCCACCGCGACACGGTGCGCACGGCCGGTGACGACCATGATCCGCTGGTCGCCGGCGAGCGGCGCCAGGCGGTCCCAGGTCTGTCGCAGCAGCGAGGTGCCGGATCCCGTCAGGTCGTGCAGGAACTTGGGTGCGTCCGCGCGCGACAACGGCCACAGGCGCGATCCGATGCCCCCTGCGGGGATGATCGCGTAGAAGTCTTCGAGAGCGTCAGCCACGCGCTCACCGTACCGGTCCCGCCGGGCGGATCCTGGGTGGTCTCCGCACGATTCCCGCATGCGGGCTCCCGCAGCGTCGCTCGTCGCGTTGTTCACCCGGCGCGTGCGTCCCGTTCACGTCGTCGGCCCCGCCGGGTCACGTCACGCCCGGAGCATGGGCAGCACCATGAGCGCACGCAGCGTGGAGCGCGGCACGTCCCCCCGGACCGTCGCCGTCGTGACCGAGAGCTTCCTGCCCACCCTCAACGGCGTGACCACCAGTGTCCTGGCGGTCCTCGACCACCTGGAACGACGGGGTCACCGCGCAGTCGTGATCGCCCCGGACACCCCCGGGCTGGCGCAGTTCCGGTCGCGCAGCGCCGTCGAGCGCTACCGCTCCTTCGACGTCCACCGCATCCCCGCCGTCGCCTACCGCCAGTTCCCGGTGGCCCTCCCCCACCCGGTGCTCGACACGATCCTCGCCGCCTCCGGCGCCGACGTGCTCCACGCCGCCAGTCCGTTCCTGCTGGGTGGGCGCGCGATCACGGCAGCCGGGAGGCTCGGCATCCCCTCCGTCGCCGTCTTCCAGACCGACGTGGCCGGGTTCGCCCGCCGCAACGGCCTGACCGCGACCGTCCCGTTGGTGCGGAAGATCCTCGGACGCATCCACGCCGGCGCCTCGCTGACGCTCGCCCCGTCGAGCGCGACGGCCGCGATGCTCGCAGAGGAAGGCGCGCCCCGCGTCGCCCGATGGGGTCGCGGCGTCGACACCGAGCTGTTCCACCCCGCGCGCCGGTCGACCGGGCACGTGCGGGCACTCCGCCGCCGCCTCGCCCCGAACGGCGAGACCATCGTCGGGTACGTCGGACGCCTGGCCCCGGAGAAGGAGGTCGAGCGGCTCGCCGAACTCGGCGGCGTCCCCGGCATCCGGGTCGTCGTGGCCGGAGGGGGTCCGTCGCGGGCGATGCTCGAACGTCGGCTCCGGCACCTCGACGTCACCTTCACCGGCCCCCTGCGCGGCGACGCACTCGCCGACGCGTACGCGTCGCTCGACCTGTTCGTGCACACCGGTCCGGCCGAGACCTTCGGGCAGACCCTGCAAGAAGCCCACGCCTCCGGCCTGCCCGTGATCGCGCCGGCGTCCGGCGGCCCGCTCGACCTGGTCGCCCCGGGGCTCGACGGCGAGCTCTACGACGCCGATGCGCCGCAGGCCCTGCGGCACGCGGTCCTGCGGCTGCACCACGACCGCGCGCTGGCGGAGCGGATGGGTTCCGCCGGTCGGCTCCGGGTCGAGGGCACGACCTGGGAGGCCGTCGGCGACCAGCTCCTCGACCACCACGACACGGCCCGCACCATCGGCGCGCCGCCCGTCGGACGGGGCCTCCGGGCAGGTCGGGACGAGAAGGTCAGCGCCCGCGCATAGGATGGGTCGTGTTCCACACGAACACGAACGGCAAGGGCTCGCCGATCGGGCGAGCCCGTCCTATGGAAGGACGAGCTCATGGCTGAGCACACCGGCGGGGGTACGGCGACCGCGGTGCCCGACGTCTCGATCGAAGCCCCGCGGGCTTCTCGGACGCCACAGGGCACGCTCTACCGCGGTTCGATCGGGATGTGGTCGTGGGTCCTCCACCGCATCACCGGCGTCGCGATCTACTTCTTCCTGCTCGTGCACATCCTCGACACGGCGCTCGTGCGGCTCTCACCCGAGGCGTACAACGCGGTCATCGGCACGTACAAGACCCCGATCATGAACCTCGGCGAGATCGCGCTGGTCATGGCCATCGTGTTCCACGCCTTCAACGGCCTGCGGATCATCCTGATCGACTTCTGGTCGAAGGGCCCGAAGTACCAGCGGGCCATGTTCGGGATCGTCATGGTCCTGTGGGCGGTGGCGATCGCGGGCTTCCTGCCCCGCCAGCTCATGAACCTCGTCGCGGACTTCAACTGAGGGGCACGAAGATGACCACGCAGATCGTCGAACCTCCCCGCTCGGCCGCAGCCGCCCGCAGCACCACCAACTGGGAGAAGTGGGGCTGGATCTACATGCGCGCCTCGGGCGTGCTGCTCGTCGTGCTGATCTTCGGCCACCTCTTCGTCAACATGGTGGCCGGCGAGGGCGTGAAGCAGATCGACTTCGCCTTCGTCGCCGGCAAGTGGGCCAACCCCTTCTGGAAGGTCTGGGACTCGCTCATGCTGGTCCTCGCCCTCATCCACGGCTCGAACGGCATGCGCACGATCGTCAACGACTACGTGTCGAAGCCGGGCATCCGGAAGACGCTCCTCGTCGCGATCCTGGCCGCCTGCGTCGTGCTGATCGTCCTCGGGCTCCTCGTCTGCTGGACCTTCGACCCGTGCCCCGCCGGCGCCGCTGCCGCCGACCTGCCGTCCTTCTGCCCGGCGCAGTAGCACCACCACCGTTGCTGCCCGCGTTCCCACCGTCTACGGAAAGACCCCTGTGACCGAGACCACCGTCCACCACCACCAGTTCGACATCGTCATCATCGGCGCCGGAGGCGCGGGTATGCGAGCCGCGATCGAAGCCGGCCCGAAGGCGAAGACGGCCGTCATCTCGAAGCTCTACCCCACCCGGTCGCACACCGGTGCGGCGCAGGGCGGGATGGCCGCGGCCCTCGCGAACGTCGAAGAGGACTCGTGGGAGTGGCACACCTTCGACACGATCAAGGGCGGCGACTACCTGGTCGACCAGGACGCCGCCGAGATCCTCGCGAAAGAGGCGATCGACGCCGTCATCGACCTCGAGAACATGGGCCTGCCGTTCAACCGCACGCCCGAGGGCAAGATCGACCAGCGCCGTTTCGGTGGCCACACCCGCGACCACGGCAAGTCCCCGGTCCGCCGGGCCTGCTACGCCGCCGACCGCACCGGGCACATGATCCTGCAGACGCTGTTCCAGAACTGCGTGAAGCTCGGCGTCGAGTTCTACAACGAGTTCTACGCGCTCGACCTCATCATGGTCGACGTCGTCGGTGACGACGGTGTCACCCGCCAGCAGCCGGCCGGCGTCGTCGCGTTCGAGCTCGCGACCGGTGAGCTGCACGTCTTCCACGCCAAGGCGATGATCTTCGCGACCGGCGGCTTCGGCAAGATGTACAAGACCACCTCGAACGCGCACACCCTGACCGGCGACGGCGTCGGCATCGTCTGGCGCAAGGGCCTGCCGCTCGAGGACATGGAGTTCTTCCAGTTCCACCCGACCGGACTCGCCGGGCTCGGCATCCTGCTGACCGAGGGCGCCCGCGGCGAGGGCGCGATCCTCCGGAACGCCTCGGGTGAGCGCTTCATGGAGCGGTACGCCCCCACCATCAAGGACCTCGCACCGCGTGACATCGTCGCGCGATGCATGGTGCAGGAAGTCGCCGAGGGCCGGGGTGCCGGACCGAACAAGGACTACGTGCTGCTCGACTGCACGCACCTGGGCGCCGAGGTCCTCGAGACGAAGCTGCCGGACATCACCGAGTTCGCCCGCACGTACCTCGGCGTCGACCCCGTCGTCGAGCCGGTGCCCGTCATGCCGACCGCGCACTACGCGATGGGCGGGATCCCGACGAACGTCAAGGCCGAGGTCCTGTACGACAACACCACCGTCGTCCCCGGCCTGTACGCCGCCGGCGAGTGCGCCTGCGTCTCCGTGCACGGCTCCAACCGCCTCGGCACCAACTCGCTGCTCGACATCAACGTCTTCGGCAAGCGCTCGGGCAACAACGCCGCCGAGTGGGTCCAGACCGCCGAGTTCCTCCCCCTGCCGGAAGACCCGGCGGCCGGCGTCCGCGGCATGCTCGACCAGCTCCGTGCCTCGACCGGCACCGAGCGCGTCTCCGCCCTCCGCAAGGAACTGCAGGAGGAGATGGACAAGAACGCCCAGGTGTTCCGCACGGACGAGTCGCTCGCCCGCGTCACCGAGACGCTGCACACGCTCCGCAACCGCTTCATGCAGGTCTCCGTGCAAGACAAGGGCAAGCGGTTCAACACCGACCTGCTCGAGGCCGTCGAGCTCGGGTTCCTGCTCGACCTGGCCGAGGTCGTCGTCTACTCCGCGCGCAACCGCAAGGAGAGCCGCGGCGGCCACATGCGCGACGACTACCCGAAGCGCGACGACGAGAACTACATGCAGCACACCATGGCGTACCTGACGGGCGACCCGCACTCGTCACTCGCCGACGACCACATCACACTCGACTGGAAGCCCGTCGTCATCACGCGGTACCAGCCGATGGAGAGGAAGTACTGAGATGACCGACACCCTGGTCTCCGAAGCACCCCGCACCGACACCGTGCAGGACGCCCCTCCCGGATCCTTCTCCGTCACGGTCATCGTCCGTCGCTTCGACCCCGACGTCGACGACGAGCCGCGCTGGCAGGACTTCGACGTCATGATGCTGCCGACCGACCGCATCCTCGACGCCCTGCACAAGATCAAGTGGGAGCAGGACGGGTCCCTGACCTTCCGCCGCTCGTGCGCGCACGGCGTGTGTGGTTCCGACGCGATGCGCATCAACGGTCGCAACCGCCTGGCGTGCAAGACCCTGATCAAGGACCTCGACGTCTCGAAGCCGATCTACGTCGAGGCGATCAAGGGCCTGCCGCTCGAGAAGGACCTCGTCGTCGACATGGAGCCCTTCTTCCAGAGCTACCGCGAGGTGCAGCCGTTCCTGCAGTCCTCGTCGGCCCCGACGCCCGGCGAGGAGCGCGTGCAGTCCGTCGCCGACCGTGCCCGCTTCGACGACACCACGAAGTGCATCCTCTGCGCCGCGTGCACGTCGTCCTGCCCGGTGTTCTGGACCGACGGGCAGTACTTCGGCCCCGCCGCGATCGTGAACGCACACCGGTTCATCTTCGACTCCCGCGACGACGCCGCGAACGTCCGTCTCGACATCCTCAACGACAAGGAAGGCGTCTGGCGCTGCCGCACGACCTTCAACTGCACCGACGCATGCCCCCGTGGCATCCAGGTGACGAAGGCGATCTCCGAGGTCAAGCAGGCGATCATGCGCGGCCGGGCGTAGTCCCGGCTCCGTCCAAGGCCCAGCACCACGCCGACCGATAGGCTCCCGACCATGACGTTCGCGGACACCCGCCCCATCCTCGACCAGCTCGGCTACACGACCCGGTACGTACAGCTCCCCGGCGAGACCCTGCACGAACCGCCGGTCGAGGGGGCGCTCCGCATCGTCCAGACCGACGCCTCCGGCTACGCACTCGAGGTCGTCGACTACGGAACGGCTCGTCGTCTCGCGCAGGCCACGGGCGAGGACGACGCGGTCGAGATGCTGCGCCGCTTCCTGAACCGTCCGTTCCCGGAACCGCGTGACATCCCCCGCCACGAGCTCGAGGGGCTCCGCGACCGTGCGGCGTCGACCTACCCGCAGCTCGCGCAGCAGGTCGCGCAGGCCGGCGAGCAGGGGCTGACCATCCAGATCCCGGCCGGTGTCCCCGTCGACCGCATCGGTGGCCCGGACGGCTACCTGCTGCACCCGCTCGACACCCCGCTGCCCAGCCGGTCGCTGCCCCCGCACGTGACCTCCTCGCCGGAGACCCACCGCTACGTCGTCGACCGGCCGTTCCTGGTGAACGTCCGCTTCGTCCAACCGTGGTTCGAGCAGCCGGGTGGCGCCCTGCGCTTCCAGATCGCCGACCCGTCGGCCACCGTGCGTGACCTGGTCGTCGACGGTGCGCTCGTCCGCCTCCGGGTCGTCTGAGCTCTCCCCGACACGAGAACAGCCCACCCCGCGCTCGACGCGCGGGGTGGGCTGTTCTCGTGTCGGGGAACTACCGCAGGTCGGGGCGGTCGTACCGCGCACCGGCCGGGTTCGACGGCAGGCAGCCGAACACGATGGCTGCGGGGCTCGCGATGAGCGACACGAGCCAGAGCGGGCCGGGCAGGTTCGCGTCGTGGAGCCGGCGCCACGCGAGTGCCAGGTTCGGCACGAGGGTGGCGAGCCACCACAGCCCGAAGAGCCCGAGCAGCACGAAGGCGAACGGCGAAGGCGCCCCCGACACGTCGCGCGAGTACCCGTAGTCGTCCACGACCGTGGTCGACGGGCTGGTGGCGATCAGCAGGGCGATGAAGCCCCCGTAGAGCACGATCGTGACGATGGCGTTCGCCAGGAACCAGTACCAGTACTCACTGCGACCGGCACGACCGTCGAAGCGGGCGTACTTCTTGAAGAACCGGAGGAACGCGTCGAGGAACCCGATGCCGTACCAGGGGGCCCACAGCGGCGGAACGCCGTCCGGGCCGACCGGTATCGGCTCCGCCAGCTGCGGGTACCCACCGACGTACGGCTGGGCGTACTGCTGGTACGGCTGCTGTCCGTAGCCGGGCTGCTGCCCGTACCCCGGCTGCTGCCCGTACCCCGGCTGCTCGCCGTAGCCGGGCTGCTGTCCGTAGCCGGGCTGCTGCCCGTACCCAGGCTGCTGCCCGTAGCCCGGCTGCTGCCCGTACCCAGGCTGCTGCCCGTAGCCGGGCTGCGCGCCGGCCCCCGGCTGTCCCTGCTGCTGATCGCCGCCGGGCTGGCCCCACTGGGGCGTCCCGTCGTTGCTCATCGGCTCGAGACGGGGCGGTCGTACCGCGCGCCCTGCGGGTTCGAGGGCAGCAGGCCGAAGACGATGCCGACGATGCCGACGAAGATCGCGATGATCCACAGCGCGCCCGTCAGGTTCGCGTCGTGCAGGCGGCGCCAGCCGAGGGCGAGCGTCGGGATGATGATCGCGAGTCCCCAGAGCAGGAACAGGATGCCCGAGATGACGAAGAGCGCGGACGGCTCGGTGACGGTGGACTGGACGCTGGTCGACGTCGAGGACGACATCGACACGGTCGAGCGCTCGGAGGTCGCGAAACCGATGGCGTACAGGATGCCGAGGACGATGCCGACGATCGCGTTGGCGAGGTACCACCACCAGAACTCGCTCCGGCTGGCACGACCGCTGAACGTGGCGTACTTCTTGAAGAAGCGGCCGACGGCCTTGCCGAACGAGATCCCGTACCACGGTGCCCAGAGCGGCGGTTCGCCGTTCGGTCCGGTCGGCGGCTGCTGGCCGTACTGCGGTGCGCCGCCGTACTGGGCGTTCGGCTGGTTGTTCGGATCCTGCGGGTACTGGTCGCTCACGTGGTCCCCCTCGAGTGTTGGCTGATGTTCACGGTCGAGTCAACCAGAACTCCTGAGCGGCGGTCAGGACCGGGACCGCGCGTCACCCCTGCAGAGGACGGTCGTACTGCTGCCCCTGCGGGTTCGACGACATCAGGCCGATGATCAGCGAGAACAGGATGCCGATCGGGGGGATGATGAACAACAGGGCGAGCAGGCCGCTGAGGTTGACGTCGTGCAGCCGTCGCACGGTCAACGCGATGAAGCCGAGTGCGCAGGCCAGGCTCCAGAGACTGCCGAGTCCGTCCGAACCGTCATCGACGAACGGCAGCACGTCGAACCCGCTGCCGATGATGCCGGCGGCAGCCGAACCGATGAGGTACCAGAGCGCCCAGAACCAGTACTCCGACTGACTGGCCCGACCGTCGAAGCGCACGTACTTCTTCCAGAACCGCAGGAACGCCTGGGGGAAGGGGATGCCGTACCAGGGCGCCCAGAGCGGCGGCTCGGACCTCCCACCGCTCGGCTGCCCCGGACCGGGCTGCCCGTACTGCCCGTACTGCCCCGGAGGCTGCTGTGCCCACGGCTGCTGTCCGTGCGGGCCCTGCTGCTGGCCGGACGGGTCACGGGGCGGGTACTGGTCGCTCATCGGTGGGTTCCTTCCGGCGCGGCTGTCGGTCCACACAGAGTGTGGCACTCGCCCGCCCCGGTGAGCGTCATCCGCCCGGACGACACCTGACCCGGCCGAGGACCTGGCCCGACGATGCGGTCAGGGCAGGAGCGCGAGCTTGCCCCCGGGGTGCCCGGACTCCAGCAGCTCCGCCGCCGCCTTCGCCTCGGCCAGCGGGAAGGTCCGCGCCACCGGCACCTCGAGCTGTCCGGCACCGGCGAGATCGATGAGCCGCTGCCGCACCGAGTCACGGAAGGCCTTGCTCGCCGGCTGCGCGCCGCCCACGGCGGCGATCCCGTCCGATGCGGCCCGCGCCTGCGCGGCGATCGTCACGATCCGTGACCGGTCCGCGACCAACGCGAGCGAGACGTCGACGGCCTCGTCGGTACCGACGCAGTCCAGTGCAACGTCGATGCCGGAGGGTGCGAGATCACGGACACGCGCCTCCAGGCCGTCGCCGTACGCGACCCACTCGCCGCCGAAGCGTCGCACGACGTCCGCACCACGCTCCGACGCGGTGCCGATGACGCGGGTGCCGAGCAGCCGCAGCTGCTGGAGCAGGCTGACGCCGACCGCGCCCGAGGCGCCGTGCACCAGGACGGTGTCGCGCCCCTCGGCGCGGGTGACGCGGAGCATGTCGGCGGCGGTCGAGCCGGCGAGGAGCAGGTTGGCGGCCTCCGGGAAGCCGAGCGAAGCGGGCTTCGCGAAGACGTCGGCCGCGGGCACCGTGACCAACTCGGCCCAGCCGCCGCTGACGCGGAAGGCGAGGACCTCGTCGCCGACCGCTCCCCCACCGGACGCGATCTCGGTGTCGGGGCCGACTGCGGACAGGACGCCGGCGACCTCGTACCCGACGGCGATGGGCAGGTCCGCGGGGTCGCCCTGGCGGGTGTGCTTCGTGTCGGCCGGGTTCATGCCGGCGGCGCGGACGTCGATCGTGACCTCGCCGGTGCTGGGTGCCGGCACCTCGGTTTCGACGGACTCCAGGACTTCGCTGCCGCCGAACCGTGGGGCCACCCAGTGCTTCGTCATGCGGGCGACGGTACGCGTCGCGACCCCGGAACGGACGGGAGGCCCGTCACCAGCTGGTGACGGGCCTCCCGTCCGCCCGTGCGGACTTCGCAAGCCGTCCTTACGGACGTCCTCAGGCGCGCGCGGACCGGATCCGCTCGGTGAACGCAGCGTGCAGCGGGTGCTCCGCGGTGAGACCGGTGATCTGCGTGGCGACGTCCGCGTCGGACGCGTCCGACGCCAACAGCGCCTGCAGCTCGACGCTCTGCTCGTCGTCCGCGACGTCGAAGCGGAGCGCCGCGGCCATCGCGTCGAGGAGCGCGGTCGGCTCGGTACCGTCCTCGGCCAGGGCGGCGGCGGGCGAGACGAACCGCTCGTCACGCGACAGCTTGCGGAGCGGCTGACGGCCGACGCGGGTCACCGTGTCGGGCAGGTGCGGGTTCTCGAACCGGCCGATGATCGCCTGCACGTACGCGCGGTGCACCTCGGGGTCGAGCTCGTGCCGGCGGATGAGCAGGTCGCTCGTCTCGGCGAGCACGGACTCGAGCTCGGAGCGCACGGCGGGGATGGCGATGGCGTCCGAGATCTTGTCGGCCCCGGCGACGAAGCCGTGGTACGCGACGGTGGCGTGCCCGGTGTTCACGGTGAAGAGCTTGCGCTCGATCGACGCCGCGAGGCCGTCGACGTAGTGCGCGCCGGGGATCTCCGGCTCGTTCCCGCCGAACGGCGTGCGGTCGATGGCCCACTCGAAGTAGGTCTCGACGGTCACGTCGAGCCCGCCGCCCTCGGGCTGCGCGGGCACGATGCGGTCGACGGCGGTGTTCGCGAAGACGGCCTTGGCCAGGGCGGCGTCGCGGCCGTCCTCGGGCAGGGCGGCGACGATGAACTCGCGCAGGCGGTCCGTGGCGTTGAGGGCGTTCTCGCACGCCATGACGGCGATCGGTGCGGCGTCCGCGTCACGGGCGACGAGCGCGCGGGCGATGACCGGGGCGATGAACTTCAGGACGTTCGGGCCGACGGCGCACGTGACGATCGCGGCCTTCGCGATCTCGGCGACCACGCCGTCCTCGTCCTGGGCGCTGTTCAGCGCGCGGAAGTTCGTGACCTCGTGGTCCTGGGCGCCTGCCCCGACCTCGTGCACGGTGTACGAGTCGGCCGAGGCCAGGGCGTCGATGAGCGGCGCGGCGACGTCGGCGAAGACGACCTCGTACCCGGCCTCGTGGAGCAGGAGCCCGACGAAGCCGCGGCCGATGTTGCCGGCGCCGAAGTGGACGGCGGTGCTGGTGCTCACTCGTTGACCTCGCCGAGGATCGACAGGATCGCGGCGGTGTCGGCCGCGTCGGTGAGCTTCTGGACCTCGTCCTCGTCGGAGAACACGATCGCGATCTTCGACAGGATGTCGAGGTGCTCGTTGTTCACGCCGGCGATGCCGACGACGAAGCGCACGGGGTTGCCGTCCCAGTCGATCGGGCTGGCGTAGCGGATGAACGACAGGGCGGACGACTTGATGGCGTCCTTCGCGTCGTTGGTGCCGTGCGGGATGGCGAGGAAGTTGCCCATGTAGGTGGACACGCTCTTCTCACGCTCGAGCATGGCCGGGTAGTAGTCGGCCGTGACCGCGCCCGCAGCCTCGAGGATCTCGGCCGCCTCCTTCATCGCTTCCGACTTGGTCGGCGCGGTGTCCTCGGTGTGGATGCGGATCTGGCTCTCCTGCAGGACGGGCATCGGGGGTTCTCCTTGTATTGAGGACGAGATGGAGGGAACGGGTCAGCCCCGTCCCCTCCGATACTGCACTTCGTTACTGGTTGTGGCGTTACTGGTTCTTCAGCTGCTCGACGACCTGGTCGTACTGCGGAGCGTTCATGAAGTTGCCGACCGACACGTGCTGCGCGTTCGGGTTCTTCTGCTTCGCGCGGTCCGTCAGTTCTTCCTGCGTGATGATCAGGTCCTCGTCACCGGACAGGTTCGCGATCGCCTTGTTGGAGACCGTGACCCCTTCGATGCCCGCCTTCTTGATCTTGTTGCGCAGGACGCTGGCACCCATCGCACTCGAGCCCATGCCGGCGTCGCAGGCGAAGACCAGGTTCTGGACCTTCGTCGCCGTCGCCGTGCTCGCCGAGCCGACGCCGCCGAGGGAGGCCTCGGCCTCTTCCTCGTTGGCCGGGGAGTTGTTGCCGAGCAGGCCGGCGGTCGCCGAGTTGACGTCGCGGCCCTTGTTCGCCTGGAGCTTCGCCATGGCGGCGCTCATGTCGCCACCGTTGCCGGAGGCGAGGTCACGCTTGCGGCTGGCGAGGAGGAAGAACGACGCGACCGCGAAGGTGACGGCGGCGGAGAGGACAACCGAGAGGATGACCCCGACGAAGCTGTCCTTCGCTGTGGCACCGAGCACAGCGATGATCGAACCGGGCGACGCCGGAGCGACGAGCCCGGATTTGAAAGCCACGTTGGTGGCGACACCGGTCGCACCACCGAGGATGACGGCGATGAACATGATGGGCTTCTGCAGCACGAACGGGAAGTAGATCTCGTGGATGCCACCGAAGAACTGGATGATGATCGCGCCGGGAGCGGTCGAGCGGGCGATGCCGACACCGAAGAACGTGAAGGCCAGCAGCAGACCGAGGCCCGGACCGGGGTTCGCCTCGAGCAGGAACAGGATCGACTTGCCCGACTCCTTGACCTGGTCGGCCCCGAGCTGGTCGAGCACGCCGTGGTTGATGGCGTTGTTCAGGAAGAACACCTTGGCCGGTTCGATGATGACGCTGGCGATCGGCAGGAGCGAGTGCTGCACGAGGAAGTCGACAGCTGCGCCGAGTCCGTTCGCGACGGCCTTGAAGACCGGAGCGAGGAGGAAGAAACCAGCCATCGCCAGCGCGAAACCGAGGATGCCGGCCGCGTAGTTGTTGACGAGCATCTCGAAGCCGGGCTTGATCTTGCCGTCCCAGATCCGGTCGATCTGCTTGATCAGGTAGGCACCGAGCGGGCCACAGATCATCGCGCCGAGAATCATCGTGGTGGGGTTCTTCTCGCCCGCGTTGGCCCCGAGGATGACGCCCATCGTCATGATCGAGCCGACGACGGCACCACGGGTCTCGTAGACCATGCGACCACCCTGGATGGCGATCGCGAGCGGGATCAGGTAGGTCAGGATCGGGCCGACGACGCCGACGTTGGCGATGCCGTTCGTCTCACCGAACCCGCCGAGGATGCCGACGGGCGTCCACCCGGTCTCGATGAAGAAGGCCGTGATGATGCCCCACGCGATGAAGATCGCGATGTTGGGCATGACCATGCCGGAGAGGAACGTGCCGAACTTCTGAACGGCGACGCGTGCGCCGCCCCGCGACTTCGCGGGTGCGTCGGGCGCTGCAACGGACGACGTTGTCATGTGCGGTGACTTTCTGTGTGGTGGAGCTGCTGCGTGGTGCTGGGAGGGGTGGTGCTGGGGGTGGTGGGTCAGGCGGCGTGCACCGCGGACGCGGCAGCGGACTTCGCGGCCGCCGCCGTGCTCGCGGCGAGTGCCGCCGTCGCCATCTCGCGGGCCTGTTCGAGCGTGTAGCGACCGAGTTCGGCGCGCACGTCGGCCAGGGCCGCGGGGGTCATGGAGAGGGTCGTGGCGCCGAGACCGACGAGGACGACGGCGAGCAGCGGGTCGGCTGCTGCCTCGCCGCAGATCCCGACGGCCTTGCCGGCGGTGGCTCCCGCGGTGCCGAGCTGCGCGACGAGGCGCAGGACGGCGGGGTGCCACGGGTCCTGGTACGACGCGACGGTGCCGAGCATGCGGTCGGCGGCCATCGTGTACTGGGTCAGGTCGTTCGTGCCGATCGACACGAAGTCGGCGTTCTGGAACACCTGCTCGGCCATCAGCGCGAGTGACGGCACCTCGGCCATGACACCTGCGGTGCGGATGCCGAGTTCGCGGGCCAGGGTGACGAAGTACTCGGTCTCCTCGGCGTCGGCGACCATCGGGGCCATGACCCACAGGTCGGCCTCGGTCGCGGCGTCGGCCTGGGCGAGCGCGGTGAGCTGGTCGCGCAGGACCTCGGGGTGGTTCCGCAGGGCACGGAGGCCGCGGCGCCCGAGGGCCGGGTTCTCCTCGTCCTTGTCGGTGAGGAACGGCAGGGGCTTGTCGGCGCCGGCGTCGAGCGCGCGCACGACGACCTTCTTGCCGGGGAACGCCGCGAGGAGCTGGCGGTACGACTCGGTCTGCTCGTCGACCGTGGGGGCCTTCGGCGAGTCGAGGAAGAGGAACTCGGTGCGGAAGAGCCCCACGCCCTCCGCACCGAGAGCAACGGCGCCGGCGGCGTCGGCGGGGCTGCCGAGGTTCGCGAGCAGGGGCACGACGTGACCGTCGGCGAGGGCACCGGCGGTGAGCGGTGCCGCTGCGGCGGCGAGACGGTCGGCGATGCGGCGCTCGACGTCCGCGACCAGTGCGGCGTCGGGGTCGGTGACGACCGTGCCGGCGATGGCGTCCACGACGACGGACTGACCGTCGGTCAGGTCGTCGGCACCGGTCACGCCGACGATGGCGGTGATGCCCTTGGCGCGGGCGAGGATCGCGGTGTGCGAGGTCGGGCCGCCGTCACGGGTGACGAGTGCCAGGACCTTCTCGAGGTCGAGCAGCGCGGTGTCCGCCGGGGCGAGGTCGCGGGCGACGAGGACGAAGGGGGTGTCCGACTCGGGGACGCCGGGGGCGTGCACGCCGCGGAGCTTGGCGATGATGCGCTGGGCGACGTCGTCGAGGTCGGCCGCGCGCTCCCCCATGTAGCCGCCCATACCGACGAGCAGGTCGCGGAACTGGGCGAACGCCTCGTACACGGCACGCTCGGCGTTGGTGCCACCGTCGATGCGGGTGTGCACGTCGTCGAGGAGCGTCGGGTCCTGCGCCATGAGCGCCTGGGCCTCGAGCACGGCCTGGGCGTCGCCACCGGCGAGCTGTCCGCGCTTGTTGAGGTCGTCCGCCACGGCGGCCAGTGCGTCGTGCACGGCCTGCTTCGCGTCGTCCGCCGAGCCCACCAGGGCGTCCTTCGACGGTTCGCCGAGCGGGTCAGCCATCCGGAGCACGGGGCCGTGGGCAACGCCACGGCCGACGCCGGTGCCGAGCAGTTCGGACATTCGAGACTCCTTCATCTCACACGCGCTTGCGGTGGGGTGGATCGTTCGGTGCACACGACACGGGAACAGACCACGCCCGTGCGGCTGATCAGCACACTACCCCGCTTCGCGTTGACAAACAAACACATCCGGGGATAAAAATGCAGAAACAGATGCCCGTTTGCGTCTGGCGGATCGAACGCACGGGACGACATCGCGGATGTCGTGCCCGAGCATGTCCGTTCCGTTCCGACCCGAGACGACGAGGTCCGATGTACGCACCAGAACGCCACCAGCGCATCGTCGAGCAGGCGCGCGCGCAGGGCCGGGTGGACGTCAAGGACCTGGCCGAGCTGCTCGCCGTCACCCCCGAGACCATCCGCCGCGACCTGACGAGCCTCGAGCGCCGCGGCCTCGTCCGGCGCGCGCACGGCGGCGCGATCCCCGTCGAGCGCATCACCCTGCACCCCGGCGTCGGGGACCGCGGCGGCATCAACCAGACCGAGAAGATGGTCATCGCCGAGGCCGCCTTGGCGGAACTGCCCGAGAACGGCTCGATCATGATCGACGCCGGCACCTCGACCATCTGCCTGGCCGAGCTGCTGCCGACCGACCGCGGGCTGACCGTCGTCACGCACTCGTTGCCCGTCGCCACCGCCGTCGCGAACCGCCCGGGCATCGACCTGCACCTGCTCGGCGGCAACATCCGCAGCGACTCACTGGCCGGCGTCGGCACCTGGACGCACCAGCTCATCGGCATGGTCAGCGTCGACGTCGCCTTCATCAGCATCAACGGCATCACGCCGGAGCGCGGCCTGACGACCCACAACATGGCCGAGGCCGCCGTGAAGAGCGCGATGATCAAGTCCGCCCGACGGAGCATCCTGCTCGCCGACCACACCAAGTTCGGCCGCGAGGAGTTCGGTCGCGTCGCCCCGCTCGCCGCGATCGACACGATCATCACCGACCCCGCCGTCAACCTCGACCTGGTCCGCGAGGTCGAGGCCGCCGGCACCGAGGTCTTCTGGCCCGGCCGACCCTGACCGTGCCCCGTTCCCGCCCACCCAGTGCTCGCTAGCATGAGCCAACCACCCATCGACAGGAGTACATCGATGTCCGAAGCCACCCGCACCGTGACCGTCGCCAGCGCATCCGGCCTGCACGCTCGCCCCGCATCCCTCTTCGTCCAGACCGTGACGGCGTCGGGGCACCAGGTCACGATCGCCAAGGGCGACAAGTCCGGGAACGCCGGCAGCATCCTCGCCCTGCTCGGGCTCGGCATCGAGAACGGCGACGAGGTCACCCTCACCGTCTCGGGCGACGACGCCGAGACCACCGCGGACAGCCTGGTCGAGTTCCTGAAGACGGACCACGACGCGGCCTGATCGCGCGGGTCGCGTCCTGCACGCGACCACCAGACGGACGGGAGGCCCGTGGCTGCGCAGCCACGGGCCTCCCGTCCGTCGTCCGGTCGCCGCTACGGCCCGCTCAGCGGGATGGGTGGGATCGCGCGCAGCTCGCCCCAGGCGAACGAGCTTTCGGCGATGAAGTCCTGCAGGTCGTCGGCGAGGTCGTGGAGGAGTCCGGGCAGGTCGTCGACGTCCTCGACGAGGCTCCTCGTCCCCTGGGTCTCGCCCCCGACCTCCCAGACGACGCTCATCGAGCCGTCGATGACTTCGTCCTCCTCGTGGTCGAGTTCCCAGTCCCCGTGCGGGCTCACCCAGAAGCGGGCGGAGCGGAACTCATCCGGACGGAGCATCTGCGCTGCCACGGGGCGGAACGCGGCGAGCAGCTCGCCGACGGTCATCACGACGGTCATGGGCAGATCGTACGACCGAGGGCTGTCGGCACCCGCCGATAAGGTGTTCTGCATGACACGCCTGCGCCTCGCATCCGTCAACGTGAACGGCGTCCGCGCCGCCTTCCGCAAGGGCATGGGCGACTGGCTCGCCACCCGCGACGTCGACGTGCTGGCCCTGCAGGAGGTGCGCGCGTCGAGCGACGACCTGGCGGCGCTGCTCGGCGACGAGTGGGACATCGTGCACGACCCGGCGACCGCGAAGGGCCGGGCCGGCGTCGCGATCGCATCCCGACACTCCGCTCAGATCCACCGCGTCGCGCTCGGCCCGGACGACTTCGACTCGGCCGGCCGCTGGCTCGAGGCCGACTACGAGATCGGCGGGACGACCGTCACCGTCGTCTCCACCTACGTGCACTCGGGCGAGGTCGACACCCCGAAGCAGGACGAGAAGTGGAAGTTCCTCGACGCCATGACCGAGCGGCTGCCCGCACTCCGGGCGCACAACCCGCTCGCCGTCGTCGTCGGTGACCTGAACGTCGGGCACGACGAGCGCGACATCAAGAACTGGAAGGGCAACGTCAAGCGAGCCGGCTTCCTGCCGCGCGAGCGTGCCTACTTCTCGCGGTTCTTCGGCGCCGACGGCGAACCGGTCGAGGGCGCCGACGGCTCCACGGGTCCCGGGCTCGGTTGGGTCGACGTTGGCCGCGCCCAGGCCGGCGACGTCGACGGCCCGTACACGTGGTGGTCGTGGCGCGGTCAGGCCTTCGACAACGACACCGGCTGGCGCATCGACTACCAGATGGCGACGCCCGACCTGGCCGCCAAGGTCACGGAGTACACGGTCGACCGCGCCGCGGCGTACGACCAGCGATGGTCCGACCACGCCCCCGTGGTCGTCGACTACGAACTCTGACCCCTCTTCTCTCGCTTCACCTGACGCACCGGAGCACCACCATGACCAAGACCCGCATCTTCTCGGGCATCCAGCCGTCCGCCGGATCGCTGCACCTCGGCAACTACGTCGGGGCGCTCATGCAGTGGAGGACCCTGCTCGACGACTACGACGCCATCTACTGCGTCGTCGACATGCACGCCATCACCTCGCCCCAGGACCCGTCCGAACTCCGCGCGAACACCCGGGCCACCGCTGCGCAGTACATCGCGTCGGGCATCGACCCGTCCAAGGCGACGCTGTTCGTGCAGTCGCACGTGCCCGCCCACGCCGAGCTCGCCTGGGTGCTGAACACCCTGACCGGCTTCGGCGAGGCGAGCCGGATGACCCAGTTCAAGGACAAGTCGGCACGCCAGGGCGCCGAGGCCGCGTCGGTCGGGCTCTTCACCTACCCGATCCTGATGGCCGCGGACATCCTGCTCTACGACACCAAGGTCGTGCCGGTCGGTGACGACCAGCGACAGCACGTGGAGCTCACCCGCGACCTGGCCGGACGCTTCAACTCGCGGTTCGGTGACACCTTCGTCACGCCCGAGGCACGCATCCTGACCGAGACCGCGCGCATCTACGACCTGCAGGACCCGACCAGCAAGATGAGCAAGTCCGCAGCGTCGGACAACGGCCTCATCCGCCTGCTCGACGACCCGAAGCGCACCGCGAAGAAGATCAAGTCGGCCGTCACCGACGCCGAGCGCGAGATCCGGGCCGACCGCCAGACGAAGCCCGGCGTGACGAACCTGCTGTCGATCCTGTCGGCGTTCACCGGCACCTCGATCGCCGCGCTCGAGGAGTCGTTCGCCGGCAAGGGCTACGGCGACCTGAAGGGCGAGGTCGCCGACGCCGTCGTGGCCGAGCTCGAACCGGTCCGCGCCCGCACGCTCGAACTGCTCGACGACCCGGCGGAGCTCGACCGGCTGCTCGCCGTCGGCGCCGACCGCGCCGAGTCGATCGCGCAGGAGACCCTGGCCCGCGTCTACGACCGCATCGGGTTCGTCCCGCGGTCGCGCGGCTGACCGTGCAGCCCGTCACGCTCGAGTCGGCGCGGGTCCGGCTCGACCTGCCCACCCGCACCGACACCGCGGCGATCACCGAGGCCTGCCAGGACCCGGAGATCGTCCGGTGGACGACGGTGCCGACGCCGTACCGCGAGCAGGACGCCCGGACCTTCGTCGACGCCCTGGTCGGACCGGGTTGGGCCTCGGACCGCGAGTACACCTGGGCGATCCGACCGGCCGGTTCGACGTGGCTCGCGGGCATCATCAGCTACCGCACCGCCGGTCGTGACCTCGGGTTCTGGCTCGCACCCTCCGCGCGGGGCGCCGGACTCATGCACGACGCCGTCCGGCTCGTCGTCGACTGGGCGTTCGAGCAGGGTGCGCCGGACGTCTACTGGGAGTGCTACGAGGGCAACGCAGCGTCGGCAGCGGTCGCCCGTGCGGCCGGGTTCTCGTTCACGGGCCTCGGCGCAGCACGGGTGCCGGACCGGGACGGCGGCCCGACCACGGCGTGGACCGCACTGCGACGCGCCGATGGCACTCCCGCCTCCGAGCTCCCCTGGCCCGTCGCCTGAACGCGCTCACAACTGTGGTGACGTGTCACCCAACCGCCGCCGGTAGGCTCGGCCCGTGAGCGACACGGCACGACCCACCGAGGTCCGGGCGATGCGCCGCGGGCTCGAACTCGCGGCCCTCGGGCCCGTCGTCGGCGACCACGCCCGCGTCGGCGCCGTGATCCTCTCCCCCACCGGCGAGGTCCTCGCCGAGGGGTGGCACAAGGGCGCCGGCACACCGCACGCCGAGGTCGACGCGATGGCCAAGGTCGACCCGGCACTGCTGCGCGGTGCCACGGCGGTCGTCACCCTCGAACCCTGCAACCACGTCGGCCGCACCGGCCCGTGCGCCGTGGCCCTGCTCGACGCCGGGATCGCCCGGGTCGTGTACGCGATCGACGACCCCGGCGCCGACGTGCACGGCGGTGCCGACCGACTCCGCGCCGCCGGGGTCCAGGTCGTCTCCGGCGTCCTGGCCGACCAGGCCGAGGCGTTCCTCGAACGGTGGCTGCTCTCGGTCCGGCTCGGCCGACCGTGGGTCACCGTGAAGTGGGCGTCCAGCCTGGACGGGCGCGCCGCCGCCGCCGACGGGACGAGCAAGTGGATCACCGGCGCCGCCGCACGCCAGCACGTGCACGAACAGCGTGCCGCCCACGACGCGATCCTCGTCGGCACCGGCACCGTCCTGGCCGACGACCCGAGCCTGACCGCGCGCGGGGACGCCGGCGAACTGCTCGCCGACCAGCCGCTCGCCGTGGTGCTCGGTGACCGTCCCGTACCGGTCGACGCCGCCGTCCGTCGGCACCCGCGGGGGCTCGTCACCCTGCCCGGACACGACCTGGCCACCTCGCTCGGTGCACTGCGCGGGCACGGGGTGCACTCGGTGTTCGTCGAGGGTGGCCCCACGGTCGCCTCGGCGCTCATCGCCGCCGGACTCGTCGACGAGTACCTGGTGTACATCGCCCCGGTGCTGCTCGGAGGCCCCCGTGTCGCCCTCGACGACCTGGGGGTGGGAAGCATCTCCGACCGTCGGCGGTTGGACGTACTATCGACCACCAGCCTCGGCCCCGACCTGCTGGTCCGGGCCCGGCCGCAGCATCCGCAGCACCAGAACCAGCACAAGCACCAGCACGACCGCCAGCAGCAGCACGACGCGACACCCGGGCTCGGGAACGACGGGCCCACGAACGACCGGAGCACCCCATGACCGATGCGCTGACCTCCCCCACGCCGGGGAGCCCGGTCAAGTTCGAGGTGTCGACGAACGTGCCGACCACCCACGGCACCTTCCAGATGCGCGCCTACCGCGACCTCGTGACGAGCGCGGAGCACGTCGCGATCATCGGCACCCTGCCGGACGGCTCGATGCCCACCGACGGCGCACTCGTCCGGGTGCACTCCGAGTGCCTGACCGGTGAGGCCTTCGGCTCGCTGAAGTGCGAGTGCGGCCCCCAGCTCGACGCCGCGCTCGACACGATCGCGGCCGAGGGCGGCGTGGTCATCTACCTGCGCGGGCAAGAGGGTCGCGGCATCGGCCTCATCAACAAGCTCAAGGCCTACCGCCTGCAGGAGGACGGTCTCGACACCCTCGACGCCAACCTCGCGCTCGGCCTGCCCGCCGACTCCCGTGCCTACGGCGGCGCCGCGGGCATCCTCGCCGACCTCGGCATCACCCGGGTCCGGCTGCTGTCGAACAACCCGGAGAAGCGCCGCCAGCTCGAGGAGCACGGCATCACCGTCGACTCCCTGGTACCGCTCGTCGTCGGCATCTCGGCGCAGAACGCCGGGTACCTCGACACCAAGCGCGACCGGATGGGCCACCAGCTGCCCGAGCACCTCGAAGCGGGGGCCGGCGCGGGCGCCTGAGCGCGCGCAGGAGGCGGACGCTTCGGCCAGCTGACTCTGGGCTGATTCGCAGGCAGACGACATCTGTCGTATGATCGGGCTTCCGTCACAAGCGGTCCCCCCTCAGCCGAACGCACCCGATCGGTGCCCGCGCCACCCCGCGCGAACCGATCGGTGTCCGCCGTTTCGGATCCTCGTGCTCCCCGTCGGGAGCACGCAGCACGGAAGACCCCGCACTGTCATGACCGCCGCCCCGGCACCCGCAACGCCCACCTCCGCTCCGGCACCCGCCGGCAACCCGCGCTCCCGCGTCGTCATCGCGAGCCTCGTCGGCACGTCGATCGAGTTCTACGACTTCTACGTCTACGCGACCGCCGCGGTGCTCGTCTTCCCGACGCTGTTCTTCCCGAACGAGGACCCGACGGCCTCGCAGCTGTCGTCCTTCGTCACCTTCGCCCTGGCGTTCTTCGCCCGGCCGGTCGGGTCGATCATCTTCGGGCACTTCGGTGACCGGATCGGCCGCAAGACCACCCTCGTCGCGTCGCTGCTCGTGATGGGCACCGCCACGTTCCTGATCGGCTGCCTGCCGACGTTCGACACCATCGGGGTCTGGGCCCCGGTCCTGCTCGCCGTGATGCGCTTCGCCCAGGGCGTCGGGCTCGGCGGCGAGTGGTCCGGCGCGGCCCTGCTCGCGACCGAGAACGCGCCGAAGGGCAAGCGCGGCGTGTTCGGCTCGATGCCGCAGCTCGGTGCCCCGATCGGCTTCCTGCTCGCGAACGGCCTGTTCATCGCGATCAACGCAGCGATGCCCGCCGGTGCCGACGGCACCCCGAACGCCGACTTCCAGGCGTGGGGCTGGCGCATCCCGTTCCTGCTCTCCGCCGTGCTCGTCATCATCGGTCTCTACGTGCGCTTCAAGCTCGTCGAGTCGCCGGTGTTCCGCGGTGTGCAGGAGTCCGGCACGGTCGCGAAGGTCCCGCTCGGCCGGGTGTTCCGCACCTCGTGGCGGGCCGTCATCGTCGGCACGTTCGGCATGGTCGCCACGTACGTGCTCTTCTACTTCATGACGACGTTCACCCTGTCGTACGGCACGACCGGCTCCGAGGCGAGCGCCCTCGTCCCGAAGGTCGGCCTCGGGTACACCCGTGGCGAGTTCCTGACCCTGCTCATGATCGGCGTCGTGTTCTTCGGCATCTTCACGCCGATCGCGGGGCTGCTCGCCGACAAGTTCGGTCGCCGCAAGACCCTCATCCCGACCACGATCGGCATCGCGCTGTTCGGTCTGACGTTCCAGTTCTGGTTCGCGGCGTCGAGCGGCCCGATCACGGTGGTGACGTTCCTCATCGTCGGGCTCTCGCTGATGGGGCTGACGTTCGGTCCGATGGGGGCGCTGCTGCCCGAGCTGTTCCCGACGAACGTCCGGTACACCGGCTCGGCCATCGCGTACAACGTCGCGTCGATCCTCGGTGCGTCACTCGCCCCGACCATCGCGCTGGCGCTCTGGAAGCCGGACGGCGACATCTTCCTGGTCGGCCTGTACCTGACGATCGCCGCGGTCGTGACGCTGGTCGCGCTGCTCTTCGTGCGCGAGACGAAGTCGAAGGACATCGCCGACGCCTGATCGGCGACGCGTCCGACGGACGGGCGCACCCCGCTCAGCAGCGACGCGAAGCGTTGCGCGGGGTGCGCCGACCGAGCCTGCGAGGGAGGGGTGCCAGCTGGCACCGGGCCTCCCGTCCGTCGTGTGCGCGACCCCACTGCGCGGCTCGCGCCGTCAACGCAGGTTGACGGATGTCGGTGCGTCAATGTAGGTTGACAGGCATGGACCGACCGACCATCACGAGCCTCGCGGCCGGAGCATCAGGGGACGACCCGTTCTCCGCCCTCGCCAACGTGCGGGAGCTGCGCCGTGAGCTCGACCGGACCGAAGAGCTCGCCGCGCGACGTGCCCGCACCGCCGGCGCCTCGTGGCAGGAGATCGCGACGCTGCTCGGTGTCAGCCGACAGGCAGTGCACAAGAAGTACGGCAGAAACTAGGAACACGATGAGCTTCCCCTTCGCACGCCCGAAGACCTCCGACGGCCCCCGCGCCACGTTCGGTCGCCTGCTGTCCTACCTGTTCGAGAACAAGCCCGCGATGGTCGTGATCATCGTGCTGAGCGTCCTCGGTGCGGGGGCCTCGCTCGCGCAGCCGCTCCTGGTCAACCAGGTCATCACCGCGGTGCAGCAGGGCAACACCCTCAGCACGCTCGTGTGGCTGCTGGTCGGGCTCGTCATCGTCGCGGGGGTGCTGAACGGCGTCCAGCACTTCCTGCTGCAGCGTGCGGGCGAGGGCGTCGTGCTCTCCACCCGCCGCAAGCTCATCGCCCGCATCCTCAACCTGCCGATCTCCGAGTTCGACACGCGCCGCACCGGCGACCTGGTGTCCCGCGTCGGCAGCGACACCACGCTCCTGCGTGCCGTCCTGACCCAGGGGCTGATCGAGTCGATCGGCGGCGCGCTCACGTTCATCGGCGCCATCATCGCGATGGCCATCATCGACCCGCTGCTGCTCGGCATCGTGATCGTGATCGTCCTGATCGCGATCGTCGTCGTCGGTGGGCTGAGCCGTCGCATCCGGGTCGCCTCGAAGCGGGCGCAGGAGAAGGTCGGCGACCTCACCGCCGCCGTCGAACGCGGGATCGGCGCGGTCCGGACCATCCGCGCGGCCGGCGCCACCGAACGCGAGGTGCGCGAGGTCGACGGCCACGCGACCGAGGCCTACAAGCGGGGCCTCGACATCGCCAAGATGTCCGCGTTCGTCGTCCCCGTCGCGAGCATCGTCATGCAGGTCGCGTTCATCGCCGTCCTGGGCGTCGGCGGGGCACAGGTCGCGGCCGGCACCATCACCATCGCGACGCTCATCACGTTCATCCTGCTGCTCTTCATGATGATCATGCCGCTCGGCCAGGCGATGGGCGCGGCCGTGGCTGTCGCCCAGGCGCTCGGCGCGCTCGGCCGGATCGAGGAGATCCTGCACCTGCCGACCGAGTCCCAGGACGACGAGTCGGTCCGGCCCGCCGCAGCGGTCGCCACCGACGACGCCATCGCGTTCGAGCACGTCTCGTTCCGGTACCGCGCCCAGGCGGATGCCTCGGGTGCCGACGGCGCGGTCGCGTCCGACCCCGCGGACCGCCCAGGAGGCCCGGATCGCGTCGACGACGAGCGCCCAGCTGACGACGTGGTGCTCCACGACGTGTCGTTCCGGGTGCCGCGTGGGTCGCGCGTCGCACTCGTGGGTCCGTCCGGAGCCGGCAAGTCGACGACCCTGGCGCTCATCGAGCGGTTCTACGACCCCACCGATGGCGTCATCCGACTGGGTGGCATCGACGTCCGCGGCATGGACCGCGACGAGCTCCGCGCCCAGATCGGCTACGTCGAGCAGGACGCACCCGTCCTCGCCGGCACGATCCGCGCCAACCTGCTGCTCGGGTCGCCGAACGCCACCGAGGACGACTGCGTCCGGGTGCTCGAGGCGGTCAACCTCGGCGAGGTCCTGCACCGCGATCCCCGCGGTCTCGACGCGCAGGTCGGTGAGGACGGCGTGATGCTCTCCGGTGGGGAACGGCAGCGCCTGGCCATCGCCCGCGCGCTGCTCGCCGCTCCCCCGATCCTGCTGCTCGACGAGTCGACGTCGTCACTCGACGGGGTCAACGAGCAGAAGATGCGGCTCGCGATCGACGCCGTCGCCGAGGACCGCACCCTGCTCGTGATCGCCCACCGGTTGTCGACGGTGGTCGACTCCGACGTGATCGTCGTGCTCGAGCACGGCCGCGTCGTCGGCAGCGGCACGCACTCCGAGCTCGTGGAGTCGACGCCGCTCTACCGCGACCTGGCGAAGCACCAGCTGCTGGTGTGAGTGTCGGGACGGCCGCGTGCACCGCGGCCGTACCGTCGATCCGGGCTCGGGCTCGGGCTCGGGCTCTGGCTCAGGCGGCGAACGGGTCCGGAGTCAGCACGTAGACGGTCTCGAGGTACTCCTCGATGCCCTCGTGCGACCCCTCGCGGCCGAGGCCGGAGGACTTCACGCCGCCGAACGGGAACGCTGCGTTCGACACGACGCCCGTGTTCAGCCCGAGCATCCCCGTCTCCAGGCGCTCGGCGAGCCGCTGGCCGCGCCGGAAGTCGGTCGTGAAGGCGTACGCGATGAGCCCGTACTCGGTGTCGTTCGCGAGCCGGATCCCCTCGTCCTCGGTGCTGAAGCGCGTGACCGAGGCGACCGGTCCGAAGATCTCCGTCGTCATGATCTCCGAGCCGGGCTGCACGTCGTCGATCACCGTCGCCTCGTAGAACGTGCCCGGACGGTCGATCCGGTGGCCGCCGGTGACGAGCCGGGCACCGCGGCCGAGGGCGTCGTCGACGAGCGAGGCGGCCTTGTCCACGGCGCGGTCGTCGATGAGCGGTCCGAGCGTCGTGCCGTCCTCGGTGCCCCGGCCGACGCGCAGGGCGTCCGCCTTCGCGGTGAGGGCCGCGACGAACGCGTCGGCGATGCCGTCCTGCACGAAGAACCGGTTCGCGGCGGTGCAGGCCTCGCCCGTGTTGCGGAACTTCGCGAGCATCGCCGCGTCCACCGCCTCGTCGAGGTCGGCGTCGTCGAACACGAGCAGCGGCGCGTTGCCGCCGAGCTCCATGCTCGTCTTGAGCACGTTGTCCGCCGCCTGCTTGAGGAGCGCCGAACCGACCGGGGTCGAACCGGTGAACGTCAGCTTGCGCAGGCGCGGGTCGGCGATGATCGGCTCCGACAGTCCCTTGGCGTCACTCGACGGGATCACGTTGAGCACCCCGTCCGGCAGCCCGGCACGGCGGAACAGCTCGACCAGGAACAGGGTCGTCAGCGGGGTGAGGTCGGCCGGCTTCGCGACCACCGTGCAGCCGGCGGCCAGGGCCGGGCCGATCTTCCGCGTCGCCATCGCGAGCGGGAAGTTCCACGGGGTGATCGCGTACACGGGGCCGACCGGACGCTTCAGCACGATCGCGCGGCCGGTGCCCTCGGGGTTCGTGCGGTAGTCGCCGGTGATGCGGACCGCTTCCTCCGAGAACCACCGCAGGAACTCGCCGCCGTAGACGACCTCACCGCGGGCCTCGGCCAGGGGCTTGCCCATCTCGAGCGACATCAGGGCCGCGAGGTCGTCGGCGTGCTCGTGCACCAGGTCGAAGGCCCGGCGCAGGATGTCCGAGCGCGTGCGTGGGGCCGTCGCCGCCCACGACTCCTGCGCCGCGGCAGCTGCGTCGAGGGCGGCGAGGCCGTCCTCGGGAGTGGCGTCGGCGACCTCGGCCAGGACGGCACCGGTCGACGGGTCGTGCACGGCGAAGGTGGACCCGCTCGACGAGGCGCGCCAGGTGCCGCCGATGAAGAGCCCGGTGGGGACGCCCTCGACGCGGACGTGCTCGTCGGCGACGGTGGTGGTGGTTTCGTTCGTGGTGGTGTCGGTCACAGTCGTGCTCCTCCTGGGTTCGCGAGGCCCTCGTCCATGTCGCTGCGGTCGACGTGTCCGCCGGCCGCCCGGATCTCGTCGAGCGCCCGGGCGCTGCGCTCGACGTCGACGCCGGCCACCAGGTCCTCGTACACGGCGACGTCGAGGCCCGCGGCACGGGCGTCGAGTGCCGATGCCCGGACACAGTGGTCGGTCGCCATCCCGACGACGTCGACCGTGTGCACGCGGCGTTCGGTGAGTACTGCGGCGAGCGGGACGCCCGCCTCGGTCCGGGCCTGGAACGCCGAGTAGTCCGGCGTGCCCTGGCCCTTGAAGACCTCGACGTCGATCAGTGCGGTGTCGAGATCGGGGTGGTAGTCGGCGCCGGGTGTGCCGGCGACGCAGTGCACCGGCCACGTGTCGACGAAGTCGGGTCCGTCGGGTCCGGCGAAGTGTCCGCCGTTGTCGTCGTCGCCGTGGTGCCAGTCGCGGGACGCCACGATCAGGTCGTACTCGTCCCCGTGCCGACCGAGGAACGCGGTGATGCGCTTCGCGAGCGCCGCTCCCCCGGTGACCGCGAGCGCACCGCCCTCGGTGAAGTCGTTCTGGACGTCCACGACGAGCAGTGCTCTTGCCATGGGTCCATCCAACACCCGTCGGCTCAGGAGCCGGTGAGCTTGCTCCCGCACGAGTAGGTCGCGGCGGTCACCGCATCGAGTGCCGGCAGTGCCGCTGCACGCGGCGAACCGATGGCGTAGAAGGCGAAGGTCAGCCGCGACCCGTCGGCGGCGTCGATGTAGCCGCCGAGGGTGTTCGCGCTGTCGATCCAGCCCGTCTTCGCGTGCACCTTGCCGCGGGCGACCGCGTTCGCGCCGGTGAACCGGCTGGCCAGGGTGCCGGACTGGCCGGACACCGGCAGGGCGTTCGCGAGCGTGCCGAGGCCCTTCGCGCCGGAGGCGACCTGCACCATGAGGTGTGCGACGAACTCCGGCGACACGGCGTTCGCGGCGCTCTCGCCCGAGCCGTCCTTGATCACGATGCCGGCCGGGTCGAGGCCGTAGGAGCGCAGTGCCGACTGGTACACGGACGACAGCGACGCCGCCGAGCCGTTCGAGCCGGACTCCTTCGAGGACACCCGGGCGAGCATCTCGGCCAGGGTGTTGTCCGAGTTCGGGATCATCTGCCCGATGAGCGTCGACACCGGCTGCGACGACACCGTGGCGATCGTCTCGGTGCCCGTGGTCGCCCGCTTGACGATCTGCGCGGACGAGGCGCCGGCGACGCCAGCGTTCGCCAGTGCCGTCCGGAAGGCGATGCCGGCGCGTCCGACGGGGTCCTCCGACCGGGGCGAGGTCGCCGCTGCGGGGTTCGCCCGGTCACCGTCGACCATGAGCGCCGTCACCTTCGGCTGGTACCCGATGGTGCGCTCGGACACCGGCCACGTGGGGTCCCAGGCGTCGGCGTCGCTCCAGTAGGAGTCGTCCGTGACGATCGTGGTGACCGGGGTGTCGCCGACCTTCGCCTTCACCTGCTGCGCGAGCTGGGCGAGGGTCGGGGCACCCGGGTACACCGTGCCGCCGCCGGCGGACAGCGTCGCGTCGCCGTGGCCGACCAGGGCGACGGTGTTCGCGGACTCCCGTGCGACGGTCGTCGGGATGCGGTGGTCGCCCCCGAGCACCGAGAGCGCGGTCGCCGAGGTCAGGGTCTTCATGACGCTGCCGGTCTGGGCGGCCCGCTCGCCGTGCTTGGAGAACAGGACCTTGCCCGTCTTCGCGTCCATCACGTACCCCTCGAAGTCGCCGAGGCCGCTCGCCGACGCAGCGGTCGCGATCGAGCAGGTCCGGAGCGCGGACGGACCGGCGAGGTCGTCCGGCACCGCGCGGGCATCCGGGGTCGGGGTGGGGGACGGCTTCGTGGTCGGGCGCTTCGTGGTCGTCGTCCGGTCCGGAGCCGAGGACGCGGTCCGGGTCGGGCTCGGCGCCGCAGCGGTCCGGGAGTCCGGGGTCGTGGCCGCAGCGACGGCGACGGCCCCACCGGAACCGACCACGAGCAGCGCCGCGAGACCACCGGCGATCCACGGGACCGGGCGTCGCGCGGCGGAGGCGCGCACCGCGGTGACGGCGGCGCGGAACCGCTCCGGGACGGAACGCGGGGTGGGCTGCTGCTCGGACATCGCGACCGATCCTACGGAACTGCGGCAGGAGCCTCCAGGCCGGATCCGGGATCCGTGGCGGACGGGAGCCGGATCAGGGAGCCGTGACGGGACCGTCGGCCGGGTACCGGACCCCGACCTGGCGTCGTGCCTCGTCCAGCACCGCCATGATCGCGACGGTCTCGTCCGGGTCCATCGGGCCGCCGTCGTGGCGGCCCGACGTGATCATCGTCTCGAAGGCGCGGGCCTCGTGCTCGTAGCCGGCGAGCTCCTCGCGGCCGTCGAACTCCTCGACCACGGCACCGTCGCGGTCACGGATCCGCCAGGTGGTCGGCGTGTACCAGGTGGAGTCGAGGTCGATGCGGCCGGTCTCGCCGATGATCGACGCGGTGTTCGGGCTCCGCAGGTCCATCCCGAAGTGGATCATCGACTGCGCACCGCCCTCGTGCGTCATGACCAGACCCATCTGCTCGTCGACGCCCTGCTCGCTCAGCGTCCCGGCTGCGACCAGCGTGGTCGGCACCCCGAGCACGTCCACCGCGAAGGACACCGGGTAGATCCCGAGGTCGAGCATCGCTCCGCCGCCGAGTGCCGGGTCGCGCAACCGGTGGCCGGGGTCCGTCGGGAGGGCCTGGTGGTGGGTCGCCTCGACCACCATCGGACGGCCGATCCGTCCCTCGGCGACGACCTCGCGGATCATCGCCATCTGGGGCAGGAACCGGGTCCACATCGCCTCCATCACCGCGACACCCGCGTGCCGAGCCGCGTCGACGACCGTCCGGGCCTCGGCCGCGGTCATCGTGAAGGCCTTCTCGACCAGGACGTGCTTGCCCGCCCGGATCGCGAGCAGGGCGTCCTCGGCGTGCCGGACGTGCGGGGTCGCGACGTAGACCGCGTCGACGTCGTCGTCCGCCACCAGGTCCTCGTAGGAACCGTAGGCCCGCTCGATGCCGAACTCGGCGGCGAAGGCCTCGGCGTGTTCGCGGGTGCGGCTGCCCACGGCCGCGAACACGATGCCGGCCGCGGTGCAGTCACCCACGAAGGACCGTGCGATGCCGCCTGTGCCGATGACTCCCCAGCGAACCGTCATGGGTCCTGTCTACCAGCGCGGGGTGGGCTGCGGCGGTGCCCGCTTCGGGTCGTCAGCGGCGGTGCTTGCCGAGCGCGGCGTCCGGGGCGGCCATCGGGTGGTTCCGGAACCAGCGCAGGAGCTCACGGGCACGGCTCGTGTCGGCGCTCGCATCGCCCTCGGCGAGGAACGAGTCGAAGCCGTCGGGCAGGTCGGCGTCCGGCTCGCGGTGGAACGCCATCTTCCACTCTCCGAACCGCCGGGTGTGGATGCGCTCCTCGACGAGCAGGCCGACGTCGGTGTGCCGCGGGTCGTCGATGATGCGCTGGTACGTCTCGAGCACGGCCGCCTCGGGGCCCTCGAGCAGCTGCATGAACCGGCCGTCCTTGTAGACGAGCAGACCGGACAGGCCGGACGCGGTGTTGCGGACCCGTGCGTGCTCGAGCAGTGCGTCGAGCCGCTCCTGGTCGAACACCTCGTTCGCTGCGCTCATGTAGACCAGGGACAGCAGCATGACGACCTCTCGGTGACGACGGAACGGGTTCGTGTCCCATCGTTGTCCGAGTGGCCCGGCAGGGGAATCCCCAGAACGGGGATCGTTCCCGCCCGCGCACCCGCGTCGAGGTTCGGGTCATCGACGCGAGCACACGGGTGTCGGGTCGTACGACCGGACTGATTCGGAGCCCCCGTCCGGGGGGTTTGGTCACTCCGTGTCGTAGGTGCGGACCCAGTCGATCTGCACGTGCCCCGGGTCGCCCCAGTTGCCGATCTGGAACATGTAGCGGTGCGGCGTGGTGGGCACGTTGCGCGGCACCGTGAACACGAGCTTGCCGTCGAGGTAGTACCGGATGATCTTCCCCGGCACCCACTCGGTCGTGTAGGTGTGCCAGTCGTTCCAGGACACCCGGGTGTTGTAGTGCTCGGTCCGCTTCTCGAGCCCCTGGAGCATCGAGTGGTGGAAGACGCGCGGTGAGCCGTTGAACTGCCCCTCCGGGTAGTTCAGCTCGCCGTCCGCCCAGGCGTTCGACGTCGGCCAGAGCATGACCGCGATCCCGTTGCCGTCGCCACCGGTCGCCCGCGCACGGATGCTGAAGGTGCCGCCGACGTGTGACCAGGCGCCGGTGGGCGTGCCGAACGTCCCGGCAGCGCCGTGCTCTCCGTCCATCGCGACGTCCAGGTAGCCGTCGTGGGCGCTGATGAGCTTGTCCGAGTAGTACTTGCCGCCCGTACCGTCGGGGTACGGCTGCCACGAGTTCCGGTACGTCTCGGCGAAGGGGCCGCCCGCTGCGGCGGGGGTGTCGAAGTCCTCGGAGAAGGTCGGTTCGCGGTCCGCGAGGTACGCGGGACCGGTCGCGGACGCCGTCGGGGTCGCGGACGGACCGGTGCTCGGCGACGAGGTCGATGCGGACGTGGCACGGGACTCGGGCACGGCTGCCGCGGTGACCGCGAGGGCCCCGGCGGTGGCAGCGATCACGACGATGACCAGGACACGCTTCAGCACGGCGTCACCGCCGGTGGAGCGCTGGGCTGGTGGTCGGTCATCGTGTCCCCCGTATCGCGGACAAGGCTAGCCCGCGGACGCGCCCGACGTCTGTCCCTCGGGCGAGGGACACGGGTTTCGTCCGGAATACGAAAACCCCGGTCAGAGCCACTTCGAGTGGACCTGACCGGGGTGTTCACGGAGCCGCCTGTCGGAATCGAACCGACGACCTATTCATTACGAGTGAATCGCTCTACCGACTGAGCTAAGGCGGCGCACACTCCATGTCCGGAGTGGCACGAGCAATGACTATACAGGTTCAGACGAGTGAACGCGAAACCAGCACGCCGAGCTCGGAGAAGGACCGTTCGAGCTCGTCGACGAGGTGTGTTCCGGCCTCGGAACCCGACCACTCCCACCACGCGTGGCGCAGGGCGGCGAGGGCGACGATGGCCGCGAGACCCGCGCGGCGGCGGAGTGCCTCGGCGTCGGCGGCGAGCTCCGGGTCGGCGTGTTCGAGCCGGCGCGCGACGGCCGCCTGCAGCTCCGCCTGGAACTCCTTCATCGACGCCATGCGACGGCTGAACAGCTCCGGGTTCGCGCGGAGGACCTGCTGCCGCTCCTCGATGAGCCCGCGCTCCTCGATCAGTTCGCGCGTGGAGTGCACGAGCAGCGTGCCGATGTCGGCGAGCAGGTCACCGCTCGGACCACCGTCGACGAACGCCTGCAACGCGGCGTCGTCGGGCAGCTGCGGGTCGTCCCCGAGGATCGCCTGCTCCTTGCTCGGGAAGTAGTTGAAGAACGTCCGGGGCGAGACGTCGGCCCGCCGGGAGATCTCGTCCACCGTCACCGCGCCGAGGCCGTCCTCGATGGCGATCCGGAGCGCAGCCTGCTGGATGGCGCGCCGGGTGGCGCGGCGCTTCCGTTCGCGCAGGCCGGGTTCAGCGTCGGGCATGCCGTGATTGTCGCACGCCGGGCCTCAGCGGCGGGCGCGGGCGATGGTGACGAGCAGTGCTTCGAGAGCCAGGAGTGCCGCCACGTTCGCCGCGATGCGCTGGCGCGCCAGGGCGACGGCATCGAGGACCTCGAGCGCGGCAGCCGGCGGTGTCGTCGGCAGCGCGTGTTCGAGCTGGTCCTGCATGGCCAGGTTGACCGGTTCCGCCGGGGCTCCGAGCCCCAGCAGGAGCAGGTCGCGGTACAGGGACGAGACGTCCACCAGGATCCGGTCGAGGCCGTCACGCAGGCTGCGGGTGGCCCGGCGTTTCTGGTCGTCCTCGAGAGCACGGAGCTGCGACCGGAGCGCCGGCGGGATCGTCCCGCCGGGTTCGACCCCGAGCGAGCGCAGGGCTGCGTCGCGCTCTTCGGAGTCACGCTGCTCGGTGATGGACTTGGCGTCCTCGTCGGCGACGGCGAGGAGTTCGGCGGCCGCCATGACGGCATCACCCACGCTCCGCACACCGAGCACGGTCGTCAGGGTCCGGCGGCGACGGTCTCGGGCCGGCTCGCTCGTGGCGAGGCGCTGTGCCATGCCGATGTGGCTCTGCGCCTGACGAGCAGCATCCATCGCGAGGGCACGGTCCACACCGGTCCGGGCGACGAGCAGGTCGGCGACGGACTCGATGCCGGGCACACGCAGGCGGACCGAGCGGACGCGAGACCGGATCGTCGGCAGCAGGTCGGCCTCACTCGGGGCGCAGAGGATCCACACCGTGCGCTCCGGGGGTTCCTCGAGCGCCTTGAGCAGCAGGTTCGAGGTGCGCTCGGTCATGCGGTCGGCATCCTCGATGATGACGACGCGGTACCGCCCGACCGATGGCGAGTAGTACGACGACGTGACGAGCTGCCGGATCTCGTCGATCGTGATGATCACGCGTTGGGTCGTGAGCACCGAGACGTCGGGGTGGGTCTTCGCGGTGATCTGCCGCAGGGTGTGGTCGTCGTCGGGGCCGTTGCCCACGAGCGCCGCGGCGAAGGCGGTCGCCACGTTCGACCGACCCGACCCGGGCGGGCCGGTGATGAGCCACGAGTGCGTCATGCCGCCGGTGCCGTCGGTGGACTCGGCCGCGTTGCGCAGCGACGCGACCGCTTCTTCCTGCCCGGTCAGGCCGTCCCACACGCTCACGGGACCATCCTGTCAGTGACCACCGTCATGCCGGGTCGATCCCGACGAGCGGGGCGACCGCTCGACGGACCGCGTCCTGCACGGTGTCGGTCGGGGCCGAGGCGTCGACCACCAGGAAGCGCGCCGGCTCGGCCTCGGCCATCGCGAGGAAGGCCTGACGGACGGACTCGTGGAACGCGGCAGCCTCGGACTCGAGACGGTCGAAGGTGTCGCCCCGCGCCGCGGCCACCCGGGCGCGTCCGACGGTGACGTCGAGGTCGAGCAGGATCGTGAGGTCCGGTGCGAGACCGTCCGCTGCCCACTCCGAGACGGACCGGACCTGCTCGGCGCCGAGGCCGCGCGCGACGCCCTGGTAGGCGACGGACGAGTCGATGTAGCGGTCCTGCAGGACGACCTCGCCGCGGGCGATCGCCGGACGGACGACCGTCTCGACGTGCTGGGCTCGGTCGGCCGCGTACAGGAGCGCCTCGGCCCGGGGTGCGACGTGGCCCCGCTCGTGCAGGACCATCTGCCGGATCTGGACGCCGAGGTCGGTGCCGCCGGGTTCGCGGGTGCGCACCACGGTCCGGCCGTGCGCACCGAGCCACGCCGAGAGCAGCTCCGCCTGGGTCGTCTTGCCCGCGCCGTCGCCGCCCTCGAGCGTGATGAAGCGACCGGTCACTTCTTCTTGGCCGCCGTCCGACGAGCCGGGGTCTTCTTCTTGACCGGCCCCTTGGCACGCTTGTCGGCGATGAGCTGGACCGCGCGGGCGTGGTCGACGGCCTCGACGTCCTCGCCCTTCGGGATGGTCGCGTTCGTCTCGCCGTCGGTGACGTACGGGCCGAACCGGCCGTCCTTCATCTTGATCGGCTTGCCGGACACCGGGTCGGCGTCGAACTCCTTGAGGGCGGCGCTCGCGGTGCGGTTCCCGCCGTACTTCGGCTGCGCGAACAGCTCGAGTGCACCGGGCATGTCGATGTCGAAGATCGCGTCCTCGCCGGGCAGGGTCCGGGTGTCGGTCCCCTTCTTCAGGTACGGCCCGTACCGGCCGTTCTGCGCCGTGATGTCGTTGCCCGTCTCCGGGTCCTGGCCGACGACGCGGGGCAGGTCGAGGAGCTTCAGCGCGGTCTCGAGGTCGACGGTCTGCGGGTCCATCGACTTGAAGAGCGAAGCGGTGCGTTCCTTCGGCGCCGCTGCCTTCTTCGTCGTCTTCTTCGCAGGCGCCTTCTTGGCGGGGGCCTTCTTCGCGGTCGCGGTCGCCGTCTCGCTCGTCGCGGTCGCAGCAGCCGCGTCGGCCGCGGGGGCCGCGGGGGCCGCTGCCGCTGCGGGCGCTTCGACGACCTCGCCGGTCTTCGGGTCCACGGTGGGTTCGGGCTCCGGGGTGCGCTCCGTGACGTAGGGGCCGAAGCGGCCGTCCTTCGCCAGGACCTCTTTTCCGGTCTCCGGGTTGATCCCGACGACGCGGTCGCCGATCACCGGAGCGTCGACGAGTTCCTTCGCCTTCTCGACGGTCAGTTCGTCGGGAGCGAGGTCCTCGGGCACGTTCACGCGCCGCGGCTTCTCGGGGTCGTCGCTCGGCACCTCGATGTAGGGGCCGTACCGACCGATCCGGAGCGTGAGGCCCGGAGCGAGCTCGACCGAGTTGATCTCGCGGGCGTCGATCTCACCGAGGTTGTCGATGACCGTCCGCAGGCCCCGCTGGTCGTCGTCGCCGCCACCGAAGTAGAAGCCCTTGAGCCAGTCCACCCGGTCGGCGTCGCCGCGAGCGATGCGGTCGAGGTCTTCTTCCATCTCGGCGGTGAAGTCGTACTCCACGAGCTCGCCGAAGTACTCCTCGAGCAGGCGCACGACGCTGAACGCGATCCAGTTCGGCACCAGCTGCGTGCCGCGGAGCGAGACGTAGCCGCGGTCGATGATCGTCGGGCTGATCGTGGGGTAGGTCGACGGACGCCCGATCCCCAGCTCTTCCAGCGTCTTGATGAGGCTCGCCTCGGTGAAGCGCGGCGGCGGGGTGGTGTCGTGCCCCTTCGCCTCGACGTCGGTGACCGCGAGGTGCTCGCCCTGGGCCACGTTCGGCAGGGCGACGTCCTGGCCCGCACGCTCGGACGACTCGTGGCGGTCCTCGTCACGGCCTTCTTCGTAGGCGCTGAGGAAGCCGCGGAACGTGATGACGGTGCCGGAGGCGGTGAACTCGGCGTCCGTGCCGTTCGCGGTCGAGGCGATGCCCTCGACCGACTCGGTGGAGGAGATGCCGAGCACGATCGACGCGGTCGAACCCTTCGCGTCCGCCATCTGGGACGCGATGGTGCGCTTCCAGATGAGGTCGTAGAGGCGCCACTCGACACCGGTGAGGGTGCCCTGCAGGTCCTGCGGGGTACGGAAGGAGTCGCCGGCGGGACGGATCGCCTCGTGCGCCTCTTGCGCGTTCTTGCTCTTGCTCGCGTACAGGCGGGGCTTGTCGGGCACGGTGGCCGAGCCGTACAGGTCCGCTGCCTGCTTGCGGGCCGCGTCGATGGCCTGCTTCGAGAGCGAGACCGAGTCGGTACGGATGTAGGTGATGTAGCCGTTCTCGTACAGCGTCTGCGCAGCGCGAGCGGTCTGTCGCGGGGACAGACGGAGCTTTCGCGCGGCTTCCTGCTGGAGCGTCGACGTGGTGAACGGCGCGGCCGGGCGTCGCGTGTACGGCTTCGAGTCGACGCTGCGGACGGTGGCGTCACCGGCGCGCTCGAGGACCGTCGTCAGCGACGCGGCAGCGGCCTCGTCGAGCCGGACGACGTCACCGCTGAGCGTGCCGCGGTCGTCGAAGTCACGGCCGGAGGCGACGCGGGTGCCGTGGATCCGGGCGAGTCGCGCCGAGAAGGAGGACTCGCCGGCCTTCTCGAACCGGGCGGAGAGGTCCCAGTAGTTGGCGGACACGAAGGCCAGGCGCTCGCGCTCGCGGTCGACGACGAGCCGGGTGGCGGCGGACTGCACGCGGCCGGCGGACAGACCGGGGGCGACCTTGCGCCACAGGACAGGGGAGACCTCGTACCCGTACAGACGGTCGAGGATGCGGCGGGTCTCCTGCGCGTCGACGAGGGCGGTGTCGAGCTCACGGGTGGCTTCCTGCGCGCGCTGGATCGCCTCCTTCGTGATCTCGTGGAAGACCATCCGCTTGACGGGGACCTTCGGCTTCAGGACCTGCAGCAGGTGCCACGCGATCGCTTCACCCTCGCGGTCTTCATCTGTTGCGAGGTAGAGCTCGTCGGCGTCCTTGAGGGCGCGTTTCAGCTCGGAGACGGTCTTCTTCTTGGCGTCGGACACGACGTAGTACGGCTCGAAGCCGTTGTCGACGTCCACCGAGAACTTGCCGAGGGAGCCCTTCTTGAGCTCGGGCGGCAGGTTCTTCGGCTCGACGAGGTCGCGGATGTGTCCGACCGAGGCCTGGACTTCGTATCCGTCACCGAGGTATTGCGCGATCGTCTTCGCCTTCGCAGGGCTCTCGACGATCACGAGCTTCTTCGTGCCTGGCACGTGTCTCCTTGATCGATGGTGCTGATCGGCCCTGGCCACGAGCGTGTCCGGGTCGACCGGGACATCGGTGACCGCGGGCCGACAGGCACACCATACACATAGTGTTCGGGCGGGTCGCCTGCCGGACCGGCCACCGCGAGTGCGCCGACGACGAACGGTCCGGTGCCCACGACCACGCGGACGCGGGCCGTGGTGGCGACGAGTTCGCAGGCGTCGAGGGCGGCCCCGTTCGCCGTGGCGATCCGGGTCGCGACCGCACACGGCTCCCCCGGTACCAGCCCGGTGGCGGCCGCCGCGGTGCCCACGGCGGCGGCGTCGGCGGCGCCCTGGGCGCGGAGGGCCTGCGTGCGGTGACCGGCGGCGGCGAGTGCCGTCGACCCGACGAGGACCCCCACGCCGAGGACCGCCACGAGCAGCACGGTCGCCGAGCCGCGTTGGCCGTCGGGGATCGTCACGTCACCCCCCTCGGGCCGCGGCGCACGCCGTCGCGGTCAGCGGGAGCGCCGCGAAGGGACCGGTCCCGCCGCGCGTGGCGTCGACGCAGACCAGGTCGCCGTCCGACCGGACGACGACCGAGATCCCCGGGGCGATCCGGTCGGCCGTGGACCGGCCCTGGTGCTCGTCGTCACGCCCGATCGCCCGGGCGGCGGTGGCTGCGGCGAGTTGCAGACGGCCCTGCGCGTCGACGACGAGGACGGCCGCGACGAGGGCGGTCAACACGATCGCCACCACGGGGAGCGCCACCGCGAACTCGACGGTCACCGAGCCGCGCTCACAGCGAGAGCGCGCCACGGACGAGGTCGGTGAGGATGGTCTGGACCTCGCCGGAGCGCATGACCGCGACGAGCACACCGGCGAACGCCACGGCGGCGAGGATGACGACCGCGTACTCGGCGGTGGCCGATCCCCGGTCGTCCCGCAGCCGGGACGACCACCGGGCGACGAGGCGACGCGGGCGACGGTGGTGGCGGATGGCCCGACGGGTGCGGCGGTCGGGGGATGACGTGGTGCTCATGGAGTCCGTCCTTTCTGTTCGGTGGGACCAGCGTGTCCTGACCGGGGTGTCGACAATGAGGCCTCGGCGCCATCTGTGGAGAGGTCACGCGGCCCCGCCCACCGTGGAGGAGAGGACCCCGACCACCACGGGCACCACCCCCACGAGCACGAACGCCGGCAGGACGCAGACCCCGAGCGGCAGCACCAGTCGGACCGCCAGTCGTTCCGCAGCCACGAGCCCGTCGACAGCGGCCTCGTCGCGCACGTCCTCGGCGGCGCGGCGGAGCAACCCCGCGGCGGGCACCCCCGCCCGCCGGGCGAGGTCGAGGACCTCCCGCAGCCGGTGCACGTCCCCGGCGGGCGGGGCGGCTCCCGCGGACGCCTCGGCGACTGCCTGCCCGGCGGTGGTCCACGACCCGCCTCCGGCGACCGCCACGGCCCAGGCGTCGAGGAGCACCCCGGGGACCCGGCCGTCGGGGGTCGCGGAACGGACCAGCCGGGCGGTCCACCGTCGCCCTGCCAGGGCGAGGACGGCCGCGGTGCACGAGCACGCCCAACCGGCCGGTGAACCGACCAGGACCTCGACGGCACCGGCACCCCAGGCCGCACCGAGCCCCAACCCGAAGAGCGGCAGCGCGAGCACGACCCGGGCGCTCGTCCGCGGACCGGCCAGGGCGACCCGGATCGCGCGGTCCGATGCTGCGGCGCGTCTGAGCGCGCCGGCGAGCCCGCGGAGGGTCTCCGCGACGGGCGCTCCCGTCCGGTCCGCGACGCGGAGGACGACGAGGATGTCCTGCTGGGCGGGTCCTCCGACCCCGGGTAGCCCGCCGACGAGCCGCCAGGCCCGCGGCGGCGGGACGCCTGCCGCGACCAGCGTCGCCACCCGGTCGAGCACCCCGGCCACCCGCGCCGGGCCGTCGGGTGTGGGTCGTCTCACCGCAGCCCGTCCACCGGGCGCACCTCGAGCCTCCCGTCCGGGCCGACGCACAACGTGCCCACGCCACCGAGCCGCCGCTGGCCTGCGCGTCGCTCCACGTGCAGGACCAGGTCGAACGCGCTGACGGCCTGCCGGGCGAGCGCCTCGGCACCGAGGCCGGCGAGTGCGCCGAGCGCTTCGAGGCGCGCGGCCACGTCGGCGATGCCGTTGGCGTGCACGGTGCCGGCTCCCCCGTCGTGCCCGGTGTTCAGGGCGGAGAGGAGTTCACGGACCTCGGCGCCGCGGCACTCCCCCACGACGATCCGGTCGGGGCGCATCCGCAGCGCCTCGCGCACGAGTCGGTCGAGGCCGAGTGCGCCGACCCCCTCGGCGTTCGCCTGCCGCGCCTCGAGCGCGACGACGTGCGGATGGGCGATCCGGAGCTCCGCGACGTCCTCCACCGTCACGATCCGCTCGTCGACGGGGACGTTCCCGAGCATCGCCGCGAGCAGGGTGGTCTTGCCGCTGCCGGTCGCGCCGGTGACCAGGACGTTCCGGCGCGCCGCGACGGCGTCCTCGACGACCGACCGCGGGACGAACGCGAAGGTCCCGCCGCGTTCGAGGGTGGCGAGGGTGGGTCGATGGACCTGTGGCAGTCGGATCGACACCGCGGTGCCACCGACGGACACCGGAGCGAGGACGACGTGGACCCGGACGCCGTCGCCGTGCCGGACGTCCGCGCACGGGGTGGTCTCGTCGACGTGGCGGCCGCCGAGCGCGACGAGCCGGGTCGCGAGTTCGCGGGCACGTGCCTCGGTCAGTCGCGGCTGGACGGCTTCGAGGCCGGTGCCGCGGTCGACCCACGTCCCCACGCCACCGACCACCAGGACGTCCGTCACGGTGGCATCGGCCACCAGGGCGGCCAGTTCCTCGAACTCGACGACCACGGACGCCCGACGACGAGCCGGCGGCGCTGCCCCGGGCAGGAACGGCGCCGACGGAGCATGCGCCCGCGCCGATGCCGGTGCCGGTGCCGGTGCCGAGAACGCAGGCGATGTCGAAGCGGAAGGCGCCGAGGCGTGGGGAAGCAGTGGAGCGCGGTGCAGGGGCATGCCGCCGACGGTAGGGAGCACGTCAGCCCTCAGCCGGGACGGTCCCCACTTCTGTGGACAACGTCGGAGTGCCCCACCAACGGACCGGTTTGTCCCCCGAAACGGAAAGCCGTACCCCGGTCGATGATGCGACACCGACGCACTCGGGGCCACCCACCACCCCCGCTTCCCCCGGCCGGACTGTACGTAGCACCTGCTACGCAAGAACATGCAGAATGCATGCACGAGCATGGACCGGTCTGTCCACGCGACCGGCATGCCTGCGCGGATCGGGGCACACGGCGGAGCCCGACGAGCCACCATCGCTCGAGTCGGACCCCGGGAAACAGAAGAGGCGGCACCGGTTGGGGGGAACAGGTGCCGCCTTGACATCGAGGGATTGGGGGGAATCCGATTCGATGCCGCCGGAAACGAGTCCAGCGGGATCTACTGTACCCCACGATCGGCCCTCCAGGGCAACCCCGGACACGACCTCCGGGCGTGCCGCGCCCCGACCCGGCCGAGGGGTAGTCTCCGGATGCACGCAGGCACCGGCGACGGATGCCACCAGAGGCCGCAACGACGCGAAAGGACATCGATGTCCACTCCGACCCAGACCGACCCCCGAGGCGACGACGGAGCGACCTTCGCACCGCCGCCCGAGTTCGTGGCCGACGCGGTCGCCGGCGAGGACCTCCACCGCGCAGCAGCAGCCGACCGCGAGGCGTTCTGGGCCGAGCAGTCCCGCTCCCTGCTCGACTGGCGCACCCCGTTCACGCAGACCCTGGACTGGTCGGGCGCCCCGTTCGCGAAGTGGTTCGCCGACGGCACGCTCAACGTCGCCGAGAACTGCCTCGACCGGCACGTCCGCGCCGGCAACGGCGACCGGGTCGCGATCCACTTCGAGGGCGCTCCCGGCGACACGCGCCGGATCACCTACGCCGAGCTGACCGCCGAGGTGCAGCGCGCCGCGAACATGCTCACCGACCTCGGCGTGGGCCAGGGCGACCGGGTGGTCGTCTATCTCCCGCTCATCCCCGAAGCCGTCGTGACGATGCTCGCCGTCGCCCGCATCGGTGCCGTGCACTCGGTCGTCTTCGGTGGGTTCAGCGCGGAGAGCCTCCGCGCCCGCATCGAGGACGCCGGCGCGAAGCTCGTCGTCACCGCGGACGGCGGGTGGCGCCGCGGTGCCGTCTCACCGCTCAAGCCCGCCGTCGACGAGGCGCTGACCGGCGAGGGCACGGACACCGTCGAGCACGTCCTGGTCGTCAAGCGCGGCGGCAACGAGATCGCGTGGAACGACCGCGACGTCTGGTGGCACGACGAGCTGGCGAAGGCGGCGCCGACCCACGAGGCCCAGGCGTTCCCCGCCGAGACCCCGCTGTTCATCCTGTACACCTCGGGCACGACCGGGAAGCCGAAGGGCATCGTGCACACCTCCGGCGGCTACCTGACCCAGGCGGCGTACACGCACAAGAACGTCTTCGACATGCACCCGGAGAAGGACGTCTACTGGTGCACCGCCGACATCGGCTGGATCACCGGCCACTCCTACGTCGTCTACGGCCCGCTCGCCAACGGCGTCACCCAGGTGCTCTACGAGGGCACCCCCGACGAGCCGAAGCCCGGCCGCTGGTGGGACCTCGTCGACGCGTACGGCGTCACCGTCCTCTACACCGCGCCCACGGCGGTCCGTGCGGCGATGAAGGCCGGCCGCGAGATCCCCGAGGCGCGCAGCCTCGAGACCCTCCGCCTGCTCGGGAGCGTCGGCGAACCGATCAACCCCGAGGCGTGGCAGTGGTACCGCCAGGTCATCGGCCACGACCGCACGCCGATCGTCGACACCTGGTGGCAGACCGAGACCGGCGCCATCATGATCTCCGCGCTGCCCGGCGTCACGAAGCTCAAGCCCGGCGCCGCGCAGACGCCCCTGCCGGGCATCGTCGCCGAGATCGTCGACGACGACGGCAACCGTGCCGACCCCGGCGAGAGCGGCTACCTCACGATCACCGAGCCGTGGCCGTCGATGGCGCGCGGGATCTGGAACGACCCGGACCGGTTCGTCGAGACGTACTGGTCGCGGTTCCCCGGCCGCTACTTCGCCGGCGACGGTGCGCGGCTCGACGGGCAGGGCGACATCTGGGTGCAGGGGCGTGTCGACGACGTCATGAACGTCTCGGGACACCGGCTGTCGACGGCCGAGATCGAGTCCGCCCTGGTCGGCCACGAGGGCGTCGCCGAGGCCGCCGTGGTCGGGGCCGCCGACGAGACCACCGGGCAGGCCGTCGTCGCCTTCGTCATCCTGACGGCCGAGGCCGCCGCAGACGTCGACCGCGAGACTGCCTCGGCGGAGCTCCGCAATTGGGTCGGCAAGCGGATCGGCGCGATCGCGAAGCCGCGCCAGGTCGTCATCGTGCCGGAGCTGCCGAAGACACGCTCCGGCAAGATCATGCGGCGGCTGCTCCGCGACGCGGCCGAGGGCCGCCGCATCGGCGACACGACGACGCTCGCCGACCCGACGATCATGGCGACCATCGCGGAACTCATGTAGTCCCGCCGGACGGAAGCAGGGCCTCCAGTCAGATACAGACTGGAGGCCCTGCTCACGTTCGTTCCGTCGGTCGCTGCCGTCAGGCGGTGAGTTCCACCACCAGCTCCACCTCGACCGGCGCGTCCAGCGGGAGCACCGCGACGCCCACCGCGCTCCGCGCGTGGACGCCGGCGTCGCCGAAGACCTCGCCGACCAGGGTCGACGCGCCGTTCGCGACACCGGGTTGGCCGGTGAACGACGGGTCCGACGCGACGAAGACCGTGACCTTGACGACTCGGGCCACGCGGTCGAGCGAACCGGCGACCGACTGCACGGCGGCCAGGGCGTTCAACGCGGCCACGCGTGCCTGCGCGGCGGCGGTCTCGGCGTCGACGTCGGTGCCGACCTTGCCGGTCACGGGCAGGGCTCCGTCGACGAACGGCAGCTGTCCCGCCGTGTAGACGTACTGGCCCGTCACGACGGCGGGGACGTAGGCGGCGACGGGCGCGGCGACCGCGGGGATCGTCAGGCCGAGTTCGGCGAGCCGGTCGGAGACGCTCATGCGTCGGCCTTGGGACGCTTCAGGTAGGCGACGAGACCGCCCTCGGGCCCGGTGACGATCTGGACCAGCTCCCAGCCCTCGTCCCCGTAGTTGTTGAGGATCGCGGTGGTGTTGTGGATCATCAGCGGCGTGGTGAAGTACTCCCAGCGAGTCATGCGGTTCCTTGCCAGCCTTTCAGTCGGGGGTGTCGTTTAGGCTGCATCCTATGTCTGCCCAGAAGACGTCTGCATCGCGGACCAAGCCCGTCTCAGCAGTCGGCGCCTTCATCGGATTCGTCGGGTTCAGTGCCCTCGCCGGCCTGCTCGTCACGATCGGGGTCACCCCGGCCATCGCCGTCGCCGGTGTCACGACGACGTCCACGATCGGTGTGTTCGAGTCCCTGCCGGAGTACATCGAGATCGGTGACCTGCCGCAGCGCAACGAGCTGTACGCGTACTCGGGCGGCAAGTCCGTGCACTTCGCGACGGTCTACGACCAGAACCGCGAAGAGCTGAAGTTCGACCAGATCAGTGACCAGCTGAAGAACGCCGCGATCGACGGCGAGGACAAGCGCTTCTACGACCACGGCGGGGTCGACATGACCTCGCTCATCCGTGCCGGTGTGGGCAGCATCGCGGGCGGCCTCGGAGAGTCCGGCGGTGGGTCGACGCTGACGATGCAGCTCGTCCGCAACATCAAGATGAACGAAGCCCTGAACCTCCCCACCAAGAAGGAGCAGGTCAAGGCCTACAACGAGGCCGTCGAGCAGACCATCCCCCGCAAGCTGGAGGAGATGAAGCTCGCGATCGGGCTGGCGAAGAAGTACTCCAAGAAGGAGATCCTCACCGCCTACCTGAACATCGCCTACTTCGGCGACCAGACCTACGGCGTGCAGGCCGCGGCGCAGCACTACTACAACAAGAGCGCGACCGACCTGACCCCGGCCGAGGCCGCCTCGCTGATCGCGATCGTGCAGTACCCCGAGGCGCGCAACCTGTCGAGCCCGAAGAAGTACGACGCCAACGTCGCCCGACGCAACGTCGTGCTCCGTTCGATGTACGACCAGAAGAACCTCACCGAGGCCGAGTACCGAACGGCCCGCCAGTCGAAGCCTGCGGACTACGTGCACCTGACGCAGCCTTCGCAGGGTTGCCGCGCCTCGGTCGGCGACGGCTCGCAGTTCTTCTGCGACTACGCGGTCAAGATCGTCAAGGAGATGTCGCAGCTCGGGTCGTCGCAGAAGGCACGTGACACCGCGTGGCGGAACGGCGGCTACAAGATCCAGACGTCGCTGAACATCGACCTGAACGCCGAGCAGAAGCGCCTCGTCAACACGTACGACAACAAGGCCGAGACGAACCTCGCCCTCGGCGCGACGCTCAACTCCATCGAGGCCGGTTCGGGACGAATCATCACGATGGCGCAGAACAAGGACTACGACCAGTCACTCAAATCTGCGCCGACGTCAACGAGCATCAACTACAGCGTCGACTACAAGTACGGCAACTCCGGCGGCTTCCAGACGGGCTCGACGTACAAGCTCTTCACCCTGCTCGCGTGGCTGCAAGCCGGTCATGGTCTCAACGAAGTCGTGAGTGGCGCGCCGCGGAACATGTCGACCGGTTGGACCGCCTGCGGCCAGCCCATCTCCGCGGGCAACTACAACCCGAAGAACGACAGCCCCGGTGAAAGTGGTAACTACACCGTCGCCGCAGCGACGGCTGGATCGATCAACCTGGCGTTCCTCAACATGGCGCAGAAGCTCGACCTCTGCGACATCCGCAACACCGCGGAGTCGCTCGGTGTGCACCGCGCGGACGGCGGCGAACTGCAGTACAACCCGTCGGCGGTCCTTGGAACGAATGACATCGCCCCGATGACGATGGCGGCCGCGTACGCAGCCGTGTCCAACAACGGCATCTACTGCAAGCCGATCGCCATCGACGAGATCACCTCGCCGTCCGGCAAGAAGCTCGGCGGCCAGACGAAGGACTGCAAGCAGGCGATCGACCCCGAGGTCGCGCACGCAGCCGTCTACGCGATGAAGGGCACGATCACGAGCGGTACTGCGCGTGGAGCTCAGACCCCGGACGGCACGCAGCTCTTCGCGAAGACCGGCACGACGGACACCGCGAACCAGATCTGGCTCGTGGGCGCGAGTTCGCGCGTCGCGACTGCCTACTGGCAGGGCAACACGGACGGCAAGCTGAACAACCTCCGTCACTACAGCAACGGGGTGAACGGCACGTACGCCGGTGTCCGTGCGGATGTCTGGAAGCAGGCGATGACCCCGATCAACGCGACCTACCCGGCGGGCCCGTTCACCGACCCAGACAGCTCGGCGCTCCGCGGCAACGCCAAGGCACTGCCGAACCTGCAGGGCAAGACGGCTGACGAAGCCCGCGCGGCGATCTCGGGCGCCGGGTTCACCTACGTGGACGGCGGCGCGCGTCCCGGCCCGGGGAACCCTGGCTCCGTGACCTCGACGTCCCCGGCGGCGGGTGCGCTCCTTTCCTCGGGTTCGAGCGTCACCGTCTACACGTCCGACGGCACCCAGGCGACCGTTCCGGAGATCGGCGGCGACTCCCTCGGGGACGCCCGCTCGGCACTGAACGACGCCGGGTTCACGAGCGTCAACCTCGCCGACAGCTACGCCAAGGGCGGCGGTGGCAAGACCTGCAAGGTCGCCGCGGTCGAGCCGGCGATCAACGCCACGGCGAACAAGAACGACAACGTGACGATCCAGCTCTACGGCGACAAGAACGGCAAGGCGCCCAAGGACTGCAAGTGACCCGCGGTCGCACCGCACTCGGTGTCCTCGCTGCCGGCGCGGCCGTCGGAGCTGCTTCGGCGGCGTGGGGATCGCTCGTCGAGCGTCGTCGCTTCGGGATCCGGTGGGAGACCGTTCCGGTGCTCCCACCGGGTTCCCGTGACGTCACCGTCCTGCACCTCTCCGACATCCACATGGCCCCGTGGCAGGCCGACAAGCAGCAGTGGTTGCGCGACCTGAGCCTGGTCGAACCGGACTTCGTCGTGAACACCGGGGACAACCTCGGGCACGCGACCGCGAACGCTGCTGTGGAGTACGCGCTCGAGCCGTTCCGCGGGGTGCCCGGTGTCTTCGCCTACGGGTCGAACGACTTCTTCGGGCCCTCCCCGCGCAACCCGCTCAAGTACTTCTCCGGGCCGAGCCGGATGCACAAGGCTGCGGAGCCCGTCGGTCTCGACATCGATCGGCAGACGGCGTTCTTCGAGTCGCTCGGCTGGCTCGACCTGAACGACCAGGCGCACGCGATCGAACTCCGCGGCTCTCGGTTCGAGCTGTTCGGCACCTCGGACGCGCACCGCGACTGGGACCGCCTCGACCTGCTCCCCACCAACGTCGACGAGATGCGCAGCGACGTGCCGTGGTCCGAGGACGAGGACGGCCCCGCACCGGTCGCGATCGGTGTCACGCACGCGCCCTACCGTCGCGTGCTCGATGCCTTCGTGACGCAGGGTGCCGACATCATCTTCGCCGGGCACACCCACGGCGGTCAGGTGGCGGTCCCCGGGGTCGGCGCGCTCGTCACGAACAGCGACCTCCCCCGCCGGTACGCCAGCGGATTGCACAAGTGGGAGCACCGCAACCACTGGTCGTGGCTCGAGGTCTCCGCGGGCCTCGGCACCTCGATCTACGCGCCCGTCCGGTTCGCCTGCCGGCCCGAGGCCGTCGTGGTCACCCTGACGGCACGGGCTTCCTGAGCCGACGCGCCCGGGAGTTCACCGGATGGTCGTGAGCATCCCCGATCATCGGATAGTATTGTCTGGTTGCTCCGGTACGGAGTGATCACACCGCGGGGTGTGGCGCAGCTTGGTAGCGCGCCTCGTTCGGGACGAGGAGGTCGCAGGTTCAAATCCTGTCACCCCGACACTGTGTTGAGACAGTACGAAGAAGGCCCTGGTTCTGCGGAACCAGGGCCTTCTGCTTTCCCCGGGTGCAGCTCGGCCGCCCGATGGGTCGCACGACCCAGTCAGCCGGTCCCCGCCCCATCACGAGCAGCCCCTCCCGCTACGCTCGCAAGCGCCATGCAGAACGACCATCCCCTCGCCGCCGTGCTCGTCGCGATCGCCGCCGAGTTCCCCGACATCGCGGACGACCCGGCCCTGGCGCAGAGCCTGACCGAGAACGTCTCGTCGATGATCGCCGAGGCCCACGAGCGCTACGCCGCGGGAACCGACGGCAGCGTCGTGAGCCACGCGTTCCTGGACCCCGAGCACCTGGCGACCGGCAGTCTGCACGCCGAGCACGCCCAGCACCCGGCCGGCGCCATGCTGGCGGCGGAGATGCTGTTCGACGCCTACCTGCCGGTCTTCGTCGACGAGGTCGGCGCGGCGTCCACCGCCGAGGTCCTGCGCGCCACCAGGGCCCTGCACGCCGGCATCTGGAGCCGGTTCCCGGCCGGGGCGGTCGCGTACACGGAGGCACTGCGCCAACGCCTCACCACGGCGCACCTGGACTCCCGGACGCAGATCGCGCGTGACCTGCACGACCGCGTCGCCCACGGCATCCTCGCCGGGCTGCAGCGCCTCGACCTCGTCCTGCTGACGGATCCACCGGCGGACGAACGAGCCGATCAGCTCGACGACGCAGCGCGGTTGCTCCGGAGCGCACTCGGCGACGTCCAGGACCTCGCAGTGAGCCTGCACGCCCGGGTCGGGGATGCCCTGCTCGACGACGCGCTCCGACGGCACGCGCGCGATCTGTTCCCCGACGACGACCTCCTGTCCATCGAGTCGACCGGTGTCGCCGGTCCCCTGCCGAACTGGCAGGCCGAGGAAGCGCTGACGATCCTGCTCGAGGCGCTCACGAACCGCAGCAAGCACGCGCGTGGATCGAAGGCTTCGGTGCGCTTCCTCTGGTCACCCCCTGCGCTGGTGGTGACGGTCGCCGATGACGGCCCGGGCTTCGACGTGGAGAGCGACGCCGACGGCCGCCTCGGCCAGCAGACCATGCGCGAGCGTGCGGCGGTGATCGGCGCCCGGCTCGACGTCGAGAGCGTCCGCGGCAGCCGAGACCACGGCACCACCGTCCGCCTGACCATCCCGAGGGGCACCCTGTGACCGTCACCCACGTCGCCATCGTCGACGACCACCGGCTCTTCCGCGAAGGACTCGCCACGATCCTGGCCGCGGTCCCCACGATCCGCGTCGTGGCGCACGGCGAGCGACCGGCCGAGGTGCTCGACTCCCCCGAGGCCGCCGCGATCGACGTCCTGCTGCTCGACGTCGAACTGGACGGCCCGCCGGCACGGACGACGATCGCCACGGTCCGCCGCACCCGCCCGGACATCCGGGTGGTGGTGCTCACGATGCACCGGGACGCCGTTCTCCGCCGCACCCTGCTCGATGCCGGCGCGGTCGACTTCGTCACGAAGGACACCCCGAGCCGCGAACTCGTCGACCGGATCGCGCGGGCCGCCCACGCCGATGCGGCACCCGTCACGTTCCCCGTCGACCTGGTGACCGAGGCCCGAGCCGGCTCACCGTTGAGCGACCGCGAGCTCGAGGTCCTGCGACTCCTCGCCGCCGCGCGCACCAACGCCGAGATCGCCGCCGACCTGCAGCTCGCGATCGGCACCGTCAAGCGGCACGTCTACAACGTCTTCCGCAAGCTGGACGTCGGTTCCCGCGTTGGGGCGGTCGCCGCAGCCACGCGCCTGGGCCTGCTCACCTGAGGCGCCACGGAACTTCGTGAGCAGGAATGGTCGGGTGCCCAGCGGACACCCGACCATTCCTGCTCACGAAGCGAACGAACTCGACGAAGCGAACTAGACGGAGACCGACGCACCCGCGGGCACGAGCTTGCCGGCGGCGTGCAGCCCGGCCACGACGTCGAGCGCCTGGTGCCGGTACCGCGCCTGTGCAGCACCGGGCGAGACGATCACGCCGTTCGCCCCGGTCGACGCCACGAGTGCGTTGATCTTCTCCGCGACCTGCTCGGCGTTGCCGTAGGCCTGACGCTCGGTGCGGGCCGCGATGAAGCGACGCTCGAGGTCGTTGAACTCGTACGCACGCCCCTCGTCCATCGACACCGGCTCGGGCTTCCGGCCCGAGCGCATCCTGATGAAGGAGATCATGCCCGGGGCGCTCTGCTCGTCGATGACGGCGGGGTCCTCGTCGGTGACGACCTGCACACCGATCAGCGCGTTCGGCGTCTGGCGGAAGCGCGACGGACGGAACGAATCGCGGTACAGGGCGAGTGCCGCCTCGGTGTTGTCCGACGCGAAGTGGTGGGCGAAGGCGAACGAGATGCCGAGCGCACCGGCGACCTGGGCGCTGTAGCCGGAGGACCCGAGCAGCCAGAACTCCGGCACGTCGCCGTAGCCCGGCACGGCGCGGATGCCGGCCAGCGGGTTCTCGGCGCCCATGCCGGTGAAGAACCCGATCAGGTCGGCCAGGCGGTCCGGGAAGTCGTCGACGTCGAGTCGGTCCGTGCGGCGGAGGGCCATCGCCGTCGCGCCGTCGGTGCCGGGAGCGCGCCCGAGACCGAGGTCGACCCGGTCGCCGTACAGGGCACGGAGGGTGCCGAACTGCTCGGCGACGACGAGGGGCGCGTGGTTGGGCAGCATGACGCCACCGGATCCGATGCGGATGGTCGAGGTGGCCGCGCCCACGGCGCTCAGCAGCACCGCCGGGGCCGAGGACGTGATGCCCGGCATCCCGTGGTGTTCGGCGACCCAGAACCGCTCGTACCCGAGCTGCTCGGCGTGCACGGCCATGTCGATGGACCCCTGCAGGGCCTCGGTGTTGGACTGGCCGTACTCGCGGGTGGCCAGGTCGAGGACGGACAGGTGCAGGGTGTCGTCGGTCATGTGGTCACCAACGCTCGTCGGCGCACGTGCATTCCTGTGCACGAGACGGACTGGAGGCCCGTGGCGGCGCCGCCACGGGCCTCCAGTCCGTCTGCTGGGTGCGGACCGGACGCACGCCGGCGCGAGCGGTCAGGCGCCGTCGAGGCGGCCGCCGGACTCCGTCAGGTAGCAGTTGGCGCAGAGCGACTCGTAGGCGACGTCGACGCCGTCGATCGCGACCTGGGAGCCGTCGAAGACGAACCGGCCGTCGACCGTGCGGGCGTTGAAGACCGCCTTGCGGCCGCAGCGGCAGATGGTCTTCAGCTCTTCGAGGGAGTGCGCGACCTCGAGCAGGCGGGCGCTGCCGGGGAACGCCTCGGTGCGGAAGTCCGTGCGGATGCCGTAGGTGATGACCGGGATCTCGTCGAGCACCGCGATGCGCAGCAGGTCGTCGACCTGCCGCGGGGTGAGGAACTGCGCCTCGTCGACGAGCACGCAGCTGACGGGCCGCACCATGCCGTCCAGGCGGTCCGACTCGGGGTCGACGGCGCCTGCGGCGGAGACGGCCTGGCGCACGTCGGCGTCCGGCGAGAACACGATGTCGACGGTCCGGGTGACGCCGAGGCGGGAGACGATCTCACGGTCGCCCTTGGTGTCCACCGCGGGCTTGGCGAGCAGCACCCGGTGCCCGCGCTCCTCGTAGTTGTAGGCCGCCTGCAGCAAGCCCGTGCTCTTGCCGCTGTTCATCGCGCCGTAGCGGAAGTAGAGCTTCGCCACTACGCGAGGAACCCGTCCTCGGCGGCCCGACGGATGAGGTCGGACTTCTTCGAGGCGGGGCGGCCCACCTTGCTGTACTTCTCGCGCACGCGACGCAGGTAGGTCTTGGCGGTCTCGTACTGCACGTTCATCTGCGCGGCGACCTCGTTCGTCGAGTAGCCGGACACGTAGAGCCGCAGCGCCTCTTCCTCACCGGCGCTGAGCTTCGGCCGCTGGTGCGCGGCCGCACCCGTCGGCAGCGGACGCCACTCGCGGGGCTGCGGGGTCTCGCGGGCGACGCCCATGATCTCGCGGGCGACGTCCATGACCTCGCGCATCGGGAGCGACTTCGACAGGAACGCCGCGGCGCCGGCGGCCAGGGCGCGGTCGCGGGACTCACGGCTGTCGACGCTCGAGAGCACGATGACCTTCGCCCCGGCGGCACGGCAGGTGCGGACACGGGCCTCGATCGACACCGGTTCCTTGAGCTGGAAGTCCAGGAACACCAGGTCGGTCGGGAAGCTGTCGCTGTGGACCATCTCGAGCCAGGTGTGCGCGGTCAGGGCCAGGTCGAAGTCGAACGCGTTCACCGCGATCCAGCTCGACAGGCTGTCCAACAGCACCTCGTGGTCGTCGAGGATGGCCAGCCGCACACGTCGTGCTCCCGGGTTCGGGAGGGACGGCGACCCCTCCGAGAGCCTGTTCGGGTCAGTGCTGGTCATAGGAGAACCTTAGTGCGAGGGCGGAAGGGCGGACCGCGACGTCGAGGTCGGGGAACGTCACGCGGAGGACGGCGAAGTAGGGGTCGAAGGTGCGGTGGATGCCGATGTCGGAGTCCGCGACGGCGAGCTCGATCTCGACGGACACACGAGCGGGCGCGGGTGCCTGCGCGGGCCGGGCCGCCGCGGCTGCCCGAGCCGCGGCGGCCGCGGGGGCAGCCGGGCGGGCCTGGGGCGCCGGGTCCGCCAGGGTGTCCGCTCGTCGCACCGTCGCGCGGAAGCCGGCCGGGTCGACGGTCGAGGCTCGGAGGGCCGCACGGAGGAAGGTGCGGACGACCGCCCGCTGGTCGGTGTCGAGCGTCGCGATGAGGCCGTCGGGGTCGTCGACCACCGGCGCCTGGCCGCCGTCGACCCGGACGGCGTGCTCGAACCAGGTGCGGTCGGCGTCGGCGACCATGGACGCGCGGATGCCGTCGGCGATCGCACGGGCACGGGCACGGTCGGCGTCGGTGATGACGTCGCGTGTGCGGAGCTCGGCGAAGAACGGGGCGACGTCGCGGGACAGGATCGTCGAGCGGTCCTGCTGCACGCTCGCCGCGATGCCGTCCCGCTCGGCACGTGCGACGGAGTACGACCCGGCACGGATCTGCACCCGTTCGGCGAGCCCCGCGAAGGTCCAGGCGAACACCGCGGATGCGGCGGTCAGCACGAGCGTCGGCGCCGCGGCCAGGAACGCCGCGACGGCGACCGGCACCTCGTGCGGGAACTCCGCAGCACCGGCGCCCCAGGTCACGGCGTTCACCGCGGCCAGCACGAGCCCGCCGATCGTCAGGTCGGTCCACGGACGGTACGGCGCGACCATGACGATGCCGGTCGCCGTGATCAGGGACATGAAGTCGTTCAGGGCGCTGCGGTCCGGTCCCCACTGCGCGGCGACGCTCGTCACCGACGCCAGGCCGAGCAACCCGACGTGCGCGACGAACGCCGACCGCGGGAACGGCGCACGGAACGGGCTCGAGGCAGCGAGCACCACCACCGCCGAGGCCGCGACGAGCAGCACGGTGAGGGCGCTGAGCGTGGGGCTGCCCACGACGTCGCGGTCGAAGATCGACACGAGCAGGGCCCAGACGACGCTGCCGGCCCCGAGCACGACGGCCAGGGGTCGCGACCCCATCGCGCCGAGCGGGTCGTACTGCTGCGCGGTGCGACGGGGCCCCGGACCGGACCCGAGCCGCTGCCGGATCGCGTTCATCGCTCGGTCCCCCGGCCGTCGCTGACCGCCGGCACGGTGACCGCGCCGGTGACCGGTCCGTACGGCACGGTCATCATGACGCTCGTGCCGGAACCGGGCGACGACCAGATCTGGACGTCACCGCCGACCCGGCCGATCCGCTCACGCACCGAACCGCGGAGGCCCATCCGGTCGGCTCCGGTGGCGTCCTCGTCGAACCCACGACCGTCGTCGACCACCATGACGGTGCAGGACGCGCTGTCGTCGAACACGCTGACCTCTGCGGCGTCGGTCCCCGCGTGCTTCCGCACGTTGGCCAGGCACTGGCCGACGGCCCGGACGACCGCCGACAGCGCACGCTGGTCCAGGCGTTCGAGCGCGGAGGTGTCACCCGAGACGGTCACGTCGAGTCCGAGCGTCCGGTGCTCGTCGACCATGGTGCCGAACGCCTCGGCCGCAGCCCCGGGACGCGGGCGGGCGGCCGGCGCGAGCCACCCCTTGCCGGTGAGCACCGCGACGTCGGCGTCGACCGTTTCGGCGAGGTGCGGGTCCATCGGGCCATCGGGCGCGAGGGCGATCGCGCCGAGGTGGTTGAGCACGGTGTCGTGCAGGATCGCGGACGCCTCGGCCTCGACCCCCGCGCGGTACGCGGACACGTGTTCTTCACGGGCAGAACGCAGGAGCTCGGGCTGCACCCGTTCGCTCCGCCCCGTGCTGCGGGTCGTGAAGAGCACGAGCGCGACCACGAAGCCCAGGGTGACCCAGGCCAGGATGAGCGGACGGGGCGACTGGTCGGCCTGCACGATGGCGATCCAGGTCGCGAGTCGTCCGGTCAGGAAGCCCACGAAGGACCACAGCACGACGCGGCTCGGCACGGCGCCGGCTCCCCCGACCAGGATGAGCGGGATCACGACGAGGGACATCAGGTACGAGGTCACCCACCCGGTCGGCACCTGCTGCTGGACCCCGACGGCGAACCACCAGGCGCAGACGCCGCCGACGGCCAGGAACGCGATCGCGGAGACCCGGGTGCCGAACTGCACGTGCACGCCGATCATGGCGAGCATCGGGACGACCGCCAGCGCGGTGCCGACGACCTGCACCCCGGGCTCGGACAGCCCGTAGAGCACGAGGGTGATGGCCGCGGCCAACAGCGACCCGATGGCACCGGCGTGGAATGCGCGCACGGTCGACCACGCGTTCACTCGCGGTGCGAGGTGCGTGGGGATGCCGAGCACGAGGTGGATCCTTCCGGGTGGCGAGGGCGCCGTCCACGATCCAACCACCGGAGCAGCGGCCGTGTACCCCGAATCCGGGGCCGTGCGGCGACCCGCACGATGATAGCGGCCCGGACCGGGGTCTTGCTGTCCCCCGAACGTGGACCGGACACGACCCGGACGGACGCTCCTCAGAACAGCGTCTGCGCCGCAGCCGGCCGGAGCAGCCGCTGGTCGAACCCGGGGTCGGCGCGCTTCAGCGGTGACACCGTCGGCACCGACTGCTCCTGCGGCAGCGCCTGCGGCCCGCCCGTGCCCAGCCCCTGCGGCACGCCCGGCTGCAGCGTCCGCGGTTCCGAGAAGCCCATCGACCCCGTCGCCGGGTCCACTCGCCCCAGTCCGACCCCGTGCGCCGCCAGGATCGGGCGGATGCGCTCCGACAGCCACCGTCGGTAGTCCTTCGGCGCGTAGGTGTTGTCGAGGTACATCGCGCGGTACCGCTGCACCAGGTCGGGTCGCTCGCGGCCGAGCCACTCGAACCACCACGGCTTGACGCCCGGCCGCAGGTGCAGCGCCGAGTACATGATGCTCGTCGCGCCGGCCGCGGTCGCCCGACCGATGGCGTCGTCGAGGTGCGCCCGGGTGTCGGTGATGTACGGCAGCACCGGCATCAGGAACACCGCGCAGTCGAGCCCCGCGTCGCGGATGGCCCGCACGGTCGCCAGCCGGGCCGACGTCGTCGGGGTGCCGGACTCGACGGACTGCTGCAGCGAGTCGTCGTACACGGCGATGGACATGGCGAGGTCGACCGGCACCACCTTCGCCGCCTCGGCCAGCAGCGGCAGGTCGCGACGCAGCAGGGTGCCCTTCGTCAGGATGCTGAACGGGGTGCGTGACTCCGCCAGCGCCTCGATCACCCCGGGCATCAGCCGGTACCGCCCCTCGGCCCGCTGGTACGGGTCGGTGTTCGTGCCGAGCGCCACCGGGTGACGGTCCCACGAGGGCTTGCCGAGCTCACGACGCAGCACGTCGGCGACGTTCGTCTTCACCACGATCTGCTGGTCGAAGTCGGCGCCGCCGTCGAACTCCAGGTACGTGTGGGTCGGGCGGGCGAAGCAGTACACGCAGGCGTGGCTGCACCCGCGGTACGGGTTGATCGTCCAGCCGTACGTGCCCGAGCCGTCCGCGCTCGGTACCCGGTTCAGGGCGCTCTTCGCGAGGACTTCGTGGAAGGTCACCCCGGCGAACTCGGGCGTCGTCACGCTCCGGACGAACCCGCTGTTCGATTCCATCCCGGGCAGCGCGTCGCTCTGCTCGGCGTCGATCGCCTGTCCACTCCACCGCATGCCGTCATTCGAACACACGTTCGAACAGACTGCAAGCCGAAGGGACCGCCGCAAGCCTCAGTGGTGCAGGCCGAGAACCTTCGCCGTGCGCTCGAGCGTGGCGTCCGCCAGAGCCGGGTCGTCCCCCAGGTCCTGCCCGTAGGTCGGCACCATCGCTCGGACGTCGTCCTGCCAGCCGTCCCACCGGTCCGGGAAGCACCGGCGCAGCATCGTGAGCATGATCGGCACGGCGGTCGAGGCACCCGGCGACGCCCCGAGCAGGCCGGCGATCGAGCCGTCGGCGGCGGTGATGACCTCGGTGCCGAACTGCAGCACACCGCCCTTGTCCTGGTCGGGCTTGATCACCTGGACGCGCTGCCCCGCGGTGATGCGGTGCCAGTTCTCGGGCTCGGCGCTCGGCATGAAGTCGCGGAGCGCCTCGAACTTGGTGTGCTTCGACGCCAGGAGCTGGCCGACCAGGTAGCGGACCAGGTCGAAGTTCGAGAACGCGACGCTCAGCATCGGGCGGAGGTTGTGCGGCCGGATCGAGCGGAACAGGTCGAGGACCGAGCCCTGCTTCAGGAACTTCGGACTGAACCCCGCGTACGGCCCGAACATCAGCGACGACCCACCGTCGACGATGCGGGTGTCGAGGTGCGGCACCGACATCGGCGGGGCACCGACGCTGGCCTTGCCGTAGACCTTGGCGGAGTGCTTCTGCACCACCTCGGGGTCGTCGGTGCGCAGGAACTCGCCCGACACCGGGAAGCCGCCGTAGCCGCGGATCTCCGGGATGCCGGACTTCTGCAGCAGGTGCAGGGCTCCGCCACCGGCGCCGACGAAGACGAACTTCGCGGCGATGCGCTGCGTCGACCGGCCGATCTCGTTGCGCACGTTGAGCACCCAGCCCTCGGACACCTTCGAGCGGGTCAGGTTGGTGACCTGGTGCGAGGGTTCGAACTCGACACCCTCGATCTCGAGCTGGTCGAAGAGCTGGCGGGTGAGCGAACCGAAGTCGACGTCCGAGCCGGCTGCCGAGTACGTCGCTGCGATCGGCTGGTCCTTCTTGCGGCCGGGGATGAGAGCCGGTGCCCACTTCCGGATCTGTGCCGGGTCGTCCGAGAACTCGATGCCCGCGAAGAGCGGGTGGTCGCGCATGGCCTCGTAGCGGGCACGCATGTAGGCGACGTTCGCCTCGCCCCACACGAAGGAGATGTGCGGCGTGGGGTTGATGAAGTTCGTGGGTTCCGGCAGCACGCCGGTCTCGACCAGGTGCGCCCAGAACTGCCGCGAGACCTGGAACTGCTCGTTGACCGTGACGGCCTTCGCGATGTCGACGCGGCCGTCCGGCAGTTCCGGCGTGTAGTTCAGCTCGCACAGTGCCGAGTGTCCGGTGCCCGCGTTGTTCCACGGGTTCGAGGACTCCTGCGCCACCGTGCCGAGCCGCTCGTACACGCGGATCTTCCAGCTCGGCTCGAGCTTGTGGATGATGGCCCCGAGCGTGGCACTCATGATGCCTCCGCCGATCAGGACGACGTCGATGGGGTCCACCTGCTGCTCTGCCACCCGTCGATCCTACCGGCGGCATCCGACAGACGGACAGGAGGCCCGTGGCGGTGTCGCCACGGGCCTCCTGTCCGTCTGCTGGTCGCGCTCGGGGCGCGCTACGCGTCGACGGAGCGGCGCGCGACGATCGTCTCGGCGATCTGCACCGCGTTGAGCGCGGCGCCCTTCCGCAGGTTGTCGTTGCTGACGAACAGGACGAGGCCGCGGCCCTCGGGCGCGGACTGGTCGGCGCGGATGCGGCCGACGAACGCCGGGTCCTGGCCGGCGGCCTGCAGCGGGGTCGGGACGTCGGAGAGCTCGACACCGGGCGCGCTCGACAGGATCTCGGTCGCACGCTCGGGCGACAGCGGACGCTCGAACTCGGCGTGCACCGAGATGGAGTGCCCGGTGAACACGGGGACGCGCACGCAGGTGCCGGCGACGAGCAGGTCGGGCAGCTCGAGGATCTTCCGGCTCTCGTTGCGGAGCTTCTTCTCCTCGTCGGTCTCACCCAGGCCGTCCTCGACGATGCTGCCGGCGAGCGGCACGACGTCGAAGGCGATCGGACGGACGTACTTGACGGGCTCGGGGAACGTCACGGCGGATCCGTCGTGCGTCAGCGCAGCGGTGTCCTGCTCGAGCGCGGCCTTCGCCTGGCCCAGGAGTTCCTCGACCCCGGCGAGCCCGGAACCCGAGACCGCCTGGTAGGTCGTCGCGACGAGTCGGCGGAGCCCGGACTCGGTGTCGAGCACCTTGAGCACCGGCATGATCGCCATGGTCGTGCAGTTCGGGTTCGCGATGATCCCCTTCGGCGCCTGGTCGATGGCGTGCGGGTTCACCTCGCTCACGACGAGCGGGACGTCGGGGTCCATGCGCCAGGCGCTCGAGTTGTCGACGACGAGTGCCCCGGCGGCGGCGAACTTCGGCGCGAGGGCCCGCGAGGCGGTGGCCCCGGCGGAGAACAGCGCGATGTCGATGCCGGACGGGTCGGCGAGCTCGGAGTCCTCGACCACGATCTGCTCGCCCCGGAACGGCAGCGTCGTGCCGGCGGAACGGGCGCTCGCGAAGAAGCGGACCCGGTCGGCCGGGAACGCGCGCTCTTCGAGCAGGCGACGCATCACGGCGCCGACCTGGCCGGTGGCGCCGACGACGGCGACGGTGAGGGTGCTCATGCGGTGCTCCTGGTGGTTCAGCGGATCGACGGGTCGGCGGGCGTCAGCGGCCGGTGCCGGCGTAGACGACGGCCTCGGCGTCGGCGTCGAGGCCGAACGCGCTGTGCACGACGCGCATCGCCTCGTTCAGGGTGTCGGCGCGGGTGACGACCGAGATGCGGATCTCGGACGTGGAGATCATCTCGATGTTGATCGACGCGTCGTGCAGGGCGCGGAAGAGCTGCGCCGAGACGCCGGCGTTCGTGCGCATCCCGGCGCCGACCAGGGCGAGCTTGCCGATCTGGTCGTCGTACTGGATGCTCTCGTAGCCGATGTCGGCCTTCGCGACCTCGAGCGCCGTCAGCACGGTCTGGCCCTGGTCCTTCGGCAGGGTGAACGAGATGTCCGTCCGCCCGGTCGACGCCGCCGACACGTTCTGGACGATCATGTCGATGTTCGCCCCGGCGCGTGCCACGTTGGTGAAGATCTCGGCGGCCTTGCCCGGCTGGTCCGGGACCCCCACGACGGTGATCTTGCCCTCGGAGAGGTCTCCGGCGATCCCGGTGATGATCGGTTCTTCCACGGTTTCCCCCTCGGCAGGGTTGTAGACGATGGTGCCCTCGTTGTTGTTGAACGAGGACCGGACGTGCAGGGTGACGCCGTGCCGCCGGGCGTACTCGACGGCGCGGATGTACAGGACCTTGGCACCCGAGGCTGCGAGCTCGAGCATCTCCTCGCTGGTGACGCGGTCGACCTTGCGGGCCTTCGGCACGACGCGGGGGTCGGCGGTGAAGATGCCGTCGACGTCGGTGTAGATCTCGCAGACGTCGGCGTCGAGTGCTGCGGCGAGGGCGACGGCCGTGGTGTCCGAGCCGCCGCGGCCGAGCGTGGTGATCTCGCCCGTGGTGCGGTTGAAGCCCTGGAACCCGGCGACGATCGCGACGTGGCCGGAGTCGAGCGCCTCGCGCACGCGCTTCGGGGTGACGTCGACGATGCGGGCCTTGCCGTGCTGGGCGTCGGTGAGCATGCCGGCTTGGCTGCCGGTGTAGGAGGACGCTTCGACCCCGAGGCTCTTGATCGCCATCGCGAGCAGCGCCATCGAGATGCGCTCTCCCGCGGTCAGGAGCATGTCGAGCTCACGGCCGGCGGGGATCGGCGTGACGGAGTGCGCCAGGTCGACGAGTTCGTCGGTGGTGTCGCCCATCGCCGACACCGCCACGACCACGTCGTTGCCGGCCTTCTTCGTCTCGACGATCCGCTTCGCCACGCGCTTGATGCTCTCGGCGTCCGCGACGGATGAACCACCGAACTTCTGCACGATCAAGGCCACTGGCTGGTACTCCCGGAGACGGCGACACCGCGAGGTCTCGCGGTCTCACAATGGTAGTCGGTGTTTCGGGGATGTTGCGTGCGAGCGGGCCCCGACGCAAGGATCCTGCGTGGCGGTCAGCCGCCGACGACGCGGCGCCCTTCGAAGGCACGACCGAGCGTGACCTCGTCGGCGTACTCGAGGTCGCCGCCGACCGGCAGCCCTGACGCGAGCCGGGTGGTGCGGATGCCCATCGGGACGAGCAGCCGGCTGAGGTACGTCGCCGTCGCCTCGCCCTCGAGGTTGGGGTCGGTCGCGATGATGACCTCGGCCACGGTGCCGTCGGCCAGACGCGTCATGAGCTGCTGGATGCGCAGGTCGTCCGGTCCGATGCCGTCGATCGGGCTGATCGCCCCACCGAGCACGTGGTACAGCCCGCGGAACTCTCGCGTGCGCTCGATCGCCGCGACGTCCTTCGCCTCTTCCACCACGCAGATCGTCGCCGGCGAGCGGCGCGGGTCACGGCAGATGCTGCACTGGACGTTCTCGGTGACGTTGCCGCAGATCTCGCAGAAGCGGACCCGCTCCTTGACGTCGGCGAGCAGCTCGGACAGCCGGCTCGGGTCGAACGACTCGGTCTGCAGGATGTGGAAGGCGATGCGCTGTGCCGACTTCGGGCCGATGCCGGGCAGGCGACCGAACTCGTCGATGAGGTCCTGGACGATCCCGTCGTACATCAGGCACCGTCCTGGTGGAGAGCGGTCTCCTCGATGAACTGGGCGTTGAGGATCTCACGCACGACGGCCTCGCCGTACCGGCCGGCGACCGGGGCCCGGCGTGCGGGCGGTGCGGTGCGCGCGGGTGCGGCGGCTGGCTGGGCCGCGCGCTGCGGTTCGGGCTGCTGCACCGGGGCTGCCGTCGCAGCGGCTGCCGGGGCTGCGGCGGCGGGCGCTGCGCCGCGTCCGATCCCCGGGTCGGGGAACGGGGCACCGTCGTCGTACGGTTCGTCGTCGAGTGGGTAGTCGTCGACCGGGACGCCCGGCACGACGGGACCGCCGGGAGGCACGGCTCCCGCTCCGGACGCCGCCTGCGGACCCGGGGTGGTCGGGCCGTCGGGCTGCCCGGCCGTGGCAGCGCCCGGTCGCGCGGGTGCGGCCGACGGTGCCGAATCGGCCGGCTGGGGCGTGCTCGTCTCGGCGGGGGCGACCGGCGCGGACGCCGGCACGGTGCCGAAGGGTGCTGCCCAGCTGGGCTCGACGGACTCCGGGACGGCGTCGGCGGTGGGGTCGCTGGCGGGGATCGTCGCGACCGCCCAGTCCGTCACTGGCGCTCCCGAGGGAGCAGGGGACGGTTCGGCCGGTGCCTGGTCGCGCTGCGGGGCGGAGGCGGTCGGCGCTGCCTTCGGCTCCGGCGAGGACTTCGGCGCCGGTGCGGACCTCGTCGCGGGCGCTGCCGTCGGCGCATGGGCTGCCGTCGACTCGGCTGCTGCCGACGCGGCCTTCGGCTCGGCGGCAGGGGCAGCCGTCGGCGTGGGCTCACCAGCGGACGCCGGTGCCGGGGACTCCGGTGCTGCGGGCTCGGGCGCCGGGGCCGGGGTCGCGGCGGCGGCGGGCGCCTGGGCAGCGGGCGCCGGACGCTGGGCCGGTGCGGCCTGCTGTGCCGGAGCCGACTGCTGCTGCTGCTGCTGGGGACGCTGCTGCTGTCCGGGCCCGCGGGCGACGAACTTCACCCGGAGCCCGAGGACGTCCACGATGGCGGCGCGGAGCAGTTCGCTGACGCTCGCCGAGGGGTCGGACATCTCCTTGAACGAGGCGACGTCCTGCTGGCTCGGGAACGTCAGCGTCAGCACGTCGTCGCGGAGTGCCGTGACCTGCGCCGTGACGACCACCGACCACGCCGAACGCTTGGCGTGCTGCACGTGCTCGACGATCTGCGGCCAGGAGTCACGCATCTGCTGGAAGCCGACGGCACCGACGGTCCGGACGGCGGGCTCGTCACCGATCGTCGTGCCCTGACCGGTGGACGACGGGCTGACCGGCTCGGCCGCGGGCTTCGAGGGCTCCGGCTTCGAGGGATCCGGCTTCGAGGGCTCGGACTTCGCGGGCTCGGCCGAGGTCTGTCCGGGCGCTCCAGGAGTGCTCGGAGCGACCGCTGCCCACGACGCTGCGGCGTCACGAGCCACGGCTCCGGAGTCGGCCTGCGGCGCGGCGGGCTGCTCGACGGGACGCTCGGGCGTCGTCCGAGCCGCTGCCGGAGCGGGCGTCGGGGCGAGGGAGGGAGCAGGCGCTGCGGGGGCCGCGGCTGCCGGCTGCTCACGACGCGGTGCAGCGGCGACGACGGGAGCGGACTGCTCGCCGGCGCCGGCCTGGTGTCCACCGGCGTCACCCACCCCGACGCGTCGTTCCAGTCGCTCCACCCGGGCGAGGGCTCCGCGCTGGGTGTCGTCGGCCTCGGGCACCAGCATCCGGGCCGTCATGAGTTCGAGGTGCAACCGGGGCGAGGTCGCGCCGGTCATCTCGGTGAGGGCCCGGTTCGCGATGTCGGCGGAGCGGGACAGCCCGGTCGCGCCGAAGACCCCGGCCTGGCGGCTCATGGTGTCGAGCTCTTCCGGTGAGACCCCGCGCAGGACGGCGGCGGCGCTCTCGTTCGTCGCCGCGACGACGATCAGGTCACGCAGGCGCTCGAGCAGGTCCTCGACGAAGCGCCGGGGGTCCTGTCCGGTCTGCACGACCCGGTCGATCGCGGCGAACGCGGACGCCGGGTCGGCGACGGCCAGGGCGTCGACGACGTCGTCGAGCAGGGCGGCGTCGGTGTAGCCGAGCAGGGCCACGGCACGCTCGTAGGCGATCGCACCGTCTTCGCTGCCGGCCATCAGCTGGTCGAGCAGCGACAGGGTGTCACGGACGGATCCACCGCCGGCACGCACCACCAGGGGCAGGACGCCGGGGGCCACCGACACGGACTCCTGCGTGCAGAGCTGCTCGATGTACTCGAGCATCACCGCGGGCGGGACGAGCCGGAACGGGTAGTGGTGGGTGCGCGACCGGATGGTGCCGATGACCTTCTCGGGCTCGGTCGTCGCGAAGATGAACTTGACGTGCTCCGGCGGTTCCTCGACCAGCTTGAGCAGCGCGTTGAAGCCCTGCGGCGTCACCATGTGCGCTTCGTCGAGGATGAAGATCTTGTAGCGGTCGCGAGCCGGCGCGAACACGGCACGGTCGCGCAGGTCACGCGCGTCGTCGACACCGTTGTGGCTCGCGGCGTCGATCTCGATGACGTCGAGCGAACCGCTGCCGTCGCGGGCGAGTTCCACGCAGCTCGGGCAGACGCCGCACGGGGTGTCGGTCGGGCCCTCGGCGCAGTTCAGGCAGCGCGCCAGGATGCGGGCCGACGTCGTCTTGCCGCAGCCACGGGGCCCGCTGAACAGGTAGGCGTGGTTGACGCGGTTCGTGCGGAGCGCCGTGCGGAGCGGGTCGGTGACCTGCGACTGCCCGATCAGCTCGGCGAAGTTCTCGGGCCGGTAACGGCGATACAGGGCGGTGACCACGCGACAAGGGTAGCCGTCACGACCGACAACCCGCGTGCCCGTCCACAGGTCGTCCTGCCGGGCCGGACCACCCGTCGGCGGTGGGCCGAGCGCCCGGACGGCACCGCGCCTCCCGTCCGTCTGGTCGACGGGCGGGAGGCGCGGTGTGTGACGCTGGTGCGGACTCAGCCGCGGGTGCGGCGACGGAGCCTGCCGGCGAGGCGGGAGAGCCCCAGCAGCAGGAACCCGAGGGCCACCAGGCCCGCCGCGGTGCCGGCGATCGGGACGACGTCCGCGCCGGTCCAGGCGAGGGCGCCGGTGCCGTTGCCGGAGCCACCGATCCCGGAGCCGGAGCCGTTGCCGGAGCCACCGCCGATGCCGGAGCCGTTGCCGGAGCCTCCGCCGATGCCGGTGCCGTTGCCGGAGCCGCCGCCGGTCCCCGGCGTCCCGGGCAGACCGGGCGCACCCGGCGTTCCCGGCGTTCCGGGCGTCCCCGGCGTGCCGGGCGTGCCGGGCGTGCCGGGCGTGCCCGGCTCCTCCGGGTCGACGGCGTCGTCCATGACCATGACGCGGAGCATCTGCGCCTGCGAGGTGAACCCGCCGACCGACTGGGTGACGCGCAGCATGTGGCCGCCGACCGGCAGCCCGACCATGACCCACCACGTGCCGTCCTCGTCGGCCGTCGTGGCGACCGCGTCGCGGCCCATCGGCTGCACGGTGACGGTCGCGCCGGGCTCGGCGGTGCCCGTGACCATCAGGTCGTGGTCACCGTCCTCGTCGGCCATGTACTGCGAACCCGGTGTCGGCGAGGTGACCGCGAGCGGCTCCAGGGTGTCGACCACGATCGGCACCTGCGGCGCCGCGGAGGTCGTGCCGTTCACCGACTGCGTGGCGCTGATCGTCCACTCCCCCTCGGGGACGCGCTCGAACACGACGCTCCACGCCCCCTCGTCGTCGGCGGTGGTGGTGCGGACCTGCCCGGTGGACAGGGTCACCGTCACCGCGGCGCCGGGGGTGGCCTGACCGGTCACCGTGAACGAGCCGGTGTCACCGAAGCCGTCCGCCTGGATCAGCTGCCCGGGGTCGGGGCTCGTGATGACGATGCCCGTCTCCTGCGCAGCCACGACCGTGACGTCGGCGGTCACCGGGTCGGAGGTCCGACCGCCGACCGTCTGCGTCACCGACGCCGTGTGGTCCCCGAGGGGGACGCCACCGATCGTGACCGTCCACGAACCGTCGTCGCCGGCGGTCGTCGTGGCGGTCCGGCCGTCGACGTCGACCGTGACGGTCGCACCGGGCTCGGCGGTGCCGCTCACCGGGACCGACGTCGTCGACCCCGTGGTCGGGAACGCCTGACCGTCGGTCGGGCTCGAGATGACGACCGGCGTCGCGGCCGTCACGGTGAAGCCGACCTGCGGAGCGTCGGTGGTGGCACCGTCGACCGTCTGGCTGGCGGCGACCGTGTGGGATCCCTCGTCGACGTCCCGCACCGTCACGGACCACGTACCGTCGTCGTCCGCGGTCGTGGCGACCGCGGTGCCGTCGTCGATGCGGACCGAGACAGCGGCGTTCGGTGCGGAGGTTCCGGTCACGCGCACGTCGGTCGAACCGCCGAGCACCCGGTAGTCGGTGCCGTCGGCCGGGCTGGTCACGACGATCGCGTCCGCGGCGGCGACCACGACGGTCACGTCGCGCTCGATCGGGTCGGACGTCGTGCCGTTCACGACCTGGGTGACGACGAGCGTGTGCTCGCCCGCCGGCACGTCGGTCAGCGTGGTCTCCCACCGCCCGTCGGTGCCGACACGCACCACGACCGGGTCGGCGTCGTCGAGGACGACGCGGACCGACGCGCCGGGCTGGCCCTCGCCGCCGACCGGGACGGTCGCGGTGGGGTCGGTGCTCGGCACGGTGAACGTGGTGTCGTCGGCCGGTGCGGTGACCGTCAGCGCGGCACCGGGTGCCACGGTGAAGGTGCTGCGCACCGCCGCGGACGTCGAGCCGTCGACAGTCTGGGTCGCACGGATCGTGTGCTCGCCGACGGTGGTGTCCGGCAGGTCGACGCTCCAGGTACCGGCGTCGGTCGCGGTCACGGTCCGGGCGTCGCCGCCGTCGATCGTGACACGGACCTCGGCACCGGGCTCGGCAGCCCCCGCGGCGGTGAGGGTCGCGACGGAGTCACGCTGGGCGACCCGGATCGTGGTGCCGTCCGCCGGGGTGGCGATCGTGATCGGGTCGGCGACGAGGACGCGGACGTCCACCGTCACCGGCGCGGACTCGGTGCCGTCGATGCGCTGCGTGACGCTCACGGTCGTCGTGCCGGCCGGCACACCGGGGACCGAGACGCTCCACGCGCCGTCGTCGTCCGCGGTGGTCGACTCGGTGCGACCGTCGCCCAGGTCGACCACGACGATCGCGCCCGGCTCGGCGGTGCCGGCGACGTCGACCGTCGTCGTGCCGTCCCCGTCGGCGACCGTGTACTCCTGGTCGGCCGTCGGCTCGGTGATGACGACGGGCGCGCCCGCCTCGATCTCGAAGGTCGTCCCGACCGGGGTGGTCGAGGTCGAGCCGTCCACGGTCTGCGTCACCTCGACGGTGTGCTCGCCGACACCGAGGTCCGGCACGTCGACGCTCCACGAGCCGTCGTCACCGGCGGTGACCTCGACGGGGTCGCGGTCGTCGACGGTGACCGTCACCGTGGCGCCGGGCTGGGCGTCACCGGCGACCGTCACGGTCGTCGTCGCGTCGCCGTCGGCCACCGTGATCGGCCCGTCGCCGGGCTCACGGATGGTGAGGTCCGCGGCAGCGACCACGGACACCGGTCGTTCGACCGCGGCACTCGTGGTGCCGTTCACGGCCTGCGTGACCGAGGCCGTGAACGAGCCGGTCGGCACGTCCTCGACCGTGGTCGTCCAGCGGCCGTCCTCGTCCACGGTCGCCGTGGCGGTCCCGCCGTCGCCGAGGTCGACCGTGACGGTCGCGCCCGGCTCACCGGTGCCCGCGAAGTCGACCCCGGTGGTGGCGTCGTCGTCCGCCACCGTGACGGTGGTGGCACCCCGCGGCGTGGACACGACGAGCGGGGCTCCGGCACGGACCGACACCGCCGCCGTCACCGGCGTCGAGGTCTGCCCGCCGACGACCTGCGTCGCGGTGACGCGGTGGTCACCGACCGGGACGTCCTGGAAGGTGGTCTCCCACCGGCCGTCCTCGTCCGCGGTCACCGTCTCGGTCTCGCCGGTCGAGATCCGGACCGTCACCTCGGCGTCGGGCTGCGCCCGACCGGTCACCTCGACGTCGGCGGTGCCGGACGTGTCGGCGACCGTCAGGACGTCGCCGTCCTCCGGGGTCACGATGGCGAGCGCGGTCCCGGCCCGCACCGTGACGGTCTGGTCCGGACTGGAGGCGGTGGTCCCGCCGACCGTCTGGCTGGCGGTGAGCGTCGGGGTGCCGACACCGACCCCACCGAACGTGACCGTCCAGTCGCCGTCCGCGTCCGCGGTGGTGGTCGCCTCGTCGTCGCCGAGTCGCACCGTCACCGGCGCGCCTGGCTCCGCAGAACCCGTGACGACGACGTCGCGCGTCGCATCGGCGCCCGGCACGAGGAGGACCACGTCGGTCCCCGGCGCGGTGATCGTGACGGCGTCGGCGGCCTCGATCGTCACCGTGCGCTCGACCGGGTCGGAGGTGCGCGGGTCGGAGACGGCGCCGGCCAGGGTCTGGGTGACCGCGACCTGGTGCTCGTCGACGCCGAGGTCGGGGAACGTGACCGACCACGTGCCGTCGGCACCGACCGTCGTCTCCTGGTCCTCGGAGCCGGCGAGGGTCGCCGTGACGGCGGCGCCGGGCTGGCCGGTGCCGGTGACCGTGACGTCGCGCTCGACGTCCGGTCCGGCGACCGTGATCGGGTCCGTGGCCGGACCGGTGATCGTCAGCGCGTTGGCCGTGACGACCTCGAAGGTGATCGGGACGGCGCTCGTCACGACGTCCTCGACCTCCTGGCTCGCCGACGCCGTGTACACGCCGGTCGGTGCGAGACCCGTGGCGTCGACCGCCCAGCGTCCGTCGTCGTCAGCCGTGGTGGTGAACCGGGTGCCGGGGCCGACCGAGACGGTCACCGCGGCGCCGGGCTCGGCCGTGCCGGTGACCCGGACGGTCGCGGTGGCGTCGGCGTCGACCACGACGAAGCGTGCGCCGCTCGCCGGGGTGTCGATGACGATGGCGTTGCCGGGGACCACGGTGAAGTCACGCGTGACCACCGGGCCCTCGGTGCCGTTCACGGTCTGCACGGCCTCGACGGTGTGCTCGCCGATGCCGAGCTGCGTGGTCGGGAGCTCCCAGTTGCCGGCCGTGTCCGTGACGACCTCGACGGGGTCACCCTCGTCGATCGTGACGGCGACGGTCGCGCCGGGCTCCGCGGTGCCACGGACGACCACGTTGGCCTGCCCGCCGGTGCCGGCGGGGACCTGCTGGGCGTCACCCGGTGCCACGATGACGAGCTCGTCGCCGGCCGCGACCGCGAAGTCACGGTCCACCGGTGCCGAGGTCGCACCGCCGACGGTCTGGGTGACCGTCGCGGTGTGGTCGCCGGTGCCGACGTCGGTGAGGACCACCGACCAGGCACCCTGCGGGTTCGCGGTGGTGGACACCGCGTCGCCGTCGTCCAGGACGACCTCGATGCGGGCGCCGGGCTGCGCGGTGCCCCGCACGGTGACGTCGACGACGGAGTCGTCGGTCGCGACCGTGACGGTGGCGTCCTGCGCCGGAGCGGTGACGGCGAGCGGGGCGCCCGCCTGCACCGTGACGACCTGGCGGACGGCCGGCGAGGTGGTCCCGCCGACGGTCTGCGTCGCCGAGATCGTGTACCGACCGACCGGGACGTCGGCGACGGTCAGCGTCCAGGCGCCGTCGTCGTCGGCCGTCGTGGTGGCGGTCAGCCCGTCGCCGAGCGAGACCCGCACCTCGGCGCCGGCCTCGGCCGTGCCGGCCAGGTCGAGGTCGGTGGTGGTGTCGGCGTCGAGGACGGTGATGACGTCGCCGTCCTCGGGCGCGGTGATCGCGAGCGGGTCGCCCGCCTCGACGGTGAAGGTGGTCTCCACCGGGCCGGACGTGGTGCCGTCGACGCTCTGACGCGCCGTGACGGTGCGCTCCCCGACCGGGACGTCGGCGAAGGTCGTCATCCAGGCGCCGTCATCGTCCGCGGTGACCGCGGCGGTGAAGGAACCTCCGATGCCGACGGTGACCCGGGCGTTCGGGGCGGCCGAGCCGGACACCGTCACCGGGGTGGTCGAGCGCTCGTCGGCGACGGTGATGGTGCTGCCGTCGGTCGGCTCGTCGATGGTGAGCGCGGGGGCCGCCGTCACGGTGAAGTCCCGGGTGACCGCGGCGCTTGTGGTGCCGCCGACGGTCTGGGTGACCTCGGCCGAGTACTCCCCGGCCGGGACGTCCGTGACGCTCGTCGACCAGGTGCCGTCGGCGTTCGCGCGGGTGGTGGCGGTCAGGCCGTCACCGAGGTCGACGTCCACGCGGGCACCGGCCTGCGCGCTGCCGGAGAACGGGACGGACCGGGTGTCGCCGGCGAGCGGGAAGTCCTGGTCCGCCGTGGGGGTGTCGACGGTCAGGCCGGCTGCGGCCACGACCCGGAAGGACCGGGTCACGGGTGCCGAGGTCGTGTCGCCGACGGTCTGTGTGACGCTCGCCGTCTGCTCGCCGACCGGGACCTCGGGGACGGTGACGCTCCAGGCGCCGGCGTCGTCCGCCGTGCCCGTCGCGGTCACGCCGCCGCCGAGGTCGACGTCGATGCGCGCGTTCGCCGTCGCGGTGCCCGTCAGGGTGACCGGGGCGGTCTCCCCCGTGGTGGTGAAGGTCTGACCGGCCGTCGGGGTGGTGATCGTCAGTGCGCGCTGGGCGACGACGGAGAACTCCTGCGTCGCGGTGCCGGCCGCGGTGCCGCCGACCGTCTGGGTCGCGGTCGCGGTGTACGCACCGGTGGGGACGTCGGCGATGCTCGTCGTCCAGGTCCCGTCGGCAGCGACGGTCGCGGTGCCGGTCAGGTCCCCGCCGAGGCTGACGGCCACAGCGGCACCGGGCTCGCCGGCCCCGCTCACGACGACGCTGCGGGTCGAGGTCGCCGACGGCACGGTGAACTGCTGTCCGGCCGTGGGCGCCGTGATGGTCGGCGCCGCGAACGCCGTGGCGCGCACGGTCGAGGTGGCGAGGTCCACGGTGGCGACGTTCGCCCCGGGGAGCACGGAGAGCCGCAGGGCGTGCACGCTCCGCGATCCGGTGTCGTACCCGCGGGGGTCGCGGAAGCCGGTGGTGTCCTGCGCGTTCACGGTGAGGTCGACGACCTGACGGAGCAGCAGCACGACGGGGCTCAGCAGCGTGGAGACGGCCGAGGTCGTCGCCGTGAGCGTGGTGCCGAGGTTCGTCAGGGCCGTCCCCGTCACCAGGGGTCGCACGATGGTCTGCAGTGCCGGGATGACGACGGTGTTGACCGCCGGGGCGAGCAGGGTGCCGAGCGCGTTCAGGCCGAGGGGCCCTCCCGTCGCGGTCACCGTCGCGTTGGCCGGGGACGTGCCGGCGAGGGCGCCGAGCGTGGTGTCCGCGCGGAGGGCCAGTGCGGTGAGCGGGATGCCCGCGAGATTGACGTTCGCGGTGACGTTCACCCGGACCGCGGTCGAGTTGATCGTGTTGACGACCGCCGTCTGCAGTGCGGTCGGCAGCTGGGTGCTGAGGATCGTCGTGATGCTCCGGTTGATCGAGCTCACCGCCGCCTCGGTCAGCACCGACGTGTTCGCCGGCTGGCCGTTCAGCGTGGTCAGCTGGTCGAGGTCGACCGTGATCGCGCCCGTCGCCGGTGTGATCGTCACGGCGCCGTCGGTCAGGGGTTCCTGCAGGACCCGGGTCAGGGTGTCGTCGAGGTTCAGGTCCACGGCCGCGGTGACCGTCGTGCCGTTGAGGTTCACGAGTCCGAGGCTCGTCGTGCGGAGGAGACGCTGCAGCTCGCTCGTCAGCGCCGTGGTCGTGCCGGACAGCGCCCCGTCGGCACCGACCGCGGAGTTCACCGTGCCCGAGAAGGTGCGCAGGTCGTTCCGGAGCGCCGTGCTGAGTCCGGCGACCGCCGGGCTCGTCAGGTTCAGGTCCGCGCCGGCGATCCGGTAGTCCGTCGTCGTCCCGACCGTGGTGCCGCGCGTCGCCTGGATCCGGGACGCCAGGGCCCCGATCCGCAGCTGCGCGTTCGACAGCACCGTGGTGTCGGCGCCGACGCGCGAGAACAGCGGGTTGAGGTTGACCGTCGCAGCGCCGGTGCCGGACCCGGTGCCGACCCCGATGCCGCCGTCGTTCGTCAGGAGTCCCGACGACGCGGTCGCGCCTGTGGCCGAGGTCGTGGCGTACTGACCGTCGACGCCGAGGGTCAGGATGCCGTTCGCGCCGAGCAGGTCGATGTCGTTGCCGAGGTCCACCCCGACGGCGTTGAGCGCCGTCAGGTTGAGCGGCTGGTTCGTGGTGCCGCCGCCGGAGCTCGCGCCCCGCGCGGAGTACGCGCCGCCGAGCTGGGCGACCGCATCGGCGTTCACGATGCCGGAGCCGCTGAGCAGCAGCCCCTCAGCCTCGGCGACGTCGGTCTGGGCGGCCGCAGCGGGTTGGATCGCCACGGTGGCGGCGATGAGCGCCGTCACCGTGGCGACGACGCCGCCGCGCAGGAGGAGCCGCCGACCGTCCGTCGCTCGTCCTCGAGCTCGGCCGTCGGCGCGGGTGATCCGTCGTGTCCGTTCGTCCGCTGCGGAGGGTACGGGGGTACCGGGCAGCGACGCGTGCCTGCGCATGCGTGTCTCTTTTCCTGGCGGGCGCGCCCGCCACCTGATCCTCGGAATCCACCGCTGGTGAGGCGGTGGAGGCTCCTCCGCTGGTGAGGCGGTGGAGGGTCGGAATCCTGGTTGGGGATTCCTGAGGCAGATCTTTACACATGATCAGGAAGCTGTCCGCAAGCATCGACGAAAAAGGACGCGAGACCTCCCGAACGGGGGGGGCGACACCGGGGAGCCGACTCAACCCGGAACGAAGAAGACTCCTCACGCACCCGCCAGAGCCTGGTTACCCTTGCTGCGTTTCCGCCCTGGGGGAGTTGGCCTGGATGGCGTCACGTGAGGAGCCGCCGAGAAGTCTACCGGACGCAACGGGCAGACTCGAACACATGAAGATCGCCATCGCCGGAGGACACGGCCAGATCGCCCTGCTCCTCGCCCGCCAGATCACCGACGCCGGCCACGACGCCGTCGCGATCGTCCGCAACCCCGCGCACGTGGCCGACGTCGAGCAACAGGGGGCGCGTGCGATCGTCGCCGACCTGGAGCAGCTCGGCGACGACGACCTCGCGCTCCGCCTGCGCGGTGTCGATGCCGTGGTGTTCGCCGCCGGTGCCGGGCCGAACAGCGGCGCCGAACGGAAGCTCACCGTCGACCGTGACGGTGCGATCCTGCTCGCCGACGCCGCCGAGCGTGCCGGCATCGAGCGCTACGTGATGATCTCCGCGATGGCGGCCGACACCTACGACCCCGAGCTCGCCGTCGTGCCCGCGCAGGACGACGCCGCGGTGTTCCAGGTCTACCTGCGGGCGAAGGCCGAGGCGGACGCGAACCTGCGGGCTCGACGCCTCCGCTGGACGATCGTGCGTCCCGGCGGCCTGCTCGACACGCCGCCACAGGGCACCGTGCACGTCGGCCGGACGGTCCCGCGCGGCTCGATCCCCCGGGCAGACGTCGCGACCGTCGTCCTGCACGCCCTGCTCGACGACGCCGCGGTCGGCGTGCAGTTCGAGGTCACCAGCGGCGACACCCCGATCCCGGCGGCGCTGAACGCGCTCACCTGACCGGTCCGCGCGGCGCGCACCGTGCGTGCTTCGCCACCCCGTGCGAGTTCCTCGCCGAAGGTGCCGGGCCGCGCACCGTGCGCAGCCGCTCACCCCGTGCGGACTTCCGCGCCCCGTGCCGCGCCACAAGCGCGCACCCAACAGGCAACCCCGCACCAGCCCACGAACACCGCACCATGCGCCGGACGCGACCCACCGACGGACGGGAGGCCCGGAACCAGCCCGCCCCACGCCTCCCGTCCGCACCGTGCGAACCTGCTCACCCCGTGCGAGCTTCCGCGCCCCGTGCCGCGCTGCAAGCGCGCACCCATCAGGCAACCCCGCACCAGCCCACGAACACCGCACCGTGCCGCCGCGGGCGCCACGGCGCCACGCGTCAGAGCGCGACCGCAGCCGACTGCCGGGCGATCTCGAGCTCCTCGTTCGTCGGGATCACGAGCACCGCGACCCGTGAGCCGTCGGTGGAGATGCGGCGGGCGTCCCGCGACGCCAGCTCGTTGCGGTCCGGATCGATCTCGATCCCCAGGTGCTCGAGCCCCGCGAGCACACGCCGCCGCAGCAGCGCGTTGTTCTCGCCGACCCCCGCGGTGAACACGACCGCGTCGAGCCCGCCGAGCTGCGCCGTGTAGGCGCCCACGTAGCGACGGATGCGGTGGCGGTACACGGCGAGCGCCGCCTCCGCCTGCTCGTCGCCCTTGGTGGCGGCGTCCTGCACGTCGCGCATGTCACCGTTGCCGGTCAGGCCGAGCAGGCCGGACCTCTTGTTGAGCATGGTGTCGAGCTCGTCGAAGGTCATCCCGGCCTCGCGGTGCAGGTGGATCAGCACCGCGGGGTCGAGGTCACCGGAGCGGGTGCCCATGACGAGCCCCTCGAGCGGGGTCAGCCCCATCGAGGTCTCGATGGACTTGCCGCCGTCGATCGCCGCGACCGAGGCGCCGTTGCCCAGGTGCAGCACGATCGTCTTGAGCTCGCCGAGCGGCCGGTCGAGGAACTCCGCGGCCTGCTCGGAGACGTACTTGTGGCTGGTGCCGTGCATGCCGTAGCGGCGGATCCCGTACTCGGCGGCCAGGTCGGCGGGGATCGCGTACGTGTACGCGTGCGGCGGCATCGTCTGGTGGAACGCGGTGTCGAACACGGCGACGTGCGGGACGTCCGAGAAGACCTGCTTCGCGGCCCGGATCCCCTCGAGGTTCGCGGGGTTGTGCAGCGGCGCGAGGCTGTTGAGGTCCTCGATCTGCTGCTCGACCTGGTCCGTGACGACCGTCGCACGGTCGAAGGTCGTGCCGCCGTGCACGACGCGGTGGCCGACGACGGCGGGCGGGTGCTCGTCGAACGACGGCCCGACCTTCGCGAACGCGTCGATCATCGCCTGGAACCCGGCCGCGTGGTCGGGCACCGACGCAGCGTCGTTGGACGACGACTCCCCCGTCAGCGCGTTGGTGTGCTTCCAGGCCCCGGCGGACTCGCCGATGCGCTCGACGAGCCCGGAGGCGAGCGTGCGCTCGTCCTCGAGTTCGATGAGCTGGTACTTGAACGAACTCGAGCCGGAGTTGACGACGAGGGCTGCGGTCACGGGGTGGTCACTTTCTGTCGGGCCTGGAGGCGCGGTGCGGGTCGGGCGGTCAGGCCGCGTCGGTCGCGGTGCCGGCCTGGATCGCGGTGATCGCGACGGTGTTCACGATGTCGCCCACCAGGGCGCCGCGCGACAGGTCGTTGATCGGCTTGCGCAGGCCCTGCAGGACCGGGCCGATCGCCACTGCGCCGGCCGAGCGCTGCACGGCCTTGTACGTGTTGTTGCCGGTGTTGAGGTCCGGGAAGATGAACACCGTCGCGCGCCCGGCGACCGGGGAGTCCGGCATCTTCGTCGACGCGACCGTGGGGTCGGCTGCGGCGTCGTACTGGATCGGGCCCTCGACGAGCAGGTCGGGTCGGCGTTCCCGCACGAACGCGGTGCCGGCGCGCACCTTGTCGACGTCGGCGCCGGAGCCGCTGTCGCCGGTGGAGTAGCTGAGCATCGCGACGCGGGGGTCGATGCCGAACTGGGTCGCGGTCTCGGCGGACGAGATCGCGATGTCGGCGAGCTGCTCGCTCGTCGGGTCCGGGATCACCGCGCAGTCGCCGTAGACGAGCACGCGGTCGGCGAGCGCCATCAGGAACACGCTCGACACGATCGAGGTGTCCGGACGGGTCTTGATGATCTCGAACGACGGCCGGATGGTGTGGGCTGTGGTGTGCTTCGCGCCGGAGACCATGCCGTCGGCGAGCCCGAGCTGCACCATCATCGTGCCGAAGTACGAGACGTCGGTGACGGTGTCGCGGGCGAGCTCGATCGACATCCCCTTGTGGGCGCGGAGCCGGGTGTACTCCTCGGCGAAGCGCTCACGCAGCTCGGGGTCGAACGGCGAGACGAGCTGCGCGGCCTCGAGGTCGAGGCCGAGCTCGGTCGCCCGCGTGCGGATCGCGGCGGGGTCGCCGAGGATCGTGAGCTCGCAGACCTGGCGCTGCAGCAGGGTGGAGGCGGCACGGAGGATGCGGTCGTCCTCGCCCTCGGGCAGGACGATGCGCTTGCCGTAGCTGCGCGCCCGGTCGAGCAGGCCGTGCTCGAACATGAGCGGGGTGACGACCCCGGACGGGGCGAGCTGCAGGCGGTCGCGCAGGGCCTCGGCGTCGACGTGCTGCTCGAACAGGGCGAGCGCGAGGTCCGCCTTCCGGGGCGAGTCGGCGGCCAGGCGGCCACGGGTCTGGGTGATCCGGAGGGCGGTGTCGTACGTGCCGAGGTCGTTCTGCGCGATCGGCAGCGAGCTCGACAGGCCCTCGAGCAGCCGGGACACCTGCGGGGCGATCTCGAACCCGCCGTTCAGGATGACGCCGGCCAGGCTCGGGAACGTCTCGGACTGGTTGGCGAGCAGCGTGGCGATGAGGACGTCGCTCCGGTCACCGGGGACGACGACGATGCCGCCCTCGATCAGCCGGGGCAGCACGTTCTCCATGCTCATGCCCGCGACGACGGTGCCGAGGGCCTCGCGGTCGAGCAGGGCGTCGTCACCGCGGACCAGGGTGGCGCCGGTGGCCTGCAGCAGTGCGCGGACGGTCGGGGCGACGAGCACGCGGTCCTCGGGGATCGCCCACACCGGCACGTCGGTGTGGTCGTCGTGCACGGCCTGCTCGACGCTCGTCACGATGGCGGCGAGGGCGTCCGGGTCGGCACGGTTCACCACGACGCCGAACAGCTGCGCGTGTGCCGCCCGCAGCTCGCTGGTCGTGACGTCCGCCACCTGCGCCATGCCCTCGGGGGTGCGGGCCGCACGTTCCGCGGCGTCGCGGCCACCCAGCACGAGGAGCACCGGAGCGCCGAGGTTCGCGGCGACCTTCGCGTTGAAGGACAGCTCGGTGGGGCTGCCCACGTCGGTGTAGTCGGATCCGAGCACCACGACGGCGTCGCACTGCCGCTCGACCTGGGCGAACCGGGTGACGATGGTGCCGAGGGCCGCCTCGGGGTCGGCGTGCACGTCGTCGTAGGTGACCCCGACCGCGTCGTCGTACGAGATGCCGACGGCCGTGTGCTGCAGCAGCAGCTCGAGTACGTAGTCGGGTTCGACGACCGATCTGGCGACGGGCCGGAACACGCCGACGCGGCCGACGGACCGGGCGAGGGTCTCGAGGACACCGAGGGCGACGGTGCTCTTGCCCGTGTGCCCTTCTGCTGACGTGATGTAGATGCGGGTCGACACGACGCCCAGGGTAGTCGCCGGACATGTCACGACATCTGGGAGCACCGGCGCCGACGACACGCGGTCGTGAGCACCGCGCAGAACCTGTACCATTGGGTGTCGCCGTCGCGAGACGGTGTCAGGAGAATTCGCCTAGTGGCCTATGGCGCACGCTTGGAAAGCGTGTTGGGTGCAAGCCCTCGGGGGTTCGAATCCCCCATTCTCCGCAGCGAGCAAGGCCGAACAACCACGAAGGACCCGCACCGGTCGGTGCGGGTCCTTCGTCGTTCCACGACCGTGCGGTCCCCCACCCTGCGGACGAGCGCGTGCCCTGTTCCCCCTCGGTTGGCCGGGAAACGCTGACCAGGGGTGGAACGGGCTGTCCCCGGCACCCGTCGGTCGCCTATGCTGGCCGAGCGAACGGCTCCGGGACGAGCCGACCGCGGTGCATCGAGCGGCAGGGGCGTCGTTCGGAGGGCGTGCTGATCAGCGTGCCCGGAACACCCGAGGGGACGAGGAGACGCGCCATGGGGGACACCACCGTGCCCGCAGTACCCGTGCGGCCCGCCGTCTTCGACACGGTCCTCCGTCCGCGCCGGTCCCTCGTCCGTTCCACCGCGCTGAGCATCGCCTTCTCGGCCGTACCGCTCGCCGTCGCCCTGGTCTGGGTCTCGTTCCCGTTCCGCACGTGGGCCGTGTTCGCCGGGATCGTCGTCGCCATGGCCGCGGCCGTCGGCATCGTGTTCGTCCGACTGCACACCGCGTTCATCGGGATCGACGACGACGGCCTGACGATCCGCGGGGTCCTCACGGCGCACCGGCGGATCCCCCGCGAGCGCGTGCACAGCCTGGTGCTCGCCACGACCTTCGGCTCGTCGGTGGACCGGACCGTCCGGGAACTCGTCGCCTTCGACCGGACCGGCACGCACCTCTTCCGGCTCCGAGCCGACGTGTGGGGCGACGACGGGCTCGACCGGGTCGTCGACGCGCTCGGCGTGCAGGTCGTCGAGGATGCTCGACCGGTCTCCGCCCGCACCTTCGCGAAGCGCTACCCGACGAGCCGCGCCTGGTACGAGCAGCGGTCGGCGTTCCTGCTCGTCGGCGGCCTCGTCGTGCTGGTCGTCGGCGGGCTGCTCGCCGTCGAGTTCGCCGGCCTCGACGCGCGCTGACCCACCGACTGCGGCCTGCGGCCGCAGCACGGCACCGGTCAGAACGGCACCCACCAGCACGGCACCCGTCAGCGCCGTCGCCGCAGCGTCGAGAAGATCCCGCGCACCACTTCCTTCGCGATGGTCCCGCCCAGCCCGGAGCCGAGCAGGTCCGACAGCGGGTCCCCCGCGGATCGCCGCGTCCCGGACCGCTGCGTCCCGGACCGCCGTGTCCCGCCCGACCGTCCGGAGCCGGACCGACCGGACCGCCGGGCGTCCGATGCTCGCTCGGCCCGCTCGAACTCCCGCTGCTGCCGCTCGTACTCCTGCTGGGCGTCCGCCGACGCGTCCGCCGCGGCAGCGGCGGCCTCGTCGGCTGCAGCGGCGGCGTCGGCCGCAGCGGCCGCCGCCTCCATCCGGCGCGCGAGCACCTCGCGGGCCGAGTCCGGATCGACGCGGGTGCCGTAGGTCGCCAGGAGCGGTGAGGCCTGCACCCGTGCGGCCATCTCGTCGGCCGGCATCGGGTCCATCGATCCCTGGGGTGCACGCAGCCGGGTCCACGCGACGGGGGTCGGCGCGCCCCGCTCGTTCATCACCGTGACGATGGCCTCGCCGGTCGCGAGCGACGTGAGCACCTCGCCGAGGTCGTAGTCGCTCGTCGGGTAGGTCGACACCGTCGCCCGGAGCGCCTTCGCGTCGTCCGGGGTGTGGGCGCGGAGCTGGTGCTGGATGCGCGACCCGAGCTGCGCCAGCACGTCGTTCGGCACGTCCTTCGGGGTCTGCGTCACGAAGAAGACCCCGACGCCCTTCGACCGGATGAGCCGCACGGTCCGCACGATCTGCTCGGTGAAGTCCTTCGACGCCCCGCTGAACAGCAGGTGCGCCTCGTCCAGGAAGAACACCAGCTTCGGCTCGTCCTGATCGCCGACCTCCGGCAGCTCGTTGAATAGGTCCGCCAGCAGCCACATCAGGAACGTCGAGAAGACCTCCGGCCGGTCCTGCACACCGGGCACCTCGAGCAGACTGACGATCCCGCGCCCGTCCGCCGCCGTGCGCAGGAACACCTGCGTGTCGATCTCGGGCTCGCCGAAGAACTGGTCGGCACCCTGGTCGGCGAAGGTGACGAGCTCCCGCAGGATCACCCCGGCGGTCTGCTTCGACAGGCCCCCGAGCTCGGCGAGCTCGCCCTTTCCCTGCTCGCTCACCAGGAACGTCAGCACGCTCCGCAGGTCGTCGAGGTCCACCAGCGCGAGACCCTGCTGCGTGGCGTAGTGGAACACCAGGCCGAGCGAGGACTCCTGTGTGTCGTTCAGGCCGAGCACCTTCGAGAGCAGCAGCGGCCCGAAGCCCGAGACGGTGGCGCGGATCGGCACGCCGGTGCCCTGCCCGCCGAGCGAGAACAGCTCGGCCTGGCTCGCGACACCCTGCCACTGCTGGCCGATGCCCGCGGTGCGGTCGAGCATCTTGTCGTTCGCCTGCCCCGCGACGGCCAGACCCGACAGGTCGCCCTTCACATCCGCGGCGAACACCGGCACCCCGTTCGCCGCGATCTGCTCGGCGAGCACCTGCAGCGTCCGGGTCTTGCCGGTGCCGGTCGCCCCCGCCACCAGTCCGTGCCGGTTCAGCATCGCGAGCGGGATCCGGACCTGCACGTCGGGCACCGCTGCGCCGTTGACCAGGGCGCCGAGTTCGATCGCGCCGCCGTCGACGGCGTAGCCGTCACGGATCGCCGCGACCGCGTCCGGTCCGAGCGGGCCGGCTCCGGCACGGACGGGAGGCACGGTGCCGGTCGCCGCCGTCGCCCCCGGATCCGGGGCGGTCGCCTCGACCGCCGCGGCAGGGGTGGTGGGAGCCGGTGCGGCTGCAGGGGCGGGCTCCGCGTCGGGCGCGAGCCGCGCCTCCAGGCCGGTGGGTGGCGGGGACCCGACGACCGCGGGTTCCGCGTCCGCGGTGAGGACCGCCTGCTCCTCAGCCGCCAGTGCGGCGGCGAGCTCCTCGGCTCGCCGCGCCGCTTCGTCGGCGAGCCGACGTGCCTCGTCCGCAGCCTGCCTCGCTGCCTCGGCAGCCGCCCGTGCCCGCTCCGTCGCGTCGCTCATGGGCACAGCCTAGGGACCGGAGCCCGCGGCGGCCCGGGTCGTCAGTGCGTCAGCGCGGGGACCGTCCGCGGGCGGACCACGAACCAGAGCATCAGGATCGCGACGGCGGCGGTCGACGCCATCACCATCGCCATCGGGGTGGCCGTCGTGATGCCGAGCCAGCCGACCACCGGCGAGATGAGCCCGGCGACGCCGAAGTTCAGGGCGCCGAGCACCGAGGCGGCGGTCCCCGCCTCTTTTCCGTGGGCGGCGAGACCGATGACCTGCACGAGCGGGAACGAGAACCCGCACGCGGCGATGAAGAACCACAGCGGCACGAGCACGCCGACCAGACCGGCCCCGAGCTGGTCGAGGACGATGATCGCGATCGACGCCAGCAGCAGGGTCGCGGTCGAGCACGCCAGGATCCACTGCGGACCGACCCGCTGGGCGAGCCGCGACGAGATCTGCACGCCGAGGACGACCCCGACGGAGTTGACGGCGAAGAGCAGCCCGTACTGCTGCGCGTCGAGCCCGTAGACCTGCTGGAACAGGAACGGTGACGCGCTGAGGTACGAGAACAGTCCGCTGAACACCATGGCGCCGATGAGCGCGACGCCGACGAAGATCCGGTCGGAGAACAGCGCCTTGTAGCGCTGGCCGATGGTGGAGTGCCCGGCCTCGTGCCGGCGGGCCGGCGGCAGGGTCTCGACGATGAGCAGGATCGAGGCGATGACCACCGCGAGGCCGTAGCAGGCGAGGAAGACGAAGATGCCGCGCCAGCTGGTGAACTGCAGCATCTGCGAACCGATGAGCGGCGCGAGGATCGGTGCGAGACCGTTCACCATCGCCAGGCGGGACAACATGCGCACCAGCGGCTTGCCGCCGAACAGGTCACGCACCGTCGCCATCGCGACGACACCACCGGCTGCGGCGCCCATGCCCTGCAGCACGCGGAACACCGCGAGCAGCTCGATGTCAGGCGCGGTCGCGGCGCCGATCGACGCGGCGATGTGCACCGTCGTCGCGATGATCAGCGGCAGGCGACGGCCCACCTTGTCGCTCCACGGGCCGACGAGGAGCTGCCCGATGGCGAAGCCGAGCGTCGTCGCGGTGAGCGTCAGCTGGACCGCGCCGTCGGTGACGCTGAACTGGTCCTTGATCGCCGGGAACGCCGGCAGGTACAGGTCGATCGTGAACGGACCGAGCGCCGTGAGGGCGCCCAGGACGAAGACGTAGACGAGTCGCTGCCCGCGGGAGAGCGAGTCTCCCGGGTGCAGGACGACCCGGAGCGAACCGGTGGTGGCGGGCGCGGTCACGAGACAGGAGTCCTTCGACGATGAGGGGGCGGGGGGGGGTGATCGCGGGTCGATCGAATCGATTCGTCCGCGGAACCATCCTACGGTCGCCGGTGCCTGCTCGGCGCCGCCGGTGCGGGCCGCCCGCGTGAAGCGGCTGGTGCTGCCCCTCGGCCCGGCGCGGACCATGCGGTAGCGTCGGGTTGCTCGGGGGCCTTCCGGGTGAAGCGGATCAGAAGGGGGTGGGCGTCATGGTGGATGCCCGGATCCTGCACACCACTGCAGCGCTGCGCGAGGCGATCCTGCGACTCGCCGCGGACCGACCGGTCTCGGAGATCACCGTCGCCGACGTCACGCGTGCCGCCGGCATCAACCGGGCCACGTTCTACTCGCACGCCGTCTCACCCGGGTCGCTGCTCGCCGACGTCCTGACGCCGGAACTCGACCGCATCCGGCAGGACGACGCCGACGAGCGCCGGGCCGCCGCCGACCGGGGCGCCGGGGCCGATGAGCTCGTGGCCATCACCCGGCACGGCATCAACGCCGTCGTCGAGCACGTGACGACGCACCGCGACATCTACGGCAAGGCGCTGCCGGACCCGAACGACGCCTCGCTGCACCGGCTGCTCGTCGAGCACTTCACGGTGTCGAGCGCCCTGCACATCCGGGAGCTCGACCCCGCACACCGGCCCGACCTGCTCGACGACGTCGCCGCGGGGTTCGTGGCGCAGGGCTTCGTCGGGGCGATCGAGGCCTGGCTCGCCGGGCCCCGACGGTCGCGGAAGGCGCTGGTCGAGACGATCACACTGTCGTTCCCGGCGTGGTGGAGCTGAGCGGACCGTTCCTACTCGGCGTCCGTCGTGTCGCCGTCCGTCGGGTCGGTCTCCGGCTTCTCGCCGCGCTGCAGGGACTGCACGACGTCGACCGCCGTCGCCGCGGTGTCGGCGTCGTCGCCCTCCGACGGCACGCGGTAGTCGGCGGACACCCCGTCGCCGCCGGTGCCGGTCGCGGGCAGCGGATCACCGAGGGACACCACGACGACCCCGGCGTCGTGGGCGGTCTGGATCACGCCGGTCAGTGCGGACGGTCGGGCGGCGTGCACGAGCAGGGCCTTGGCCCCCTTCCGCACGAGCTGGGCGACCGCGGTCCGCTGGGACGCCGCTGCCCCCGACGCCGGAGCGACCCGGACGTCCGGCCGGAACCCGGCGTCGGTCAGGTCGGTGCGGAGCCGGTCGGCGAGGGCCGCGTCGTCGTGGACCAGGACGACACCGATCACGGCCTGCTGGTCGAAACCGCCGTCGGAGCTCGTCAGGTCGGTGCTCTGCACGGGTGTGGGTGCAGCCGACGTCGTGCCCTGGCACCCGGCCAGGGTCAGGGCCGCCGCCAGGGCGACGGTCACGGCGACGATGCGCAGCACGGTGGTCTCCTCTTCGGTCCGGTCTGCCACGCTACCCGGCGGCCGGGCCGTGCGACGACGGAGTCCGCGACGGGACGGATCCGCCCGGGCCTGCCGGGGCTGTCGTCACCGGCGCGGGCACGGGGCCGAGCCGTCGGACGGCCGCGATCGCCAGTGCGGCGAACCCGATCATCGCCGCGAACACCAGGGGGAACGACACGGTGCCGTCGGCGCCACCGGTCGCGGTGAAGAGCAGGCCGGTCACCGCCAGGCCGATCACGCTGCCCGCGGCATCAGCGATCGTCAGGGCCGAGCTCGCGAACCCGTCGTCGCCCTCGCCGGAGAACCGCAGCGTCAGCATCGAGGCGCGCGGGTAGATCGCGCCCATGCCCGCACCGCCGACGAACCAGCCGGCGACCAGCACCCACCACGACAGGTCGAACGTCGCGACCGCGAGCGCCGTCACCAGGCTGACGAGCACCAGCGTGAGTCCCACCCCGAAGGTGCGCCGGGCGGTGAGCCGCCGCTCCCCCAGGCGGCCGTGCGCCCAGCTCGACGCGGCCCAGCTGATCGCCGCCACCGTCAGGGCGAGCCCGGCGGCCGACGGTGACAGCCCGTGTTCGGCCTGCAGCAGGAACGGCACGTACGCCTCGCTCCCGAAGAACGACGCGGCGACGAGCCCGCGCAGCAGCACGACCGACGGCAACCCGGCCGCGGCCCGGAACGTGCCGGTCGGCAGCAGCGGTCGCAGGGCGAACCAGGTGCCCACCAGCCCGACGACGACCGCCGCGACCATGCCCCACGGGGTCAGGTCCGGCGCCACGTTGAGCAGCAGGATCGACACGGCCGCCGCCACCGACCACCCGATCCGGACCCGCTGCCACGGCGGGCGGAGCGACGCGGCCGGGGCGTGCAACCGGCCGAGGGTCGGCACGAGCAGGACGAACGCGGCCAGCGCGATCACCAGGGCCCCGGCGAAGACCCAGTGCCAGTTCCAGGTGTCGGTGACGATGCCGGCCAGCGCGGGACCGATCAGCGCGGGGACGACCCAGGCAGCGGCGAACCCGGCGAACACCGGTCCGTGCAGCTCGGCGGGGAAGATCCGGGCGACCAGCACGTACAGCACCACGTCGATCGCCCCGGCGCCGAACCCCTCGATGAGCCGCCCCGCCAGGAACACCTCCATGGTCGGCGCGAGCATCACCACGGCGGTCCCCACGGCGAAGAACACCGCCGACACCCATGCCACGATCCGTCCGCCCGCGCGGTCGGCCCAGTTGCCGGCGAGGACCATGCCGGGTACCCCGGCGGCGAGCGGGGCGGCGAAGGCGAGGGCGTACAGGGTCTCGCCGTCGAGGTCGCGGCTGATCACCGGCATGATCGTCGTCATCGCCAGGTTCTGGAACGCCGCGACGCCGACGATCGCGACCATGCCGATCGTCGCGAGGGCGTACGGCCCGCTCAGCAGGCTGGTCCGCGACGCCGTTGTGCTCACCCGATCATCGTAGGGGCGGGCGCCGACGACACGGTCCCGCGTCCCGCATCCCGCGTCCCGCGTCCCCCGCCCCGAGTCCCGCGTCCCCCGCCCCGAGTCCCGCGTCAGCAGGGCCCGCGTCAGCAGGGCAGCAGGGCCCGCTTCAGCGCGCCAGCGCCTGCTCCAGGTCTGCCACCAGGTCGCCGGCGTCCTCGATGCCCACCGACAGGCGGACCACGTTCTCCGGCACGGCCAGCTCGGTGCCCTTCACCGACGCGTGGGTCATCTCGCTCGGGTACCCGATGAGCGACTCCACACCGCCGAGCGACTCGGCCAGGGCGAACAGCTCCGTCGACTCCGCGAACCGCTTCGCCGCCTCGGCGCCGCCGGACAGCGCGACCGAGAGCATCCCGCCGAAGCCGCGCATCTGGCGTGCGGCGACGTCGTGCCCCGGGTGGTCGGGCAGGCCCGGGTAGTAGACGCGCTCGACACCGGGCGCGACGACGAGCGCCTCAGCGACGGCCTGCGCGTTCCGCGAGTGCCGCTCCATGCGCACCGCGAGCGTCTTGATGCCACGGGTGGTCAGGTAGGCGTCGAACGGCGACGAGATCGCACCCGCGCCGAACTGCAGGAACTGCACCTTCGCCGCGAGCTCCTCGTCCGCCAGCACGACGGCTCCGCCGACGACGTCGGAGTGTCCGCCGAGGTACTTCGTGGTCGAGTACACGACGACGTCGGCGCCGAGCGACAGCGGCTGCTGCAGGTACGGCGACGCGAACGTGTTGTCCACGACCACCAGGGCGCCCGACTCGTGGCCGAGGGTCGCGAGGGCGGCGATGTCCGCGATCTTCATGAGCGGGTTCGTCGGCGTCTCGACCCACAGCACGGTGGTGGCCGGTGCGCCCTGCAGCGCCGCGCGGACCTGGTCGAGGTCGCTCATGTCGACGACGACGAGCTCGACGCCCCACGGCACGTGCAGCCGGCTCACCAGGCGGTGGGTGCCGCCGTACACGTCGTTGCCCATCACGACGCGGCCACCGGGGACGAGCGCGGCGCGGAGCAGGGCGTCCTCGGCAGCGAGCCCGGACGCGAACGACGACGCCGCGACGCCGCCGTCGAGGTCGGCCAGGAGCACCTGCAGCGAGTCACGCGTCGGGTTGCCGGCGCGCGAGTACTCGTACCCGTTGCGCATGCCGCCGACGCCGTCCTGCACGTACGTCGAAGTCAGGTGGATCGGCGGGATGACGGCGCCGGTGGTCTCGTCGGGCTCCTGGCCGGCGTGGACGGCCCGGGTGCTGAACTCGGTCATGCTCGGTGGTTCCTTACTCGGAGAGGTAGGTGAGGAGGTCGTGCCGGGTCAGCACGGTGACGGGCTTGCCGTCCGCGACGACGAGGAGCGCGTCGGCCGACTCGAGCGCGCGACGCGCCGCGGAGACCGACTCGCCGACGCCGATGAGGGGCAGCGGGTCGCCGACGAAGCCGGTGAGCGCGTCCGACATCTTCGCGGTGCCGGTGAAGACCTGCTCGAGCAGCGCCTTCTCCTCGACGGCGCCGACGACCTCGCCGATGACGACGGGCGGCTCCGCGCTGAGCACGGGCATCTGCGAGACGCCGTACTTGGTCATGATGTCGACGACGTCGCGCACGGTGTCCGCCGGGTGCGCGTGCACGAGGTCGGGCAGGCGGCCGTCCTTGCCGGCGATGAGCGAGCCGACGGTGCGCTCGTCGTCGGTCTCGGCGAAGCCGTAGGAGCGCATCCAACGGTCGTTGAAGATCTTGCCGAGGTAGCCGCGGCCGCCGTCCGGCAGCAGCACGACGACGACGTCGTCCTCGGTCAGGTCACGGGCCGCGCGGAGCGCCGCGACGACGGCCATGCCGCTCGATCCGCCGACGAGCAGTCCTTCTTCGCGCGCCAGGCGCCGGGTCATCGCGAAGGAGTCGGCGTCCGACACCGCGATGATCTCGTCCGGCACGCCGGCGTCGTACGCGCTCGGCCAGAAGTCCTCGCCGACGCCCTCGACCAGGTACGGGCGACCGGTGCCGCCGGAGTACACGGAGCCCTCGGGGTCGGCCCCGACGATGCGGACGCCGCCGTCGGACGCCTCCTTCAGGTACCGTCCGGTGCCCGAGATCGTGCCGCCGGTGCCGACGCCCGCGACGAAGTGGGTGATCTGCCCCTCGGTGTCGCGCCAGATCTCCGGACCGGTGGTCTCGTAGTGGCTGCGGGGACCGTTCGGGTTCGCGTACTGGTTCGGCTTGTAGGCGCCGGGGATCTCCTGCACGAGCCGGTCCGACACCGAGTAGTAGGACTCGGGGTGCTCCGGCGCGACCGCGGTCGGGGTGACGACGATCTCGGCGCCGTACGCCGTCAGCACGTTGCGCTTGTCCTCGCCGACCTTGTCGGGCAGCACGAAGACGCACCGGTAGCCGCGCTGCTGTGCGACCAGGGCCAGGCCGACACCGGTGTTGCCGGAGGTCGGTTCGACGATGGTGCCGCCGGGGCGCAGGTCACCGGAGGCCTCGGCCGCGTCGATGATCCGGGTGGCGATGCGGTCCTTGGACGACCCACCGGGGTTCAGGTACTCGACCTTCACCAGGATGGTCGCCCGCACCCCCTCGGTCACCCGGTTGAGCTTGACGAGCGGGGTGTCGCCGACGAGGTCGACGACGGAGTTCGCGTAACGCACGGCGTCGAGTCTAGGACGCGGTCCCCACGTCCCGCTGCGATGTGTCGTGCGCGGACAACGCACCGTGATCCCGCGGCGGGCGACGTGCCCTGGTCGCGCTGCGCGCCGGACGGGAGGCCCGTGCGGACGCCGCCACGGGCCTCCTGTCCGGCGCCCGGTCGCGACCACGACCGGTCAGGGCCGGACGACGTCCGCCGACGTGTTCTGCTGCCGGTGCAGCTGGGCGTACGTGCCGTCGAGGGCGAGGAGTTCGTCGTGCGTGCCCTGCTCGACGATCTGCCCGTGGTCGAGGACGAAGATGACGTCGGCGTCGCGGATCGTCGACAGCCGGTGCGCGATCGAGATGGTGGTCCGGCCGGCCGCCGCCGTGTCGAGCGCCGTCTGCACGACGTGCTCCGAGATGGAGTCGAGTGCGCTGGTGGCCTCGTCGAGGACGAGCACCGGCGGGTCCTTCAGCATGACCCGGGCGATGGCGATGCGCTGCTTCTCGCCACCGGACAGGCGGTAGCCGCGCTCCCCCACGACGGTGTCGTAGCCGTCCGGGAACGACGCGATCGTGTCGTGGATGTTCGCCGCACGAGCCGCACGCTCGAGCTCGTCGTCGGTGGCGTCGGGCTTGGCGTACCGCAGGTTCTCGCCGATCGTGGCGTGGAACAGGTAGGTCTCCTGGCTGACGATGCCGACGTGCCGCATCAGGTCCTCGTGCACCAGGTCGCGGACGTCCTGCCCGGCGAACCGCACCGATCCCTCGGTCGCCTCGTACAGCCGGGGCACCAGGTAGGACACCGTCGTCTTGCCCGCGCCGGAGGGGCCGACGAAGGCCGCGAACTGCCCGGGGCGGAGCTCGAACGACACCCCGCGCAGGGTCGGCTTGTCGGCTTCGCCGTCGGGGTAGGTGAAGACGACGTCGTCGAAGGCGACGTGGCCGACCTTCGACTCGTCCACGGGCCGGGCGGTCGGCGAGTCCGTGATGGCCGGCTTGAGGTCGAAGTACTCGAAGATGCGGGCGAAGAGCGCACCGGAGGTCTGCAGGTCGAGGACCACGCGCAGCAGCCCGACCGTCGGGAACAGCAGCCGGGACTGCACCGTCGTGAACGCGACGATCGTGCCGGCCGTGATCGGGACGTCGCCGATGATCAGGTACGCGGCGACGACGTAGATGATCGCCGGGATGATCGACAGGAAGATCTGCACGATCGCGAAGAACCACTGCCCGGACATCTGCTGGCGCACCTGCAGGGTGATCTGGTTGCGGTTCTCGTCCCCGTAGCGGCGGGTCTCACTGGCCTGCTGGTTGAAGCTCTTCGCCAGCAGGATGCCCGAGACGCTCAGCGCCTCTTGCGTGATGGCCGTCATGTCGGACAGCGACTCCTGCGTCTGCGCGGCGATGCGGGCCCGGACCTGGCCGACGCGGCGCTGCGCGATCACGAGGAGCGGCAGCAGGACCACGGCGACCAGTGTCATCTGCCAGCTCAGCAGGAGCATCGCGACCACGGCGGCGATCACGGTCACGGTGTTGCCGAGCACCGACGAGATCGTGTTGTTCAGCACGCTCGCCACGCCGCCGACGTCGTTCTGCAGGCGTGACTGGATGACGCCGGTCTTGGTGCGGGTGAAGAACGCGAGCTCCATCCGCTGCAGGTGCGCGAACAGGCGCATCCGCATCGCACCCATGACCTTGTTGCCGACCGTCGCGGTCAGGTAGGTCTGCCAGACGCCGACCCCGGCGCTCGCGATCCAGAGCAGGACCATCGCGGACACGAGCTCGATCAGCACCGGCACGTCCGGGCGACCCGACGGCGGGAACAGCCCGCGGTCGAACGCCTGCTGGGTGAGCAGCGGCGGCACGACCGAGATGGCCGCACCGATCAGCACGAGGACGACCGTGAGCATGATCGCCCGGCGGTGCGGCTCGAACAGCGCGGCGATGCGCCGGACCAGGTGCGGGATCCTCGGCGCCTCGGCGTTGGCGGCCTTCTGCGCGCGGAAGTCGCCGCTCGAGATGCGCCCGCCCCCGCGCGGACCGCCGCCTCGCCCGCCGTGTCCCATGCTCATGGAGCCACCGTAGCCCCGCGCTCGGACATCGACCGCCCTGTCCACAGCACCGCAGTATTTGACCCCGTTCAGGGGGCGTGCGAGCATGTGCCGTCCCCGTCCCCGCACCACCGAGGTCCCATGTCGTCCGCGCCGTCACGTCCCACGTCCCTGGGGGCGCAGCTCGCCCGCCGCAAGCCGATCGAGCAGCTGCAGGCCGAAGCCTCCCGCGGTGTGAACGGTGAACCGCTCCGTCGGTCGCTCGGCGTCTGGCAGCTGACGATGATCAGCGTCGGGGCCACGCTCGGCACCGGCATCCTGGTCGTCCTCGGCACCGCGGTCCCGCTCGCCGGTCCCGCCGTCTGGATCTCGTTCGTCGTCGCGGGGATCGCCGCACTGCTGTCGGCGCTGTCGTACGCCGAGATGGCGGGCGCCGTCCCGACCTCGGGGTCCAGCTACTCGTACACGTACGCCACGATGGGCGAGGGCATCGCCTGGATCTGCGGCTGGTGCCTCGTGCTCGAGTACGCCGTCTCGGTGGCCGCGGTCGCCGTGGGTGCCAGCGAGTACGTCGACGAGACCCTGCGCGTGTTCGGACTGCACCTGCCCACCGCACTCTCCGCTCCCCCGGTCGACGGCGGCGTGGTCAACCTGCCCGCGGCGGTCCTGGTCCTGCTCGCCACCGCCGTGCTGCTGCCCGGTGCCCGCGAGAGCGCCTGGGTGAACACGGTCATGGTGATCGTGAAGATCGCCCTGCTGGTCTTCTTCGTCGTCGTGGCGTTCACGGCGTTCCGGGCGCAGAACTTCGAACCGCTCGCCCCGATGGGTGCCGCCGGGGTCACCGCCGCCGCGTCACGGTTGTTCTTCTCCTACATCGGCTTCGACGCCGCTTCGACCGCCGGTGAAGAGGCGAAGAACCCCCGCCGCGACCTGCCCCGGGCGATCATCGGCTCGATCGCGCTCATCACCGCGCTGTACATCCTCGTCGCGATCGCCGCCGTCGGGGCCCGCTCGTGGACCGCGTTCTCGTCGTCCGAGGCGTCGCTCGTCCGCATCGTCGTCGACGTCACGGGGCAGCCGCTCGTCGCCCTCGTGTTCTCGATCGGCGCGGTCGTCGCCATCGCCAGCGTCGTGCTCACCGTCCTGTACGGCCAGACACGCATCCTGCTCACGATGTCCCGCGACGGCCTGGTGCCGAAGGTCTTCGGCCGGGTCTCCCGCCGAACCGGCACCCCGATCGCGAACACGCTCATCATCGGCATCGCCGTGACGATCGTCGCCGCGCTCGTGCCCCTCGGGGAGCTCGCCGACGCCACGAGCATCGGCACCCTCGTCGCCTTCGCCCTGGTGAACGTGTCCGTCATCGTGCTCCGCCGTTCGCAGCCCGACCTGGAGCGCTCGTACCGGGTGCCGCTGTTCCCCGTCGTGCCGATCCTCGGCACCCTGAGCTGCGTGCTGCTCGCGGTGTTCCTCGGCGCCACCACCTGGATCGCCTTCGGCATCTGGATGGTCGCCGGCGCCCTGCTCTACCTGGCCTACGGCCGCCGCCACAGCACCCTGCGCTGACGCGCGCGCCGCGCCGCCCCGCGCCGCCCGCCGTTGCCTGCCCCGCGACGACCTCACGCGCTGGCTCCCGCCAAAGCGACAGATGCCCGCGGAACGTTCGCGGCACTCTGTCGCTCTGCCGGGAGGCATGACTCACCTACCGCGAGAAGTCTCGCTCTGGCAGCACCAACAAGCCAGGACGTCATCGGCACGGCACACCGTGCTGACGAAACAGGGTTCGGAGGCGCTCCGGCACGACGAGGTGCTCCCAGTACACGCGGACGAACCCGTTGACCTCGCCGCGAGCACGGACCCGGTCCTCGCGCCGCTTCTCGCTCCAGACGGCGTCGGCGCCGCTCCTCCCCCGCAGCATCTCGCGGTCCTCGTACTTCTGCCGCCCGTCGAACTCGATCACGATCCCCTGCCTCGGCAACCAGAAGTCGACCCGGTCAACGGCGCCGTCCACGCCGATGAACTCGTGCTGCGGTTCCATGTCCGGGCACCCGAGCTCGGCCGCACGCGCTGCGAAGTAGGACTCGCCCACCGACTCGTGGCGGACATCGCAGATCTCCAACGCTTGCTCAAGGCGGACCGCGCCCCACGGACCGGCAGTCAGCGCCAGGTGCTCGAGGTCTTCGTGCCGGACTCCGTTGCGGAGCGCGTGGTCCAACCCGACGACCGCTGCAGCCAGGGGTCCCCGACGGGCGAGCTCGATCGTCGTCTGCGCGAGAGCGGTGTACTCGACGCCGTGGAAACGGTGCCCCGACACGACGGAGGACCCGGCGTGCATCGTCAGCCCGGTACGTCGGAGGTCGTGCTCCAGCGCGGGCACGTTCGCATGGACGCGCTCCGGCCACGGGTCGAGACGAGGTGCCCCGAGGATCGCAGCCGCTGAGTCGAGCGACCACACAGCGCCTCCGCGGAGCAGCGGGAGAGCGGCCCGCATGCGGACGAGGTGTCGGCTCCGGCCGTCGAGCGCGTCCCACGCCGAGCGGTCGACGTAGACACCATGGCGCACGCGGACGAGTTCACCGGCCAGCTTGCGGCGCTGCAGCTGCCGTGCGGCCGCGCGGTCGAGTCTGTTCGTCCGGAACAGTGCGATGGCGTTGGCGGGGTGCATGGCAGCACTCTGTCGCCCAGCGCAACCGATGTCGGCGACGTTCGCCGATCTGTGGAGAATCCACGCGCCTCCAGGCGGTCGTGCGGCGATGCCAAAGCGACGGTTCTCCGGAAGTGGGCTCCGTCAGAGGCGCCGAAGCGACAAGAAGCTGTGCTCTTTCCGGGCCCATCTGTCGCTTTGGCGAAAGCGACAAGACGCCCCGCACACGACGAAGGCCGCCGCCCCGAGGGGCAGCGGCCTTCGTGACCGGAACGGTCGAGACTACGCGAGCTCGATCGTGGCGCCAGCGGCCTCGAGGGTCGCCTTCGCCTTGTCGGCGGTCTCCTTGTTCGCACCCTCGAGGATCTTGGCGTCGGCGGTCTCGACGAGCGCCTTGGCCTCACCGAGGCCGAGCGACGTCAGGCCACGGACCTCCTTGATGACCTGGATCTTCTTGTCACCAGCGGACTTGAGGATGACGTCGAACTCGGTCTTCTCCTCAGCGGCCTCGGCCGGAGCAGCTGCGCCGGCGGGGGCGGCAGCGGCGACCGGGGCGGCCGCGGTGACCTCGAAGACCTCTTCGAACTTCTTCACGAAGTCCGAGAGCTCGATGAGCGTGAGCTCCTTGAAGGCCTCGATGAGCTCGTCCTGCGAAAGCTTCGCCATGATTTTCTCCTACTACTAGCTAGTACGTGTGGTTGATGAACGCGAGCCTGATCAGGCCGCGGACTCCTGCTTCTCGCGAAGGGCGTCCACGGTGCGGACGGCCTGCGAGAGGGGTGCCTGGAACAGGTACGCAGCACCGAACAGCGAGGCCTTGAGTGCGCCGGCGAGCTTGCCGAGCAGCACTTCACGGGACTCGAGGTCGGCGAGCTTGTCCACCTCGGTCGCGGTGAGCGGGTTACCGTCGAAGTAACCGCCCTTCACCACGAGCTCGGGGTTCGCCTTGGCGAATGCACGCAGCGACTTCGCGACGGCGACGGTGTCACCGTGGACGAAGGCGAGAGCGGACGGACCGGCGAGCTCGTCGTCGAACGACGAGATGCCGGCGTTGTTCGCCGCGATCTTGGTCAGCGTGTTCTTCACCACGGCGTACGTGGCGTGCTCACGGATCGAGTTGCGGAGCTCCTTGAGCTGCGCGACCGTGAGACCGCGGTACTCGGTGAGCAGAACGGCGTTCGAGCTACGGAAGGACTCCGTGAGCTCGGCGACCGCAGCTTCCTTGTTCGCCATGGTTCTCCTTGGGGGTCTTGCCGGCAGCCCCAGGTCCACGAACGAAAAAAGCTCCGGCGCAGAGGCTCGGAGCTGCTCTCACCAGATGGTGGGAGTGGTTCGGAACACCTGCGCGGGATGCCTCACGAGTGAGGACCTTCGGTCACGATGTTCACAAACACGTTGCGAGCAGCACGACATCCGGCGGTCTTTGGCTCCGAGAACTGTACCAGACGCCGTGGGCGTCACCAAACAGCGGTCGGGAGGCGCGGGGCGGGCCCGCACCGCGCCTCCCGACCGTCAGTGGGTGCGGTCCACCGCAGCGGGTGTCGCCGACCAGTCCGCGGACCCGGCAGGGTCAGCCGACGACGACGCGACAGCCACGGCCCCGGGACCCGGCCGCGGCGGCAGCCGCAGCCGGGTCCCGGGGCAGGTGCACCGTGAACACGGTGTCCCCCGGCTCGCTCGTGACCTCGACCCGGCCGCCGTGCGCCTGCACGACCGCGTCCACGATGGCGAGCCCCAGGCCGGTCGACCCGACCGTGCGGGAGCGCGAACTGTCCGCCCGGGCGAAGCGCTCGAACAGCTTCGGGAGGAACTCCGGGTCGATCCCCTGGCCGGTGTCGCGCACGGTGAGGTCCACGCCGCCGTCGACCGGGGCGAGGCCCACCGTGATGCGGGTTCCCTCGGGCGTGTGGGTCCGGGCGTTCGTGACGAGGTTGACGATGACCTGGTGCAGGCGTGCGGCGTCGCCCGTGATGGTCACCGGCTCCGGCGGGACGTCGACCTCGATGGGGTGTTCGGGCGAGGCGGCGTGGGCGTCGTTGACGGCGTCGAGCACCAGTCCGGTCAGGTCGACCTCGGCGAACTGGATCTCGCGGCCTTCGTCGAGCCGGGCGAGGAGCAGCAGGTCCTCCACCATCGAGGTCATGCGGATGGACTCGGACTCGATGCGGCTCATGGCGTAGACGACGTCCTTCGGCAGGTCGCCGCCCATGCGCCGGGTGAGCTCGGCGTACCCGCGCACCGAGGCGAGCGGGGTCCGGAGCTCGTGCGAGGCGTCGGCGACGAACTGCCGCACCTTCTGTTCCGAGCGCTCCCGCGCCTGCATCGCACTGCCGATGTGCCCCAGCATGCGGTTGAACGCGCTGCCGACCCGGCCGACCTCGGTGCGGGGGTCGGTGTCGGGCACACGGACGCCGTCGAGGGCGTCACTGCGGTCGAGGGGCATGCGCGCGACGGTGGACGCGGTCTCGGCGACGCGCTCGAGCGGCCGGAGCGACTGCCGGACCACGAACGCCGCGACGACCGAACCGGCGACCAGTGCGGCTGCCAGGACGGAGAGGACCCCGGCGAACAGCTTCCAGACGCTGTCGTAGACGGGGGCCATCGGGAGCCCCACGACCAGGACGGCCGGGCCGACGTTGACGGCGGCGAGGCGGTACCGCCCGACGTCCGAGCCGAGGTCGATCGTCTCCGGGTCTGCGTCCACACGGACGGACCCCAGTGCCTCGGCGCTGGCCTGCGGGATCCCGCTCGGACGGCCGTAGTCGTCGAGCACGTTCGCGATGACGACCTGCCCGTCGACGAAGTACGCCGTCAGGGTGCCGGCGGCCTGCCCGGACGGCCGGGACAGGTCGATGCTCGGCTGCCCCGACTGGTTCTGCTGCAGGTACCGCTGCGCCCGGTGGGTGGCGCTCGTGATCTGCTTGTCGATCGCGCTGGTCTGGATCGAGAAGAGCGCGATGAGGCTCGCCCCGCCGATCACCGCGCTGACGGCGACGACGAGGGCGACGATGCTCAGGACGAGCCGGCGCCGCAGGGTCACGAGGTCGGCTTGATGACGTACCCGACGCCGCGCACCGTGTGGATCATCGGGGTCTCACCGGCGTCGATCTTCTTGCGCAGGTAGGAGATGTAGATCTCGACGACCGACGACTTGCCGCCGAAGTCGTACGACCACACGCGGTCCAGGATCTGCGCCTTCGAGAGCACGCGGCGGGGGTTCCGCATCAGGAAGCGGAGCAGCTCGAACTCGGTGGCGGTCAGTTCGATCGGGCGGCCGGCGCGGTGCACCTCGTACGACTCCTCGTCGAGCACCAGGTCGCCGACCACGATGCGGGAGTCCCCGGCCTCGGAGATCGAGATCTGCGAGCGGCGGATGAGTCCGCGCAGCCGCGCCACGACCTCCTCGAGGGAGAACGGCTTGGTGACGTAGTCGTCGCCGCCCGCGGTGAGCCCGGTCACGCGGTCCTCGACGGAGTCCTTCGCGGTGAGGAACAGCACCGGGGTGTCGTCGTTGTTCTGCCGCAGCCGGCTCAGCACCTGCAGCCCGTCGAGGTCCGGCATCATCACGTCGAGCACCATCGCGTCGGGCTTGAACTCCCGCGCGGTCGTCAGGGCGTCCTGCCCGCCGTTCGCGCTCTTGACGTCCCAGCCCTCGTAGCGGAGCGCCATGGACAACAGGTCGGTGAGGCTGGCTTCGTCGTCGACGACCAGGATGCGCAACGGGGTTCCGTCGGCACGCGTGAGGCGCGGGGCTGCTGCGGGCTGGGAGATGGTCACGTCTTCGAGTATCGAGAAGTTCCTATGAGTCGTCTGTGGCGCGGCCCAGTGCGTTCTGTGGATCGAGGACACGTCCACGTCTGCCGCTCCGTACGTTGGGAGCATGTTGCGATCTGCAGCCTGGCCACCGTCGGCCCGGCACCTGGACACCGCGCGGATCGAACGGACGACCGGGAGGCCCGGCTCGCCACCGACGGACCGCCTCGCGGTCGCGCGGGCGGTCGCCGCCACCACCCCACCCCTGTCCGCCGGCACGGCCGGCGGGTTCTTCGGCACGCTCGCCGCGGTCGCCGCGGCGGACGTCGCCACCGCCCGCACCGTCGAACCGCACCTGGACGCGCTCGGGATCCTGGCGCAGGCCGGGGTCGACGCCCCGGACGGCTCGACCTGGGGCGTCTTCGCGGCCGAGGGGCCGGGCCTCCGGCTCGACGCCGCGCCACAGCACGACGGCACGGTCCTGCTCCACGGCACGAAGCCGTGGTGCTCGCTCGCCTCGACGCTCTCGCACGCCCTGGTCACCGCGCACCTGGGCGACGAGCGGGTCCTCGTCGCCGTGGACCTGCGACAGCCCGGCGTCACCGTGCACGACGACGCCTGGATCGCACGCGGCATGCCCGACGTGCCGAGCGGTCCGGTCGACTTCGCGGGGGTGCGCGCTTGGTCCGTCGGCGCACCCGGTTGGTACCTCCGGCGTCCGGGCTTCGCCTGGGGTGGCATCGGCGTCGCTGCCTGCTGGTGGGGCGGTGCCGTCGGGCTCGCCCGGGTGCTGCGTGACACCGCGGCGGCGCACCCGGAGTCCGAGCTGCTGCAGGCGGCACTCGGCGCCACCGTGGCCGACCTCGCCGACGCCGAGGACGCCCTCGCCGACGCAGCCGCCCGGATCGACGGCTCCGACCCGACCTCCGACGAGCCCGACTGGCGGCTGCTCGCCCAGACCGTCCGGTCGCGGGTGCGCCGATCGGTCGACGCCGTGCGCGAGCGGGTGGTCGCGACGATCGGCCCGGCACCGCTGACCGCCGACCCCGCCGTCGCCGCGCGGGTCGCCGACCTCGAGCTCTACGTCCTGCAGGACCACGGCGCCCGCGACCTCGCCCGCATCGGCCGGATGGTGCTCGAGCGGGGCGGCGTCGCGTGGTGAGCTTCGACCACCGCGAGCCGGGCACCGACCCGGCGGCGTGGACCGGGTTCCTCGGCGGCCTGGACGCACCGGCGATCGACCTGGCCGGTACCGGGTCGGTGGTGGTCGTCGCACCGCACCCCGACGACGAGACCCTCGGCGCCGGTGGGCTGATCGCGGCCGCTGCAGCGGTCGGCGTCCCCGTGCACGTGCTGCTCCTCACCCGCGGCGAGCGCTCCCACCCGGACTCCCCCACGACGACCCCGGACGCACTCGCCGCCGCCCGCGACGACGAGTTCGTGGTGGCCCTGCGCACCCTGCACCCCGACGTGACGTCGACCTCGGTGGGGATCCCGGACGGCGCGACCCGCGAACACCGAGACCGTGTCGTCGAGAGCCTCGACACCGTGCTCGCCGGCGCCGCCCGCCCCGTGCTGCTCGTCGCACCGTGGCGTGGGGACGGGCACCGCGACCACCGCATCGCCGGCGAGGTCGCCCAGGTCACTGCGGCGAGCGCCCCCGACGTCGACCTGCTCGCGTACCCGATCTGGGCCTGGCACTGGGACGACCCGGACCACTCCGTCGCCCCGTGGGACGACGTCCGGGCCCTCGCGCTGCCCGAGGACCTCGTCGCCCGGAAGCGTGCCGCCCTCGATGCCTACCCGTCACAGACCCGGCCCCTGTCACCCGCGCCGGGGGACGAGGCGATCGTCGACGACCGGCACGCCGCCCACCACCTGCGGACGACGGAGTGGTTCTTCGCGCCGGGGTCCGCCGCGTCGCGGTCCCGCGAGTCGTTCGACGCGCACTACGACCGGAAGCCCGAGGGGTGGGACTTCGACGGGTCCTGGTACGAGCAGCGCAAGCGTGCCGTGACACTGGCGGCGCTCCCCCGCCCGCGGTACCGGTCGGCGCTCGAGCTCGGCTGCGCGACCGGGGTCCTGACCGCTGCCCTCGCCGACCGCGCGGACGACGTCCTCGGCACCGACATCTCGGCGGCGCCGCTGGAGCGTGCTGCCCGCCGCGCCCCGACCGCTCGGTTCGTGCAGGCTGCTCTGCCGGCGGAGTGGCCGGACGGGCGCTGGGACCTGGTGGTGATGTCCGAGGTCGGGTACTACCTGTCACCAGCCGACCTCGACGCGACGATCGACCGTGTGCTCGGGTCACTCGACGACGACGGCGTGCTCGTTGCCTGTCACTGGCGGCACCCCGACGATGAAGCCGTGTCGAGCGGTGACGCGGTGGACGCACGGCTGACCGAACGGTGGCCGCGTCCCGCCCTGCTCCGGCACGTGGAGGAGGACTTCGTCCTGAGCGTCCTGCCCGGTCCCGCGGTCACCTCGGTGGCCCGGGCCGAGGGGATCATCCGGTGACCCGACCGGAACCGCGTGCACGCATCGACGTCGTCGTCCCCGCGCACGACGAGGCGGACCGGATCGCCGCGTGCCTCGACGCGCTCCTGGTGGCCGTCGACCGGCTCGCCGCGGAGCGACCCGGATTCGACGCCGCCGTCACGGTGGTGCTCGACGGCTGCACGGACGGCACCGCGTCGGTGGTCGATCGGTACCCGGTCGACGTCCTGACCACGGACCGTGTCGGGGTCGGTCGGGCACGCACGATCGGGGCGACGCACGCGCTCCGTGTGCACGACGGCGACCCGGCTGCCCGGTGGCTCGCCCACACCGACGCCGATTCGCGCGTGCACGAGCGGTGGCTCGTCCAGCAGTCCGACGCCCTCACCGCTGGTGCGCACGTACTCGTCGGCGCCGTCGTGCCCGACCCGGACGACCTGGCGCCCGCGGTGCTCGACCGCTGGACGCTGGCGCACCCGCCCGGTGCTGCCCTCGGCCACGTGCACGGCGCGAACCTCGGCGTGCTCGCCGCGGCGTACGTCAGCCTCGGCGGGTTCGACCCCGTGCCGGAGCACGAGGACGCGCGACTGGTGGCCCGGGCGCGGGCGCTCGGCTTCCGGGTGGACGCCACCGTCGACCTGCCCGTGGTGACGAGCGGGCGTTTCGCCGGCCGGACCCCCGGCGGGTACGCGGAGCACCTGCGCCAGCGGTACGGCGACGTCGGCTGACCCGGCCTTAGTCGCCTCATAGGTGCGCGATGGGTCGGTCATCGACAGCGTGCCTAGCTTCTCCTCCGTCGGCCCCGCCGCGTGCTCTGCGCGGCCGGTGACCCCAGCCGGCCACCACCGAGGAGAACCATGTTCCTGACCTACCTCAGGCGCGAACTCACGAACCGCAAGAAGCAGACGGTCATCATCGCGATCGGGATGGCCCTGGCCATCGCCCTCGTGGTGATCGTGTCGTCGATCTCGGGTGGCGTGCAGGCAGCGCAGTCGAGCGTCCTGCAGTCCGTCTACGGCGTCGGCACCGACATCACCGTCACCAAGACCGCGACGGCGTCGACGAACGGCGGGCGTCCGAGCTTCGACTTCGGCAGCCAGGGCGACAGCGACGACGACAGCGGTTCGACCGACCTGTCGCAGTCGCGGCTCGCCGTCGCGCGCGGCACGAGCACCCTGAACGCCGCGAACCTGTCCACGATCACGAGCACCGACGGCGTCCAGGCCGCGACCGGTGTGCTGACCCTCGAGAACAGCACGTTCTCCGGCCAGGTCCAGCAGCAGTCGACCGACGACAGCAGCACGGACAGCAGCAGCGACTCCAGCAGCGACAGCACCACCCAGCAGGGCCCGCCGAGCGGGGACACCGGCGGTGGCGGCGGGTTCGGCGGTGGGTCGTTCAGCGTCGACTCGTTCACGGTGACCGGCATCCCGGTGTCCGGCGCGACGGTCGGTCCGCTCACGAGCACCGAGCTCACGAAGGGGCGCACCTTCGCCGCGAAGGACGCGGGCAAGGACGTCGTCGTGCTCGATGCGTCGTACGCGAAGAGCGAGTCCAAGGCGGTCGGCGACACCGTCGACATCGGCGGCACCGACTTCACCGTCATCGGCATCGTCAGCTCCACCGGCTCGGCCTCGACCACGGGCTCGAACACCTACATCCCGCTCGACACCGCGCAGGCACTGGCCGACCTCGACGGCAAGGTCACCTCCATCTACGTCTCCGCCGAGTCCTCGTCCGACGTCAGCACCATCAAGTCCGCACTGCAGGCGAAGCTGACGAGCGCCACCGTCTCCACCGAGGCCGACCTGGCCTCGAGCGTGTCCGGATCGCTCAGCACCGCGTCGAGCCTGGTCTCGAACCTCGGCAAGTGGCTGTCGATCGTGGTGCTCGCCGCGGCGTTCCTCATCGCGATCCTCTTCACGATCTCCGGCGTGACCCGCCGCACCCGCGAGTTCGGGACCCTCAAGGCGATCGGCTGGTCGAACGGCCGCATCACCCGACAGGTGGCCGGCGAGTCCCTGGTGCAGGGCCTGATCGGCGGCGTGCTCGGCGCCGCGGCCGGCCTGATCGGCATCCTCGTCGTGAACGTCATCAGTCCGACGATCTCGGCGAGCGCCTCGAGCACGACCGGCGGGGGTGCCGGTGGCGGTGGCGGCATGCCCGGCGGCGCAGCGACCGCGGCCGCGGGCAGCGGCACGACGGGCGGCGCACCGGCCGGGGGCTTCGGCGGTGGCGCGAGCACCGCGTCGACGACCGACGTGGTCCTGCACGCCCCGGTGACCGTCGAGATCATCCTGCTGGCGATCGGCCTCGCGATCCTCGGCGGCCTCATCGCGGGCGCGCTCGGCGGCTGGCGTGCGAGCCGGCTCCGTCCGGCCGAGGCGCTCCGGAGCGTGGCCTGATGCCCGGCCGCACCGACACGACCGAACCGACGACAGGAGCAACCGTGACCAGCACCGACACCGCGACCGGCGAGGCGGAGGCGAGCCGTGCCTCCAGTCCGATGTACCGGCTGACGAACGTCAGCAAGACCTACCAGCAGAAGAACCGGACCGTCACCGCCCTGGCGAACGTCCACCTGACGATCCCGCAGGGGCAACTCGTGGCCGTCCAGGGGCCGACCGGCGGCGGGAAGTCGACCCTGCTGCAGATGCTCGGAGCGCTCGACCGGCCGAGTGCCGGGTCGATCCACCTCGGTGGCGACCGCGACGTGGCGAAGCTCGGCGACGGCGCGCTGACCGACCTGCGGGCGACCGAGATCGGCTTCGTGTTCCAGAGCTTCAACCTGATCCCGACGCTGACGGCGCTCGAGAACGTCGAGACGGCGTTCGCGGGGTCGCTCGCGAACCGGTCGCGGAGCGAGGTCCGCGAGCGTGCGGTCGCCGCCCTCCGCGAGGTCGGACTGGGCGAGCGGATGGAGCACCTGCCGGCCGAACTGTCCGGCGGCCAGCAGCAGCGCGTGGCGATCGCCCGGGCGCTGGTGAAGAACCCGAGCGTGCTGCTCGCCGACGAGCCGACGGGTGCGCTCGACGAGTCGACCCGCGACGAGATCATGGCGCTCATCGAGAAGCAGTGGCGGGAGCGCGGGCTGACCGTCGTCATCGTCACGCACGACTCGTGGGTCGCGAAGCGTGCCGAGCGGCGCCTGCACATCAAGCAGGGGCAGGTGCGCGAGGTCTAGCGGGGCGGGCGCGGGCGCAGGCGCGCGGGCGGGCGCGGGGCGTGCGCCCGCGTCACCCCGCCACCGGGTAGTCGCAGTACGCGAACCACGTCGAGTCCGGGGCCCACGGCGGCACGTTGACCGTCCCCTGCCCGCCGTCGAGTGCTACCAGGGTCTCGGGCTGGACCGCGATCCGGGCACCCCGGACGAGCGACCCCGGCAGCAGCCGGAGCTCGACACGGTGGTCGGCCGGGTGACCCTGCACGCCGGGCTCGTACGACAGGTAGAGCAGGTGTGCGGCATCCGGGGACAGGTGCGGGAACCAGTTCACCCGGTCGTCGTTCGTCAGGCGGACGGGGCTGTCGTGCCCGGGCCAGCGCACGGCCAGCTGGGCGGTGCCGGGGGTGAACCGCTCCGTGTTCCAGAGCAGGATCCCGCCGGCCGGACTGATGGTGCAGCCGTCGTCGGGGTGCTCGTCCCGCGTGACGAACGTCGGCTCGCCGGTCTCCGGGTCGACCATCGCGACGTCAGTCGTCCAGACGCCGTCCTCGGACAGCTCCCCCACGATCGCGGCGAGGGCGCTGCCGTCGGGGGCGATGCCGTGCAGGTAGAACTTCCGCTTGGTGGGCAGAGCCGCTGCGACGTCGGTGATCCGGGTCGCGGGGCCGCCCTCGGGCAGCGGGACGCGGTACAGCTCGCCGTCACGGGCACTCACCACGATGGAGCTGCCGGACGGGTCGAGCACGTGGTCGTTGTTGATCTCGTCGACGCCGTCCATCGGCACCGGCACGAGCGCCGTCTCGTCGAGCACGGTGCCGGTGCCGCTGTCGCCCGACGGCAGCCGCAGCAGCCAGAGGTCGCCGTCGCCGTTGAGCACCAGGGTCTCGGCGTCCAGGACGTTCGGCGCCTCGACGAGCACCGTGGCCGACTCGAACACGAGCCGCGAGGTGCGGGACTCGACGTCGTACACGTGCACGCGGCTGGTCTGTCCGGGCAGCAGCTGCCGCCCGCGGGTCTCGTCGCTCATGGTTCCATCCTGTCGGTCGTCGGGTGGTCGGGGTCGGTGGGTCGTCGGGTGGGGAACGGCAAAACACCGGTGTTCGCGCTGCACACCCCGTGATGCGGGGGCGTCGAGCGCGAACACCGGTGTCTTGCGGAAGGGCTCCGCCTACTTCACGGCACCGGCGGTCAGGCCGGCGACGAACTGGCGCTGGACCACGAGGAACGCGGCCACGACCGGGATCGACACGACGAGCGACGCCGCCATGACCTGGTTCCAGTACACGTTCGTCTGCGTCGAGTACTGCTGCAGACCGACCGCCAGGGTCGAACCGAGGCCGTTCGTCATGACCGAGGCGAAGAGGACCTCACCCCAGGCCGTCATGAACGAGTAGATCCCGACCGCCACCAGACCCGGACGGGCCGACGGCAGGATGACCCGGAACAGCGCACCCATCGGGCCCGAACCATCGACCATCGCGGCCTCGTCGAGTTCGCGCGGGATGGTCTCGAAGTACCCGGCGAGCATCCAGATCGAGAACGGGAGCGTGAACGTCAGGTACGTGATGATCAGACCGAGCCACGACCCGACGAGCTGGATGCCCAGGGTGTTGCCGAGGTTCGTGAAGATCAGGAACAGCGGCAGCAGGAACAGCACGCCGGGGAACATCTGCGTGGAGAGCACCGCGGTGGTGAAGGTGCTCTTGCCCTTGAAGTTCCAGCGCGAGACACCGTAGGCGGCGAACGTCGCGATGATCAGCGAGAACACCGTCGCCACCGTGCAGACCACGAGCGAGTTGATGAAGTACCGGCCGAGCGGCACCGTCGACCACATGTCGATGAACGGCTGGAAGGTGATCCGCGACGGGATCCACGTGAAGTTGTCCTGCACGTCGCCGAGGGGCTTGATGGCCGTGGTGATCATCACGTAGAGCGGCACGACCGTGAACAGCGTCAGGACGACCAGGGTGATGATCTTGAAGGACTTGGCGCCAGTTGTCTCACGCACGGACGGACCTCCGGTTGGTCACGGCGAGGTAGATGCCGGTGACGACGAGCAGGAAGAGCAGGAGCAGGACGCTCATCGCGGCACCGGAACCGAAGTTCCAGGTGATGAACGACGCGTTGTAGATGTGGAAGCTCAGCAGGTCCGCGGCGGGTGGCTGCGCGGTCGAGCCGAACAGCACGAACGGCGTGTTGAAGTCGTTGAACGTCCACAGGAACATCACGAGCACGAGCGTCACGTTGACGGGGCGGACCATCGGCAGCGTGATCGAGCGCCACTGGCGGAACGGCTTGGCACCGTCGACCGAGGCGGCCTCGTACACGTCGTTCGGCACCGACTGCAGACCGGCCATGAGCATCAGGAACGCGAACGGCCAGGTCTTCCAGATCGCCACGACGACGACGGCCACGAAGGCGTTGTTGCCGATGAGCCAGAACGGGGCGTTGCCGCCGAACAGCCCGAGTTGGTCGACGAGCAGGTGGTTCAGGGCCCCCGAGTCCCGCTGGAACATGAACTTCCAGGTGATGACGCCGGCGTACATCGGCAGCGCGTAGGGCACGAGGAACAGGGTGCGGAAGAGCCCGCGTCCGGCGAACGGCTTCTGCAGCGCGACCGCTGCGGCCATGCCGAAGGTCCAGGAGAGCCCGACCACGAGGACCGTGAAGGCGCACGTGATGAGGAACGAGTTGAGGACCCCGCGGCCGATCGCCTGGTCGAAGTCGACGACGACCTGGTAGTTCCGGAACCCGGCGAAGGGCGCGGCACCCCAGTTCGCGATGAAGTACTTGGTGAGCTGGATGAACGAGATCCAGATGCCGGTGAGCATCGGGACGATGTGGATGAGCAGCTCGAACAGGATGGCCGGCGCGACGAGCGCGTAGGGCAGCCAGTGGGTCTTGCGCTTGCGACCTGGCGGACGGCCCGACATCGTCGGGGCCTTCGTGTGCGTCAGGTCGATGCGCTCCGAGTCGGGCAGGACCGTCGTGGACATCTGGTGGGGCCTTTCGGCAGGAGGGGCGTGCAGGTGCGGTCCGCGCGGGCCGTGGCAGCGGCCGGGAGGCGCGGGGTGCGTGGGGCGTGTGCCTCACGGCCGACGGGTGGTCGGCCCTGGAACGTCAGGGGCGGAGGCCCGGGCGCGTCCGTCGGACGCGACCCGGGCCTCCAGGGTGGATCAACCGGCGGCCTGGGACACCTGGTCCTGGGCGGTCTGCAGGGCCGACTTGATGTCGGCCTCGGAGACCTTGGAACCGGTCGCGATCTTGGCGAACATGTCGTTCATCGCCTTGCCGACCGTGGACTCGAACTGGTCCTCGGCGGGCACCAGCGGGAGCGGCTTCGCCTTGTTGTTGTAGATGTCGAGGAACGTCTTCGTCTGCTCGTCCGTGACGGAGTCAGCAGCCTCGGCGAGCACCGGCAGAGCCGAGTACGGCTTGTCCAGCGTCGTCTGCGTGTCCATGCTCGTCATGTACTTGACGAACTTGAGCGCGCCGTCCTTGTTCTTCGTGTTCTTGAAGACCGACAGGTTGATGCCAGCCGGGAACGAGGCGATCTGCTCGCCACCGCTCGGGGCGGGCAGCGCCACGACGCCGTACTCGGACGACTTCATGCCGAGCGATTCGATGGTCGCGTTCGCGTTGTTCTGGTTGAGGATGAACGCGGCCTTCTTCTTCGCGAAGTCCGTGGTGGACTGCGTCGCGTTGTCGTACTGCGCGTTCGACGGGTTGGCGACCTTCGAGTCCTGCATGAGGTCGAGGTAGCGCTTGATGCCGTCGACGTTGGCCTTCGAGGTGAAGGTCGGCTTGCCGTCCTTGTCGAACCACTCGCCACCGTTCTGCGCCGAGTTGATGAACGCGAAGTGCGAGTTCTCGGTGTACGAACCGCCCGCGAGGCTGAAGCCGTAGGTGTCACCCTTGGTCAGCTTCTCGGCGGCCGAGACCATCTCCTCCCACGTGGTGGGCGGGGTGATGCCGGCGTCCGACAGCATCTTCTTGTTGTAGTACAGGCCGTAGGCGAGGCCGTAGAGCGGGACGCTCGTGACCGTCTTGTCGGGCGCGCCACCGGTGGACAGGGCGACCTTGCCGAACTTGTCCTCGCCGCCGATCGCCTTCATCTCGGCGTCACCGAACTCCTGGAAGGCGCCGGTGGCCTGGAGCGAGGTCGCCCAGGTGTTGCCGATGTTGACGACGTCCGGGCCCTGGCCCGAGGTGACGGCGGTCTGGATCTTGTTCTGCAGGTCGTTCCAGCCGATGACCTGGAGGTCGACCTTGATCCCGGTCTCCTTGGTGAACTTCTTGAGGACGGGGGTCAGCACCTCCTTGTCGTTCTGCAGGGACGTGCCCTGGTTGGACGCCCAGTAGGTGAGCGTCTTGGAGTCGCCGGAGTCGCCGGACGAACCGGAGGAGCAGGCTGCGAGGCCGGACACGGTGAGTGCGGCGGCCGCGGTGATGGCCAGTGCGCGGATGGCAGTGCGCATGACTCTCTACTTTCTCGTCGTTGAGATGGTGCAGGGGATGGTGCAGAGGTGGAGCTGGTGCTGCGGATGGTGCTGGTCGGGTGCTGCTGTGGGTTGCGGGCAGCGCCCTGGCGGTCAGGCCAGGGTGCGTTCCGCGGGGTCCCAGCCCTCGGGGAGGGTCGGGGAGGGCGACACGGTGCTCTCGACGAGCACCGCCTCGCCACGTTCTGCCGCCTCGGCGATGGAGACCATCACGTCGAGGACGTGGAAGGCGAGCGCACCGGGGACGCGGTTCTCGTCGCCGGCCCGCAGCGAGCGGGCCAGGTCGACCACGCCGGTGCCGCGCGAGTAGGTGGAGCCGACCGCGGGGATCGTCTCGGGCTCCTCGGAACCGAGGGCGTACAGCTCGGTGTCGCCGTCGAAGTTGTTCGGGTCGGGGAACACGACGGTGCCGGTCTCCCCCGCGATCTCCACGAAGCCGGTGCGGCCGCGGTCGGACTCGAACGAGAAGACGCTCTGCGCGCTCCCGCCGTTCTCGAACTCGATCAGCGCGGAGTGGTTCGTCGGGACGTCCACCGGGAACTCGGTGCCGGCCTTCGGCCCGGAGCCGATGGTGCGGGTGGCGCGGGACTTCGACGCGGTGGCCGTGACCTTCTTCACCGGTCCGAACGTCTGGACGAGGGTCGTGATGTAGTACGGGCCGATGTCGAACAGCGGACCGGCACCGTACGCGAAGAGGAACTCGGGGCTCGGGTGCCACGACTCGGGTCCGGGGCTCTGGAAGAGCGTCAGGCCGTTCAGGGGCGTCCCGATGCGGCCGTCGCGGATGGTGCGGAGCGCGGTCTGCAGGCCGGCGCCGAGGAACGTGTCCGGTGCGACGCTGACGGTCTTGCCCGCGGCGGCCGCGGCGTCGCGGAGCTCGGCGGCGCTGGCACGGTCGAGGGCGTAGGGCTTCTCGCCCCAGACGTGCTTGCCGGCGGCCAGGGCCTGCAGCGCGACCTCGACGTGGGCGGCCGGGATCGTCAGGTTCACGACGATCTCGATGTCGTCGTCGGCCAGGAGCTCCTCGACGGTGCCCGATCCGGGGACGCCCCACTTCTCGGCCTGGGCGGCGGCGCGCGGCAGGTCGATGTCGGCGATGAAGCGGACCGTCACGTCGGGGAAGACGGTGAGGTTCGACAGGTACTGGTCCGAGATGACCCCGGCGCCGATGACGCCGACGCCGACGGGGCCGGTGCGGGTGGTGCTGTCGGTCGCCGGCGCAGCGGCGGTCGTGGTGTCGGTCATGCGCGGGCCCCCTCGAGGAACGTGTAGGAGTCGGCGACGGCCTGGAAGACGTCACCCTCGTGGTCGTCGAGCTCGACGACGTGCAGTGCGTCGGGCGCGGCGGCGATGATGTCGCGGATCGGCATGATGCCGTTGCCGACGGCGACCTGCTGCTTGTCGTCGTGCGAGCCGTCGCCGTCCTTGACGTGCAGGAACTGGACCTTGTCGCCGTACTTGCCGATGACCGCGACCGGGTCGTCCCCGCCGACCTGCACCCAGTAGGTGTCGAGCTCGAGCACGACGTCGTCGGACAGGGCGTCGGCGAAGACCTCGTAGGCGCTGACGCCGTCGATGCGGTTCGAGAACTCGAACGCGTGGTTGTGGTAGCCGAGCACCAGGCCGTGGTCGGCGGCGCGCGGGGCGAGGGCGCTGAGTTCGCGGGCGATCGCCTCGACGTCCTCGCGGGTGGTCCAGCGGGACTCGTCGATGTGCGGGTCGATGAGGGTCCCGAAGCCGAGGGTGGTGGAGGCGTGGAAGATGCGCTCGAGGTCCTGCTCGCCGGCGTCCAGCAGACGGGCGTGGCCGCTCGGGGCGGCGAGGCCGGCGTCGCGGAGGGCGGCGGCGAGTTCGTCGGCGTTGTCGACGAAGCCGAAGGCCTCGACGTTCGTGTAGCCGATGTCGGCGATGCGCTGCAGGGTGCCGGGCAGATCGGCACTGAGGGCATCGCGGACCGTGTAGAGCTGGACCGAGAGCGGTTGGGTCACCAGGGGTTCTCCTCGTCGAGATGGTGCGGTCGTCACTGACCGATCGTCACACTACGAGCACTTTTGTCGGCGGTCAAGCAGAAGTCCGAGGAATGTCGACGGACTTCATTGCGTGGCGCGATCGATGTGTGCTTCACTCCCCACATGGTCGACTTGAACCGGACGGCAGCGTCGCCTCCGGTCGGGACGAGCGAGCTCTTCCAGATCCTCCGCGACGGCGTGCCGCGCACCAGGGCCGAGCTCGCCGCACTGACAGGACTCGCACGCTCCACCATCGGCGTGCGCCTCGACTCCCTGATCGACATCGGGCTGGTCGGCGCCGTGGACACCGCCGTCTCCACCGGCGGCCGTCCGCCCGCCCAGGTGGCGCTGAAGCCCCGCGCCCGGCTCGTGATCGCCGCCGACCTCGGCGCTTCGCACGGTCGTGTCGCCGTCACCGACCTGGTCGCGGCACCACTCGCCACCCGCGAGGCCCGGATCGACATCGCCGCCGGTCCGGTGCCGACGCTGTCCTGGCTCGTCGAGACGATCGACGACCTGCTCGCCGAGGTCGGGCGCAGCCGACAGGACGTCATTGCGATCGGCATCGGCGTCCCCGGACCGGTCGAGTTCTCCACCGGCCGCCCGGCCAACCCGCCGATCATGCCCGGCTGGGACGGCTTCGACGTGCCCTCGTGGCTCCGTCAGCACATCGCCGCCCACGTCCTGCTCGACAACGACGTCAACATCGCGGCCCTCGGTGAGCGGGAGCACGGCTGGCCGGACGTCGACCACCTGCTGTTCGTGAAGGTCGCCACCGGCATCGGGTCCGGCATCGTCTCCGAGGGCCGGCTGCAGCGCGGCGCCCAAGGCACCGCGGGTGACATCGGCCACGTGCGGGTCTCCCGCGCCGGCGACGTCCCCTGCCACTGCGGCAACACCGGCTGCCTGGAGGCCGTGGCGTCCGGTCCGGCGATCGCCCGGGCCCTCCGCGCGAAGGGGCACGACGCGCACACCGGGGCGGACGTGATCGACCTGGTGAACCGGTCGGACCTCGACGCGATCTACGCCGTGCGTCAGGCCGGTCGGGACATCGGCGAGGTCCTGGCGACCTGCATCTCGCTCATCAACCCGTCCGTCATCGCACTCGGCGGATCGATCACGCAGGCCGGTGAGCACCTGCTCGCCGGCGTCCGCGAGGTCGTCTACTCCCGTTCGATGCCCCTGGCCAGTGAGCACCTCGTCATCGTGCAGTCCCGCGCCGGGTCCCTCGCCGCGCTGCAGGGAGCTGCGGCCCTCGCCATCGGCTACGCCCTCTCCCCCGCCGGGGTCGACGAGCTGGTCGCCTTCGCCGAGGGCCGCGAACTCGTCTCCTGACGCACACCGCCGGCCGAGTGAGCGCGTCGGTTTCGGTCTTGCCGGTGGTCGGGGGGACAATCGTCGGGTGACGATCGTGCAGCCCACCCTGTGGGGCGACCTGGACCCCGGTCTGGAGGCGCATCCCGCCCCCGGTACCCCGGTCCCGGCTGCGCGTGATGCGTTCACCGCCCTGCGTGGCCACACCGAGCGCATCGTCGCGCACTCCTCGGACCGCGTCGCCTGGCTCCGCGCCCGTGCCATGGGCATCACCGCCACCGACGTCGCCCGGCTCGCCTCACTGCACGCCGTCGAGGCCGTCGTCACCGAGAAGCGCTACGGCTCCCGGTTCTCCGGCAACGCGTTCACCGAGCACGGCAAGGACCGCGAACCGGTCATCGCCGCCTGGGTGGCCGCCACCCACGGCATCCAGCCCTCGGCGCACCTGTTCCACGCCGCCGCGAACCGCGCCCACCTCGCCACCCCGGACGGCGTCGGGGTCGACGAGTCGTCCCGCGTGGTGCTCGCCGAGATCAAGACCACCGGCAAGGCCTGGCGGAGCATCCCTCGGCACTACCTGCGGCAGATCTGGTGGCAGCAGTACGTGCTCGGTGCCGACCGCACCCTGTTCGTCTGGGAACGCCACGACGGGTTCGTGCCGGTCGCCGACGAACCCGAGTGCCGCTGGGTCGACCGCGACGACGACCAGATCCGCGGGCTGGTGCAGCTCGCCGACCTGGTGCTCGACAAGCTCCGCGGTTTCCGCTCCTAGACCTTCACCAGCCGCAGCCTGCTCATCCCCACGACGAGGATGCCGAGCAGGGTGATCGAGACCGCGATCCCGACCACGTAGATCGCGACGACGCCGTAGCCCTGCGCCGGATCGAGGAACGGGTACGGCACCCACCCGTCGGTCGCACCGCGGACGAGCACCACGGTGGTCCAGACCGCCGGGTAGAGCAGGAACCACCACACGTGGCGGAGCAGCAGGCGTGCGCGGTCCGAGAACAGCAGCCAGTCGAGCACCGCGTACACCGGGATGATCTTGTGCACGATGTCGTTCGACCACGGCACCGAGGCCGACACGTTCGCGCCCGTGAGCAGCGTGTTGTAGACGATGCCGGTCGTTGCGATGTACACCGTCGCGGCGCCACGGAGCACCGAGACGGCGAGGTCCGCCCGCTTGCGTCGGGCTGCGGCGACGAGCGTCACCGCGAGGGCCACGGCGACGATCAGGTTCGACTGGATCGTGAAGTAGCCGAAGAAGTTCCAGAACGAGTAGGTCGGGGTCTGCGAGCTCTCGAGCCACTGCGCCACGACCGCGACGACGATGGCGATGACGGCGATCAGTCGGAGCGAGTTCACGAGGGTGCGCACGGCTCCACGCTATCGGGACACGCGCCCCACATGCGGAAAGGACCCGCACCGTTGCCGGTGCGGGCCCTTCCACGAGTCAGCGGACTCAGATGCTGTTGACGTCCAGCGGGATGCCGGGACCGAAGGTCGTCGAGACGGCGCCCTTCATGACGTAACGGCCCTTCGAGGACGACGGCTTGAGGCGGTTGATCTCCTCGAGCGCGGTCGAGATGTTCTCGTCGAGCTGCTCCGGCGTGAACGAGGCCTTGCCGACGACGAAGTGCACGTTGGCGTGCTTGTCGACGCGGAACTCGATCTTGCCGCCCTTGATGTCGTTGACGGCCTGCGCCACGTTCGGGGTCACGGTGCCGGTCTTCGGGTTCGGCATGAGGCCACGCGGGCCGAGCACCTTACCGAGACGACCGACCTTGCCCATGAGCTCCGGGGTCGAGACTGCGGAGTCGAACGAGGTGTAGCCCTCGGCGACCTTCGCGATGAGCTCGTCGCCACCGACCTCGTCGGCGCCGGCGGCGATGGCGGCCTCAGCAGCCGCACCCGTCGCGAACACGATGACGCGGGCGGTCTTGCCCGTGCCGTGCGGCAGGATGACCGTGCCGCGGACCATCTGGTCGGCCTTGCGGGGGTCCACGCCGAGCTTCAGCGCGACCTCGACCGTGGAGTCGGTCTTCGAGGAACCGGTCTCCTTGGCCAGGGCGACGGCCTCGGTCGGGGTGTAGAACTTGTCGGCCTCGATCTTCGCGGCCGCGGCCTGGTAGGCCTTGGACTTCTTCGCCATGGTGGTCTCCTTGCGAGATACGTGGTTGGCGAGCCGGCGAGGCTCTCCCACGGAAAGGTGTCTGGTGGTGGGCCGGAGCCCGATCGGTGCTTAGGCCTCGACCGTGATGCCCATCGAGCGTGCGGTGCCGGCGATGATCTTCGCGGCCTGCTCGATGTCGTTGGCGTTCAGGTCGGCCTGCTTGGTCTCGGCGATCTGACGGACCTGGTCCATCGAGATCTTCGCGACCTTGACCGTGTGCGGGGTCGAGGACCCCTTCTGCACACCAGCAGCCTTCTTGATGAGCTCGGCGGCCGGCGGGGTCTTCAGGACGAACGTGAACGAACGGTCCTCGTAGACGGTGATCTCGACCGGCACGACGTTGCCACGCTGCGACTCGGTCGCCGCGTTGTACGCCTTGCAGAACTCCATGATGTTGACGCCGTGCTGACCGAGCGCCGGACCGATCGGGGGGGCCGGGTTGGCGGCTCCCGCGTTGATCTGCAGCTTGATCAGGCCCGTGACCTTCTTCTTCGGTGCCATGACTTGTCTTCCTCCTGGAATCGAACACACGGGGATCCGTGCACTCTCCCGCTGGTCCGGCCGTTCCGGACAGCGGTGAAGGCCCGCTCGCACGAGGCGCGCGGGCCCAAACCCGTTCAGTGTAGTCGATCTCGGTGATCGCTACAGCTGGGTGGTCGTTAGAGCTTGGTGACCTGGTCGAAGCTGAGCTCGACCGGGGTCTCGCGCTCGAACAGCGAGACGAGGACCGTGAGCTTGCCGCTCTCCGGCTTGATCTCGGAGATCGAACCCGGCAGGCCCGCGAACGAGCCTTCCTTGATGGTGATCGTCTCGCCGATCTCGAAGTCGACCTCGGCTGCGGGCTGTGCCTGCAGGCCGCTGCCCTTCGCGCCACCCTTGGTCGGGGCAGCCTCGGCGACCTGGACCAGGGACTTGAGCATGCCGAACGCCTCGTCGAAACGGAGCGGCGTCGGGTTGTGCGCGTTGCCGACGAAGCCGGTGACGCCCGGGGTGTGCCGGACGACGGACCACGAGTCCTCGTTGAGGTCCATGCGGACGAGCACGTACGAGGGGATCCGGACGCGGGTGACCAGCTTGCGCTGCCCGTTCTTGATCTCGACGACGTCCTCCATCGGGACCTCGACCTGGTAGATGTAGTCCTCCATCGACATCGAGACCATGCGGTTCTCGATGTTCGACTTCACGCGGCGCTCGAAGCCCGCGTAGGAGTGGATGACGTACCACTTGCCCGGCTTCATCCGCAGCTCGGCCTTGAAGGCCTCGTACGGGTCGACCTCGGCGGGCTCCTCGTCCTCGTCCTCGTCCTCGGCGTCGAGTGCCTCGTCCGCTGCGAGCGTCTCGTTCGCCTCGGCGGCGGTCTCGGACTCGAGTTCGACTTCTTCCTCGTCCTCGACTGCCTCGACGGCGGCCTCGGCCTCGTCGGTGGAGTCGATCTCGAGGGCGTCGTCCACGACGGCGTCAGCCTCGGGGTCGCGGGCTTCCTGCAGGGCCGTCAGTGCTTCGTCGAGGCCGGCGTCGACGGTGCCGTCGTCGGGCTCGGAGCTGAGGCCGAGGGACTCGTCGTCGTCGCCCTCGATCGAGATCGCACGCTCTTCAGCGGACTCGACGGAGCGTCCTTCGCCGGTCTCGACGTCGCCTTCCTGGTTCTCCTCGACCTCGGAGGACTGCTCGGCAGCCGTCGCGAGGTCGATGTCATCGCGGGAGTTGTCAGACACAGTCGATTCTTTCCGTTCGGTGGTTCGGGTCGGGGTGGCGTTCGTTCATGGTCACGAGCGACGCCGTCACGATCGACGCCGTCTCGGGCGACCGTACTCCTCGGAACGACCGCACACGGCAGTCGACGTCGGGGTCAGGCCGTGGGCCCGTTGCCGAAGACGTACCCGACGCCGAGACCGAACACGAAGTCGAGGATCGACACCAGGATCATCATGACGACGACGAACACGAGCACGACGCCCGTGTAGCTGAAGAGTTCCTTGCGGGTCGGCGTCACGACCTTGCGCAGTTCGCCGATCACCTGGCGGATGAAGAGCACGATGGCAGCGATGGGCCCGCGGCGCTCGGCCCGGTCCTGCTTCGCCTTGGCGACGACGTCGTCCGCCGTCGTCTCCATGTCTTTGCTCGCCAACTTCTACCCTTCCAGAGTTGCAGGGCGGACAGGACTCGAACCTGCAACCTGCGGTTTTGGAGACCGCTGCTCTACCAATTGAGCCACCGCCCTTCGGACACGGTTCGTCACCGATCCGCGTTCCGGTGGACGAGTCTACGGGAGTCCGTCACACGGTGTCCACTTGACCCCTTCCACGGCGTGCCGCGCCGGTAGGCTGGGCCCCGTGAGCACCGCAGCCCCAGGCCCCGAGTCCACCGCCCACGTGTCCGTCGACACCCCCGCCACCGCGCCGGTCGATCGTCCGCGCATCGCGTCCCGCATCGCGGCCATCGCCGAGTCCGCGACGCTCAAGGTCGACGCGAAGGCCAAGGCGCTCAAGGCCGCCGGGCGTCCGGTGATCTCGTTCGCCGCCGGCGAGCCCGACTTCGCGACCCCGCAGCACGTGGTCGACGCGGCCGTCGCTGCCGCGCAGGACCCGAAGAACCACCGCTACACGCCCGCGACCGGCCTGCCCGAACTCAAGCAGGCGATCGCCGACAAGACCGCCCGGGTGTCCGGCGTCACCGTCGAGCCGTCGCAGGTCATCGTCACGAACGGTGGCAAGCAGGCGGTCTACCAGGCGTTCCAGACCATCGTCGACGCCGGTGACGAGGTCCTGCTGCCCGCGCCGTACTGGACCACCTACCCCGAGGCCATCCGGCTGGCCGGCGGCGAGCCCGTCGAGGTCTTCGCCGGCAGCGACCAGGACTACCTGGTGACGGTCGAGCAACTCGAGGCCGCCCGCACCCCGGCGACCAAGGCGCTGCTGTTCTGCTCGCCGTCGAACCCCACGGGCGCCGTGTACTCCGCCGAGCAGACCCGGGCGATCGGCGAGTGGGCGCTCGAGCACGGCATCTGGGTGATCAGCGACGAGATCTACCAGGACCTGGTCTACGACGGGGTCCGTTTCGCCGGCATCCTGGCCGAGGTCCCTGCCCTCGCCGACACCACGATCCTGGTGAACGGCGTCGCGAAGACCTACGCGATGACCGGCTGGCGCGTCGGGTGGTTCATCGGCCCGGCCGACGCCGTCAAGGCCGCGTCGAACCTGCAGTCGCACCTGTCGTCGAACGTCTCGAACGTGTCGCAGCGCGCCGCGATCGCCGCCCTCACCGGTCCGCAGGAGCCCGTCGCCGCCATGCGCGAGGCCTTCGACCGCCGACGCAAGACCATCGTGGACGGTCTCAACGCGATCCCGGGCTTCCGCACGCCGACCCCGCAGGGCGCCTTCTACGTCTACCCGGACGTCACCGCACTGCTCGGTCGCGAGTGGGCCGGCACCACCCCGACCACCACGCTCGAACTGGCCGACCTGATCCTCGAGCACGCCGAGGTCGCGGTCGTGCCGGGTGAGGCCTTCGGCCCCTCCGGCTACCTGCGCCTGTCGTACGCGCTGGGCGACGACGACATCGCCGAGGGTGTCGCCAGACTGGCGAAGTTCTTCGCGTAGACGCTGCGCCCACGACACCCCGCGGCACGCAGAACGGGCCACCTCGTCGAGGTGGCCCGTTCTGCGTGCCGGGAGGCCCGTGGTGCGTCGTGCTCGTCCGTCCCGTCGCGCGGACGATCAGCCGAGCAGGTCCCCCACCACGACGGGTTCCGGGACGAGCGAGACCCCGAACCGGTTCAGGACGGTCACCTGCACGAACCGTGCGAGCTCGGCCACCTGCGCCGCCGTCGCCCCGCCGCGGTTCGTGAGCGCGAGGGTGTGCTTGGACGAGATCGCCGCGCGGGAGCCCGGCACCGCGTACCCGCGGTGCACGCCGGCGTGCTCGATGAGCCACGCGGCACTGAGCTTGACGTCGTCGCCCGCGGGCCAGCGGGGCGCATCCGCCGGCAGGGTCTCGGCGAACGCCGGCGAGACGATCGGGTTCGTGAAGAACGACCCGGCGCTCCAGGTGTCGTGGTCGCCCCCGTCGAGCACCATGCCCTTCGAGCCGCGCAGCCGCAAGACCTCGTCGCGGACGGTCGTGGGCGGCACGAGCGCACCGAGCTCGACCCCGAGCGAACCGGCGAGCTGCGCGTACCGCACGGGCACACCGCGCTCCCCCGCGAGTCCGAGTCGGAACTCGACCGTCAGCACGACACCGCGCCGACCGTGCTTGAGGGTCGACGTTCGGTAGCCGAGCGCCAGCTCGGCTGCGGGGACCCACGCGCGCTCCCCCGTGGCTGCATCGAGGAACTCGACGCGGGTGAGCACGTCGGCGAGCTCGACCCCGTAGGCGCCGATGTTCTGCACCGGGGACGCACCGACGGTGCCCGGGATGCCGCTGAGGGCTTCCAGGCCGGTCCAGCCGTTCGCGACGGTCGTGGCGACGAACGGGTCCCACGGTTCCCCCGCGGCGACGCGGACGGTGACGCCGTCGGCGTCCCGGTCGGCGTCGACGCCCGTCGTCCGGACCAGCACGACGGTGCCGTCGAAGCCCTGGTCGGCGACCAGCAGGTTGCTGCCGCCGCCGAGGACGAGCCACTCGTGGTCGTCGAAGGCGTCGAGTGCGTGGGCGACGAGTTCGTCGGTCGTCTCCGCCGTGAGCAGCCGGGTGGCGGCCCCGCCGACGCGGAGCGTCGTCAGGTCGGCCAGCACCGGCTCGGACACGGTCAGCGGAACACCACCGTGACCTGCGCCTTGCCGAGCACGGTCTGCCCGGCGGCGGTCACGGTGAGGTCGATGCGCTTCGGCCGGCCGTCCTCGTCGACGGTGCCGACCTTCGCGACGATGCCGACGGTGGCACCCTGCTCCGGGTCGACGACGACGGGGCGCGTGAAGCGGACGCCGTAGCCCGCGACCCAGCCGCTGTCGCCGAGCCACTCGGCGACCGGCTGCACGGCGATGCCCATCGTGAGCATGCCGTGGGCGAGGACACCCGGCAGGCCGACCGAGGCGGCGACGTCGTCGCGGTAGTGGATCGGGTTGAAGTCGCCCGAGGCGCCGGCGTACCGGACGAGCGAGTCGCGCGTGATGTGCACGTCGCGCTCGGCGACGACGGTGCCGACCTCGAGCGCGGTGGCGGGTGCGGCGGTCATGCGTCGTCTCCTCGGACCACGAGGGTGGAGGTCGCCGTGACGACGTGCTCCCCCTCGGCGTCGTTCATGGTGCTCTGGGCGGTGACCATCGCGTTGCCGCCGAGGGTCTTCACGCTGGTGACCGTCAGGGTGGCGGTGAGCTCGTCACCGGCGACGATCGGCCGGTCGTAGGTGAAGGACTGCTCGCCGTGGACGACGCGGGAGAAGTCGATGCCGGCGTCGGGCTCGTTCAGGAGCTGCGCGAGCGTGGCCTCCTGCACGACGACGGCGAACGTCGGGGGTGCGACCACATCGGCGTACCCGGCGGCACGTGCGGCGTCCGGGTCGTGGTGGACGGGGTTGGTCGCGAAGACCGCACGCGAGAACTCGCGCACCTTCTCGCGGCCGACCAGGTAGGGCTGGGCCGGCGGGAACGTCCTGCCGACGAGCTCGGGGTTCACTGACACCACGGCAGTCTACCGAGGCCCGTCCGGGGGCCTGTGATCCATGAGGACGCATCAGCTAGACTGTCTGAGACCGATTCGGGGGAATCGGGGCGTGCCGTTCGGCACGGGTTCGTTCGGGACGGGGAGGGCCGATGGACACCACGACGGAGTTCGCCGTGCACACGGGAGACCGGTGCACCGCCATGGAGGTCGCGGCCGCTGCGCTGCGCCGCACGGGCCACCACGTCGAGTCGACGGGTGGCACGATGACCGCGACGGCGGGCAGCCGGACGCTCACCATCCTGCTCGGTGCGCTCGTCCAGCCGGCCCGGGAGTACCGCCGGTACGAGCTGTCGACCGTCGTGGACGGTGCCACCACCACGATCACCCTGCGCCGAGCCGGGCACGGGACGGCCGTGTCCGGCGGCAGCATCGGGGCGAACCGTCGTCGCGCCGCATGGCAACAGGTCACCGCCGCGGTCGAGGACGCGTTCCGTGCCGCCGGGGTGCTCGCGACGCGGACGGACACGGGCTCCCACCGCACGCAGTAGGCGGCCGGACGCCTCCCGGCGGGTGGCCGCGCGGCGCACCGCCACGGGAGCGGTCACCGGGGACCCGGTCAGCCATCTAGGTTGGGCCCGGGGCCCCGGAAAGGAACCGCCATGAGCATGGAGAGCGCAGCGTGGAGCTCGCTGTACAAGATCTCGTCCGCGCAGGGCGGCAAGCATGGGTTCTCCCGCGCGTCCGTCCGGCGGATCCTGACGTTCGCGGTGCCGTACCGGGCGAAGCTGCTGGTCTTCATCGGTCTCTCCGTCGTCGGCGCCTTCCTCGCGGTCGCGACGCCGGTCCTCGCCGGTCAGGTCGTCGACGTCATCGTCGCCCGCGGTGAGGTCTCGACGATCGTCCGGTTGGCCGTGGTCATCGCCCTGGTGGCCGTGGCCGACGCCGCCGTGTCGTTGACCACCCGCTGGTACTCGGCACGGATCGGCGAGGGCGTGATCCTGGACCTCCGCACCGCCGTCTTCGACCACGTGCAGAAGATGCCGATCGCGTTCTTCACCCGCACCCGGACCGGCGCGCTCGTGAGCCGCCTCAACAACGACGTGATCGGCGCCCAGCAGGCCTTCAGCGGCACGCTGTCCGGCGTGGTCACGAACCTCGTGGCGCTGGTCCTCACCCTGATCGTCATGCTCAGCACCTCGTGGCTCGTGACGGTGCTCGCCGTCGTCATGCTCCCGGTCTTCCTGGTCCCCGCACGCCGGATGGGCAGCCGTCTCGCCGCACTGCGCCGCGAGGCCGCCGACCACAACTCCGCGATGAGCACCCAGATGACCGAGCGCTTCTCGGCACCCGGCGCCACCCTCGTCAAGCTGTTCGGCCGGCCCGACGAAGAGGCCGAGGAGTTCCGCGTCCGCGCTGCCCGTGTGCGCGACATCGGCGTCCGGACCGCGATGCTCCAGTTCGTCTTCTTCACCGCGCTCATGCTCGTCTCCGCGCTCGCCCTCGCGTTGGTCTACGGGCTCGGCGGCTTCCTCGCGCTCGCCGGCCGACTGGACACCGGCGAGGTCGTCACCCTGGCGCTCCTGCTCACCCGGCTGTACGCCCCGCTGACGAGCCTGGCGAACGCGCGGGTCGAGATCATGAGCGCCGTGGTCAGCTTCGAGCGCGTCTTCGAGGTGCTCGACCTCGAACCACTCATCCAGGAGCAGCCCGACGCGGCCACCATCCCCGACGGCCCGGTCTCCGTCGAGTTCGACGACGTCCGGTTCGCCTACCCGTCCGCCGACAAGGTGTCCCTCGCCTCGCTCGAGGAGGTCGCGACGCTGGACACCCGCGGCGGCGAGGAGGTGCTGCACGGCCTGTCCTTCCGGATCGAACCGGGGCAGACCGTCGCCCTGGTCGGATCGTCCGGAGCCGGCAAGTCCACGGTCGCGCAGCTGCTCTCGCGCCTGTACGACGTCGACAGCGGCGCCGTGCGTCTGGCCGGCACGGACGTCCGTGACGTCACGTTCGCCTCGATGCGGCACACCCTCGGCATGGTGACGCAGGACGGCCACCTGTTCCACGAGACCATCCGCTCCAACCTGCGGTTCGCCCGGCCCGAGGCGTCCGAGGACGAGGTGTGGGACGCCGTCCGCCGTGCGCGGCTCGAGCCGCTCATCCGGTCCCTCCCCGACCAGCTGGACACCATGGTGGGTGAACGCGGCTACCGGCTCTCCGGGGGCGAGCGCCAGCGGATGACGATCGCCCGGCTCCTGCTCGCCCAGCCGCGCGTCGTCATCCTGGACGAGGCGACGGCGGCGCTCGACTCGACGTCCGAGGCAGCGGTGCAGGCAGCACTCGGCGAGGCGCTCGAGGGACGGACGGCGATGGTGATCGCGCACCGGCTCTCCACGATCCGCAGCGCGGACGTGATCCTCGTGGTCGAGGACGGCTCGATCGTGGAGCGGGGCACGCACGACGAACTGCTGGCCGCGGGTGGCCGGTACGAGGAGCTGCACCGCACCCAGTTCGCCGCGCAGGAGAACGTCGCGGCCGATGTGCAGGGGGCGGACTGACCGCGCGGTGGGTGGGGCCCAGCAACCGAAGTGGGGCCGGCAACAGATAAGGCCCCCTGACCCAGGGTTCCTGGACGAGAGGGCCTTGCGTGTAGCGAGGGCGGGACTTGAACCCGCGACCCCACGATTATGAGTCGTGTGCTCTAACCAACTGAGCTACCCCGCCAGAGATCCGGAGCGGCACGCGCACCGGGTCGGAGCCCCGAGTCAGGATTGAACTGACGACCCCCTCCTTACCATGGAGGTGCTCTACCACTGAGCTATCGGGGCGATGTGCCGCGAACGGCACCACACGAGGATAGCAGACCTCCGACGCTGCTCCGGAACCGGACGAGACGCCCGGGCGTGCCGCGTCGTGGGCCGCTAGTTCGCGTTGGTCTTGAGCCACGCCAGCGGGTCCACCGGGACCCCGTCGACGTGCACCTCGAGGTGCAGGTGCGGGCCCGTGGAGTTGCCCGTGCTGCCGACGAGGCCGAGGATGTCGCCGACCTCGACGTGCTGGCCGGTGACCACCTTGAAGGAGTTGTCCTCCATGTGGCCGTAGACGCTGACGAACTGCTTGCCGTCGACGTCGTGCTCGACCCAGACGTCGTTGCCGAAACCGCCGTCGTTCGCCTGCACCTTGATGACGGTACCGGCGGCGATGACGCCGATCGGGGTGCCCTCGCCCGGGGCGAAGTCGACGCCCATGTGGTTCGTCGAGCAGAACGAGCACCCGGCGACCTGGCGTCCGCCGAAGCCCGAGGTGATCGGGACACCCGTCAGGAACGGCCACTGGATCGTGCCGGTCGGGTCGTTCGTGAAGCTGGAGGAGTCGACGTTCGCGTACTGCGTGGCGTCCGAGACCGTGAATTGGTCGCGCGCGGTCGACCCGTCAGCAGCGGCACCGACCTGCATCGACTGGGTGGCACCCGAGCTGGCACGGGCCGCGGTCGAGCCGGACTCGGGCACCCAGAGCGCCTGGGCCGGCAGCGAGGTCGAGACGACCAGGCCGGCCGCGAAGAGCAGGGCGCCGACCGCGGTCACACGGGAGGCCGACCGGCGGAACGACGCACCACGCTTCGGGGCCGGTGCGCTGGCGGGGGTGCTGGACCGGATGTGGCGGGTCGCCCGGTCGACCGGGGCCTTCGGTGCCGGACGGCTGGTGCGACGACGCGACGCGGGGACCTGCCCGGCCACCCGACGCGGCTGCGACACCGACGGGGCGGGAGCAGCTGGCTGCGCGTGCACGACGGGCGAGGTGGGGGCCGGCGGCGTCACGATGCGGGAGGCCGGGCGCACGGGCGATGCCGGTGCGAGGTCGATCGGCGACACGGGGGCCGCGGGGGTTCCCGGCGTGGCCGCACCGATCACGTCATCGAAGCTCGGACCCGTCGAGTCCTGCGCCACGACCGCACCCCTTGCAGCGGCTCGCTCTGCCTCGATCCGAGCGCGTCGGGTCTGGTGGACGACCGGGGTGGCGGCGTCGACGGAACCGTCGGTGGGAGCGGACGACAGAGGAGTTCGGGGCATGCGTGCGGTGGCGATCCTGATCGGAGAAGGGCTCACTCGTTGGTAACGAGCAGGTAACGGGACCTGAGCACGCTAGCAGGAGACGTCGCAGGTCGCCAGTCGTGGCCATGTCCTCCCGGCACCCCCAGACCTGGGGTTCGGCGCGCCCTCAGGCCCGCACGGCTCCGAGTGCACCGGCCTCGAGCCCACGCACGAGGGCCTCGAGCTCGTCGGCGACGGCGGGGCTCGCGAACAGGAAGGAGCGGGTCCCGCCGGCCTCCCAGATGCGGATCGCCGCGCCGGCCTCCTGCGCGACGAGGGCCCCGCCCGCCATGTCCCACGGGTTGATCCCGCGCTCGTAGTACGCGTCCACCACGCCCGCACCGACGGCGCAGCAGTCGAGCGACGCCGCTCCCCCACGGCGGATGTCCCGCACCTCGCCGATGAGCCCGGCGAGCACCGCGACCTGCTCGCGGCGACGGTCGGCCGTGTACCCGAACCCGGTGGCGACGAGCGTCTCGGCGAGCGAACCGGGCATGGCGACGGACAACGGCTCCCCGTCACGGGTCGCACCCTGGCCGACGGCCGCGCGGAAGACGGTACCCGTCGCCGGCGCCACGACGACGCCCGCGATCGGCTCCCAGGTCATCGGGTCGGGTGCTCCACGCACGACGCCGATGCTCACGCCGTACTCGGCGCTGCCGTACAGGTAGTTGACCGTGCCGTCGATCGGGTCCACCACCCAGGTGATGCCCGAGGCGCCGGAGGCCGACCCGGACTCCTCACCGTGGAAGGCGTCGTCCGGTCGGGCCTCGGCGATGCGGGCGCGGATGAGTGCCTCGACCTCACGGTCGGCGGCCGTGACCACGTCGACGATGCTCGACTTCCGGTCCGCGACCTCGACCCCCTCGGCGCGGCGCCGTGCGGCCAGCGCCGCTGCGTCACGGGCGATCGACTCGGCGAGGTCGGCGAACTGGGACGGGGTGAGGTCGGATGCCATGCACCCATCCTCCCGGAAACACCATCGGCCCCGTCCGCAGTGGACGGGGCCGATCAGATGGTGGCAAGTGAGGGATTCGAACCCCCGAAGGCTACGCCGGCTGATTTACAGTCAGATCCCTTTGGCCGCTTGGGTAACTTGCCATGCGCACCCAGCCGGTGTGATCACCAACCGAAGGCGCGCACAAAAGCATAGCGGATGGCTGACGGTGGTCGTGACCACCGCGAGCCGATCCGCGCGACCGGAACCGGGCCTCCTGTCCGCCGTTAGGCTGTTCCGCATGGCAGACAGTTCCTTCGACGTGGTCAGCAAGGTCGACAAGATGGAGGCGGAGAACGCCCTCAACCAGGCGGCCAAGGAGATCGAGCAGCGGTACGACTTCAAGGGCGCCGACGCCTCGGTCGCGTTCAGCGGCGAGGACGTCCTCATCAAGGCGAACTCGGAAGAGCGCGCCAAAGCCGTCCTCGACGTGCTGCAGAGCAAGGCGATCAAGCGGAACATCAGCCTGAAGAGCCTCGACGCCGGCGACCCGTACCCCTCGGGCAAGGAGTACCGCATCGAGGTGAAGTTCAAGAACGGCATCGAGCAGGACGTGGCGAAGAAGATCGGCGCGTTCCTGCGGGCCAACGCCCCGAAGACGGTGAAGAGCCAGATCCAGGGCGACGAACTCCGCGTGTCGTCGAAGAGCCGTGACGACCTGCAGAACACGATCCAGCTCCTCAAGGGTGAAGAGTTCGACGTCCCGTTGCAGTTCATCAACTTCCGCTGACCAGCGGCCCCTGCGAACGACACCCGACACCGGCACCCCGTGGAGCACTGGCTCAGCGTCGTCATCACCGTCCTGCTCGTCCTGCTGGACCTGGCGATCCGCGTCTTCTCGATCATCTACGTCCCGATCAACCGGAAGCCGCAGACCGCGACGGCGTGGCTGCTCGCGATCTTCCTCATCCCCTACATCGGCTTCATCGTCTTCCTGGTCATCGGGTCGACGAAGCTCCCCCGCGCCCGTCGCGAGAAGCAGACCGAGATCAACGCGTACATCCTCGAGCAGACCGAGGGCATCGAGCGGGTCCGCCGTGACCACCCGTGGCCCGCGTGGCTCGAGAGCGTCACGCGGCTGAACCGCGAACTCGGTGCGATGCCGTTGGTCGGTGGCAACTCCGCGGAGCTCTACCCCGACTCCGAGGAGTCCATCGCCGAGATGACCCGGGCGATCGACCAGTCCCGCCGGTTCGTGCACGTCGAGTTCTACATCGCGACGCTCGACGACACCACGCGCCCGTTCTTCGAGGCGCTCGCGCGGGCGCAGGCACGTGGCGTCACCGTGCGGTTCCTGCTCGACCACTGGGCGAGCCGCGGCTACCCGGGCTACAAGGACACCCTGTCGTTCATGGACCAGGCGGGCATCGAGTGGCACCTGATGCTGCCCCTCCTGCCGCTGCAGGGGAAGTTCCAGCGCCCCGACCTCCGCAACCACCGGAAGATCATGGTGCTCGACGGCTCGGTCGCGTTCACCGGCTCGCAGAACCTGATCGACGCGTCCTACGACATCAAGTCCCACGTCGAGAAGGGCATGGTCTACAAGGACCTGTTCGCCCGGTTCGAGGGACCGGTCGTCGCGGGGCTCAACGCCCTGTTCGTCACGGACTGGTACAGCGAGACCGACGAGCTGCTGCTGCGCGAGAGCGACCCCGTCCAGCGGGCCGACCGCGGCGACGCGCTCGACTGCCAGGTGGTGCCGTCCGGCCCGGGCTTCGACGGCGAGAACAACCTGCGCCTGTTCAACGCGCTGCTCTACTCGGCGCAGCAGAAGGTCTCGATCACGTCGCCGTACTTCGTGCCGGACGACTCGATGCTCTACGCCATCACCACGACGGCGCAGCGCGGCGTCGACGTCGAGCTGTTCGTCGGCGAGATGGGCGACCACGCCATGACGTGGCACGCACAGCGCTCGTACTACGAAGGGCTGCTCCGCGCCGGTGTGCGGATCTGGCTGTACCGTGCGCCGACGATCCTGCACGCGAAGCACTTCACCATCGACGACGAGGTGTCGGTGATCGGGTCGAGCAACATGGACATGCGCTCGTTCAGCCTGAACCTCGAGGTCTCCGTGATGGTGCGCGGTCACCGCTTCGTGGACGCCCTGCGGGAGGTGCAGGAAGCGTACAAGGAGCACAGCTTCGAGCTCACGCTCGACGCGTGGGTCGACCGTCCGCGACGTTCCAAGGTGCTCGACAACGTCGCGCGGCTCACCGCGGCGCTGCAGTAGCCGAGGCTGTCGCAGCGTCGCAGCGTGCACCGTCGCACCGTCGCACCGTCGCACCGTCGCACCGTGCGTCGTCCTCCACCCGGTGCGACCTTGGCCGCACCGTGCGTCGCGACAGCGGGGCACCCGGCGAGCAAGCCCGCGGCGGACGGACAACCGCGCACCGTGCGGGGCGTTCCGGGCCGGTTCAGGATGCCGTGCGCCACGCGTCGCGCAACCAACCTCGCACGGTGCGGACGGGAGGCCCGGGTCGCCTCCGTCGCGCACCGTGCGTCGTCCCCCACCCGGTGCGACCTTGGCCGCACCGTGCGTCGCGACAGCGGGGCACCCGGCGAGCAAGCCCGCGGCGAACGGACAACCCTGCACCGTGCGGTACGCGTTGCGCGGCTCACGGCGGCGCTGCAGTAGCCCGCCTGGAGGCCCGGTGCGGGTCCGCCAGGCGCGCTCAGCGCATCGGGACGAGGGACGCCAGGGCCCCGACCACCCGCTCGAGCGGTCCGCGACCGAGGAACCGCCGCCACAGCATCGCGAAGACCACCGAGCCGAGGGCGAACCAGCCCCACGCCTCGGCCGACTCGGGGTAGCTCGGCAGCATCGCGATGACCACGAGGTGCCCCGAGTACACCGTCAGCGGCATCGACCCCACGGCCGCCAGGGGGAACGCGATCCGCTCGGCGACGCGCCCGCGGTCGTCGAACATGAGCAGGCAGAGGGCGATCACCGCGACCGCCACCCCGGCCGTCCCCACCACGTCGACGACCGACGACGAGTGGTCGCGCGGGGACAGGAACAGCTGCGCGAAGGCCTGGCCGGGGGTCGAGCCCTCGCCCGCGTACGGGACCCCGGGGAATGCCAGGGCCGCGTCGTCGGGCAGCGGGGCGAGGACGGACCCGGCGACGTACGCGGTGGCGGCGACCAGTGCGCCGGACGCCAGGAGCAGGACCTGCCGGCCCCGTTCCTCCAGACCGGCCCGGGCGACCGCGAGACCGACCAGGACGTACGCCAGGAAGGTGACCACGGGGTAGACCAGGCCGAGCTGGACGCCGATCATGCCGGCGTCCGCGTAGGCCGGCGCGATCGTCAGCGCGGCGAGCGGCGACAGCACCGCGCAGAGCGCGGCGATGCCGAGCAGCGCCGCCGGTCGGACGCGGAGCACCGGGACCACGAGCAGGAACAGCACCCCGTAGGTCGGCAGGATCACGTACACGGGGGTGTCGAGCGCCATCAGGGCGAACCCGATGACGACGACCACCACGGCGCGGATCGCGAGCCGGGCACGGATGCGGCCGATGGTCGGCGGGCCCGGCGGGTCGGTGCGGCCGCTCGTCAGACCGATCGAGACGCCGGCGAGGACCGCGAACAGCGTGGACGGGCGCCCGTGGGCGACGGCGGTCCAGGTGGCCGGGTCGGTCCAGTCGAGCTGCTCCGCGATGCCACCGATGTGTGCGGCCATCATGCCGAGCAGCGCGACCGCACGGGCCACGTCGACGCCTTGCAGCCGCATCCCCGACGCGGACGCGCCCCGCACCGCTGTGAACGGGACGGGGCGCGTGTCGGTCATGGTCGTCAGCTCGTCGGGGTGTCGACGCGTCCGAGCGAGACCTCGATCATCTCGTCGCGCGGCACCACCTTGATGCGCTCGCGCCCGTCAACCGCACCGAGCGCCTGCTCGTGGGTGTCGAGGTGGTGCCAGCCCTCGAGGTCGGTGTACTCGACGCCGCGCTCGCGGAGCAGTGCCGGGATGGCCTCGTCGGAGGGGTCCTCCGGGGTCCACCAGCTCGCCTGGTCGTTGACGATGTGCTGCACGGTCTCCATCGCGTCGGACTTCGTGTGTCCGATGAGCCCGACGGGACCACGCTTGATCCAGCCGGTGGCGTACACCCCGGGGATCTGCTGGTTGTCGTCGTCGAGGACCTGGCCCTCGTGGTTCGGGATGACGCCGTGCCGCTCGTCGAACGGCACACCGGGCAGCGGGGAACCGAAGTACCCGACCGCGCGGTAGGCGGCCTGGATCGGGATCTCGCGGATCTCGCCGGTGCCCTCGACGCCTCCCTCGCCGTTCGGCCGGGTGCGCTCGTAGCGGATGGCGATCAGCTTGCCCTGCTCGTCGCCGACGAACTCGACCGGCTTCGCGTAGAAGTGCAGGTGGAGCCGGCGGCTGGCCTGGCCGACCTCGCGCGTGCGCCACTGCTCGAGGACACGGTTGATCACCATGACCTGCTTGTTCGTCGCGATCGCGGTCTTCGAGGCCTCGTCGTGGTCAAAGTCCTCGTCGTAGACCACCATGTCGACGTCACGGACCTCGCCGAGCTCGCGCAGCTCGAGCGGCGTGAACTTCACCTGCGCCGGACCACGGCGGCCGAAGACGTGCACGTCCGTGACGGGCGATGCCTTGAGGCCCTCGTAGACGTTCGCGGGGATCTCGGTCGGCAGCAGGTCGTCGGCGTGCTTCGCCAGGATGCGCGAGACGTCGAGGGCGACGTTGCCGACGCCGATGACCGCGACGCTCTCGGCGTTCAGGGGCCAGGTGCGCGGGACGTCGGGGTGGCCGTCGAACCAGCTCACGAACTCGGCGGCGCCGTACGAGCCGTCGAGGTCGACACCGGGGATGTCGAGGTCGGCGTCCTTGATCGCGCCGGTCGAGAACACGACCGCGTTGTAGTGCTTCTTGAGGTCCTCGAGGGTGATGTCCTCGCCGTAGCGGACGTTGCCGAACAGCCGGACGACCCCGCGGTCGAGGACGTCACGCAGGGCGTTGATGATGCCCTTGATGCGCGGGTGGTCGGGGGCGACGCCGTACCGGACCAGACCGTAGGGCGCGGGGAGCTGCTCGAACAGGTCGATCGACACGTCGTAGCCGTGGGCCTCGCGCAGCAGGATGTCCGCGGCGTAGATACCGGCCGGGCCGGCGCCGACGATGGCGAGTCGGAGGGTGGGCACTGATCGTCTCCAGTTCGTTCGGGTGGGGGTTCCCGGGGGCCTCCCGACCGGGCCGCAGTGCGTGCGCCGTCGGGAGGGGTGTTCAGCGGCTTCGGTCGACGACGGAGTCCGCGAAGCGGGTGAGTGCCCGTTTCACGGTGCCGTCGGGGAGCGGGGCGAGGGCGGCGAGGGCTTCGCGGGCCCAGGCGACGGCGACGGCTCGGGTCGCCGCGGTGGCCTCGTGCTCGCGGAGTGCGGCGACGGCCGACTGGTACGGCGCGGAGTCGACCACGTCGTCCGGCGCACCGTTGACGTCACGCTCGATGCGCTCGACCAGGTGCTGCGCGGACGGATCGGTCGCGGCCATCCGGCGCAGCTGCAGGACCGGCAGGGTGTCGACGCCGGCGCGCAGGTCGTTGCCGGCGATCTTGCCGGTCTTGTCCGTCGCGGGGGCGAGGTCGATGACGTCGTCGACGAGCTGGAAGGCCACGCCGACCTTCTCGCCGAAGGTACCGACGGCGTCGAGGTAGGCGCGGTCGGCACCGGAGAACATCACGCCGGCGCGGGCGGCGGTGGCGATGAGCGAGCCGGTCTTGTCGCTGAGCACCTGGATGTAGTGCTCGAGCGGGTCGTCGTCCGGCTGCGGCCCCGTGGTCTCGTGCAGCTGCCCCATGCAGAGGCGCTGGAAGGTCTCGGCCTGCATCCGGATGCCCTCGGTGCCGAGGTCGGCCGTGATCAGGCTGGCGCGGGCGAAGAGCAGGTCACCGGTGAGGATCGCCACGTTGTTGCCGTAGGTGATCTGCGCGGCGGGGACCCCGCGGCGGACGGGCGCCTCGTCCATGACGTCGTCGTGGTACAGCGACGCCAGGTGCGTGGTCTCGATGCTCACCGCGGCCTTCACCACGGCGTCGGTCACACCGTCGCCGAGCTGCGCGATGAGGAGCGTCAGGGTCGGACGGATGCGCTTGCCGCCGGCGGAGAGCAGGTACCGGCTGGTGGTGTCGGCGAGGGTGTCGGTGGAGCGCATGGCGTCCTCGAGCCCCTGCTCGACGAGTTCGAGCCCGTCGTCGACCGCGGAGATGAAGCGTCGGTCGGCGGGCGTGGCGAACAACCGCTCGCCGATGCCCAGCGATGCGCGCAGGCTCGGCGCGCGACGTGCGACCGGGACGCTCGGATTCAAGTGCTGCTCCGTCTTCGGGGGTGGTGACCGGTCAGTCGGCGGCCGGGTCGACGCGCGGCTGCTCGCCGGTGTTCTGGTGGTCACGGCGGGCCTTCGCACGCCGTGCCGCGGACTCGCGCACCGTGTCGGCGACGGGCTTGCGGCCACGGTGCAGTGCGACGATACCGGCCGTCAGGTTGCGGTAGGCGACCACCGAGAAGCCGACACCGCGGAGCCACTGGGTGAGCACCTGCTGGTCGGGCCACGCGTCGATCGACTCGGCGAGGTAGCGGTAGGCGGCCGGGTTGCTGCTCGAGAGCCGCGCGATGCCCGGGAGCACGCGCTTCAGGTAGGTGCCGTAGCCGAGACGCAGCAGGGCGCGGGGCGGCGTCGAGAACTCACAGATGACGACGCGGCCACCGGGCTTCAGGACGCGCAGCATCTCGGCGAGCGCCTGCTTCGGGTCGTTCACGTTGCGCAGCCCGAACGAGATCGTGACGGCGTCGAACGTGTCGTCGTCGAAGGGCAGCTGCTCGGCGTCGCCCTCGACGAAGGTGATCTCGGGGTGGCGTTCACGGCCGACGGCGATCATGCCGGCGGACAGGTCGAGCGCGGTGACCTCGGCGCCCTTCTTGGCGAAGGCCGCTGCGCTGGTCCCGGTGCCCGCGGCGATGTCGAGGATCTTCTCGCCGGGCTGCGGGTCGACCGCGCGGACCGTGGCGACACGCCACAGCGGGGCGTTGCCCGCCGACAGGATGTCGTTCGTGAGGTCGTACTTGGCCGCGACGTCGTCGAACATCGCCGCCACCTCGTCCGGGCGCTTGTTCAGGTCCGCTCTGCTCACACGGTCAATCCTAGAGGTCCCGACCGAGCGTTCACCGGACTCGCAGCCACCCGGGCGGTGCGGGATCGGCGCGTAGCATCGGAGCCGTGACCCGAACCACCACGGCGGCGCCCCCGCTGACGGTCTCGACCCGGATCCTCGACGACCCGGGCGCCGTCCTCCGCCACACGCTCCGCGACCGTCCCCTCGCCTTCGTCCGGAACGGCGACGGCATCGTCGGCATCGGTGAGGCGCTCCGGTTCACGTTCACCGGCCCCGACCGGATGCGGGACGCCGCGGCCCTCTGGCGCAGCATCGTCGAGACCGCCGTCGTCGACGACCCGGTGCAGCTGCGCGGTTCGGGGCTCGTCGCGTTCGGGTCGTTCGCCTTCGCCGACGACTCCGCCGACGAGAGCGTGCTCATCGTGCCCCGGGTGGTCCTCGGCCGGCGTCGTGGCAAGGCCTGGCTGACCGCGATCGACACCACGCTCGGCGCGGAGCCCCTGGCCTTCACCCGGACCTCGGTCCCGGTCCCCCACGTCGGGCCGCACGTGTCCGTCGCGCTGCGTCCCGGGCACATCGACGAGGACACCTACACAGCCAACGTGACCGAGGCGGTCCGCCGCATCGTGGCCGGGAGCGCCCGGAAGGTGGTGCTCGCCCGCGACCTCGTCGGCACGCTGCCGCCCGCAGCCGATCGACGGGCGGTCCTGCTCGACCTCGCGGCCGCCTACCCGCAGTGCGTGACCTTCGCGGTGGACGGGCTGATCGGTGCCACCCCCGAGACCCTCGCCCGCACCGACGGCACGCGGTTGACCGCACGGGTGCTCGCCGGCAGCGCCGCCCGGGGCACCGACGAGGTGTCCGACCGGGCCGCCGCCGAGGCCCTGGCCAGCAGCGCCAAGGACGTGGAGGAGCACACCTTCGCGATCGACAGTCTGCTCGCGGCCCTCGCCCCGCTCGCGACGGACCTGCGCGCCGACGCCGAACCGTTCCGGCTGCAGCTGCCGAACCTGTGGCACCTGGCGACCGACGTGCAGGCCACGCTGCCGCCCGACACCACGTCGCTGGACGTCGCCGACGCCCTGCACCCGACGGCCGCGGTCGCCGGGACCCCGACGGATGTGGCCGTGCGGCTCGTCGCCGAGCTCGAGGGTGTCGACCGGGGCCGCTACGCCGGGCCGGTCGGCTGGATGAGCGCGACGGGCGACGGCGAGTGGATGCTCGCGCTCCGCAGCGCCCGGATCGACGACGACGGCACCGTCCGGGCCTGGGCGGGGGCCGGGATCGTGGCCGGTTCGGAGCCGGCGCGCGAGGTCGCCGAGACGGCGCTGAAGTTCCGGCCGATCACCGACGCGCTGGCCTGAGGCAGGCGCGCGACCCACGCGGTCGCGCGATCCACGCGGTCGCGCGACCCTCACGGTCGCGCGGTCGCCGACAGCCGCTGGCCGGTCAGTCGGCCAACGGGACCTCGATCACGACCCGCTCGGCTGGGTCGGTGAGCACCCGCTCCAGGTCACCCCACGTCGCCGCCCGGCGGTACTCCCACCCGAGGCCCGTGACGACCCGTTCGACGTCGACGTGCTGCGGGGTCGACATCATCCGCCGCATGTCGGCTTCGGGCGTGGTCTTCGCCACCTCGAGCCCGCGGAAGATCGCGCCGCCGTGGTCGTTGCCGACGACGACCTGCACCCGGTGGGTGCGTTCCTCGGTGCCGGTGACGAACGCTCCGAGGTCGTGCAGCAGGGTCAGGTCGCCGAGGAGCACGCGTGTGGTGCCCACGGAGGCCGAGGACTGCTCGAGCGCCGCGGCGATGCCGAGCGCGGTCGAGACGGTGCCGTCGATGCCGGCGAGGCCGCGGTTCGCGTGCACCCGGATCTTCTTGCCGAGCACCCGGGCATCGGCTTCACGGATGAGCTGCGACGCTCCGAGGACCAGCCGGTCGTGCGGCCAGGTCACGCCCCAGACGGCCTCGGCGAGCATGGCCCGGTCGACGGGTCGGCGACGGAGCGCGACCTCGTCACGCAGGAACTTGTTCCGCTCGGCGCGGTCGGCGGAGCGCTTGGCGTCGAGGTCCGGGCCGGCGTCGCCGTCCCCCAGGATCCGTCGGCTGGCGCCGACCCAGCGGCCGACCCACGCACGGTGCTCCGGCCGGGTGCGGCCCGTCACGCGGACGTCGGACACGAAGGTGGTCAATGATTCGCTGGGCCCACGCCGCCGGTTCCCGGGCGACGCGCCAGCGGCGTCCGGGCCGTGCCGGTGGGGAGAGGCGCGGGCCGGGTCGAACGGGTCGGCCGCCGGTCCGCGGACGACGATCGTCTCGACCCCGTCGCGCTGCAGGAGCGCGGGGACCTCTCTGCTGAGGGTCGGGTGGCCGAGCACGACGGCGCGGCGGACGGCGCCACCGTGGTCGGCGTCGCGCAGGAGTTCGCGGTAGGCGACGACCAGGTTGCGGCCGAAGCGCGCGCCGCTCGAGACCTCGGCGAGGAGCGGCGCCCCGAGTTCCCAGGCGATCCGCTCGGCGTCCTCGCCGGCGTCGTGCCCGGCGATGACGACGGTGCCCGGCTCGTCGTCCGGGGTGAGTTCGGCGACCGGCAGACCCGCGTGCGCCCGGCGGGTCGCGAACGCCAGGTCGACCTCGTCCTCGGGCACGGGGCTGACGTGCTCCGGGGCGAGTCCGGCGGACAGCGGCTCGCGGAACGCGACGTTGAGCTGCGCGGGACCGGGCTGCCCCGTGTGCCCGGCTGCGGCGGCGACTGCCTGTCGGGCGAGGGTGCGCAGGGTGTCGCGAACCGAGGCGTCGACGCCGTTCGCTGACGGGGCCTCGACGTCGCGGACGAAGGCGACGGCCTGGCCGAAGATCCCCGGCTGGACGGTGGTCTGGTTGCTGCCGATGCCGCGCAGTTCGTCGGGGCGGTCGGCACTCAGCACGATCATCGGCACGCCGGAGTGGTGTGCCTCGAGCACGGCGGGGTGCAGGTTCGCCACCGCGGTGCCCGACGTCGTCACCACCGCTGCGGGTCGGTGCGTCTCGACCGCGAGCCCGAGTGCGAAGAACCCGGCGGTCCGTTCGTCCAACCGCACGTGCACGGTCAGCCCGCCGGCGCGCTCGAGGGCGACCGCCGCGAGGGCGAGCGCCTGGGAACGCGAACCGGGGCTCACCACGACGTCGGTGACGCCGGCACGCACGAGTTCCTGCAGGAGGGCGAGCGCGGTGTCCGTCGCCGGGCTGCCCGAACCCGCGGGGCCGTCAGCGATCGTTGCGGCCGTCGTCGTCGCGCTCGTGGAACTGGTCTTCGAGGTCTCGGAGGGTCGCGTCGTCCTGGTCCTTGTCCGTGAGGGTGGTGCCCGGCTCCGGCGTGGTGCCGAGGAAGTCCGGGTCGTCTTCGGGTCCACGGTAGCGGGCCGACGCACCGGGGTCGGCCGCCGGGGTGCGGCCCAGCAGGAACCAGAGCACGCCACCGAGGACGGGCAGGATGATGACGAGCAGCAGCCACACACCGCGACGCAGGGAACGGACGCGCTGACGGGGCATCGTGCCACAGTCGATGGCCGCGTACACCGTGAAGGCGACGGCGGCCACGGCGACGATCAACCACAAGCGGACCATGCGGTGAAGTCTAGGTCGCGACCCTGTGATGCCCCTGCCGGTCGGCGCTCCGTAGACTCACCGTGTGAAAGCGTGGCTCCTGTACACCCTGGCTCGGCTCGGCATCTTCGTGGTGGCGCTCGTGCTCCTCCTGCTCCTGACGCCGATGCCGTGGTACTGGGCGACGATCGTGGCCGCCCTGGTGGGCCTGCTCATCTCGTACATCGCCCTGTCCGGACTGCGCACGCAGGTGGCCCTGAGCCTGGCGAACCGCCGCGGTACCCCGGAGCGTGACGCCGACTCGGACTTCGAGGACGACTTCGTCGACGCCGCCGACTCCGACGCCGCGGCCACCCCGACCGTCCGTCCGGTGTCCGACGCCGACCGGCACGAGGCGCGCCGGGACACCGACGCCGACTGACCCCGAGCGCGAGGGCGGGGCCGTCCGGTGGAGCAGCCGGAACGGCTACGGCTGGACGGCCAGGGTGATCCCGAGCACCACGCCGAAGGCGAGCGAGGCGAACGACGACAGCTGCAGGGCCGTGATGAGCTCGCGGGGCTTCCGTGACGACACCCCGATCGCCAGCGCCGGCAGGGCAAGCAGCAGCGAGAAGTACGTGAAGCCCGTGCGGAAGTACAGCAGCACGAACCAGAGCAGCACGACGTACGGCAGCATCAGGAACAGGCCGTACAGGACGCGGGCCACCGGACGACCGACGACCACGGCGAGCGTGCGCTTGCCCGCCAGCAGGTCCTCGTCGATGTCGCGGATGTTGTTCACCATCAGGACCGCGCAGGCGAAGAACCCGGCGGCCACCGCGGCTGCCCAGCCGCTGACCGTGACCTCGCGGATCTGCACGAACTGGGTGCCGAGCACAGCGACCAGCCCGAAGAAGACGAAGACGAAGACCTCGCCGAGGGCGTTGTACCCGTACGGCTTCTTGCCACCCGTGTAGAACCAGGCGGCGACGATGGCGGCTGCCCCCACGAGCAGCAACCACCACAGCTGGGTGAGCAGCACGATGACCAGGCCGGCGACCGCGGCCAGGCCGAAGAACGTCAGGGCAACGGTGAGCACCGTCCGGGGCTTGGCCAGACCGGCTCCGGTGAGTCGTGCCGGGCCGACGCGGTACTCGTCGGTGCCGCGGACCCCGTCGGAGTAGTCGTTGCTGTAGTTCACACCGATCTGCAGGTACAGCGCCACGGCCAGGGCGAGCAGCGCGACGGCGAGGTGGCCGTCCTTCGCCAGGTAGTCGCCGAAGTCGCCGGGCTCCCCGCTGTCGACGAACGCGACGGCGGTGCCGAGCACGACCGGGACGACACCGAGGGTCAGGGTGCGCAGGCGTGCGCCGCCGATCCAGTCGCGTGCGGTCGCCTTCCGCTTGGTGCGGGCGGGGGCAGCGGCCTTCGCCGGGTTGCCGGACCGGCCCTGCTTCTGCGTCGAGTTCTTCGTTCGTGCCACGAGCACCGATCATATTGCCGATGGGCCGCCCGGCCGCTCGCGGTCCCTACGAGCGGCCCGGGTCGACGAGCGCCTGCACGGCCCGACGGTCGGGCTTGCCCGACGACAGCATCGGGATCCGGTCCAGGACGACGACGTCCGCCGGCCGGGCGGCACGGCCCAGGGTGGCCCCGACGTGCGAACGCACGGCATCGAGATCGAGCGGCTGCTCGGTGACGACGACCGGGACCTCGCCCCACTCCCCTGCTGAGCGCCGGGCGACGACAGCGGTCTCCTGCCCGGGCAGCCCGCGGACGAGCCGTTCGACCGCACCGAGCTGGACCTTCTCCCCGCCGGAGATCACCACGTCGTCGAGGCGTCCGAGCACGCGGACCACGCCGTCGGACAGGGTCGCGGTGTCCCCGGTCCGGTACCAGCGCAGCCCGTCCCGCTCGACGAAGGCCGACGCCGTGCGGGCGTCGTCGTCCAGGTACCCCTCGGCGAGCATCGGCCCCGCCAGGTGCAGCTCGCCGTCGACCAGCGCGGTGCGAACCGTCCCGAACGGGACGCCGTCGTACACGCATCCGCCGCTCGTCTCGCTCGCACCGTACGTCGTCACGACCCGGACCCCGGCGTCGAGCGCACGCTGCCGGAGCGGCGCCGGGGTCGCCTGCCCGCCGACCAGGACCGCGTCGAACCGGGCGAGCGCACGGGTGGCGTCCGGGTCGTCGAGGACCCGGGCGAGCTGCACCGGCACCAGCGAGGTGTAGCGACGCGGCGCGGCCGGACCGGTGACGAGCCGTCCGGCCGCCTCGGTGAACGCGGCGGCCGCGAAGTGCCCGGGCGGCACGACGACGGGTTCGGTTCCCGCGGTGATCGAGCGGGTCAGGACGTTGATGCCGGCGATGTAGTGCGTCGGCAACGCGAGCACCCAGCGCCCGGGCCCACCGAGTGCCGCGTCCGCCGCGGCGGCACCGGCGAGGAGCGCCTCGGGCGAGAGCGCCACGCGCTTGCCGGTGCCGGTGGACCCGCTCGTCTCGACCACCAGGGCGACCGCCTGCCGGACCTCGGCCGGAGGTGGCGTCGGCAGCGCCGGTGCCCCCTCGGCGACGGGGAGCAGTGCGGGGCCGCCGGCGAGTGCTGCCTCCAGGCCGCGCAGCACGGCCGTCGGGTCCGACGTACCGGTCGCGACCAGCGGACGGGGCATCAGTAGTGCCAGGGGAACGCGGTCCACTCGGGAGCGCGCTTCTCGAGGAACGAGTCGCGGCCCTCGACGGCCTCGTCGGTGCCGTAGGCCAGCCGCGTCGCCTCGCCCGCGAACACCTGCTGGCCGACCATGCCGTCGTCCACGGCGTTGAACGCGTACTTGAGCATCCGGATCGCCGTCGGCGACTTGCCGAGCACGATCTCGCCCCAGCGGATCGCCTCGCGCTCCAGGTCGGCGTGCGGCACCACGGCGTTCACCGCACCCATCTCGTACGCGCGCTGGGCGGAGTACTCCTGGGCGAGGAAGAAGACCTCGCGGGCGAACTTCTGCCCGATCTGCTTGGCGTAGTAGGCGCTGCCGTATCCACCGTCGAACGAGCCGACGTCGGCATCGGTCTGCTTGAACTTCCCGTGCTCGGCGCTCGCGATGGTGAGGTCGCAGATCGCGTGCAGGGAGTGCCCACCGCCCGCGGCCCAGCCGGGGACGACCGCGATGACGACCTTGGGCATCATCCGGATCAGGCGCTGGACCTCGAGGATGTGCAGCCGCCCCATCGACGCCTGCGCGGCCGCGGGGTCCACACCCTCGGGCGGTGCACCCTCGTCTCCGACGTACTGGTAGCCGCTCCGCCCCCGGATGCGCTGGTCGCCGCCGGAGCAGAACGCCCACCCGCCGTCCTTCGGGCTCGGGCCGTTGCCGGTGAGCAGCACGACGCCGACACGGGGGTCCTGCCGGGCGTCGTCGAGTGCGCGGTAGAGCTCGTCGACCGTGCGCGGGCGGAAGGCGTTGCGGACCTCCGGACGGTCGAAGGCGACCCGGACGATGCCCTTCGAGACGTGCTTGTGGTACGTGACGTCGGTGAACTGCTCCGCGATCGGAGCGGTGGTCCAGACGTCGGGGTCGAACAGGTCGGAGACGGGAGCAGCCATGGTCCCAACGTACCGCCGGGCGTCTGGCGGGTCAGGCGCCCATGTCGGTCAGGATCTCCGGCGCGACGAACACCATGATCACGATGAGGATCACGGGGTTCGCGAAGAACGCCAGGACGACCCCGACGGCGCCGTACCAGCGTCCGAACGAGCCGACGGCGGCGACGAACCCGAGCACGGCGGCGATGAGCGTCAGGAACACGACGACGAAGCAGATCCCGAAGGCGAAGTTCGTGTCACCGCCCATGAACACGGCGAAGGCGCTGGCGTCCACCGCGGCGGACACCACCGCCAAGCCGAGGGCGATCTTGCCGACGACGGGGTTGCGGCGCTTCGTGCCACCCGTCTGCCGGACGTCGACGGTGTTGCGCTGCATGAGGCGGGCGAAGTCGTCGGAGTCGCGCCCGGGAGCCGCCGCGGATCGAGCGCCCGCTGCCGGGCGGGTCGCCGCCGAGGGTCGGGCTGCAGCTGCCGGACGAGTCGACGCCGGGCGTGCTGCTCCGGCGCTCGACGGGTCGGACGGGCGCTGCGATGCACGCTGCTGTGCTGCGCGCTGCCGCGGATCCACCGCCACCGAGCCTCCCTCGTTCCGGGTCGTTCCCCTCGCCGACCGAGGCCGACCGATGCATGCTAGTGCCCTGCCCTGGCGGTCCCCTCCGAGGAACCGGCAGGGCCCCTGGGTGCGGTGGGAGGATGGCGGACGTGCTCCCCGACCTCGCCGACCTCCTCGCCGACGCCCACGTGGTGGCTCTGCCCATGCGGGTGCGGTTCCGCGGCATCACCACGCGCGAGGCGGTCGTGCTGCGCGGCCCCGCCGGATGGACCGAGTTCTCGCCGTTCATCGAGTACGACGATGCCGAAGCCGCCGCCTGGCTGCGCGCCACCGTCGACTTCGGGTGGACCGACCACAAACCCGCCACCGACTCCGTACCGGTCAACGCCACCGTCCCGGCGATCGCCGCCGACGACGTCGCCGACCTGCTCGCCCGGTACCCCGGCTGCACGACGGCCAAGGTCAAGGTCGCCGAACCCGGCACGACCGTCGACGACGACGTCGCCCGGGTCGCCGCCGTCCGCCGGGTGATGGGGCCCGAGGCCGCGGTCCGGGTCGACGCCAACGGGCTGTGGAGCGTCGAGCAGGCCGCCGTGGCACTCGAGCGGCTCGCACCGTTCGACCTGCAGTACGCCGAGCAGCCCTGCGCGACGGTGCCCGAGCTCGCGGAGCTCCGGTCGCGGATCGCCGGCCTCGGCGTCCGGGTCGCGGCGGACGAGAGCGTCCGGAAGGCGAGCGATCCCCTCGCCGTCGCCCGGGCCGGCGCCGCCGACGTCCTGGTCGTGAAGGCCCAGCCGCTCGGGGGGATCACCGCGGCCCGTGCCGTCGTCGCCGACGCCGGGCTGCCGTGCGTCGTCTCCAGTGCGCTCGACACCTCGGTCGGGCTCGGCATGGGAGCGTTCCTGGCCGCTTCGGCGATGACGCCCGGGTACGCCGCCGGGCTCGGGACGGCGGCCATGTTCGCCGGGGACGTCACGGCCGATCCGCTGCTGCCGGTCGGCGGTCGGGTGCCGGTGCGCCGCGTCGACGTCGCTGCGGAGCTGGTGGAGCGGTACGCCGCGTCGCCGGAGCGCACGGCGTGGTGGCGCGAGCGGGTGACGCGCGTGCACGCGCTGCTCGCCGCCGGGTAGCGCGCCCGCCGCTCGGTCGGGTCCGTCGAGGATGCACGACACGCCACTCGCGTTCGCCGAGGTCACCCGTTCCGTCGTTCGAACGGCCCCGGAACGACGGTTCGTGCGACCACGCCGCTCCGCACACGGCATGTCGTGACCGCTGGCGGGCTCCCGCCGGACCGGTCGCGGCTCTCGACGCACCCCGGACGACGGACGGGAGGCACGGTGCCAGCTGGCACCGTGCCTCCCGTCCGGTCGTGGTCGCGACCAGGGCCGCGTCAGCGACCCGTGCGGCTCACAGACCCGAGTAGCTGTGCAGGCCCTTGAAGAAGACGTTCACGACCGAGAAGTTGAACATCACCGCGGCAAAGCCGATGAGGGCCAGCCAGGACGACCGCGCACCGCGCCAGCCGCGGGTCGCACGGGCGTGGATGTAGCCCGCGTAGACGACCCAGATGATGAAGGTCCAGACCTCTTTCGTGTCCCAGCCCCAGTAGCGACCCCAGGCGCGCTCGGCCCAGATCGCACCGGCGATGAGCGTGAACGTCCAGAGGACGAAGCCGACGAGCAGGACGCGGTAGGTCAGGACCTCGAGCCGGTCGGCGTCGGGCAGCGTCGCCATGAAGCGGAGCTTGCCGGTGGCCGTGCGGCCCTGGCGGTACGTCTGCACGAGCTGCGCCACCGCGAGCCCCGCGCCGAGCGCGAAGAATCCGGTGCCGGCGATCGCCACGAAGACGTGGATGACCAGCCAGTACGACTGCAGAGCCGGCTGCAGCGGGACGACGGGGACCCAGTAGTTCACCGTCGCGATGCCGAGCAGGATGATCGTCAGGCCCGTGATGAAGACGCCGAGGAACTTCAGGTTCTGCCAGAACTGCACGAGCAGGAAGATCAGCGTGATCAGCGCCGTGCCGGTCAGCGAGAACTCGAACATGTTGCCCCACGGCACACGGTCGGCCGCGATGCCGCGGAGGACGACCGACGCGACGTGCAGGACGAGCGCGAGGATCGTCATCGCCATGCCGACGCGCTCGAACTTCGTGCCGCGGCCGGCGGAACCGCCCGACGGCGGTGCGGCGACCTGCTCGAGCACGACGGTGCCGCCGCGGACGGTCGCGACCGTCTTCGCGCCGGGTGCTGCCGCAGCGCTGGCCGCGTCGGCAGAGCTGTCGTTGGCGCCCGCGTTCTTCGCGGCGGCCGTGACGTCGCCGGAGCGTTTGGCCATGTCGAGGGCGAACGAGATGAACGCGACCACGTACACCGCCATCGCGGAGTACGTGAGCACGACCGAGTAGGTCGCGAGGTTCGTGGTCATGTCGTTCACTGGGGCATCCTAACTCCGAGGTCCGACGTGTGGCGCTGTGCGATGTCCGCGACGGCCCGTTCGAGGTTCGGGTCCTCGCCGCGTGCGAGTCCGGCGTACTCGAGGTCGTACTCGCCGCCCGCCGTGTCCGTGCGCGGGACGACCTTCACCCAGACGCGGCGGCGCGGGACGAACAGCGAGGTGAGCAGGCCGAGGGTGGAGAGCAGGGCGAACCCGCCCACCCAGAGCTGCGAGGGGTCGTGGTGAACGTCGAGGGAGACGTACCGCTTGACGCCGTCGAACGTGATCGAGCCGGCGCCTTCGGGGAGCTTCTTCGTCTGGCCGGGCTTCAGCGCGATGCTCGCGGTGTCCGACTGCCGACCGGCGATCTGGTCGAGCCCCTTGGTGCTGAGCGTGTACACGCTCTGCGGGACTCCGCTGTCGAGCCCGAGGTCACCCGTGTAGACCTGCAGCGTCAGCAGCGGGTTCTGGGTGTCCGGGTAGGCACTCGAGTAGGCGCCGCTCGCGAGCTTCGACGCGGTGGGGTAGAAGAACCCGACCATGCCGAGCTGGTCCGGCTTCGCGTCCGGCACCTTGATGACGCCGGTGGAGGTGTAGTTCGCGTCCTCCGGCAGGAACGGCACGACGTCCTTGAAGGCCACGTTGCCGTCGCCGTCGCGCACCGTGACCTGCATCGCGTAGCCGTTGCCGAGCAGGTAGACGTTCGTGCCGCCGACGTGCAGCGGATCGTTCACGCCGAGGCGGCTCGTCTTCGGCTCGCCGCCCTTCTCGGTGCTCGTGACCGTGGCCGAGTAGTCGAGCGCCTGCCCGAGGGCGTCGAGGTTGCGCTCCTCGTACTTCGTCACGAACTTGTCGAGCCGGAGGTTGTAGCCCTTGAGGTCGGTCTGCTGGAACCAGCGACCGGGGTTGAACGAGTCGTACGAGCCGAGCACGTTCGAGAACGTCTGGCCCTCCACCAGCAGGCGCTGTCCCGTGAAGCCGAAGCCGCCACCGACGCCGACCGCCAGGAGCACCCCGACCAGGGCGGCGTGGAACACCAGGTTGCCGGTCTCGCGCAGGTAGCCGCGCTCCGCGCTCACCGAGTCGCCGAACCGCTCGACGCGGTACCCGGACCGCTTCAGGATCGCCATCGCGCGCGTCACCGCGTGCTCGGCGGACGGGAGGCCCGTGGTCGCGTCGATCCCGGTCGTCCCGTCGATCATCGCGTCCGGCTGCACCGCCACGGTGCGGAAGCCCGCCAGTCGCGTCAGGCGCGCGGGGGTCTTCGGCGGACGGGTCCGCAGTGCCTGCCAGTGGTGCTTCGTGCGGGGCACGATGCAGCCGATGAGCGAGATGAAGAGCAGCAGGTAGATCGCGGAGAACCACACCGAGGTGTAGGTGTCGAAGACCTGCAGCTTGTCGAGGACCGGGTAGAGCTGCGGGTGGTCCGCCTTGTACTGCACGACGCCGTTCGGGTCGGCGGTGCGCTGCGGCACGAGCGAGCCCGGGATCGCCGCGAGGGCGAGCAGCATGAGCAGGAACAGCGCCGTGCGCATGCTCGTCAGCTGCCGCCAGAAGAAGCGGAGGTACCCGACGAAGCCGAGCTTCGGCTGGTTGATGCCGCCGTCGGTGGGGCCGGTGCCGTCGACGTGGTCGGACGGTCGCTGCGGGTCGGAGGCGCTGTCGGCTCCGTCGCCTGCGCCCGTCGGGATGTGCTCGTTCAGGTCAGACCGCGGGGACAAAGCTCTGGATCACCGCCCCGACGCTCGACATGACGGCCGACCAGATACCGGTGACCATGAGCAGACCGATGACGATCAGGATCGCTCCTCCGATGATGTTGACGGTGCGCATGTGACGCTTCACCGCCGCGATGGCCCCCGTGGCCCAGCCGGCGCCGAGGGCGACGAGGACGAACGGGATGCCGAGCCCGAGGCAGTACGCCACCCCGAGCCACATGCCCTGCCAGGCGCTGCCCGACTGGACACTGAGCAGGTTGATGGCCGCCAGGGTCGGGCCGAGGCACGGGGTCCAGCCGAGGCCGAACACGATGCCGAGCAGGGGGGCACCGAGGAGCCCCGTGGCCGGGGTCCAGCCGGGCTTGATGGTGCGCTGCAGGAACGTGAACCGACCGACGAACACCAGGCCCATCGCGATCACGACGACCCCGAGGATCTGCGTGATGAGGTCGCGCCACCGCACGAGCCAGAAGCCGAGCGCGCCGAACACCGTCGTGTACGCCACGAACACCGCGGTGAACCCGGCGATGAACAGCAACACGCCGAGCACCACACGTCCCCGACGCTGCCCGCCCTCGGCGACACCACCGACGTACCCGAGGTACCCGGGAACGAGCGGCAGCACGCACGGGGACAGGAACGACACGAGCCCGGCGAGCGCCGCCACGGGCAGCGCCACGGCCATCTGGCCGCTCAGGATCGCGTCGGCGAAGGGGTTGGAGGTCACGGGTCAGGAGGCCTTGCCGGCGTCGAGCTCGTCGCTGACCAGGGTCTGCAGGATGCTCGTGCCGTCGATCGCGCCGAGGACCCGGGCGGCCACGCGGCCCTTGGTGTCGAGGACGATCGTGGCAGGCACCGCGTTCGGTGCGATCTGCCCGGACATCGCCAGCTGCATCGTGCCCGTGCGCTGGTCGAGGACCGTCGGGTACTGCACGTCGAAGGTGCGCTCGAAGGCGGCCGCGGTCGCTGCTTCGTCGCGGACGTTGACGCCGATGAACGCGACGTCGTCGGCGTCGGCGTACTCGTCGTGCACCTTGTTGAGGTACTTCGCCTCGGCACGGCAGGGCGGGCAGCTGGCGTACCAGAAGTTCAGGACGACGACCTTGCCCCGGAGGTCCTTCGACGAGACGGTGTCGCCGTTCGAGTCCTCGGCCCGGAAGGTGACCGGATCGGTGCGGTCCTCCGCGGAGACCTCGGTCACGGCGCCGTCACCGGAGATGTAGTTCTGGGTCGTGCCGTTGCCGTACTGCTTCGCGATGCCGCCGCTGTCCGACGAGCAGCCGGACAGGACGAGCACGGCGACGACGGTCGTCGCTGCGAGGACCGCGAACCGCTTGCTGATGACGCGCGCACGCTTCGTGCTGTTCACACTGCTCCTTCGTCGACGGCGGTCGCGCGCAGTTCCTGCGCGGGGTCCGCGTACCCGACCTCGGTGAACCGACCGGTCGACGTGGCGGGCACACGTTCGACGGTGGTGATGCTCGACAGGTCACAGCGGCGCTTGCGCGGGTCGTGCCACAGGGGCTCCCCCGCGAGCTTCCGGTGGACCATCCAGATCGGCAGCTGGTGGCTGACCAGGACGACGTCGCCCTCGTCCACGCTCTCCCACGCCGTGGTCATCGCCGCGAGCATGCGGTTGGCGATCGACTCGTACGCCTCGCCCCAGCTGGGACGCAGCGGGTTCGCGATCCACGGCCACTCCGCCGGGCGGCCGAGCGAGCGCTTCGTGAACCCGGGGGGCTGCCCCTCGTAGCGGTTCGTCGGTTCGATCAGGCGCTCGTCGAGCGTCACGTCGAGCCCGTAGGCGGCCGACCAGGGTGCGGCGGACTCCTGCGTGCGCTGCAGCGGGGACGCGACGATCCGACGCACGTCAACGGCGGCGTCCTTCCAGGCGGTCGCGGAGGCCTGCGCCATCCGCGTGCCGAGGTCACTCAGCCCGAAGCCCGGGAGCCGGCCGTAGAGGACGCGGCCCGGGTTGTGCACCTCTCCGTGCCGGACGAGGTGGAGACGGGTCGCGGGCATGGGTTCCAGTGTAGGTCGCCCGCGGTTCCCACCGCCCCCTCAGGTGATTCACCGGATGCGGAAGCACTCAGCCGCCGAGCTCACCGGAGAGCCGCCCGTGCAGCGCGATCGACCCCGTGTCGAGGTTCACCACCTCGACGGTCGACCCGTGCTTCGCGAACCGCTGTTCGACCCCGTCGAGCGCCGCGACCGTGGACGCGTCGAACACGTGGGCGTCGGCCAGGTCGATGATCACGTGTTCCGGGTCCTCGGCGTACGAGAACCGTGTGACGAGGTCGTTCGACGAGGCGAAGAACAGCGCTCCGCGGACCCGGTACCGCACGGTGCGGTCGTCGACCGGCTCGCGCACCACGGTCACCACGTGCGCCACCCGTCGGGCGAAGACCAGGGCCGCCACGACCACGCCGACGAGCACCCCGGTCGCGAGGTTCTCGGTCACGACGACCACCACGACGGTGACGAGCATGACCGCGGTCTCGCCGAGCGGCATCCGCCGCAGGGTGCGCGGTCGGATGCTGTGCCAGTCGAAGGTCGCGACGCAGACCATGAGCATGACTGCCGTCAGTGCCGCCATCGGGATCTGGGCCACGAGGTCGTGGAGCACGATCGTCAGGACCAGCACCGAGACACCGGCCGCGAAGGTCGAGACGCGGGTCCGGGCACCCGCGGTCTTCACGTTGATCACCGTCTGGCCGATCATCGCGCAGCCGCCGGTGCCACCGAAGAAGGCAGACGCGATGTTCGCGACGCCCTGACCCCACGACTCGCGCCACTTGCTCGAGCCCGTCTCGGTGATGGAGTCGACGAGCTGCGCGGTGAGCAGGGTCTCGATCAGCCCGACGATCGCGACACCGAACGCGTACGGGGCGATGATCTGCAGCGTCTCGAAGGTGAACGGCGTCGTGATGCCGCCGAAGCCCGGGAGCGCCGTCGGCAGTTCACCCTCGTCGCCCACCGTCGGCACGGCGATGCTGAACACCATCGTGAGGCCGGTGACGACGACGACCGCGATGAGCGGTGCGGGGATCGCCTTCGTCAGGAACGGGAAGCCGACGATGATCGCGATGCCGAGCGCCGTCAGCGGCCAGACGATGAACGGCACGTCGTCGCCGAGCAGGTTCGGCAGCTGGGCGGTGAAGATGAGGATGGCCAGGGCGTTCACGAACGCGACGTTGACGCTGCGCGGGATGAAGCGCATCAGCCGTGCCACCCCGAGGAACCCGAGCACGAGCTGGAACACGCCGCCCAGGACGATCGCGGGTACCAGGTACTCGATCCCGTGCTCCCGGACGAGCGGGGCGATGACGAGCGCCACCGAGCCGGCTGCGGCGGAGATCATCGCGGGGCGACCGCCGACGATCGAGATCACGATCGCGATGACGACGCTCGAGAACAGGCCGACCGCGGGATCGACCCCGGCGACGACGGAGAACGAGATCGCCTCGGGGATGAGGGCCAGCGCGGTGACGATGCCGGCCAGCACCTCTCGGGTGAGCATGCGGGGCGAGCGGAGGGCGGCGAGGACGCTCGGGGCCGTCGGCGCGTGTGTGATCACGGACATCGATCGGAACTCTACCCTCACGTGAGGGTAGAGTCGTACGCCGTGAGCACCAGCGACGTCCCCGACACGATGCACATCGGCGAGCTCGCCGACCGCGCCGGCATGTCCCTGCGCACGATCCGGCACTACGACGAGGTCGGGCTGCTCGTGCCGAGCGGCCGCACCACCGGCGGGTTCCGGGTCTACACGGCGCAGGACCTCGAACGGTTGCTCGTGATCCGCCGGATGAAGCCGCTCGGGTTCACGCTCGACGAGATGGCCGAGCTGCTCCGCGTGGTCGACGCCCTCGCGACGAAGGACCCCGAGGACGAACCAGCGCTGGCCGCCCGCCTCGACGCGTACCTCGAGGACGCCCGTGCCCGGCACGCCAAGCTCGTCGAGCGGGCCGGCATGGCCGAGGAGTTCATCGGCACGCTCGGGTCACTCCGCGCGTCGCTCCCCTGAGCCCTCGAGCACGCCGGCCGCGATGAGGCGACTCCGTTCCCGCTTGGCCTCGGCCATCTCCTCCATCATCTCCCGCAGCCGATCGTGCTCGGCGATCACCCGACGTGCTCGCCATGGCCGGAACCAGTGCCGTCTGCGCACGTTCGCCTTCCACTCCTCGTCCCGCCGCACGAACAAGGCCTTCACCGGGTCCCGTTGCGTCATGTCTGCTCCTCTTCCGTCACCAGTTCCAGCACGAGCTTGCCGATGACCTCGTCGGCCTCGCGAAGGACCTGCATGTTGTACATCGCTCCCGCGACGAGTCTCCCGATCTCGACACGACCCACGTCCGCGTCCGTGACGTGGTCGACCACCCAGACGAATCGTGACCAAGCCCGGTCGCGCTGTTCACGCGCGACGTCCCGCCGCCACCGGATGACCGCCCACAGCCCACCGACGACCGCCACGAGCAGCGTGAACGCCGCCGTGCAGAGCGCCGCCACAACCACCGCGACCGCCGCAGGCGGCCAGGTCGCGAGCTCCCCCGTCCCCGTCCCCACCCGGTCCCCCTCTCGTCCCGCGACCCGGCCACGTCGAGAACGCTACGGAGTCCACGCACGCCGCCACGGGCCTCCCGGCCATCGGTGGAGAACGCCGGACGCAGGCGGCCCTGTGGAGGGAAGAACCCTGCCGCCCACGCCCCCGGACGCAGGCGGTTAGACTCGACCACCGTGATCGAACGCACCCGCATCGCCGACCTGGCAGCCCTCCCCGACGGTCCCGTCTCCGTGGCCGGATGGGTCGAGACCGTCCGAGACCAGAAGAAGGTGCAGTTCGTCGTGCTGCGCGACGAGACCGGCGCCGTCCAGCTCGTGAACCCGGCGACGCGCGAGGCCGAGGACGGCGACGACGCCGCACAGTCCGCCCTCGCGACCACCAACGAGATCTCCGGCCTGGCGCACGGCACCTTCGTGCACGTCACCGGCACGCTGAAGCACGACGAGCGCGTGAAGCTCGGTGGGCTCGAGGTCAAGATCGGTGCGCTGCAGGTGGTGAGCGCCGCGATCCCGGAGACCCCGATCGCCGACGACTCGTCGCTCGACAAGCGCCTCGACTGGCGCTTCCTCGACCTGCGCAACCGCAAGCAGAACCTGATCTTCCGGATCCAGACGACGCTGGAGCACGCGTTCCGCACGTACTGGGTCGACCGCGACTACATCGAGATCCACACCCCGAAGCTCATGGCGTCGGCATCCGAGTCGCGCGCCGAGCTGTTCCAGCTGGAGTACTTCGAGACGACCGCCTACCTGGCCCAGTCGCCGCAGAACTTCAAGCAGATGGCGCAGCCGGCCGGCTTCGGTGCCGTGTTCGAGATCGCGGACGCCTTCCGCGCCGACCCTTCCTTCACGAGCCGCCACGCCACCGAGTTCACCAGCGTCGACGCCGAGTTCTCGTGGATCGAGTCCCACGAGGACGTCATGGCGATGCACGAAGAGGTCCTGGTCGCCGGCATCACCGCCGTCAAGGAGAAGTACGGCAAGGACATCGCCGAGGTCTTCGGTTTCGAGCTGCAGGTCCCCGCGACGCCGTTCCCCCGCGTGACCCTGGCCGACGCGCGCAAGATCGTCGCCGACAGCGGCTACGACGTCGTCCGCGCCGACGGTGACCTGGACCCCGAGGGCGAGCGCCGCGTCGCCGCCTGGGCGAAGGAGCACCACGGCTCCGAGTTCGTGTTCGTCACGGAGTACGACGCCTCGATCCGGCCGTACTACCACATGCGGAAGCCCGGCGACCCGTCGGTCACCAACAGCTACGACCTCATCTTCAACGGTGCCGAGATCTCCACGGGTGCCCAGCGTGAGCACCGCGTCGACGTGCTCGAGGCGCAGGCCGTCGAGAAGGGCCTCGACCCGGAGGAGCTCGGCTGGTACCTCGACTTCTTCCGCTACGGCGTCCCGCCGCACGGCGGCTTCGGCATGGGCCTCGCGCGCGTGCTGATGCTCATGCTCGGTGAGCCGTCGATCCGCGAGGTCACGTACCTGTTCCGTGGCCCGACGCGCCTGACCCCGTAGGCACCGTGCGCGGCGAGGCCGCGCGCACATGGTGAGCAGCAATGGTCGCCTCCCGATGCGGGAGGCGACCATTGCTGCTCACGAAGCGGGACGCGGAGCGACGAGCGCGCGCGGACTGGAGGCCCGGCTCAGCTCTGCCAGTCGATGGCGGCCCGCGCCGCGACCAGTTCGCGGATCTCCGCTGCCGCGGCCTGGTGCTCCGGGTGCACCTGGTACGCGTCGAGTCCGGCGAGGTCGTCGAAGCTGGCGACGACGGCGACGTCGTGGTTCTTGTCCGGGTAGGCGACGTTCTCGACGACCTCGAGCGAGCGGATCGACTCGACGGTGCCGACCAGACCGGTCAGGAGTTCCCGGATGCGGGCGATCGACGCGGTGCGGTCGAGGTCGGTCCGCAGGGACCAGGAGACGACGTGGGAGATCATGCGCGGGCCTCGGCCTTCTCGAGCGCACGTGCGAGCCGGTCGGCGTCGACGTGCCAGTTGCTGTGGACGCGCCCGTCGATCAGCACGACGGGGATGTCCTCCGCGTACTCCTGGCGGAGGGCGTCGTCGTCGAGGATCGAGCGTTCCTGCAGGGTGACCCCCGGGTGGTCGGCGACGACGCGTTCGACCACGGGTCGGGCGTCGTCGCAGAGGTGGCATCCGGGCTTCGTCAGGAACGTCACTGCGGGCATGGTCCCAGCGTAGTCCGGGAACGCGAAAGCCCCGGCGAACCGGGGCTTCTCGTGCAGGTCCTCCGACCTGCGCAGACCTGTGAGGGTCTACTTCTTGTTGCGTCGCTGGTGACGCGTCTTGCGAAGGAGCTTGCGGTGCTTCTTCTTCGCCATGCGCTTACGACGCTTCTTGATGACAGAACCCATGTGGACCTCGCTCGGACTGATGCTGATGTACGGACACCGGGCCGAAGAGACCGCGGAAAATCAACCTGCCCGAGTCTACCGGCTGCCCGCTGCGATGTCGAACGCGCGCTCAGCCGACGTCCGCCACGCCACCGCGCAGCACGTCGGCGACGGCCGACTCGGGGACGCGGAAGGAACGGCCGAAGCGGATGGCGGGGAGCTCACCGGCGTGCACCATCCGGTACACGGTCATCTTCGAGACGCGCATCATCTCGGCGACCTCAGCGACGGTGAGGAAGCGCACGTCGTCGAAACTGCCGGTCATGGTCCGCCTTCGGGGCTCGCACGCGCGCTGCGCACGGGAGTGGTGTGACCTGTGTGGTCAGTGGCAACTGTAGAGGCGTGTGCGACCCGGTGTCCAGGATCAGTCCGAGCCACGAGCGCATCGGCCGCGCCCCGTGCTCGGAAAGCCGTGCGGCAGAGCTCAGTCCTCGTCGCCCCGGCGGGTGAAGCGCTTGCGGCTGCGGTCGACGACGCGCTCCCAGCCCTGCTGCGCGCCGGAGATCGCCGCGGTCGCCCGGTACGACGCCTCGGCCATCACACGACCGAGCTCGGTGCCCACCTCGACGGTCGCCTTGCCGGCCGTGCCGTTCCGGCGGATCGACACCGGCTGGCCGTCCGGCGTCCACGCGGTGGTGGCCGGGGTGCCGTCGGCGTCGACCGCGCCCGTGAACGGCAGGACCCAGTCCTCCAGGTGCACGAGCGGCTCCGGGTCGAGTCGGTAGTAGCGGTGCTGCCCCTCTTCGCGACTGGTGACGAGACCGATGTCGCGCAGGACGCGCAGGTGCTTCGACACCGTGGGCTGGCTGACCCCGAGGCGTTCGACCAGCTGGCCGACGCTGAGCTCCCCGCCGGTGACGTCCGAACCGTAGGCGGACAACAGCGTGCCGAGCAGCTCGCGCCGGGTCGGGTCCGCCACGACGGAGAAGATGTCGGCCATGGGGCAAGGCTAGCCGGGGCACCACGGATGTACCATGACGAACCGTCCCGGCCCATGTCCTCGGAGGCATACGCATGCTCGACCGAACCGAGCCGATCCCGCACCACGTGAGTGTCGGCCGACGGCGAGCGAGCCGGATCTCGACGGTGCTGCGCTCGTCGCCGTCCCGACTGGCGATCGTGGTGTTCATCGCGCTGATCTTCCTGTTCACGGTGCTCTTCATGACGCCGTGGGCCACCGCGGACCGCAGCAGCACCCACTTCGCGGACGCCCTGTTCACCGCGGCGTCGGTGGTCTGCGTCACCGGGCTGTCCACGGTCGACATGGCGACGCACTGGTCGGTGTTCGGCAAGGTCCTGGTGGTCATCGGCACCCAGATCGGCGCCGTCGGTGTCCTGACCTTCGCGTCGATCCTCGGCCTGTTCGTCACCCGCAAGCTCGGCCTGCGCGCCAAGCTCATGGCGGCCGGCGACTCGAACCCGCTCCGCACCCACCACGGCGCCGTGCCCGAGGGCCAGGCCGTCCGGCTCGGCGAGGTCGGCACCCTGCTCGCGACCGTGGCGGTGAGCACGCTGTCGATCGAGATCGTCCTCGGCCTGCTGCTCCTGCCGTCGGTGCTCATCGCCGGCATCCCGTTCTGGACAGCGGTCGGCGACTCCTTCTACTACGCGGCGATGGCCTTCACGAACACCGGGTTCTCGCCGAACGCGGACGGCCTCGACCCGTTCGCCCACGACTACTGGTTCCTGACGCTGCTGATGATCGGTGTCGTGGCGGGGTCCATCGGGTTCCCGGTGATCCGTGCCCTGACGAAGCAGCTGCGCACCCCGCGGCGCTGGCCGATCCACGTCAAGCTCACCCTGGCGACGAGCGCGATCCTGCTCCTCGGCGGTGCGGTCGCCTACACCGCACTCGAGGCGTCGAACCCGACGACCTTCGGCGAGGAAGGAGCCGGGCGCACCGCGTTCCAGGCGCTCTTCCTGTCGACGATGACCCGCTCGGGAGGCTTCTCGCTCGTCGACTTCGACCAGCTCAACGGCTCGAGCCTGCTCGTCACGGACATGCTCATGTTCATCGGTGGCGGATCCGCCTCGACGGCCGGCGGCATCAAGGTGACGACCCTCGCGGTGCTGTTCCTGGCCGCGGTCGCCGAGGCCCGCGGTCGCCAGAGCATGGAGGCCTTCGGTCGCCGGATCCCGAGCGACGTCCTGCGGGTCGCGGTGGCCATCGTGCTGTGGGGAGCGACGATCGTGGCCGTCGCGACCGTGGTGCTCCTGCAGATCACCGACGACTCGCTCGACCGGGTGCTGTTCGAGGTGATCTCGGCCTTCTCGACCAGCGGTCTGTCCTCCGGCGTGTCCGCGGACCTGCCGGAACCGGGCAAATACGTGCTCGCCGCCACCATGTTCCTCGGCCGGGTCGGTACAGTGACCATCGCCGCTGCCCTGGCCGCCAGCCAGAGCCGGCAACTGTTCCGCCGTCCCGAGGAGAGGCCGATCGTTGGCTGACCGCACCCGTTCGTCGCACCAGCACGGTGCCATCAGTCACGACGCCCCCGTCCTGGTCATCGGGCTCGGTCGCTTCGGAGCCGCCACCGCCGGCCAGCTCGAGCGCCAGGACCGCGAGGTGCTCGTCGTCGACACCGACGCCGGACTGGTGCAGAAGTGGTCCGACCGGGTCACCCACGCGGTGCAGGCGGACGCAACCGACATCGACGCGCTCCGGCAGATCGGCGCGCAGGACTTCGCCATCGCCGTCGTCGGCACCGGCAGCGACCTGGAGTCGAGCGTGCTCATCACGGCGAACCTGGTCGACCTCGGCGTCCCCCAGATCTGGGCGAAGGCGATCAGCCGTTCGCACGGCACGATCCTGTCCCGCATCGGCGCGAACCACGTCGTCTACCCCGAGCGCGAGGCCGGCGAGCGGACGGCACACCTGGTCTCCGGCCGGATGCTCGACTTCATCGAGTTCGACGACGACTTCGCCGTGGTCAAGATGTTCCCGCCGCGCGCGGTCCGCGGCAAGGACCTCGCCACCACCGTGATCCGCACCCGCTTCGGCCTGACCGTGCTCGGCATCAAGCCGCCCGGCAGCCCGTTCGTGCCGGCGACGCCGGACAGCGTGATCGGTGAGGACGACGTCATCATCGTCTCGGGTTCCGAGACCGACCTGGAGCGCTTCGCCGCGTACGAGTAACGACCACCGGACGGACGGGAGGCCCGTGGCGGCTTCGCCACGGGCCTCCCGTCCGCACTGTGGCTGCGTCCACGACGCGGTGTGCGTCTACGACGCGGCGATCTCCTCGGCACGCGCGATCGCGGCACGCGACGCGCGCAGCAGCGTGTCCGCCAGGTCCGCGTCCTGCAGCACCGCGACGGCCCGCTCCGTCGTGCCCTTCGGGCTCGTCACCGCGCGGCGCAGGTCGGCGGGCTCACGGCCCGACCCCTCGAGCAGCTCGACCGCGCCGCGGACGGTGCCCTGCACCATCGTCGCCGCCTGCTCGTGGGTGAACCCGAGCTCCTCGGCGGCACGCTGCCACTGCTCGATCAGTAGGAAGACGTAGGCGGGACCGGAACCGGACACGGCGGACAGCGCGTCGAGCTGCGACTCCGGCACCTCGATGACCTCGCCCGAGGCGGTGAACACCGACGACGCCAGTTTGACGGCCTCGGCGTCGGCCGAGGTGCCCGCGCTGATGCCGGTGACGCCGTGGCCGACGCCGATCGGGGTGTTCGGCAGGGCACGGACGACGCGGACGCCGTCGGGCACCCGTGTCTCCATGCTCGCGGTGGTGGTGCCGACGGCGATGCTGACCAGGACGGCGCCGGGCTCCAGGTCGTCGGCGACCTCGTCGAGCAGGTCCGCGATCATGTACGGCTTCACGCCGACGACGACGAGGGCCGCACCACGGACGGCCGACCGGTTGGCGTCGGGGTCGGTGTCACTCGCGGTCGCGTCGAGACCGCGCTCCCGGTGAGCAGCAGCGGACGCCTCGGACTTCGTGGTGAGGGTCACGGTGGCCGGGTCGAGTCCCGCGGCGAGCAGGCCGTCGAGGACCGCGCCGGACATGGAGCCGACGCCGAGCAGGGCGGTGCGGGGCAGGTCGATCGTCATGCTCCCGACCCTACCGACGCCACCCGCCTAGGATCGTGTCGCAGACCACGAGAAGGGGACAGCTGTGAGCGCTTCCGGAGGCACGAAGGCGATCTTCGCCGCACTCGGTGCCAACATCGGCATCGCGATCGTGAAGTTCATCGCGGCGGCGATCAGCGGATCGGCGTCGATGCTGGCCGAGGGCGTGCACTCCCTGGCCGACTCCGCGAACCAGCTCCTGCTGCTGCTCGGTGGCCGCAAGGCCCGGCGAGCGGCGGACCAGGAGCACCCCTTCGGCTACGGGCGTGAACGCTACGTGTACGCGTTCGTCGTCTCCATCATCCTGTTCTCGGTCGGCGGTGTGTTCTCGCTCTACGAGGGCATCGAGAAGCTCGCCCACCCGCACCCGCTCGAGAACTGGTGGCTCCCCCTCGTCGTGCTCGTCATCGCCATCGGTCTCGAGGGCTTCTCGCTCCGCACCGCCCTGCACGAGGCCCGACCGCAGAAGGGTTCGCAGAGCTGGGTGCAGTTCGTGCGCCGTGCGAAGGCCCCGGAGCTGCCCGTCGTGATGCTCGAGGACACCGCGGCCCTGCTCGGCCTGGTCTTCGCCCTGTTCGGCGTCGGCCTGACGGCGATCACCGGCAACGGGGTGTTCGACGCGATCGGCACGATGCTCATCGCGGCGCTGCTCATCGCGGTCGCCGTGGTGCTCGGCATCGAGACGAAGAGCCTGCTCGTCGGCGAGGGCGCGACCGCCGCCGACGTCGAGCGCATCAAGCAGGCGGTGCTCGACGGCCCCGAGGTCGACGCGATCATCCACCTGAAGACCCTGTACCTCGGGCCGGACGAGCTGATGGTCGGCGTGAAGGTCGCCGTCGACGGGGACCGCCGACTCGGTGACGTCGCCGCCGGCATCGACACCGTCGAGCAGCGTGTCCGGAGCGCCGTGCCGATCGCCCGGGTGATCTACGTCGAACCCGACGTCCTGCGCACCGGGCCGCAGCCGCCGACCGAGGCGATCGTCATCCTCGCCGCGGACTGAAGAAGTCGTCGAGCAGCTCGGCACACGCTGCCTCGAGCACGCCCCCGATGACCTCGGAGCGGTGCGGCAGCCGGCGGTCCCTGGCGATGTCGTAGACGCTGCCGCTGGCGCCCGCCTTCGGGTCCCACGCGCCGAACACGACCCGTGGCACCCGGGCGGCCATGACGGCGCCGGCGCACATCGGGCAGGGCTCGAGCGTCACCACGAGCGTGTGCTCCTCGAGGTGCCAGTCCCCCGTCACCGCCGCTGCAGCACGCAGCGCGAGGACCTCGGCGTGGGCCGTCGGGTCCTGTCGCGCCTCGCGCTCGTTCCGGCCGGTGGCGACCACGACGCCGTCACGGTCGAGCACCACGGCGCCGACCGGGACGTCGTCGGTCTCCAGGCACCGTCGAGCCTCGTCGAGCGCGCGCTCCATCGCCGGGACGAACGGGCGGGCTGCGGGCTCCTCCACGGGACCTCCTGACGGTCGACGGCACGCTAGGCTCGACCCTATGCGAGTCCACGTCGCCGACCACCCGCTCATCACCCACAAGCTCTCGGTGCTCCGCGACCGTACGACGCCCTCCCCCACGTTCCGCGCCCTGACCGAGGAGCTCGTCACGCTCCTCGCGTACGAGGCTACGCGGGGCGTCCGGGTCACGGCGACGCCGATCGACACGCCGGTGGCGCACACCATGGGCGTCGCGATCGCCAAGCCGCGGCCGCTCGTCGTCCCGATCCTCCGCGCCGGGCTCGGCATGCTCGAGGGCATGGTCAAGCTCGTCCCGACGGCCGAGGTCGGCTTCCTCGGCATGGCCCGCAACGAGGAGACGCTCGAGCCGCAGACCTACGCCGAGCGCCTGCCCGACGACCTGTCGGGCCGGCAGTGCTTCGTGCTCGACCCGATGCTCGCCACCGGTGGCACCCTCGCCGCCGCGATCGACTTCCTGTTCGCCCGCGGTGCGCAGGAGATCACGTGCGTGTGCATCCTCGGTGCCCCCGAGGGGCTCGCCATGGTCGAGCAGGCCGTCGGCGACCGCAACGTCTCGATCGTCCTCGGTGCGCTCGACGAGAAGCTCGACGAGAACGGGTACATCGTCCCGGGCCTCGGCGACGCCGGCGACCGGCTCTACGGGCTGGCCGAGTAGCGCAGACCCGCCACTTCGCGGACAGGAGGCGCGGTGCCAGCTGGCACCGCGCCTCCTGTCGTCCGTGCGGTCGCGCTCACCGCACCCGCCCGTTCCGGGCGCATCCGGTCGTTCCGGGCGTACCAGGTCGTTCCGGGCGTACCAGGTCGTTCCGGGCGTACCCGGTCGGTTCTTTCCACCCGGTACGCCCGATTCCACTTTCCATCGCGGGCGCAATGGGAAAGAACGGGCGTGGCGCTCGACGTCCGTGCGGTCGCGCTCACCGCACCGTCCGCGCGGACGGTTGACACCGCGTTGGTATACCGCAGATACTCGTCACATGACTGCAACCGTGTCCACCCGCGTCCTCTCCGAGGCGTGCTCCTCCGCAGGGGCAGTGGGGACCGTCGGCGTGATGATGCCGACCATGCCGGTCATGCGTTGTCGAATGTGTGCCTGATCGGCACCCGTTCCAGCCGGATCCCCCGCGACACCACCCCCGTCGCGAGCGCGTGATCCCCGGGTGACGGACACCGTCGGCGACGCGCACCACGTCACGAGGTCTGTCTCCCGTTCCCCCGGGTCGGCCCCGGTCCGCAGCAGGACCGCAGGGCACATCGGCGTACCGCCGTACCCGGGATGACGCATTCGACACCGGCCGCCGCGCCACCCGCGCACCGGCCACACCGCCCGGAGAACCACCATGTCGCTCACCATCGCTCAGCCCCGCACCGCGCTCCGCTCCGCACCGGCCCCGACCGACCTCGGCACCGTCACCCCGATCCGTCCGCGCCCGGCCTCGCCGGCAGCGACCGGACCGGCCACCGTGCCGACGAGCCCCGTGGTCGCGCCGCAGCGGAACCGCGCGCTGCCCGAGGGCACCGAGGCCCGCGGCTTCGCCCTGTACGTCGGCATCGACGAAGCGAAGGCCGCTGCCGCCGGCACGACCCTGGCCGCGGTGGTCGAGCAGCTCAAGGCCCTCACCGCGCAGCTCGTCCCGTCGTCCGAGACGTACGCGGCCGTCGCCGTCGCCGCCGAGCACTCCGGCGGCCGTGACGTCGACGTCGTCCGCCTCGCCCTGCAGGACCGCTCCGCAGTGGCCGCCCGCAAGCAGGCCGAGAAGCCCGAGCCCCAGGAGACCGGCGTCGTCATCGACATCTCCCGGAAGCGCGTGACCCTCGACGGCGAAGCGGCACCCCTGACCTACAAGGAGTTCGAACTCCTGCAGTTCCTGGTCCTCCGCGAGGGCCAGACCGTCGACCGTTCCGCGATCATCGACGGTCTCTGGTCGGACGGTGAGGACGAGACCCCGAACGAGCGCACCATCGACGTGCACGTGCGTCGGCTCCGCTCCAAGCTGGGCGCGTTCGAGGAGATCGTCCGCACCGTGCGCGGCGTCGGCTACCGCTTCGACCGGCACGCGGACGTCGCCGTGCGGTACGCGTCGACCCCGTCGCCCGACCTCTTCTGAGCCTGATCGACTGCTCTTGGTGAACTCGCAGCGAACCGGCCCCGGAGAGGCTGGCGCGCCGTTACCGCTTCGTTATACAGTCGGTGGTGCAGACGGTGTTTGCTGTGGCACCGCCTGTGGAATGTGATTGCAGGAAACTCTTGGTGCAAGGGAGAGGGCCGGTCGCCGACAGGCGGCCGGCCCTCGTGCATGTCGCCCGACTCCTGTCGGACCCCGTCGGTAGTGTGGTCAGACCGTACGACCGGAGGGAACGCGAACGTGAGCGAGACACGCCGCAGTGAGAAGGCGACCGCCGTCGCCGCCTGGGAAGCGCTCTTCCGCGCCCAGGTCGCCGTGATGCGGAGTCTCAACGCGGACTTCCCCGGCGACGAGATCTCGTTCAACGAGTACGACGTCTGCTTCAACCTGTCGACCCAGCCCGGCCGCCGCTGCCGGATGCGCGACCTCACCGGGCACCTGCTCCTCACCCAGCCGAGCGTCAGCCGCCTGGTCGACCGGCTGCTCGCCCGCGGCATCGTCGAGAAGCAGCCGGACCCCACCGACGCCCGCGGCGTGATCGTGGCACTGACCCCGCACGGCTTCGACGTCTACCGCCAGGTCGCCGTGCAGCACGCGGCGAGCATCGCGCAGCAGGTCGGCGCCGGACTGTCCGACCCCGAACTCCGCACCCTCACCGAGCTCTGCACGAAGCTCCGGCTGGCGGTCGGCACGGCACCGAGCCGGCGGTCGACGGCCCGCCCGGTGGCCGCTGCGGATGCGGCAACGGTGTGACCGGCGCGATCGTCTGGCTCCGTGACGACCTGCGGCTGTCGGACAACCCGGCGCTCCGTGCGGCGATCGACCACGGTGGCGACGTCACGGTGGTGGTCGTCCTCGACGAGCAGTCCCCCGGGCTCCGTCCGATCGGTGCCGCGAGCCGCTGGTGGCTGCACCACTCCCTGACCGCCCTCGATGCCGACCTGCGCGAGCGGGGTTCCCGGCTGGTCCTCCGGCGCGGTGCCGCGGCGACGGCGATCGACCAGCTCGTCGCCGACACCGGAGCCGACGCCGTGTACTGGAACCGTCGGTACGGCGCCGTCGAGCGGGACATCGACGCCGGCATCAAGGCGGCCCTGCACGACCGTGGCGTCGAGGCGCACAGCTTCGCTGCGAACCTGCTCTGGGAACCGTGGACGGTGCTCACCGGGCAGGGCGAGCCGTACAAGGTCTTCACCCCGTTCTGGAACGCCGTCCAGGCGCTGCCCGAACCGCGCCATCCCCTGCCCGACCCTGACGACCTGCCCGCTCCGGCCGACGTCACGGGTGATGCGCTGGCCGACTGGGCACTGCTGCCGACGAAGCCCGACTGGGCCGGCGGCCTCCGTGACGCCTGGACCCCGGGCGAGCACGGCGCGCAGCAGCAGCTCGAGCACTTCGTCGAGCACGCGCTCGAGGACTACGACCAGCGCGACGAACCCGCGATGGAGGCCACGAGCAGCCTCTCGCCGTTCCTGCGGTGGGGCGAGATCAGCCCGTACCAGGTGTGGCACCGCCTGCACGAGCGGCTCGAGCCCGCGCAGCGCCAGAACGCCGCCGCGTTCCTCCGGCAGCTGGCGTGGCGCGAGTTCAACTGGAACGAGTACTTCCACTGCGACGACATCGCCACCGTCAACGTCCGTCGGAACTTCGACGCGTTCCCGTGGCGTGACCCGGAAGCGGCCGAGCTCGACCGCTGGCGGCAGGGCCTGACCGGCTTCGACCTGGTCGACGCGGGCATGCGCGAGCTCTGGCACAGCGGCGCCATGCACAACCGGGTGCGGCTGGCGGCCGGCAGCTTCCTCGTGAAGAACCTGCTCGTCGACTGGCGCGTCGGGGAGCAGTGGTTCTGGGACACCCTGGTCGACGCCGACCCCGCCAACAACGCGGCGAACTGGCAGTGGGTCGCGGGCTCGGGCTTCGACGCCGCCCCGTACTTCCGGGTCTTCAACCCCGATCGGCAGCTCGAGCGCTTCGACCCGCACCGCGAGTACGTCCACCGCTGGGTCCCCGCCGACGAGCTGCGGCCCGAGCCGATGGTCGACCTGAAGGCGTCGCGGCAGCGGGCGCTCGACGCCTACGAACGGATGCGGCGCTCGTGACCGGGTCGCACCCCGCGATCGCCGCGGTCGTCGACCAGGTCGACGAGCTGTTCCGTGCTCGCGTCGAACACGGCATCGCGCCGAGCAGCGTGTGGGGCGTGTTCGACCGCTCCGGCCTCGTCGCGTCCGGCGGGCACGGCGACCGCGGGGACGGCCGGCGCCCGGACGCCGACACCGTGTACCGCATCGCTTCCTGCACCAAGAGCGTCACCGCCGCGACCCTGCTGACCCTCGTCGCCCGGGGCGCGCTCGACCTCGACGCGCCGATCACCGACTTCGTGCCGGCCTTCGGCGCCGTCACCCTGCCGACCCCGGACTCCCCGGTCCCCACGGTGCGGATGCTGCTGACGATGTCGGCCGGGTTCCCCACCGACGACCCCTGGGCCGACCGGCAGGAGTCGATCTCGGACGCCGAGCTCGACGAGGTCCTGCGCGGCGGCCTGCTGTTCGACTCGCTGCCCGGCACCCGCTTCGCCTACTCGAACCTCGGCTACGCGCTGCTCGGCCGGGTCGTCGCCGCCGTGACGGGGCAGCCCTTCACCGCTGCCGCCAGCGAGACCGTGCTCCGGCCCCTCGGCCTCACCGACACAGTGTTCAGCGCCGCCGAGTCGACCGGCTTCGTGGTCACCGGTGTCCGCGGACACGAGGGCGACTGGGAACCCCTGCCGATGACCGGCCCCGGTGCCTTCTCGTCGATCGGCGGGCTCTTCTCGACCGTGCGTGACCTGGCGCGCTGGGCGACACACCTCGGTTCGGCGTTCTCCGCCGCACCGGAACCCGGCCCGGTCTCCCCCGCAGACCGCCGCCTCATGCAGCAGGCGATGCGGGTCGTCCCGTCGTCCGTCGTCCCGGGTTCGGCCCGCGCGACGGCGTACGGCTTCGGGCTGTTCGTCGAGCAGGACGACCGCTTCGGCGAGCTCGTCTCGCACTCCGGCGGCTACCCGGGCTTCTCCGCGCACATGCGCTGGTCCGTGCGCGACGGCCTCGGGGTCGTCGCGTTCGAGAACGCGACGCAGGCCAAGGTCTCCGCGGCCGCGCAGCAGGCGCACGACCTCGTGCTCGACGCGGCGCTGACGGCTCGGACACCCGACCCGGCGGAAGCCGGCACCGACGTGGCCGGAGCGACCAGCGGGGTGGCGGCGACCACCCGCGCGACGCGAGCCGCCCAGGCCGCCGTGACGCGCCTCCTGGCCGGCTGGCGGGACGACCTGGCGGACGCGATCTGCACGCCCAACGTGGCGATGGACGTGCCGTACGACCGACGGCGCCGGGCGGTAGCGCAGGCCGTCGCGGACGTCGGTGCCGACCTCCGTGCCGCACCGGTGTCCGAGTACTCGGCGGCACCGTCGCACCTGCGCTGGTGGCTCCCCGGCACCTGCGGGCGACTGCGCGTCGAGATCCGGCTCGCGCCCGCCGCCGCGGGGCGCGTCCAGACCCTGAACGTCGTGGCCGAACCGTCGGAGCGCTGACCCGGGGGCACCGACCGAGAACCCGTCGGATCAGACCGGCGGTCGACCGCCCACGAAGCCGAGTGCCCGCGCGGCGACCCGGGTGCCCTCGCGGGCTGCCGCACCGACGCGAACCGGATCCGTCGCCCACGCACGGACGAACCCGGCGACGAAGGCGTCCCCGGCCCCGATGGTGTCGACGACGGTCGCCGGTGTCGCGGGGACCCGGTGGACGCTGCGTCCCCGGCGCCCGATGAGCGCGCCGTCGGCCCCGGCCGTGACGACGACCAGCGGGACGTGCTCGGTCAGCCGCCGCACCGCGGCGTCGAGGTCGTCGCCCCCGCCGAGGGCGAGCGCCTCGTGCTGGTCGGGGAAGAGCACGTCGACGCCCCGCAGGGCTTCGAGGAACCGGTCGGCACCGATCGTCTCGATCACCGCCACCGACGAGGGGTCCACCGCCACGCGCGCGGGGCCGGTCCGGGCGCACGCCACGAGGTCGGCGAGCCGGTCGGCACCGCCGCCGAGCATGGCCGCGCCGGTCAGGTGCACGATGTCGGCGCGGGCGACCACCGACGGCGGGACGTCGGCGGCACTGATCTTCCCGCTCGCGGCGGGGTCCGACATCGCGGTGCGACCGTGGTCGTTGCGGACCGAGACCACGACCCCGGTGGACGTCATCGCGTCGTAGCGCAGGTGGGCGCGGACCCCGGCGTCCTCGAGCGCGCGCTCGTGGCGGTACACGTCGTCGACCCCGACCCGGGCGACGACGTCGACCTCGGCCCCGAGCCAGCCGAGCCAGGTGGCCGTGTTGCCACCGGCACCGGTCGGCCGGTGGCGGATCTCCGCGGCAGGGTCGTGCACTCCGATCCGGTGCGCGGTGGTGTGCACGAGGACGCCGTCCAGGACGTCGCCGACGACCAGGAAACGTTTTCCGGCGCCGCGACGACGGCCCGCGACCACCCGTCCGGCGCGGGTCCCCTCGGGCCGTGACGGCGGCAGAGCACCCTCGTACGGCATGGACATCCGCAACAGTCTACCCGGAGTCGAGTTTTTCTCCGTTTCTATCGGTGAAAACGGAGGTTTCGCGGAGAGATCGCACACGACGACCAATGGTGTCACTGATATACCGGCTGCTAGTATGTGGGCGGTCGCGCGACCACCGCCCCGACGACGGAGATGCCATGCCCAGGAAGCCCGACCCCACCCGCAAACCCGCGATCCTCGAGAAGGTGGTCGACCACTTCGTCGAGACCAAGATCGAGGACGTCACGGTCCGGGGCCTCGGCCGCGTACTCGGCACGAGCGCCTACCCGGTCGTCTACCACTTCGGCTCCCGCGACGCCCTGATCGACTCCGTCGTCGAACACCTCGCGACCTCGCACCGAGCGCCCGCGCTCGACCCCGCCGCCGACACGGACGCCCTCGCCGATCACCTCATCGCGACCTTCGGCGGGCTCGACGATCCGCACCGTGCGCTGGCCGCACGGCTCACCTTCGAACTCGGGTCGGTCGAGTCCCTCGACGGGCGTGACCGGCAGCGCCGCGCGCACCGCTGCCAGGTCGCCGCCATCCGGGCCTGGTGCCGAGCACACGGCGCCGACCCCGTCCTCGCCGAACGCGCGGCCCAGCACACGGTCATGGCCGCCCGCGGAGCCCAGTGGGGCGCGCTCGTCGACGGCGCGCACACCGACGCCGACGCCGCACTGCGTCGCATCGCCCACGACCTGGCAGCCAGCACGGCCGCCGCAGACCGCGTGCGCTGAGCGCACGCACCCACGCGATCGCGGACCGCTCGCGTACCCGGCGAGGGGACACGGCGACGGCGCACGGCCCGGAACGTGACCCGGACCACGAACGGGAGGCACGGTGCCAGCTGGCACCGTGCCTCCCGTTCGTCAGGTGGTCACCGTGGTGACCCGCCGACGCGGATCAGAGCGTGACGAACCGCTGCGACTTCGCGTTCTCGAAACGAGCGGCGACGTTCTCCCAGTCGACGATGTTCCAGACGGCCTTGACGTAGTCCGCCTTGACGTTCAGGTAGTCGAGGTAGAAGGCGTGCTCCCACATGTCGAGCATGAAGATCGGGACGAGACCGAACGGGATGTTGCCCTGCTGGTCGAAGAGCTGGAACGTGGTGAGCTTCTGGCCCACGGTGTCCCAGGCCAGCACGGACCAGCCAGAGCCCTGGATGCCGTTCGCGACGGCGGCGAACTGCGCCTGGAACTTCTCGAACGAACCGAAGAACTCGTCGATCGCCGCGGCGAGCTCGCCCTCGGGGACCTTCGTGTCCGGGCCGAGGTTGGTCCAGAAGATCGAGTGGTTCACGTGGCCACCGAGGTGGAAGGCGAGGTCCTTCTCGAGCTTGTTGATCGCGCCGAAGTTGCCGGACTCACGGGCCTCACCGAGCTGCTGCAGCGCGGTGTTGGCACCGGTCACGTAGGCCTGGTGGTGCTTGTCGTGGTGCAGCTGCATGATCTTGCCGCTGATGTGCGGCTCGAGCGCGGCGTAGTCGTACGGCAGTTCCGGCAGGGTGTACTCAGCCATGTGAGGTCCTTTCGATCAGTGGGTTGTGGACGCGGCTCCGCGGCTCACGAGAGCCGGGAACGATCGGTGAGGGAGTGGAATTCCCGGTTGTGGTAGACCAGCGGCTCGCCGCGGTCGGCGCCGACGATGATGTCGAGCACCTCGGCCACGACGACGGTCGAGCTGCCGATGGGCGTCGTCGACAGCGGTCGGCAGCGGAGCGCACTCGCCGCACTCGGCAGGTAGCGGTCGCCGGACGGCAGAGTGCCCCAGATCGGGTCGTCGGCGGCAGGGCTACCCGTCGAGGCGAAGCGCTTCGCCAGTGCGACCCCGAGGGAGTCGACCAGGTGCACGACGAACAGCGGGGCACCGAGCACGACCCCGGCCGAGCCGGAGTTCGTCGAGAGCGAGAAGACGAGGACGGGCGGGTCGACGGCGACGCTCGCGACGCTCGAGGCGGTGAGGCCGGTCGGTCCGTCGGGGCCTTCGGCGGTGATGACGGCGACGCCGGCAGGGTGCCCGCGGAAGGCGGACTTGTACGCGTCGGCGATGGTTGCCGGTGCTTCGTCGGGCATGGTGATCGTGGTCGTTCCTTCGGGAGGGGCTGCCGTCACTCGGCGGCTGTCACCCAACGTATGACCTGAACCCTGGTTGAGGTCAACGATTCACAGGTTCGGGCGTGGCCGGGCGCGCCGTTGCGGGCGCTCCGTGAGCAGGAATGGTCGGGTCACGCACGGTGACCCGACCATTCCTGCTCACGAAGCGCAGCGACGCTCGCGGCGCAGCGGCGCAGCGGCGTGCGCGCGGCCGCTCAGCGGCGCTTGAGCATGACGAGCGCACCCGCGGCCGCCACCACCATGAGCACCGCGGCGACACCCGCCGTGATCGTCACGCCGGAGTCGAAGGCCGCCCGCGCCGACTCGAGCAGCACCTGCCCGGCGCTGCCGCCGAGCTGCCCCGCCGCGGCGACCGCACCGCCGAGGGTCTCCTGCGCCGCGACGTGCGCCGCCGAGGACAACCCGTCGGGCACCACGACGTGCGCCCGGTAGGTCGTCGCCAGGATCGTGCCGAGGACCGCGGTCCCGAGCACAGCGCCGATCTCGTACGCCGTCTCGGACATCGCCGACGCCGCACCCGCCTTGTCCGCCGGTGCCGTCGAGATGATGAGGTCGTTCGTCACCGTCTCGGACGCCCCGATCCCGATGCCGAGCAGCACGAACGCGAACGCCAGGGCGGCGATGGAGGCGTGGTGTCCGAGGACCGCGACCAGGGCGTACGCCGCCGCCGAGAACAGCAGCGCGACCGACACGACCCAGCGCGGGGCGACACGCGCCACGATCGGCACGACCGCGAGCCCGGCGACGATGGTCAGGACCGACCCCGGGATGAGCACGATGCCGGACGCGAACGGGTCGAGCCCGGCCACGAGCTGCAGGTGCTGGGCGATGAAGAACAGGAACCCGGTGAGCGAGAACATCGCCGCCAGGTTCATCAGCACACTGCCGGTGAAGGCCGTGCTGCGGAACAGGCGCAGGTCGAGCATCGGCGTGCGGGACCGCAGCTGCCGACGGACGAACGCGATGCCGCAGACGACTCCGACGGCGAGCATGGCGATCGCGAGGCCGCGCTCCTCGGGGTGCACGACCGACTTGATGGCCCAGGCGATGGGTGCGAGCGCGCCGAGGGACAGGAACATGCTCGGCAGGTCGACCGGCCCGGGCATCGGGTCGCGGGACTCCGGCACGCAGAACGGCACGCCGACGAGCATGAGCACGAGGATCGGCACCGCGACCAGGAACACGCTGCCCCAGTGGAAGTGCGCGAGCAGCGCGCCGCCGACGAGCGGCCCGAGCGCGTTGCCGGCCGCGAACATCGTCGACCAGACGGCGAGCGCCATCCGCCGCTCCCCCGCGTCCACGAACACGTTGCGGATGATCGAGAGCGTGGCGGGCATGAGCATCGCGCCGAACACGCCCATCGCGATCCGGGCCGCGACGAGCATCCAGGCGTCGGTCGCGAACGCCGCGGCCACCGAGAACAGGGCGAAGCCGGTCGCACCGATCACCAGGATCCGCCGGCGGCCGATCCGGTCGCCGATGCTGCCCATCACGACGAGCAGGCCGGCGAGCACCAGCGGGTACGCGTCCACGATCCAGAGCTGCGTGGTCGCGTCCGGGTTCAGCGCGCGGCTGATCGACGGCAGCGCGAAGCTCAGGATGGTGTTGTCGACCGAGATGAGCAGGACCGGCAGCATGAGCACGGCGAGCGCGAGGAACCGTCGGGCGCGGCTCCCGGTGACGCGGGTGGCGACGGGGCTGGTGAGCAGTGCGGACACGGCGGACTCCTGGGACTTCGAGCCGGACCAGGTCGACGGCGGGTGGTACGTGGGGCAGACGAGACGGGACGCGGGATGGACACGCGCCCTGTCAGGACTCCGTTAGTGTACCGTCCGGACGGTTTTGGTTGCAAATGCAACTGACGATGGCCGGGAGGCCCGAGCCGGTCCCGCCACGGGCCTTGCGTCGATCCACTGGTCGCGTCGTCGGGCCTACGCCGATTCGCGGAGCAGCAACCGGTGGCGCACCGTGCGCTCGACGGCCGCGCCCGAGCGCGGCAGCTCGCCCGCGAGCATGCCGAGCGCCAGGTCGAGGGCCTGGCCGGCGACCTCGTCGAGGTCGACGGCCAGCGTGGTGAGCGTCGGCGCGACGAGCGTCCCGAGCGGCAGGCCGTCGACGCCGACCACACGGACGTCACCGGGAACGTCGACGCCGGCGCGACGGCAGGCCGACAGCACGCCGAGGGCCAACACGTCGTTGAACGCCAGGACCGCGTCCACCCGGCGGTGCTCGGCGAGGATCCGCTCGGTCTGTCCGGCGCCGGCCTCGGCGGTGGGCGCGGACGCGACGACGAGGTCGGGCAGGTACCCGCGACGCCGGAGTGCCGCGACCATGTGCTCCCCGCGCTGGCTCGGCGCGCCGTCGGCGGCGGCGTCGAGCACGACGGGGTGCTTCACCCCGACGTCGACGAGGTGGTCGGCGAGGTCCTCGATCGCGGCGGTCGGGTCGATCCGGACCGCGGCGCGGGTCACCGGCCCCGAGGGGTCGAGCTCGACGACCGGGACCGAGCCGAGCCGTTCGATCCACTCCGGCGCACGGGACCCGAGGTAGCCGATCACGACGTCGGTCTGGGCGCCGAGGGACTCCACCATCCGGTCCGAGTCGCTCGCGAGCCCGACGTCGGCGAGCATGACGTTCCACCCGCGGGCGGCGGCCAGGCCGAGCACCGCGGATGCGAGTGCCGGTGCGTAGGGGTTCCGCAGGTCGTTGACGACGAGCCCGAGCTGGTGGTCGCCACCCGTGACGAGCCCACGGCCGAAGCGCGACGGACGGTAGTCGAGCGCCGCCGCAGCCTGGAGCACGCGGTCCTTGGTCGCCGCGCTGATGCCGGACATGCCGTTCATCGCGCGGGTGACGGTCTGCCGGGACACCCCGGCGGCCGCGGCGACGTCGATGATCGTCGCGCGGCCGCCCGGGGTCAGGCGCGGAGGTCCAGCCATGCCACCTGTTCCGGGGAGAGGTCGACGGAGAGGCCGGTCATGGACGACCGGGCCTCCGCGATCGTACGGGGTCCGAAGAGCGGGAACGTCGGGAACGGCTGGTTGAGCACGTACGCCAGCGCGATCGCCGTCGCGGGGACGCCGAACTGCTCGCCCAGTTCGCGCGCACGCCGGAGCCGCTCGAAGTTGTCGTCCGAGTAGTAGCAGCGGACGAGCTCGGCGTCGCTGGTGTCCTCGGGAGTCGCACGGCCGGTGAAGAACCCGCGGGCCTGCGAGGACCACGGCAGCAACGGGACCTGGCGTTCCTCCAGCCAGGCCTTCGACGCCGCATCGGTCGCGTGTTCGCAGCCGTCCCACGGCACGTCGTACGCCTCGGCGAGACCGAAGTGGTTGCTGAGCACCTCGAACCCGTGCTTGCCGTTGGCCCGCGCGTAGGCGTTCGCCTCGTCGAACCGTGCGGGGGTCCAGTTCGAGCCGCCGTAGACGCGGATGCGCCCGGCTCGGCGGTGTTCGTCGAGCACGTCGACGAACTCCCCCACCGGGATGTCGGGGTTGTCGCGGTGCATCATGTAGATGTCCGCGTAGTCGGTGCCCTGGCGCTCGAGGCTCTCGAGCAGCTGCCGGGTGATCGACTCCGGGTCACAGTGCGGGGTGTGGGCGCCCTTCGTGATGACGACCACGTCCTCGCGGATCCCCCGGTTCTGGATCCACTTGCCGAGCCGTCCTTCGAGCACACCGCCGCCGTAGATGTACCCGGTGTCGAAGACGTTGCCGCCCTGCTCGACGAACAGGTCGAAGATCGCGCTGGCGTGTGCCAGGTCGGGCTGGTTGTCGACGCCCATCACCAGGCGGGACATCCGCTTGCCGACGCCCGGCACCTCGCCGTAGCGCATCGGGTTGCCGTCCTGCACGGTGAGCGGCCGGCCGGACACCGTCGGGATGTCGGCGGTCTCGGCCTCGAAGGGGTAGCGCAGGCCGATCGCCGCGCGCCACCTGTCGAGCGTGCGGGCGGTGGCGAGGGTCTCGCCGGTGGTCATCTGCGCCGCTTCGACCGCACCGGCACGCAGGGCGTCGGTGGTGGCGTCGGCTTCTCGGGCGTAGGGGTGCTCACCCGCGAACGAGAGCGAGCGAGGGGGTTCGTCGACGGTGTGGATCTCGATGGTGGGATCGTCGCCCAGGGTCCACGGGTCGGTGAGCACGATGCGACCGCGCGAGCCGTACACCGACACGGCGTTGTCGTCCTGCACGAAGACCCCGGTCCGGACCGTCGCCGTGATCCCGCCCCGGTAGGTGAGCTGCGCGACCGTCCACTCGTCGACCCCGGTCGGCCCGAGCGTGCCTGTGGCGGTGAGGTCCACCGGTTCGGCGACGGCGACCCCGGTGGCGGCCTGCACGATCGCCGCGGCCATCGTCACCGGGTACCCGCCGACGTCGAGGATCCCGCCGCCGGCGGTGTCGACGTCGAACAGGCGACCGGTGCGCTCACCCGTCCGGAACGCGAACGAGGCGTCGACGTGGGTCACGTCGCCGATCACGCCGTCGCGGATCAGGTCGAGCAGTGCCGCGGTCTGCGGGTGGAAGCGGTACATGAACGCCTCGACGAGCGGCAGACCGGCCTGGCGTGCAGCGTCCGTGAGCGCCATCGCGGTGCCGTGGTTCACGGCGATGGGCTTCTCGCACAGGACGGCCTTGCCGGCCTCGAGTGCGGCGAGCACGAGCCGGGCGTGCCCGGTGTGCACGGTCGACACGTAGACGGCGTCCACCCGCGGGTCGGCGAGGACCTCGTCGTAGGTCCCGGCGGTCACGTCCGCGAACCCGAACCCGGCGGCCTCGTCGGCGAAGACCTGCGCCCGCTCGGCGGACGAACTGCCGGCCGCGACCAGGACACCCCCGCTGGCGGGCAGCTGCGAGAGGAAGCGTCGGGCGATGCCGCCGGGGCCGAGGACGGCCCACCCGGGGCGGTCGGTGGTGGTCGAGGTCGGGGTGGTGGCGGTGTTCGCCGTCTGCGCTGACATGCGGATCCTTGTCGTCTCGTGAACCTTCACGGTCGGCTCGACGCTAGCGGGCGCCAGAGCGATCGGCAATGGTCCTGCGGCAATTCGTGAGCGTTCACGGCGGCGGCGGAGGAGCCGGCGTCCGCGACCCCCGGAACTGCTCCTAGACTCTCGGCATGGCCAGTGCCCGCGACCGCGTCCTCGACAGCTTCGTCGCCATCGTGTGCGAGGAGGGCGAGCGTCCCGCCACGCTCGACGCCGTCGCCGCGCGCGCCGGTGTCTCGAAGGGCGGCCTGCTCTACCACTTCGGTTCCAAGGCCGCGCTGGTCGAGGGGCTCTGCGAACGCCTGTCCGACCTGTCCGCGATCGACGTCGAGCGCATGCAGGACGCCGAGGACGGTGCCGCGCGCTACTTCGTCCGCAACTGCCTGTTCGTCGGCAGCGAGCTGGACCTCGCCCTGCTCGCCGCGAGCCGCCTGCAGCAGGCCGGCTACGAAGAGGCCGGACGTACCCTCGACGACACCGAGAACGCCTGGCTCGCGACCCTCGTCGACGCCCTCGGCGACGAGCCGACCGCGCAGGCCGTCAAGCTCCTCGGCGACGGGCTGTACCACCAGGCCTCACTCGGTGCCGCGAGCGAGGTGCGACCGAAGCGGGGCAGCGTCGACATGGAGACCCTGCTCACCGTCGTCGACCGTCTGATCGTCACGCGACCCGGAGCGTGAACCGGCACACCCCCGGCTGGGGATAGACTGGGGAACGATCCACTCGTCGACACCCGGAGGTATCCCGTGGGCCGCGTCATCGCCGCTGTTTTCTCGATCCTGCTGCTGCTGGTGTCGATGTACCTGTTCGGGTTCGCCTTCCAGGTCGAGTCGGGCCAGGCCTTCGTCTTCATGGCGGGCGTGCTCCTGATGAGCCTCTCCTTCTTCCTGCCGATCCACGTGTTCGGCAAGCGCTAGCCAGCAAGCAGCGCCGCGAGTCAGCAAGCGCGACCAGCAAGCACTGATCAGCAAACACAGAACGGCCCCGCACCTCACCGGTGCGGGGCCGTTCTGTGTGGCGTGTCCGGTGCCTCAGACCGGGAGGCGCAGGGACCGAAGGGTCACCGCGGTGCTGATCGCCGCGTGTGCGGCCTCAGCGCCCTTGTCCTCCTTGGAGTCGGGCAGCCCGGCTCGGTCGAGCCCCTGCTGCTCGTCGTCCAGCGTGAGCACGCCGAACCCGACGGGCTTGCCGGTGTCGATCGCGACCTGCGTCAGGCCGCTCGTCGCAGCACCCGAGACGTACTCGAAGTGCGGGGTGCCGCCGCGGATGATGACGCCGAGCGCGACCGCCGCGTCGAAACCGGCCTCGAGCGCGGTCTTCGCGACCACGGGCAGCTCGAAGCTGCCGGGGACGGGGATGACCTCGGCCGTCGCCCCGAGCCGCTCGACCTCACGCTGTGCGCCGGCCAGCAGGCCCGCAGCGATGGTGTCGTGCCACTGTCCGGCGATGACGGCCACCCGGATCCCGGTACCGTCGACCTGGTCGCGGTCCGCCGCGCCTGCTCCGCTCATCGTGTCGTTCCTTCCGTGGGCGCTGCGGTCGCTGCCGCCGCCCGGTCTGCCGCGTCCAGCCACTCGGCGAGCGCGGCGATGGTGATGACGGGCACGCCCTCGCGTGCCCCGAGTGCGACGAGCGCCGGCAGCCGCATCATGCTGCCGTCCTCGTCGACGATCTCGCAGATCGCCGCAGCGGGCCGGAGCCCGGCTGCGGTGACGAGCTCGATCGCTGCTTCGGTGTGCCCGGCGCGCTCCCGGACCCCGCCCGGTCGTGCGCGCAGGGGCACCACGTGTCCGGGTCGGTGCAGGTCGTCGCGCACCGAGGTCGGGTCGGCGAGGACCCGCAGCGTGCGGGCGCGGTCATGAGCGCTGATGCCGGTGGTCACACCGACGGCGGCGTCGACGGTGACCGTGTAGGCCGTGCCGCGGACGTCCTCGTTGTGCGCGACCATCGGCGGCAGGTCGAGGGCGTCGGCGATCTCGGTGCTGAGCGGCGCGCAGATGAACCCGGACGAGTGCGCGACGGTCCACGCGATCCACTCCGGCGAGGCGAGCTCGGCGGACAGGATGACGTCACCCTCGTTCTCACGGTCCTCGTCGTCGACGACGATCACCGGGCGCCCGGCGGCGATCGACGCGATCGCGGCCTCGATGCTCGACAACCCGAGTGCCTGCGGGACGGCACCGGCCTCGGCGACCATCACCGGGCCTCCGATCCGACGGTCTCGAGCGACTGCGCCGCGGCGTCGAGGCGCAGCATGCGGCGGACGTGCCGTGCCAGGACGTCGGTCTCGACGTTCACCCGGTCACCCGGCACGCGGAGCCCGAGCGTCGTCGCCTCGAGCGTCTCGGGGATCAGGCTCACCTCGAACCAGGCCGCGTCGGGCGCGGTGTCCTCGGGTGAGACCGCGCTGACCGTGAGCGAGACGCCGTCGAGCGCGATCGAGCCCTTGTCGACCACGAGCGGGCTGAGTGCGGGCGCGAGCGAGAACCGCACGCGTCGCCAGCCGTCACCGTCGGCCGTCTCGAGCACCGTGGCGGTGCCGTCGATGTGGCCCTGCACGATGTGCCCGCCCAGGCGGTCACCCACCGAGGCGGCGCGCTCGAGGTTCAGGCGGTCCCCCACCCGGAGTGCACCGTGGGCGCTCATGTCGAGGGTCTGCTTCATGACGAAGGCGGTGAAGGTCTCGGGGGTCTGCTCGACGACGGTCAGGCAGACACCACTCGTCGCGATCGAGTCGCCGTGCCGGGCGTCCTGCACGACGACGGGGCCGTGGACGGTGAGCGCGACGGAGTCGCCCTGCTGCTCGACGGCGGTGACGGTGCCGAGTTCCTCGATGATGCCGGTGAACACTGGTGTCCTCTCAACGGGACTCCGGGGGCGTTCGACGATCGTCGGCATCGACGGACGGGTCGCACCCCACGGGTCGTGGGGTCGTCCTGTCCGCCCAGCGCGCCTCCCATCCGGACTTTCACCGTCGGTCCCGGAATCCCACCGGGTCAACCTCTGTCGGGTTCGCACCCGTCATCAGTTCGTGGACTGTCACCACCGGCTCGGAATTACACCGACCCCGGAGCGCTTGCGTAGTCGGAACGATACCCCAGGCCGCTGACGGCCGCGCCACGCTGGCCGCGCCGTCGTAACCGGGCGTCTCCCCCGGGCGCGGTGAGCACGTGGCACCCGCGGTGTCCGGCGTCCGGCGTCCGGCGTCCGGCGTCCGCGTCCCGTGTCCGCACTGCGACGATGCACGAGTCGATCGACGAGCGTTCCGTCGGAACATGCACACGCATCCGATGCGCCCACATGTTCCGACAGGACATCCGTCGATCCTCCGGTGTTCGGTCGTGGAACGCGCACGCCCCCGGGCATGGTGACGAGGGGCGCCACGGTGTGACGCCCCTCGATCACCCGCCGGTCAGTGCCGGCGACGGAGCACGAGCGTGCCCGCTCCGGCGAGGAGCAGCAGGAGCGCGAACCCGGCGGGCAGGACCGGCGAGCCGGCTCCCGTGTAGGCGAGCTCCGGCTGGCCGTCACCTGCCGCGGCTGCTGCCGCGACGGTCCCGGCGCTGGTGCGGACCCCGCTGGTGGCAGCGGTCGTGGTGGTCACCACACCCGCAGTGGAGGCCCGGGTCGGCTCGACGACGCCGACCACGCCCACCGGGATGGTCGCCGTGCCGGGCGTGGTGCCGGTGTCGGTGCCCGTCCCGTCGGTGGGGACGGTGCCCGGGTCGGTACCGGGGTCGGTACCGGGGTCCGTACCGGGGTCCGTGCCGGGGTCCGTGCCCGGCTCGGTACCGGGGTCCGTGCCCGGGTTGGTCCCGGGGTTCGTGCCGGTGCCGGGGGTGGTGCTGGTGCCGTCACCGACGATGCCGATCCCGTTGCCGCCGATCGTGATCGGCAGGCTGATCACCGGGGTGACCTGGGTGCCGGAGAGCAGGCCGCCGTCGCCGGAGGTCGAACCGCCGGTCGTCGGGGTCGTGGTGCCGGTGGCCGGAGCCGTGGCGCCGCCGGTGCTCGTGCCGTCACCGAGGACGCCGATGCCGTTGCCACCGATCGTCACGGGGACGTCGACGACCGGGGACACCTGCGTGCCCGAAGCCGTGCCGTCCGAACCAGAGGTCGAACCACCGGCCGCCGGAGCGGTCCCGGTACCCGTACCCGTGCCCGCGGCGGGCGCCGTGCCCGTCGCGGTGCCCGTCCCGAGCAGCCCGATGCCGTTGTCCGCCACCGTGACCGGGATCGAGACCACCGGGGACACCTGCGTGCCCGAGGCCGTCCCGTCCGAACCCGAGGTCGAACCACCGGCCGCCGGAGCGGTCGCGGTACCCGTACCCGTGCCCGCGGCGGGCGCCGTGCCCGTCGCGGTGCCGTCACCGAGGACACCGATGCCGTTGTCCGCCACCGTGACCGGGACGTCGACCAGACCGGTCACCTGGGTGCCGGAGAGCAGTCCGTCGGTGCCCGAGGTGGTGGGCGCCGACGGGGCTTCGGCAGCCGGCGCCGGTGTCGCCGCCGCCGGGGCGGTCGACGTCGAGGTGCCGTCACCGAGGACGCCGATCCCGTTGCCGGACACCGTCACGGGGACGGTCACGGCCGGGGCGACCTGGGTGCCGGAGGCCGTGCCGTCCTCGCCCGAGGTGCTCGGAGCGGGAGCGGCGGGCGCCGCAGCCGGAGCGGGGGCAGGCGCCGGAGCTGCCGCGGGTGCCGCGGCCGAGACCGCGTCACCGGCGACGGCCACGGCGTTGCCGCCGACCGTCACCGGTGCCGCGGCGTCCGGCACCACCTGGGTGCCCGAGAGCGTGCCGTCCTCGCCCGAGGTACTGGGGGCAGGAGCGGTCGTGGCCGGAGCAGGCGCCGGGGCCGGAGCGGCGGGCGTGGACCCGGTCGCCGTCGACACCGCGTCGCCGAGCACGGCGATCGCGTTGCCGCCGAGGGACACCGGGGCGTCCACGGAAGGGGCCACCTGGGTGCCCGAGACGGTGCCGTCGGCACCGGATGTCGTGGCCGCGTTCGCCGCAGCCGTGCCGCCGAGCGTGAGCCCGCCGACGAAGAGGGCGAACCAGAGCCCTCTGGAGACGTACTTGTTCATGGTCGTACTCCCTGATCGAGATCGTCACCGACCGCGGACGCAGCCGGGATGTGTGCGTGCCTGCCGTGGCGGACAGGCGCACCGATCTCAGTCAGGGGCGACGTCGTGCTCGCCGACGACCGATGCGGGGACCGCGTCGTCGGAGAGCGTGCCGCGAGACCCCGCGGCGAGGGAGACGATGTCGTCGGTCGAGCCGACGATGCCGACGGCTGCTGCGCCGCCGGAGGTCGAGGAGGCACTGCCACCGAGCACGCCGGCGTCGGCTCCGTCGAACGGGAGCCCGTGGCCCTCGCCGTCCGCGGGGACGAGCAGCGCGTGTCCGCCGAGGGTCGCGTCCTGCACATCGACGGCCGGGACGACCGGGCCGACCGTGGCCGTCGTGGCGGCTGGGGCGACCGACTCCGACGGGCGGAGTCCGGCTGCGCGGTCGCCCACGGCATCGGCCGTGTCGACGCGCGCGGATGCGGTGGGCACCGTGGTGCCCTGCGTGGCGACGGTTCCGGGCCGGACGGGTGTGTTCGCGGCCGGCACCGACGGGACGGGCCCGGCGGACGGGTTCGAGCCGCCGCCCACCGGGAGCGCGGGGACGTCGACGACGGGGTCCGTGCCTCCTGGCAGGGTGCCGCCGACGGACGGGACGACGCCCTCGACCACGTCGGGGACGGTGCCCACGGTCGTGCCGACCGAGCCGATCGTGTCGTCGACCAGGCCCGTGACCGGGCCGGTGACGGTGCCGAGGGTGTCGTCGCCGAGCACTGTGCCGACCACCGGGACGCTGCCGACCACGTCGTCGACGGTGTCGACGACCGCGGTCACGGGGCGCGCGTCCGTGACGCGTTCCACGGTGCCGGTGACGGGGCGCAGGACGTTCGCGACGGTGTCGGTGACCGGCCGGGAGGCACTGGTCACCTGGTCGACGACCTGTCGCACCGGGCGCGTGGCCGGGGCGGCCGCAGGGGCGGTCGTGGTCGGCTGGGCAGCCGGTGTGGTCGCGACCGGAGCGGGGCTCGACGGTGCGGGGGCTGCGGGAGCCGGAGCGGGGGCTGCGGGTGCCGGTGCGGGCACCGGAGCAGGTGCCGGCGCGGAAGCAGGTGCGGGGGCCGGAGCGGGCGCAGCAGGTGCAGCAGCCGCAGGTGCAGGTACCGGTGCCGGCGCCACGGCCTTGCGGACGGGATCCGTCACGCCACCGACGACCTTGCCGACCTCACCGGTCACGCCCTGCACGGTGCCGCCGACGCCGTCGACGACGCTGCCGACGAGTCCGCGCTGCTCGGTCGGTGCGGCGGAGGTCGTCGCGGCGGAGGCCGGTCGGGCCCCGAGGAGCAGGGACAGCAGCACGAGGGCGGCGAGGGTCCCGACGCCCAGCAGGACGATGCGGAGTGCGGCGCGCCAGGGTGCGCGCAACGGGTGGTCCATGCGCTCACCTCCTGATCTCGGCTGCGCACGTAGAGTGGTTGACCGGCAATGTACGCCGATTCGGTCCGGAACACACCCCGTTTCGGAAGAAATTCTCAGGAAGGGCCGTCCGTGGTCTCGATCTTCAACGCTCCGACCCGCAACCTGGACATCGTCACGCTGCACGAGATCCTGCGGCTCCGCCAGGACGTCTTCGTCGTCGAGCAGGAAGCCGCGTACGGCGACATCGACGGCCGTGACCTCGAGCCCGGCACCGTGCAGTTCTGGGCCGGCAACGGTTCGGTGGACGCGACGCTCCGCCTGCTCCGCGAGCCCGACGGCACCGAGCGCATCGGCAGGGTCGCCACCGCGGAGCACGCCCGCGGCCAGGGGCTCGGCGCGCAGCTCATGGAGGCCGCGATCGCCGAGTCCCGCTCGCCGAGCATCGCCCTCGGCGCCCAGTCGCACCTGGAGCAGTGGTACGGCCGCTTCGGCTTCGTGCGCTCCGGCGACGAGTACCTGGAGGACCGCATCCCGCACGTCCCGATGACCCGGAAGCGCTGACCCGGGTTCCGCGCGTCAGGCCCGCCAGCGCCGCAGTTCGTCGAACGAGCGGCCCTGGGTGGCCCGGTCGGCGACGAGGCGCTCGAACACGATGTTCGTCTGCGTCGTCGCCACCGAGGGATCGCCGCTGAGCTCGTCGGCGACGAAGTCCCGGAGCTGCTCGGTCGACTCGCACGCGATGTGCACGAGGAAGTCCTTGTCCCCCGCCAGGAACGACACGTCCTGCACGACGGGCACCCGCAGCAGGCGCTTGGCGAAGTCCCGCAGTTCGTGGCGGGCCGCGGCGTGCACCCGGACCGACACCATCGCCTCGATCGAGAACCCGAGCCGGGCGACGTCCACCTCGGCCCGGTAGCCGCGGATCACCCCGGCGTCCTCGAGCGCACGGACCCGTGCCAGGCAGGTCGACGGCGCGATGCCGACGGCGGCCGCGAGCCGGTTGTTCGGGATCCGGGCGTCGGCCGACAGGGTCCAGAGGATGCGCTCGTCGACCTCGTCGAGGCGCGGAGCGGGGTCGGGGCGACGTGCGGGACGGTCGGACACGGCTCGACGCTACCGCGGCGGCGCGAGCAGGGCGCGGAGGGCGTCCTCGAGCGCGGCCGACACGACGGCGTCGTCGGCGGATGCCAGCGGTTCCACCGCGGTGGACTGCCGGAGCATCGACATCCCGAGCACCACCGCCAGCGCGATCTCGGCGCGGACGAGCAGTTCCTCGGACCCGGCGCCGCCGACCGTGCCCGCGAGCCGTTCGGCGTACCGGCGCAGCGTCTCTCGGCGGATGGCATCGGCGCCGTCGTCGCCGGAGGACCGGAGCAGGAGCATCAACTGCAGGGAGTCGTCGTCGGTCGGGGCCCGCACGATGTGCGTGATGATGCCCGTCAGCGCCCGTTCGAGGCCCTGCTCGCTCGTCTCCTCGGCCCCCAGGTCGCGCACGACGCGGTCGAGGCAGGCGCGGAAGAGCCCCTCCTTCGAACCGAAGTACCGGTTGATCAGGGCGACGTTCACCCCGGCGTCCCCGGCGATGTCGCGCACGGTCGTCGCGCGGTACCCGTCGAAGGCGAACCGACGGCGGGCGGCCTGCACGAGCAGGAGTCGGGTGGCCGCGGCGTCCTTGCTCATGGAGCGCAGCCTAGCGGTCCTCACAGGGATGTAAGCAAGCGTTGACATGCTCTCTCGAACGCGTACCCTCGGCATGTCAGCAATTGTTTACATCGACGACCACGACGACACGGAGCACGATGACCGACACCATGCAGAGCCCACGGACCGGCTCGCACCCCACCACCGACGGACGCCGTCCGAACAGCACGGCGATCATCGTCTACCTGTCCCTCGGCGGCCTGTCCTTCGCGGTCCTGCAGTCGCTGGTCGCCCCGGCGCTCTCGACCATCGGGCAGGACCTCGGCGCCTCCACCAGTGCGACGAGCTGGGTGCTCACCGCCTACCTGCTCTCCGCCTCGGTGCTCACGCCGATCCTCGGCCGCCTCGGCGACATGATCGGCAAGCGCAAGGTCCTGATCGTCGTGCTGTCGATCCTGCTCGTCGGCGCCGTGCTCGCCGCCCTCGCACCGAACCTCGGCGTGCTGATCGTCGGACGGGCGCTGCAGGGTGCCGCCGGAGCCGTGATGCCGCTGTCGATCGGCATCGTGCGTGACGAGCTGCCGAAGGAGAAGGTCAGCGTCACGATCGGCCTGCTGTCGGCGATCTTCGGCATCGGTGCCGGTGTCGGCATCGTCGCGGCCGGGCCCATCGTCGAGCACCTGTCGTGGCACTGGCTGTTCTGGCTCCCCGCCGTGCTCGTCGTCATCGCCCTGCTCGGCGCGGTCTTCGGCATGCCGGAGTCCCCGGTGCGGAAGCCCGGCCGCCTGGACATGGCCGGCACGTTCGTCCTCGCGGTGTCGCTCGTCGCGATCCTGCTCGCCGTCAGCGAGGGCGAGACCTGGGGCTGGGGTGACGGCAAGACCATCGGCCTGCTGGTCCTCGGCGCCGCCGCACTGGTCGTGTTCGTCCTGGTCGAGCTCCGGGTCGCCGAGCCGCTCATCGACGTCCGGCTCTTCGCGGTCCGCGGCGTCTGGACCGCCCACGTCGTCGCACTCCTCTTCGGGTTCGCGATGTTCGGCACCTTCGTCCTCGTGCCGACGCTGCTGCAGCTCCCGACGGCGCTCGGCTACGGCTTCGGCAAGGACGTCACCCAGGCCGGTCTCTTCCTGCTGCCGACCGTCGTGATGATGGTCGTCGCCGGGCCGATCGCGGGCATCCTGGTGCGCAAGGTCGGCCCGAAGCCGCCGATGCTCATCGGCGGGTTCGCCATCGTCGCCGCGTTCGTGCTGCCGGCGATCGCACACGCCGAGCTGTGGCAGGTGGTGGCCTCCGGCGTCCTGACCGGCATCGGCATCGGCATGGCCCTCGCCGCCTGCTCGAACGCGATCATCGAGAGCGTCCCCGCGAACCAGACCGGTGAGGCCATCAGCGCCAACACGGTCGTCCGGACCATCGGCTCGAGCGTCGGCACCGCAGTCATCGCCGCGCTGATCACCTCGCACAGCACGCCGCAGGGACTGCCCACCGACGACGCCTTCACCATCGGGTTCTGGGCGTGCACCGGTGTGGCGGTCGTGGCCGTGCTCGCCGCCGTCGCCGCGCCGTCCATGCGTGCCCGCCGCGCAGCGGCCGCCGCCCGTGGGATCGACGACCTCGAGGAGGTCGCCGAGTAGGGCCGTCGGCCCGACCACCCGGGAGGCCCGTCCAGCGTCGTCGACGCGGGGCGGGCCTCCAGTCCGTTGCACAACCTGGGAACGCACCGGGCGCACGCGAGTCAGCGTGACGATCATCGGACCGGTCGCGTCCTGTCAGGGGACGCGGACCGCCGCGCCCGGACAGGAGACCCCATGAGCAGCACCGACCACGACGACACCACCACTCCCGGACGGCCGTCGTTCCGCGACACCGTGACCGCCGGACTCGTGCAGAAGGCCCTCGAGCCGGTGCTGCGCGCCGTGCGCGAGGAGGTCGCCTCGGCGCGGCGCGAGATCGGCGAGCGCGCGAGCGGTGCGAAGACCGGGCTCGTGCTCACCGGTGTCGCTGTCGGGTTCGCCCTGACGACCCTGGTCGCACTCGCCGGCTTCGCGGTGGCGCTGCTCGCCCTCGCGCTGCCGCTGTGGGCGGCGACCGGGATCACGTTCGTCGTGTTCGCGATCGTGACCGCGATCCTGTTCGTCGTCGGCCTGCGCGGAATCCGGCGGGGTGTGCCGCCAGTGCCGAAGGACACGATCCAGGCGGCGAAGCAGCGGGTGACGCACGCGGCGGACGCCCAGACGGACGGTGCCGCGCGCGACTGACGCAACCGCTCTCGCCGTCGCTGCCGCCGCCGCCGCCGGCACGGTCTGGGCTACATCGCCAGGGTCATGCCGACCACCGCGACGGTCATCGCGAAGACCTCGCCGCTGCGGACGGCCCGCCGGTCCTCGCGGCCCCACTCGTACCGGAGCAGCCAACCGCTGAACGCGCAGTAGCCGATCACGCCGGCGCCGAGCACCGCGGACAGTGCGATGCCGTGCCCCGCGTGGTCGCCGGCGACACCCGAGGCGTGGCCCATCAGCAGCATCCCCGCCATCACGACGGCGGACAGCGCGCGGTGGACGTCCATCGGCTCCGCGCGGCGACCGTCGGCGCGGCGGCGACGCATCACGGGCAACGGCGCGAGCAGGAGCAGGAGGGTCGCGGCGAACAGGGTCCACACCGCTCCGGCGTCGACGACGGGCATGAGCATCGCGACGAGCATCACGCCCGCCGGCACGATCACGCCCGGGCGCGGTCGGTAGCGGTCACCGACGATGCAGCACACCGACGCGAACTGCGGCACGACGAGCATGGCGTCGGCGACGGTCTCGTGCACGTGGGGCGTCCTCGGTGCGGCGGAGTGGTGCGGGGTGGGGTCAGTCCTCGGCGCGGGCAGCGGCCTTGGCGGCGCGCTCCTGCTTCACACGGGCGTTCTCGGCGTGCACGGCGGCCTGCGTCGCACGCTCACGGACGAGCCACTCGGGCTTCTGCTCGAGCAGCGTCTTGATGTCCGCCGTGGTCAGTGCGTCGTCGATCCCCGCACGGCTCAGGCCGGAGATGGAGATGCCGAGCTTCTGCGCCACGACGGGTCGCGGGTGCGGGCCGTCGCGTCGGAGGTCCTCGAGCCAGGTCGGGGGTTCGGTGCGGAGCTCGTCGAAGGCGGTCCGCGTGAGGGGAGCGCTCTGGAAGGACTCCGGAGCCGCCGTCAGCAAGATGCCGAGCTTCTTCGCAGCCGTCTCGGGCTTCATGGTCTGTTCCTGCGCCATGAGGACAAGGGTACGGCCCCTATGCTCGTCTGCATGACCGCGGCTCTCACCATCGCCTTCGTGCCGGGGGTCTCCCCCGCAAAGTGGGCCCGTGTCTGGCGGGAACGCTTCCCCTCCATCGAGCTCCGGCTGCGGCCGATCGGCGCCGACGACGTCGACGACACGCTGGCCGGCGAGGCCGACATGGTCTTCGCACGCATGCCCGTGTCCGAGCAGCACAACGCCATCCCGCTCTGGACCGAGACGGCCGTCGTCGCGATGCCCAAGGACTCCCCCCTCGCCGAACTCGCCGAGGTCGACCTCGCCGACGCCGAGGTCCACGTGATCGACGCCGGCCCGGTGCCGGCCGACATCGACGGATCGCTCGACCTGGTCGAGGCGAACGTCGGCGTCGTCGTGCTCCCCCAGTCGCTGTTCCGCGCCGCCAGCCGCAAGGACCTGGTGGGTCGTCCGCTCATGGACGCCCAGGGCACGCGCATCGCGCTGGTCTGGCGGGACGAGGACGCCACCGAGACCACCGAGGAGTTCATCGGCGTGGTGCGCGGGCGGACCGCCAACAGTTCGCGCCAGCCAGGAGGCCCGGATCGCGACGCCGACGACGACTCGCGTCCGGCTCGTGGCGGCGCCAAGGCCGGGTCGGGTGCCAAGGGTTCGTCCAGCGGGTCGGGTGGGTCCGGCGGGTCGGGTGCGTCGGGTTCCAAGGGCGGCGCCGCGGGCGCCGGCGGCAAGGCCAAGGCCAAGTCGCCCGGCAGCGGCAAGTCCGGCGCCGGCAAGAAGTCGAACACCGGCAAGGGGCCGACACCCGGACGCGGCAAGATGCGCGGCAAGCCGAGCCGGGGTTCCAAGGGCAACCGGTGACGGACACGCGGCTGGCACTGATGCCGGCTACGCGCCTCCCGGCCTGGCTCCAGCGCACGATGGCCGAGTACGTCGAGTCGCGGATGCAGGCGGGCGAGACCCGCGAGCAGGCCGAGGCGAACGAGCAGCAGTCACGGGACCGCTGGTTCCCGGGCGGGTCCCCCGCCGACGGGCACCTCGTGTGGGACGTCACCGACCAGGACGACACCGTCATCGGGTACCTGTGGATCGGACCGCTCACGCCGGGCAGCACCGACTGGTGGGTGTTCAACGTCGAGATCGACGAGGCACACCGGCGCCGCGGGCACGCACGGCGGGCGCTCGAGCTCGGGCACCGCGCCGCTGCGGAGCACGGCGCGACGAGCATCGGGCTGAACGTGTTCGGCTACAACACCGGGGCGCAGGAGCTCTACGCGGCGCTCGGGTACCAGGTGACGTCGGCGCAGATGCGGAAGCCGCTGGTCTAGCGCAGGACGGCTGCGGCTGCGGCGGCGCGGGTCACCCTCGCGCCGCGCAACTCCTCGGCCGCTGCGCGGGCCCGGGTGACGACGACGGCATCGGCGCGCTCGGCCGATCCGTGGTCGAACGGCGGGTGCGGGTCGTACTCGATCTGCAACTGGATCGCCTCGGCAGCGGGCCGTCCAGCGAGCTCGGCCGCGAGCCACAGCGCCATGTCGATGCCCGCGCTCACCCCGGCGGCGGTGACGACGGCTCCGTCCCGGGAGATCCGGGCGTCCACCGGCTGCGCGCCGAAGGCCTCGAGCATCGGCTTCGAGGCCCAGTGGGTGGTCGCGCGTCTGCCGGCGAGCAGCCCCGCGGCGCCGAGCACGAAGGCACCGGTGCACACCGAGGTGATCCACGTCGCGTGCTCGGCCTGGCGCCGCACGAAGGCCACGACGTCCGGGTCGAGCATCGCGTCGAAGGCACCGTCCCCACCCGGCACCACGACTACGTCAGCGGGGCCTGCATCCCCGATCGTCACGGTGGGGACGAGCGCGAGGCCGCAGTCGCTCGGCACCGGGTCGAGCGTCGCCGCGACGTACTCGACGCGTGCGCCGGGCACGCGGCTGAGGACCTGCGCCGGACCGGTCAGGTCGAGCTGGGTCAGGTGCGGGAACAGCAGGAACGCGATCCGGATGTCGTCGGCCATGTCGTGACCATAGTCCCGGCGTTCTCGTTCTCGTGCCTGCTCGTGTCCCTGGGCTGGGCTTGGCTGGGCTGGGCTTGGCTTGGCTTGGCTCGCCTGTCAGCTCCAGACGCCGGACGTCCCGCGCCGGTGGCTGCCCATCAGGTGGGTGTCGACGATGCCGAGCGCTTCCATCAGGGCGTACATCGTGGTCGGACCGACGAAGGCGAAGCCGCGCTTCCGCAGCGCCTTCGACAGGGCGAGGGACTCGTCCGACTTCGTCGGGACCTCCGCGGAGGACCGCGGCTCGGGCGTGGTCGCCGGCCGGAACGACCACACGAAGTCGGCGAGCCCGCCGTCCTGCCGCAGGGCGATCGTGGCGTTCGCGTTGGTGATCGTCGCGAGGATCTTCGCGCGGTTCCGGACGATCCCGGCGTCGGCCATCAACCGTGCAACGTCGTCCTCGCCGAAGGCCGCGACGGTGTCGGCGTCGAAGTCCGCGAAGGCGGCCCGGAACGCCGGTCGTTTCGCGAGGATCGTGCGCCACGACAGACCGGACTGGAACGCCTCGAGCGAGAGCCGCTCGAACACCCCGCGTTCGTCGCGGACGGGCATGCCCCACTCGGTGTCGTAGTACTCGCGCAGGAGCTCGTCCGACGACGCCCAGACCGGCCGGGCGAGGCCGTCGTTGCCGGTGACGAGGTCGGGCACGGGCGGGGCGTCGACGGGCTCGGTGCTCATGCGACCATCCTGCCGGGCGCCGCCGACAGCCGATCACTCACTCGGCGGGCGGGCCGTCCTGCGTCGCCTGCTCGTCCATCCACACGTACTCCCAGCGGTGTCCGTCCGGGTCGGTGAAGCTCCGCTGGTACATGAAGCCGAGGTCCATCTCCGGGCGGTCCTCGGTGCCGCCGGCAGCGACCGCGGCGTCGACGATGCGGTGGACGTCCTCCTTCGACGGGGCGCTGAGCGAGTTGATGACCTCGATCGTGTCGGTGTCGGCGATCGTCTTGTCCGTGAACTCGGCGAACTTCGCCGTCGTCAGGATCATGACGTAGATCGTGTCGGACACCACCACGCACGCCGCGGTGTCGTCGCTGAAGGCCGGGTTGATCGAGTACCCGAGTGCCTCGTAGAACGCCTTCGAGCGCTCGAGGTCCGTGACGGGCAGGTTGATGAAGACCATCGTGTCCATGGCGGTTCCTTTCGTCACGCTCAACCTGGACCCACCTGGAGCAGCGCGCAACCGTTTCGTGGGGGAACCAACCGGTACACAATATGCTGGTCGGATGCGGGCGTACGTGGACGAGTCAGAACCCGGTGGTGGACGAGACCACACTGCATACGTCCTCGCTGCGGTGATCATCTCAGTCTCGATCAGCGACGCCGCGCGTGCTGACGTCCGAGCGGCGACTCCGAGGCGGATGCGGAAGCTGCACTGGTACGAGGCGCTGCCGAGCCAGCGCATCTCGTGGCTCGATCTCCTCCGGCATGCGGTGGCCGTCATCGTGGTCCGGTACGACGGCGCCGTGGCACGGACGGAACGTCGGCGAAGACGGTGCATCGAACGCCTCGTGCACGAACTGGAGCTGCGAAAGGTCGGGCACGTGGTCCTCGAGACACGCGGACCCGCCCGGGACAAGGATGACCGAGCGATGTTCGATGCGCTCCGCGATCGTGGAGTCGGTCACGGAGTGCGGTTCGAGCACCTCAACCCGTCCGAGGAGCCGCTCCTCGCGTTGGCTGACATCGCCTGCGGGGCTCATGTTGCCGGCCTCGCCGGAGATCACGGACTGTCGAGCCCGATCCTGGTCTCCTGACGGAAGCCCCGAAAGCGCAAATCCTCGGGCCCGCGCTGGCTGCAGGACATCCGAGGATCACTTTCGACCGAGCAGCACCCGATCGACATATCAATGCTACCCGCAACGCTCGGCACCGGTCAAGGCGCCGGCCGCCGCAGCCGGAAACGACGAAGCCGCTGTCGTCCGACAGCGACTTCGTCGTTCCGTGTCAGGCCGGGGACGCCCGACCCGAGCGACCTCAGGCCAGCTCGCGCCCCTCGCCCGCGGCACGCTGGTGCGACTCGGCCTCGGCCTGGCCGATGATGTCCTCGGCGGGCACCGGGTTCAGGCGGTCCCAGAGGAAGAACAGGCCGCCGCCGACGAGCAGCGAGATCCCGACCCACAGGTTGATGTGGATCCCGCCGGTCTTCTCGGGGTCGGTGTTCCAGTGCACGATCCCGACGATGGTCGTGATCACGCCGTAGAGCACGAACAGGCCGCCGAGGATGCGGCGCAGGTCGAGTCGGCGGGTGGAGCGGACGAGGGCTGCCTTCTGCTCCTCGGTCATCGCGCCGGGGGTGGTGGTGTCACTCATGAGAAGTGGTCTCCTTCGCGGATCAGAGGAACGGGAGGTACAGGACGACGCACAGGACGAGCGCGACGGTGCCGAGCAGTGCGGGCGAGCGGTACCAGGCGGTGTCCGTCGCGACCGAGTCGCCGTGCAGGTCGATCTTGCCCACGCCGTAGACGAGTCCACCGAGCTCCTTCTCGTCCTTCGGCTTGGTGAGCATCGAGACGACGAAGCCGACGACCAGCACGGTGACGAACGAGATGATCGCGCCGTACAGGGTCTCCGCGGTCGCGGTGGCGAACAGGTCCGGGTTGACCAGGTAGGCGATCCAGGTGATCGTCGGGGTCACGATGCCGAGGACGTAGCCCCAGAGCGCACCCTGCGTCGTCATGCGCTTCCACAGCAGGCCGAGGATGAACACGGCGAACAGCGGTGCGTTGAAGAACGAGAACAGCGTCTGCATGTACGTCATGATGTTCGACGCCTGGGCCGCGATGAACGCGGTCGCGATGCCGACCACGACGCCGACGACGGTGACCCAGCGGCCGGTCTTCAGGTAGTGCAGGTCGGGCATGTTCGGGCGGATGTAGCGCTGCCAGATGTCGTAGGTGAAGACGGTGTTGAACGACGAGACGTTCGCCGCCATGCCGGCCATGAAGGACGCCAGCAGGCCGGTCACCGCGATGCCGAGCACACCGGTCGGCAGGTACATCTGGATGAGCTTCGGGATCGCGTCGTTGTAGGTCAGCGTGCCGTCGGCGAACTGGTTGCCCACGACGGCCGCGGCGATGAGGCCCGGGATCACGACGATGGCCGGGATGAAGAGCTTCGGGATCGCGGCGATGAGCGGGGTGCGGCGGGCCGCGGACATGTTCTTCGCCGAGAACGCGCGCTGCACCTCGGTGAAGTTCGTGGTCCAGTAGCCGAAGCCGAGCACGAAGCCCAGGCCGAGCACGATGGCGAGCCAGTTGGCGCCGATCGGGTTGGTGACGTCACCGAAGCCGGTGCCGGCCCAGGCCTGCAGGTGCTGCACGCCCTGGGTCTCGGTGATGGCCTTCGACAGGCCGTCCCAGCCGCCGACGCGGTGCAGACCGACGATCGTCAGCGGGATGAGCCCGGCGATGATCACGAAGAACTGCATGACCTCGTTGTAGATCGCGCTCGAGAGCCCGCCGAGGGTGATGTAGACGAGCACGAAGCCGGCGGAGACGATGATCGCCAGCCACTCCGGCCAGCCGAGCATCGCCTCGATGACGATGGCCATCGCGTACAGGTTGATGCCCGCGATGAGCACGTTCGACACCGCGAACGCGATCGCGTTCACCAGGTGCGGCGCCTTGCCGAAGCGGCGCAGCATGAACTCCGGCACGGAGCGGACCTTCGAGCCGTAGTAGAACGGCATCATCACGAGGCCGAGGAACACCATCGCGGGCACGGCGCCGACGAGGTAGTAGTGCAGGGTGGCCATGCCGATCTGGGCGCCGTTGGCCGCCATGCCGAGGATCTCGGTGGCGCCGAGGTTCGCGGACACGAACGCCAGGCCCGTGATCCACGCCGGCATCGAGCGGCCGGACAGGAAGAAGTCCATGCTCGTCCGGACCTGCTTGCGGGCGGTGAACCCGATCCCGATGACGACCGCGAAGTACACGATGATCATCAGGTAGTCGACCCAGCCCAAGTCGAGCCGGATCCCTTCGTTCGCTGCAGCGAGAACCATTCACATCTCCACGTCAGTGTGTTGCAGTCGACAACTCTGCCGACCCGGACGGAGACGTTACACCGATTTGTGACCGTTCACATAGCCAGCGCATGCATCGTCCGAGCCGCGCAGCGCTCCCCCGGTTCGCTACGCTCGGCCCATGACCGACGCGTCGCGCATCCTCGTCCTCAACGGCCCGAACCTCGACATCCTCGGGCGCCGCGACCCGGAGCAGTACGGCACCGTGACGCTCGCCGAGATCGAGGCGATCGTGCACACCGAGGCGGCCGTGCACGGGCTCGAGGCCGACTTCCGCCAGACGAACCGCGAGGGCGAGCTGGTCGAGTGGCTGCACGAGGCCCTCGACGACTTCGCCGCGGTCGTCATCAACCCCGCCGCCTACGCGCACACCTCGGTCGCGCTGCACGACGCGGTGGAGGCCCTGTGGGTCCCCGTTGTCGAGGTGCACCTGTCGAACACGTGGAAGCGCGAGCCGTTCCGCCACGTCGACCACGTCGCCACCGCCGCGACCGCGGTCATCGCCGGCGCGGGCGCAGACGGCTACCGCCTGGCGGTCGCGCACGTCGCGTCCCTGCTCGGCTGAGCCACGGACGGGCGGGAGGCCCGTGGCGGCGTCGCCACGGGCCTCCCGTCCGCCTGCTGGTCACGCTGGGTCGCGCCCGTTCCTTCCCACGGCACGCGCGATGCCAGGTGGTTCCGGGCATACCTGGTGAGAACTTTCGACCAGGGACGCCCGGAAGCACCAGGGACGCCCGGAAGCACCGGGCGCGCGCACGCCGATCAGAACTCGGCGGGGCGCCGCACGTCGTTCAGGCCTGCGGTGGCGAAGCCGCCGCGGATGAGCGGCACGGCCCGGCGCACGGCCTGGTCGATGCGGAGCTCCAGGTCGACGCTCGCGATGTCGTAGCCACCCTCGCGCTTGGTGAAGTCCCGCTCGTTCCCGAACACCCCGAGCGGCAGGGTCGTGGACTGGAAGAACCCGAACAGCGGGCGCATCTGGTGCTCGACGAGCAGGGCGTGCCGGTCGCTGCCGCCGGTGGCGGTCAGGAGCACCGGGGTGTCGACGAGGTCGTACTGCCCGACCCAGTCGAAGAAGAGCTTGAAGGCGCCGGAGTAGGCCGCCCGGAAGGCCGGGCTGCCGACGACGAGCACGTCCGCGGCCTCCACCGTCTCGAGGGCCCGGCGGGTGCGGTCGGACATCGTCTCGCGGCCCGACGCCGCTCCGAGGTCGGCCAGCAGCGGGCCGATCTCGATCGTCTCGGTCCGAGCGCCGTCGATCTCCTCGGCCAACCGGGCCACCGTCGCCGCGACCAGGGTCGAGGTCCGCGAGGGGTCCGATGGGCTGCCACTGACGCCGACGACCAGTTCTCCGCTCATGCGGTCGATGCTCACACGCTGCCGGGGCGGGCGGCACGTTCGTGACGACATGTGTCGGGTGCCAGTCGGTCGGGGTAGCGTCCGCGCCATGCAGACCTTCCTGCCGTACGCCGACTTCCGGGCATCCGCCGAGGTCCTCGACGACCGGCGGCTCGGCAAGCAGCGGGTCGAGACCCTGCAGGTGATGCGCGCACTGACGCTCCCCGACTACGGCTGGCAGCACCACCCGGTGACGGCGATGTGGCGCGGCTACCGTCCGGCGCTGATGGCGTACCAGGAGGCCACGTGCCGCGTCTGGGCCGAGCGCGGGTACGCCGACACGTGTCTCGAGAAGACCCTGCTCGACCTGGGCCGTGTGCCGGAGGACCTGGCGGCGTACGAGCGCGGCGACGTGCCGGTCCCGCCGTGGAACGACGACGAGGCCCTGCACGTCTCGCACCGCTCGAAGCTCGTGCAGAAGGCGCCGGAGCACTACCGGGAGCTGTTCCCGGACGTACCGGACGACCTGGACTACGTCTGGCCGGGGACCCCGGAACCGGCGACGCACACCGCCTGACCGTCAGGCGACCGCCCGGCTGTCAGGCGACCGGGACCCAGCGACCGCCCTCGCGCCGGGTGACGACGTCGGAGCGGATCTCGACCACGTCCCGCAGCCCGTCGACTGCGGCGTCGCGGACGGCCGCGGCGGCACGGTCGTCCTCGGCCTCGAAGCGCACGACGGCACAGGGGACACCACGGAGCAGCCGGACGTCCTCGGCCTCGACCACGGCGTGTTCGCGCACGAGGGCGGCAGCGGCGGGCAGGACGGCGTCCGGGGCGGTGCCGGGCGCGAGGGCACCGATCGCCAGGGTCGCGCGGTACGAGGGCATGCGACGACGCTACCGGGGAACCGGATCCCGCCGTGGGCTGCAGGGGAACCGACGCCGCTCAGGGGTGCGGACGTCGACCCACGGCGGGATCGCGGTGTACGGCGGGACACGACGACAGGGGGAACGTCGCGCCCCGCGCCGGACGTCGATCAGGGGGTCGACATCCGGTCTGGGTCCACCGCGCGGCTCGGTTCAGGGGAACCGCACGGTGGTGGACCTCAAGGGTGTTCGGTGTCCTCTCGGTACCGGTCCGTCTCGGTCGGTGCGGGCATCGACCGGTGGGCGGCGGCTGGCCGGACCATCGGGAGCAGGGCACTCCCGGCGGTCGCGAGCGCTCCGACCACGGCGATGATCCCGAGCGGGGCCGTGCCGAGGTCGTGCTGCGCTGCCAGGGCGAGCGCGACGAGGGTGGCCGGCGCCGGCAGGAGCTGCACCGCTCGGAAGCGGTCGTCCCGTCGTGTCCGGGTCATCATCGCGTTTGCCATGACGACACTCTGACGCAGATCGGTTGTCCGCAGAAGGGGGGACACGTACCCAGAGATGGAGTAGAACGTCTAGTACACCTCAGCCGAGGGCACGGACGGTCGCCACGGCGTCGGCGACGGCCCCGACGACGACCGGGACGTCGTCGGCTGTGAGGGCCGCGTCGAACGTCAGACGGAGCGCGGTGCGGGCCACGTCCTCCGGGATCCCGAGCGCCGTGAGCACGTGGGAGGCCTCGGTGCTGCCCGCGGCACAGGCACTGCCCGACGACGACACCACGTCGCGCTGCTCGAGCTCGAGCAGGACGGTCTCGCCGTTGACGCCCGGGAAGCAGAACGACGCGTGCCCGGGCAGCCGGTGCTCCCGCGACCCGGTGACGAACGCGCCGGGGACCGCAGCGAGCACGCCGTCGAGCACCGCGTCGCGCACGGTGGTCGCGGTGCCCTCCCCCGACCGCACCGTCTCCGCCGCCAGCCCGAGGGCGGTCGCCACCGCCACGGCACCGGCCACGTCCTCGGTACCGGACCGCCGCCCCCGTTCCTGTCCCCCGCCGTGCAGCAGCGGCTCGAGCGGGACGCCGGCGCGCACGGCGAGCACGCCGGTGCCCTTCGGGGCGCCGAGCTTGTGCCCGGACAACGACAGCGCGTCGACGCCCAGCACCCCGAGACCGATCGGCAGCCAGGGCGCGGACTGCACGGCGTCGGTGTGGAACCGCGCCCCGACCTCGTGCGCCACTGCCGCGAGCGCGGGGACGTCCTGCACGGTGCCGATCTCGTTGTCGGCGTGCGCGATCGAGACGAGCGTGGTGTCCGGGCGGAGTGCCGCGCGCAGCACCGCCGGGGCGACGCGGCCGTCCGGGCCGACGGGCAGCACGGTGACGTCGAAGTCGTGGAAGCGGGCGAGGTACGCGCAGCTCTCCAGGACGGCCTCGTGCTCGATGGCGCTCGTGACGACGTGCCGACCGCGGGGTGTGGCGAGGGCGATCCCCTTTATCGCGGTGTTCGCCCCCTCGGTGCCGCCGGTGGTGAAGACGACCTCGGCGGGCCGGCACCCGAGCACCCCGGCGACGGCGGTCCGTGCGGCGGTGAGTCCCCGGGCGGCCTCGTCCCCGACCCCGTGCGTCGACGAGGGGTTGCCGAACACCCCCGTCAGGTAGGGCCACATCGCCTCGAGCACCTCGCGGCGGACCGGGGTGGTGGCGGCGCGGTCCAGGTAGAACACGACTAGTCCCGCACGGGCACCGCGACGTGCTCCGTCGGCACCGCGACGTGCTCGGGCACCGCGACGGCGATGTCGAGCCCGAGGTCGAGCGCCCGCGCCGAGTGGGTCAGCGCCCCGACCGAGATGACGTCGACGCCGGTCGCCGCGATCGCCGCGACGGTGTCGAGCGACACGCCTCCCGAGGCCTCGACGAGCGCGCGTCCGGCGACGATGCCAACCCCGGTCACGAGTTCGTCCGGGGTGAAGTTGTCGAGCATGATCGTGTCGACCCCCGCCGCGACGACGGGTTCGATCTGGTCGATCCGGTCCACCTCGACCTCCACGTGCACGGTGTGCCCGAGCCGCTGACGGGCTTCGGTGATCGCGTCCCCGATGCCGATGCCGCCTGCCAGGAGCACCGCCAGGTGGTTGTCCTTCGCGAGCACGGCGTCGGACAGCGAGGTGCGGTGGTTGTGCCCGCCGCCGCACCGGACCGCGTACCGCTCGAGCGCTCGGAGGCCGGGCGTCGTCTTCCGGGTGTCGACGATCCGCGCCGAGGTGCCCGCGGCGGCCGCGACGTGCGCCGCGGTGGTCGTCGCGATGCCCGACATCCGCTGCACCAGGTTGAGGGCGACCCGCTCGGCCCGCAGCACGGCGCGCGCCGACCCGGTCACGGTCGCGAGGATGTCGCCCGCCGCGAAGTGCGTGCCGTCGGCGACGTGCACGACGGCGTGGATCGCCGGGTCGACGGCGTGCATCACGGCGACGAACACCGCCCCGCCGCTCAGCACGCCGGGCTCGCGCGCGCCGAGGGTCGCGGTCGCGGTCGCCTCGGCGGGGATCAGGGTCTCGCTGGTGACGTCGCCCCAGGGCGCGTCCTCCTCGAGCGCGGTCTCGATCACGCGACGGAGCGCGTGCGGCGGGATGGTGCCGGGGTCGGTGGTCATGCGGGTACCTCCTGCGGGACGGCTGCGGAGCCGTCGGCGCGTTCGTCCGTGTGCTCGTCGGGGTGTGCGTCGGTGGGGTCGGCGACCCAGGCGTACGAGGCCGGGGCGGTGGGGTCGGTGTCGGGGTGGTCGGTGCGGGCGTGTGCCCCGCGGGACTCGGTGCGGGCCTCCGCGGCGAGCGCGACGAGTCGGGCCAGGTCGAGCAGCGCACGGTCCTCGTGCTCGCGCACGCCGCCGCCGGTCGGCGCGGTCAGCGCGTCGAGGTCGCGGCGCGCGCTGGCCAGCCCGACGGCGTCACGGAGCAGCCCGACGCGGTCCGTCATGACGGACTGGACCACCTGCCGGACCGCACCCAGGTCGTCGAGGTGGGTCGCGCCTCCAGGCAGGGTCGGACGGGAGGAACGGATCGCGTCGGCCGCTCGGGGCACGCTGGTGACGTGGAGACCGGCGTCCCCGCGCAGGCGGAGCAGGCCGGGTCGCGGTGCGGCGACCGCGTCCGCTGCGCGGACCGCGAAGACGAGTCCCTCGAGCAGGGAGTTCGAGGCGAGCCGGTTGGCGCCGTGGACGCCGGTGCAGGCGGCTTCACCGACGGCGAGGAGTCCGGGCAGGCTGGTGCGGCCCTCGGCGTCGGTGGCGATGCCGCCCATCGAGTAGTGCGCGGCCGGTGCGACCGGGACGCCCTCGCGGGTCCAGTCGAACCCGGCGGCGTGGGTGGCCCGGGTGAGTCCGGGGAACCGCGTGACCAGGAACCCGGCGTCGAGGCCGGTGGCGTCGAGGAGCACGGGTGCGCCGCCCTGGTCGCGCACCGCGGCGGCGATCCCCCGGGCGACGACGTCACGCGGGGCGAGTTCGGCGTCCGGGTGCACGTCGGTCATGAAGCGGTGTCCGCCGGCGTCGCGGAGGACGGCACCCTCACCGCGGACGGCTTCGGACACCAGGCCGCCACCGGGGACGGCCAGCCGCGTCGGGTGGAACTGGACGAACTCCAGGTCGGCGAGGACGGCACCGGCGCGCCAGGCGGCGGCGACCCCGTCGCCGGTGGCGACCAGGGGGTTCGTCGTCTCGCGGTACAGGTGTCCGGCTCCCCCGGACGCGATGACGACGGCGTCCGCGTCGAGCCGGCGGGGTTCCCCGAGCAGGTCGAGGACGTCGACGCCGACGACCACGCCGCCGCGGACGACGAGGTCGGTCAGGCTCGTGCGCTCGAGGATCGTGACGTGCCGTCGGTGCAGCGCCGCGATGAGGGTGCGTTCGATGGCGGCTCCGGTCGCGTCACCGTCGGCGTGCACGACGCGCCACCGGCCGTGCGCGGCTTCACGACCGCGTGCGAGGTCGTCGCCGTACCGGTCGAGGGTCGCCGGGTCCGACGACCGGTCGAAGGGCACCCCGAGGGCGAGCAGGTCGCGGACGCGGGCCGGGCCGTCGGTGCACAGGACCTCGACGGCCCGGGCGTCGGCGCTGCCCGCCGCGGCGACGTGGGTGTCGGCCTGGTGCAGTGCCGCGGAGTCGTCGGCACCGAGCGCCACCGCGATGCCGCCCTGGGCGTACGCGGTGGCGCTGTCGGCGAGCGCCCCCTTCGTCACCAGGGTGACGTCGTGCAGGGCACTGGCGCGGATCGCTGCGGTCAGGCCGGCGATGCCGGACCCGACGATGACGACGTGCACGGTGGTCTCCCTCGTTCGGTCGGGTCCGCGTCTCAGCCGCGGGGCTTGGCCGCGAGCATGCGCTCGAGCGCGACCTTGGCGTCGGCCTGCACGTCGGCGGGGACGACGATCTCGTTGAGGACCTCGCCGCGGACGAGTGCCTCGAGCACCCAGGCGAGGTAGCCCGGGTGGATCCGGTACATCGTCGAGCAGGGGCAGACGACCGGGTCGAGGCAGAAGATCGTGTGCTGCGGGTACTCGGCGGCGAGCCGGTTCACCATGTTGATCTCGGTGCCGATCGCGAACGTCGTCGGCTCGGTGGCCGCGGCGACGGTCTTCCGGATCAGGTCGGTGCTGCCGGCGTGGTCAGCGGCGTCGACGACGGCCATCGGGCACTCCGGGTGCACGATGACCTGCACGCCCGGGTGCTCGCGGCGGGCCTGGTCGATCTGCTCGACGGTGAAGCGGCGGTGCACCGAGCAGAAGCCGTGCCAGAGGATGACCTTCGCCGCTTCGAGGTCGCTCGTCTCGTTGCCGCCGAGGGGCTTCCGCGGGTTCCACATCGGCATCAGTTCGGTGCTGATGCCCATCGCCTTCGCGGTGTTGCGGCCGAGGTGCTGGTCGGGGAAGAACAGGACGCGCTGCCCGCGCTCGAAGGCCCACTCGAGGACGGTCGCGGCGTTCGACGAGGTGCAGACGATGCCGCCGTTGCGACCGCAGAAGGCCTTGAGGTCGGCGGCGGAGTTCATGTAGGTGACCGGGATCACGGGGACGCGGCCGTCAGCGTCGGGCTCGGTGCCGTACACCGCGGTCAGTTCCGCCCACGCCGCCTCGACGCTGTCGATGTCGGCCATGTCGGCCATCGAGCAGCCGGCGGCCAGGTTCGGCAGGATCACGCGCTGGTCGTCGCGCGCCAGGATGTCGGCCGTCTCGGCCATGAAGTGCACGCCGCAGAACACGATCGCCTCGGCGTCGGGCTTCGTCAGGGCGGCGTTCGCGAGTTGGAACGAGTCGCCGAGGAAGTCCGCGTGCCGGACGACCTCGTCGCGCTGGTAGAAGTGCCCGAGGACGACGACCCGGTCGCCGAGGGTGGCCTTCGCCCGCTCGATGCGCTCGTGGAGCTCGTCGGTCGGGGTCGTCTTGTACTCGTCGGGCAGGACGCCCTGGCGCGGAGCGCTCGTCGGGATGACGTCGGACATCGACGACCCCGGGCCGTACCCGGGGCGGGAGTCGAAGTCCCACGTCGGCATCGCGAGGTCGGGCGTGCAGGTGCTGCCGCCGGCCTTGCCGTTGGAGATGAGTTCGATCGTCGTGGCGATGGACACGGGGCTTCCTATCGGTTCCGCTGCTGGTGCTGATCGGCCCCGGTCTGCAGCGGGCCGTTGTCCGCGTAGGCCAGGTCGGGGTTCGAGCGGTACAGCCGGGCCGGACGGTGCCGACCCCCGCTCGTGGTCTCGTCGGTCCGCAGGACCGCGTCGGTCTTCTCGACCTGCCGACGGAAGTTCGCGGGGTCGAGTGCTCGGCCGAGCACCGCCTCGTACACGCCGCGGAGTTCGGCAAGGGTGAAACGGTCGCCGAGGAACGCCTGCGCGATCCGCGAGTAGGACACCTTGTTGCGCAGCCGCCACAGGGCGTACTCGACGATGCGGTCGTGGTCGAAGGCGAGCGGCGGGTGCTCGTCGGCCAGGAACCACCGGACGTTCCAGTCGTCGGGCACGACGTTCGCCTCGTCCGGGTGCACGAGTGCCCAGTACACGATCGACACCACGCGGCTCGGGGAGCGTCCGACGTCGCCGAAGGCGTAGAGCTGCTCGAGGTACCGCGGCTGGACGTTCGTCGTCTCGCGCAGTCGGGCGGCCGCGGAGTCCTCGAGCCCCTCGTCATCGCCGACCCAGCCGCCGGGGAGCGCCCATGAACCCTCGAACGGTTCGGCGACGCGACGGACGAGCGGCATCCACAGCGCCGGGGCCCCGGTGTCGGGGTGCGGGCGCAGTGCGACGATCACGGTGGAGACCGCGACGCGGATGCCTGCTTCGTCCATGGTGAAGATAGTGTCAATCTGACTCAAAGTGTTCGGGTTGGGATGACACTATCACTGCCGACGCGGCGCGCTCGTCACGAGCCGGAAACAGATCGTCACGGGGCCGAAAACTCCCGAGGGGCCGCCGCGGTTAGCGTGGAGGACATGACGACGGTGACGAGGGTGCATGCCGTGGTGTCGGGGACGGTCCAGGGGGTCGGCTTCCGGTACTGGACCGCTCGGAAGGCGGACGGGCTCGACCTCGTCGGCTACGCGAGGAACCTCTGGGACGGCACGGTGGAGGTCGAGGCGGAGGGGCCCTCGGTCGCCGTGGACTCGTTGGTCGAGTGCCTGCGCACCGGGCCACCGTCGGCGACCGTGACCGACGTCAGCCTGCGGTCGGTGGTGCCGCACGGCGACGCCGACGGGTTCGCGATCCTGCACTGAGTGGACGTGCACGGGAGCTGCGCCGACGACCGGCGTGCTCGGCACCGATCGTTCACCTGCGGATGTCGGAGCGAAGCGGAATAATCGCATCCACTCAGGGAGTTGGCCTGTCTGCGCGTCCTGCGCCACACCCGTTCCACCCGTCGTGACCCACCAGGAGCACCCGCATGACCCAGGCCGTCGATTCCGCCCCCCGCACGGGAAGCGTCTCGCAGCCGTCCGCTGCCGAGACCCGACTCGTGATCGGGCTGCTGCTCGTCTCCGCGTTCGTCGTCATCCTCAACGAGACCATCATGGGCGTGGCCCTGCCCCGGCTCATGGACGACCTGGACATCAGCGCCGCGACCGGCCAGTGGCTGACCACCGGCTTCCTGCTCACCATGGCGGTCGTCATCCCGATCACCGGGTTCCTGCTGCAGCGCTTCAACACCCGACCGGTGTTCGTCTGGGCGATGGGCCTGTTCTCGGTCGGCACGCTGATCGCCCTGCTCGCGCCGGGCTTCACCGTCCTGCTCGTCGGCCGCATCGTGCAGGCCAGCGGCACCGCGATCATGATGCCGCTGCTCATGACGACGGTCCTGACCCTGGTCGACCCCGCGCACCGTGGTCGCATCATGGGCAACATCTCGATCGTCATCTCGGTCGCTCCGGCCATCGGCCCGACGATCTCCGGCCTGATCCTCAACGCGTTCTCGTGGCGCTGGCTGTTCGGCTTCGTGCTGCCCATCGCGATCGCGGCGCTCATCCTCGGCATGGTCAAGGTGCAGAACGTCTCGACGCCGCGCAAGGCACCGATCGACGTCGTCTCGGTCGTCCTCTCCGCCTTCGCGTTCGGCGGCATCGTCTACGGCCTGTCCAGCATCGGTGAAGCCGGCACGACCGGTCCGCTCGTCCCGGTGACCGCCCTGGTCGTCGGCGCCGTGGCCCTCGCGGTGTTCATCGTCCGGCAGACCCGCCTGCAGCGCACCGACAGCGCCCTGCTCGACCTGCGCACCTTCCGCACCCGTGGCTTCACGGTGCCGATCGTCGCGATGGGCCTGAGCTTCATGGCGATGTTCGGCACGCTCATCCTGCTGCCGATCTACCTGGAGCGCGTCCTCGGCCTCGAGGTCCTGCAGGTCGGCCTGCTGCTGCTCCCCGGTGGGCTGCTGATGGGCCTGCTCTCCCCCATCGTCGGGCGCATCTACGACCGCCGCGGCCCGCGCGTGCTGCTCATCCCCGGATCGATCATCGTCAGCGCCGTGCTCTGGGCGCTCTCCACCGTGGGTGTCGACACCAGCGTGTGGTTCGTCCTCGGTGCCCACGTGGTGCTGAGCATCGGCCTGGCCCTGACCTTCACGCCGCTGTTCACCGCGGCGCTCGGTGGGCTGCCCCCGAAGCTGTACTCGCACGGCAGCGCGGTGCTCGGCACGGCGCAGCAGCTCGCCGGTGCGGCGGGCACGGCCCTGTTCGTCACGCTGCTGACGATCGGTGCAGCCACCGCCGTCGAGGGCTCCGGTGCCCGTGGGGTCCAGGTGGCCACCGCGTCGGGCGTCGGCACCGCCTTCATGGTCGGCGCGATCATCTCGCTGTTCGGCATCCTGGCGTCGGTGTTCGTCCGCCGGCCCGAGGTGCCCGAGGGTGCGCCGACGCCCCCGCCGGTGCACTGACCGACGAGCCTCGCGCACCGACCGACGAGCCTCGCGCACCGACCGACGAGCCGGGCCGGACGCCGAACCCGTGACGGGACCGGCGCCCGGCCCGCGCCCGTCTCCGGACCGCGTGGCAGGGTGGGCGCCATGCGGTCGACGACGAGCGAGCTCAACTGGTCCGGCACGGTCACGTACACGGCCGAACGGGTCGTCCGCCCGTCGTCGATCGACGAGGCCGCCCAGGTCGTGGCCGACGCCGATCGGGTGCACGGCCTCGGTACCCGGCACTCGTTCAACGACGTCGCCGACACCCCGGGCACCCTGCTCGACCTGACCGGGATCCCCACCGACCTGGTCGTCGACGCCGAGCACCGCACCGTCACGCTCGGGGCCGGCACCCGGTACGGCGACGTCGCGGCCGACATCGACCGTGCCGGGTTCGCCCTGCACAACACGGGGTCCCTGCCACACATCTCCATCGGGGGTGCGGTCGCGACCGGCACCCACGGTTCCGGCACGACACTGGGGTCGCTCGCCACCGCCGTGCGCGCGTTCGAGGTGCTCGGTCCGGACGGCTCCGCCCGGACGATCGACCGGACGGACCCCGCGTTCGACGGCGCCGTGCTGCACCTCGGCCTGCTCGGCATCGTGACCCGGGTGACCCTCGACGTCGAACCGTCCTACCGGATGCGTCAGGACGTCTACGGCGCGATCCCCTGGGACACCTTCACGGCGAACGTCGCCGAGGTGCACGCCACCGCGTACTCGGTGTGCGCCTACACGGTGTTCGGCGACGCGATCACCGAGGTCCTGGTGAAGTCGCGCGTGCCCGAGTGCGCCGAGGACGTGCCGGTCCCGGAGACCCTGGCCGGCGCACACCGCCTGCCCGGCACACCCGGCGACGACCACCGGACCGCGCGCGACGGCTCGGTCGGCCCGTGGTGGGACCGCCTGCCGCACTTCCCGATCGGGTCCGTCCCGAGCCACGGGTCCGAGGTGCAGAGCGAGCACTTCGTCCCGCTCCGGCACGCAGCGGCCGCCCTCGACGCGCTCCGGGGGCTCGCCGACCGGATCCAGCCGCACCTGCACGTCTGCGAACTCCGGACGATGGCCGCGGACGACCTCTGGCTCAGCCCGACCCAGGGCGAGGACGTGCTCTGCATCGCGTTCACCTGGAAGAAGCACCCGACCGAGGTCGCCGCGCTCCTGCCCGACCTGGAGGCCCGGCTCGCGGCCTTCGACGGCCGACCGCACTGGGGCAAGATGAGCTCCCTCGACCACGCGGCGATCGCCGGGCTGTACCCGCGGCTGGCGGAGTTCCGCGACCTCGTCGCCCGGGCCGACCCGGAGCGGACGTTCGCATCCGCGTTCGGCGAGCGCGTGCTCGGGACCTGACCCGGGCCTCCCGGCCGCGCCCCGCGCCCCGCGCCCACGTGTCGGAACCAGGTTCCGGACACGGAACCGCGGGACGGCGCGGTGCGGTGTCCGGAACCTGGTTCCCGGTGCGGGAACGCGCCCGACGCGACCCCCTCCAGCGGTCAGATCGACGTGAACGCGAGCGGCGTGATCGTCCGCGTCTCGCCGTCCCAGTGCCGCACGCCGCCGACGTCGAGCGTCTCCGGCAGCGGCACGGCGCGCAGCGCAGCAACGGCGCGCGGCAGGTCCTCGTCACGAACCCGACGGGCCAGCGTGACGTGCGGCGACCAGTGCCCGGGCACCGACGTCTCGACGCCGCCGGGCGCGACCGTGTGCACCTCGCCGTGGAAGGTCGTGAGCGCCGCGTCGAGGACCACCGCGCGCACGAGGACCGACCGACCGGCACCCGCGGGGAAGAGGAGGAGCCCGCCGAGCCGGATCGAGGTCGGCACCGACGTGCGGAACCCGGCCGGCACGGGCAGCGAGTCGCCGGCGGCCAGGGTGACGTGCGGGGCGTTCGACGGCGACGGGTGCCGACCGAGGCTCGGCAGGTCGGCGTCGATCAGGGCCTGCCAGGCGGACCGCACGGCGGCGTCCGACTCCGGGCCGAGGACGAGTTCGATGCTGCGCACGATCCGAGTCAACCAAGTCGTGTCGGGACGCGTGCTCCGACGCAGGCGGCACGGATCGAGTGCTGCGTAACACGACGGAACGGAACTCGCACCGGGGGTGGACCGCACGTCACACTCGTCTCCACGCCGCGGACCACCGCGGCTCCCCCACACGCACGGCCCACGAGGAGCACCAGCATGTCCGCAGCCCCCGCACTGCCCGAGAAGCCGAAGGGCAAGCGCCCGATCGGCTGGATCGTCGCCGCCGCGATCGTCGTCGTGGCGATCGTCGTCGCCGTCGTCGTCGGCGCCCTCCGCTCCGGGAGCAACGACGCCGGTGCCGCCGGTGACGCCGCCCCGAAGACCGTCACGATCGGTGTCGCGGACAAGTCGCTCGGCTACTGGAGCACGTACACGAAGCTCGCGAAGGACAAGCTCAACGTCACCGTCAAGCTGACGAACTTCTCGGACTACTCGCTGCCGAACCCCGCCCTCAAGGACGGCCAGCTGGACATCAACCAGTTCCAGCACATCCAGTACCTGGCGGACTACAACGTCACCTCGAACGACGACCTGCAGCCGATCGGTTCGACCGCCGTCTACCCGCTGCCGCTCTACGCGACGAAGTACGACAAGCCGTCCGAGCTGCCCGCGAACGCCAAGGTCGCGATCCCGAACGACTCGATCAACCAGGCCCGTGCGCTCCTGATCCTGCAGGCGGCCGACCTGATCACCCTGAAGGACGGCGGCTCGGCGTTCTCCACCGCGGACGACATCGAGACGAAGAAGGTCGACGTCCAGCCCCTCGACGCCTCGCAGACCGCGAACGCGCTGCAGCAGGGCTCCGTCGCCGCCGCCGTCGTGAACAACAACTTCGCCACCGCCGCCGGCCTGCCGATCTCGGACGCGATCTACCAGGACGACCCCTCGAGCGCGAGCGCCGCCCCGTACGTGAACGTCTTCGCCGTCCGCGACGAGGACAAGGGCAACAAGACCTACCTCGACCTGGCGGAGCTGT